>Ga0209988_10002327_pt1 | contig 12534 bp, 7 predicted proteins | sample N075metaG_FD_183115 | JGI IMG/M metagenome (GOLD analysis project Ga0209988, IMG submission 183115) | Deep subsurface microbial communities from Kermadec Trench to uncover new lineages of life (NeLLi) - N075 metaG (SPAdes) (version 2) | ecosystem: Environmental > Aquatic > Marine > Ocean trench... | reverse complement strand
GACCGGCGTGCAATCGATCAGCGTGACCTTGCCCGGGATGCCGCGCGGCACGCGCGGGCCGTCGTCGCCGAGACGGTCCGGGTTGCCCTTGGTCTTGTCGGAGACCGCCATCGCGGTGTCGTTGTTGTTGAAGTAGACGGTGCCGCGCTTGGCGAGTCGCGGCAGCGGCTTCAGCTTGTGGGCATATTCGAAGGCGTCGTCGTCCTCGTCGGCGGCCATCAGGAACACCTGGTCGAAGATGCGCACCGGGCGTCCGGGCGAATGCGCCACGATCTCCTGGACGGCATGGCGAAGGACATAATTGCCCATCGAATGCGCGACCAGGTGGACACGCTGGTCGCAGGCGTCGACGGGCCTGGAACCGCGCAGAAAATCGGCGAGTTTCAGCAAGCCGCGCGCGAAGGCGGGCCCCGAGGCCACCGCGTCCTGGCGGTCATTGGCATAGGCGATGAAGGGCATCATCGAGCCGTCCGACGGCCACGAGAACAGCATGACGTTGACCCCGGGCCCGCCCCGCGCGGTCGAGAAGTTGCGCTTGAGCATGGCGGCGCTGGTCAGCGCCTCCTTGAAGCTGACGTTGTAGCCGTGGATGAAGACCACCGTGTCGCGCGCATGCCCGACCATCTTGGCGCGGAGGCGTTCGAAGACGTTGAGACTGCCAAGGACCGAGCCCTTGCCGCCCTTGATCTTGAGCCCGACGTCCTTGCGCAGCCGCTCGGGCGCAAGATAGAGCTGGTATTCGTCCAGATTCTCCCCGGTGACCTCGGCCATGCCGAACCGCAGATTGGCGAGACCATCCGTGCTGAAGCCGCGCCCGAAATCATCGGGCGCCTTCTTGCGGTTGGGTTTCCTGTTGGTGCCGAAATAGATCTTGACCATGGCGATCTCCTTTCGATGCGCAATTATACCCGCATAAGAAGATTTCGATGTAATATTTTCGTGCAAAAGGAATCGCGACACTACGCGATCCAAGCCAGTCGGGATGCCGTGGACGGCCGCCGGGATGGTTCCCGGCGCGCCCTTACGCCGCGCCGAGGTCCTCGCCGGCGAGGGCGCGTTCGATCAGGGCGATCGTCTCGGCGCGGCCGTAGAGCGCGATGAACGAGCCCATGCGCGGGCCCTGGGTCTGGCCCAGCAGCGTCTCGTAGAGCGCCTGGAACCAGGCGCGCAGCGGCTCGAAGCCGTGGCGCTTGCCGATCTCGTAGACCTCGTACTGGATCGCCTCGGCGTCGTCGGGGAGCGTCGCGAGCGCCGTGGCCAGATCCTCGAGTGCCGCGCGCTCCTTGTCGCCGGGCGCGCGGAAGCTTTTGTTCGGCTTGACGAAGTCGAGGTAGTAGTTGACCGCGCAACCGGCGAGTTCGTCGAGCATCGCGGCGCTTTCGGGGCTCGCGTCGGGCACGTAGCGCGTGATGAAGCCCCACAGCACGCTCTTGTCCTCGGCGTTGGCGACACTCGCCAGGTTGAGCAGCACGCCGAACGTGATCGGCTGACTCGGCACCGGCGGCGCGCCGCCGTGGATGTGCCAGACCGGGTTGCTCAGGCGCTTCTCGGGCGTCTGGTCGGCGAACTTCTCGAGATGGCTCGCATAGTCGTCGACTTGGCGCGGGATGACGTCGAAGTAGAGCCGCTTGGCCTTCCTGGGCGACTGATACATGAACAGCGACAGGCTCTCTCGAGAGCCGTAGCGCAGCCATTCGTCGATCGTCATGCCGTTGCCCTTGGACTTCGAGATCTTCTGGCCGGTTTCGTCGAGGAACAGCTCGTAGTTGAAGCCCTCGGGTGGCGTCGCGCCGAGGATGCGGCAGATTTCGCTCGAATGCTTGATCGAGTCGATCAGGTCCTTGCCGGCCATCTCGTAATCGACGCCGAGCGCCGCCCAGCGCATCGCCCAGTCGGTCTTCCAGCCAAGCTTGCAGTGGCCGCCGGTGACCGGCACCTCGGTCTTGGTCCCGTCCTCGTCTTCGAAGACGACCGTGCCGGCGTCGGCGTCGACGGCGATGATCGGCACCTGCAGCACGTTGCCGGTTCGCGGGCTGATCGGCAGCACCGGGCTGAACGTCGCGCGCCGCTCGTCGCGGAGTGTCGGCAGCATGAACGCCATGATCGCGTCGTAATGGCGCAACACGTTGACCAGCATCGCGTCGAACATGCCGCTCGTGTAGCACGCGGTCGAGCTCATGAACTCGTAGTCGAAGCCGAAGCTGTCGAGGAAGGCGCAGAGCCGCGCGTTGTTGTGGTGACCGAAGCTCTCGTGGGTGCCGAACGGATCGGGGATCGCGGTCAGCGGCTTGCCGAGATGCGCGCGCAGCATGTCCTGCTCGGGCAGGTTGCCGGGCACGCCGCGCAGCCCGTCCATGTCGTCGGAGAAGGCGACCAGCCGGGTCGGGATGTCGCACATGACGCCGAAGGCGTGGCGCAGCATCGAGGTGCGCGCGACCTCGCCGAAGGTGCCGATATGCGGCAGGCCCGACGGCCCATAGCCGGTCTCGAACAGCACATGGCCCTTGTCGGGCGTCACCCCGCCGGTCCGCTCCAGCAGTTTGCGCGCTTCTTGGAACGGCCAGGCGGTGCCTTCGAGGGCGAGGTCGCGTTCGTCGGTCATGGCGGCATCCTACTTCAAGCCCGGGCTAGCCGGGCGGACCATGCGGAAATCCGCCGCGGCCGTCAATGGCGCGTGCGTTGCGCCGCGCGGTCAAAGCGATCACACTGCGTGTTTCGGCCAAGCGCGCAGAGACGCGTCGGTGGCGGGCACGGGGGTGAGGATACATGGGCGACAACGACTACGATATCCTGGTCATCGGATCGGGACCGGCCGGGCAGAAGGCGGCGATCCAGGCCGCCAAGCTGGGCAAGCGCGTCGCCCTCGCCGAGAAGAAGGCGGTGGTCGGCGGCGTGTGCATCAACACCGGCACGATCCCGAGCAAGACGCTGCGCGAGGCGGTGCTGCATCTGTCGGGCTATCACGAGCGCGCCATCTACGGCGCCTCCTATTCGGTCAAGCGCGACATCACCATGTCGGACCTGCTCTACCGCGCCGAGATAGTCATCCGCAACGAGATCGACGTGACCTGCCACCAGCTGCAGCGCAACGGCATCGACCTGCTGCCGGCCGCGGCTTCTTTCGTCGACGCGAACACGGTGCGCCTGACCTATAACGACGGGCGCGGCCAGCGCGACGTGGTCGTCGAGCGCATCGTCGTCTCGGTCGGCACCTCGGCGACGACATCCGGCGACATCGAGTTCGACGAGCAGCGCATCCTGACGAGCGACCAGATCCTGCATCTCAAGGACCTGCCCAAGACGCTCACCGTGGTCGGCGGCGGCGTCATCGGCTGCGAGTACGCGACCATCTTCGCGGCGCTCGGCGTGCGCGTCACGCTGATCGACATGCGCCACCAGCTGCTGCCCTTCATCGACACCGAAATCACCGACGCGCTGGTCTATCAGATGCGCCAGAACCGCATGACGCTCAGGCTCGGCGAGGAAGTCGCCGGCATCGAGGCCTACGACGACGAGCGCGGCGAGCACGTCCGCATCACGCTCAAGAGCGGCAAGCAGGTGGTCACCGAGAAGGCGATCTACAGCGTCGGCCGGACGGGCGCGACCAACGGGCTCGATTTGGCGGCCGCCGGCATCGCCACCGACGACCGAGGCCGCATCAAGGTCAACGAGCACTACCAGACCGAGGTGCCACATATTTACGCGGTCGGCGACATCATCGGCTTCCCGGCGCTCGCCTCGACCTCGATGGAACAGGGCCGGCTGGCCGCCTGCCACGCCTTCGGCGTCGCGGTCAAGAGCGTGCCCGAGCTGTTTCCCTACGGCATCTTCACGATCCCGGAGATATCTTCGGTCGGCAAGACCGAGGAGGAGCTGACCGAGGCCGGCGTGCCCTACGAGGTCGGCAAGGCGACCTACCGCGAGATCGCGCGCGGCCAGATCATCGGCGATTCGAGCGGCCTGCTGAAACTCGTCTTCCACATCGAGACGCGCAAGCTGTTGGGCGTCAACGTGCTCGGCATGGGCGCCAGCGAGCTGGTGCATATCGGCCAGGCGGTGCTCGCTTTCGACGGGCCGATCGATTATTTCGTCAACACCGTGTTCAACTACCCGACGCTCGCCGAGTGCTACAAGACCGCCGCGCTCGACGGCATCAACCGGCTCGGCTGACCGATTGATCGGACCCGCTATTAAACGTAAGCAGTATACATTTAATCGACCGCGGCTCGGTCGCGGGGCGTTAGGAAAAATGTATACTGCTTACGTTTGTTCGTACGCGATTGGGGCGGACATCGGGGCGGCGCAGGCGATATAGTCGCCCGATGGCCGCCCGTCCGACATCGTCGCCCGACGCCACAACACCGCCCAATGACGGTGGCGCCGCCGCGCTGGTCGTCGGCGCGCGGGGCGCGGTGTGGCTAAGCGCCGACGGCGAGATCGAGGCGCTCGACCACGCCACGGCGGCGGCGCGCGCCAAGGCCGGGCCGGCGCCGATCGTCTGCCATGCGCCGGCCGTCCGGCGCCGTCTCGGCGGCGCGCCGTTCGCCGCATTGGATCTGCTCGAGCTGTTCGCCTTCACCCGCCCGGCGCGGTTCTGCCGGCCGACGCCGCGCGGCCTCGCCGATGTGCTCGGCCTCGCGGCGCCGCACGGCATCGAGGCCGAGGCGGCGGCGTTGCTGGATGCCGCCGAGGCGCTGCTCGGCGAACTCGGACGGGCCGACGACGAGGCCAAGGACGAAGCGGCGCCGATCGCCGTCACCATGGCGCGCGCGGGGTGGTCGTGGGGGCCGGCGGTGATCGCCGCGCTCGGCCCGGCCGCGGTGCGCGCCGCCGGCGGCGGCGGGCTCGACGTCTGGACGCGCTTGCCCGAGTGGAGCGAGCAGGCGCCGCCCAGCCAGCCGGCGAGCCACGGCGTCACGCCGGCCGACGCGCGCGCCCGGCTCGCAGCACTGCTCGGCCCGGACGCCGAGGCCAGACCCGAGCAGGCCGACTACGCGTCCGCCGTGACCGCCGCGTTTCAGCCGCGCGACGACGCCGACGAAGTGCAGGTCGTCATCGCCGAGGCCGGCACCGGCGTCGGCAAGACGCTCGGCTACATCGCACCGGCGAGCCTCTGGGCCGAGGCCAACCAGGGCGCCGTCTGGCTCTCGACCTACACCAAGAACCTGCAGCGCCAGATCGACCAGGAACTCGACCGGCTCTATCCCGACGCCCGCGTCAAGGCGCAGAAGGTCGTGCTGCGCAAGGGACGCGAGAACTACCTGTGCCTGCTGAACCTGGAGGAGGCGGCGCGCGGCGTCGCCGGGCGGCGCGAGGACGCGGTCGCGGTCGGCCTGATGGCGCGCTGGGCCAGACGCAGCCGCGACGGCGACATGGTGGGCGGCGATTTCCCGGCGTGGCTCACCGACCTCGTCGGCCGGCGCCGCACGCTCGGCCTCACCGACCACCGTGGCGAGTGCGTCTATTCGGCCTGCCCGCACTACCGCAAATGCTTCATCGAGCGCGGCGTGCGGCGCGCCCGACGCGCCGACATCGTGATCGCCAACCACGCGCTGGTGATGACCCAGGCGGCGCTGCACGCGGCGCTCGGCGGCGACGACCCGTTCCTGCCGACGCGCTACGTCTTCGACGAGGGGCACCACGTCTTCAACGCCGCCGATGCGGCCTTCGCCGCCGAACTGTCGGGCTACGAGGCCGCCGAGCTGCGGCGCTGGGTGCTCGGCGCCGAGGGCGGCGGGCGCCGCCGCGCGCGCGGCCTGGAGAACCGGGTCGGCGACCTGATCGACGACGAGGATGGCGCCGCGGACCTCGAGACGGTTCTCAAGGCGGCGCGCGCGCTGCCCGGCCCGGGCTGGTCGCAACGCATCACCGAGGGCGCGCCGCGCGGCCCCGCCGAAGCCTTCCTCGCCGCGGTTCGCGGCCAAGTGCTGGCGCGCGCCGGCGGCAAGGACGGCGCCTACAGCCTGGAGGCCGAGACGCGGCCGCCGGTCGACGGGCTGCTCGACGCGGCGGCGGCGCTGGCCGCGGCGCTCGACCAACTGGGCCGGCCGCTGATGGCGCTCGCCAAGCGGCTCGCCGCGCTGCTCGACGACGAAGCGGCCGATCTCGATTCGGCGACCCGGCTGCGCATCGAGGCGATGTGCCGCGGCCTCGCCCGGCGCGGCAGCATCGAGGTCGCCGGCTGGCGCCGCATGCTGGCCGAGCTGGCGGGCGAAACGCCGGCCGAATTCGTCGACTGGTTCTCGCTGACGCGCGTCGACGGCCGCGAGGTCGACGTCGGCATGCACCGCCACTGGATCGACCCGACCCGGCCTTTCATCGAGCATGTCGCGCGGCCGGCGCATGGCGTACTGATCACCTCGGCCAGCCTGCGCGACGGCACCGGCGACGCCGAGGCCGACTGGCGAGTGGCGGAAGCGCGCACCGGCGCCGGCCACCTGGCGGCGCCGGCGTTGCGCGCCCAGGTGCCCTCGCCCTTCGACTACGCCGCCCAGACGCGGGTATTGGTGGTCACCGACGTGCGCCGCGACGCCGCCGACCAAGTCGCCGCGGCGTACCGCGAGCTGTTCGTGGCCTCGGGTGGCGGCGCGCTCGGCCTGTTCACCGCGATCACCCGGCTGCGCGCCGTGCACGAACGCATCGCCGCGCCGCTCGAGGCCGCCGGGCTGACGCTCTATGCCCAGCACGTCGATCCGCTCGACACCGCGACGCTGGTCGACATCTTCCGCGCCGAGCGCGACGCCTGCCTGCTGGGCACCGATGCGGTGCGCGACGGCGTCGACGTGCCGGGACCGAGCCTGCGGCTGATCGTCTTCGACCGCGTGCCGTGGCCGCGGCCCGACTTGGCGCACCGCGCGCGGCGGCGGGCCTTCGGCGCCGGCTACGACGACATGCTGGTGCGCCTCAAGCTCAAGCAGGCATATGGCCGGCTGGTGCGCCGCGCCGACGACCGCGGCGTCTTCGTGCTGCTCGACCGGGCGATGCCGTCACGCCTGCTGGGCGCCTTCCCCGAAGGCATCGAGATCGAGCGTCTCGGCCTCGCCGAGGCGATCGCCGCGACGCGCGACTTCCTGACCGAGTGAGGACGATTGAATCCGCCTCTTCCGCGCGTACGACGGGGGGTGTACAAAGCCCGCAGAAATTCCTAAGTACAGGGCGGCGCGACGCTTCGCCCGCTCGATCCTCTTCATTTGTCATTTATCGAGGCCCCGATGGTCACTCCCCATACCGCGTTGATTTACACCATGGTCCTGATGTCGGCCGCCGACGGCGACATGAGCGATGCCGAGTTGGCGACGATCGGCGAGATCGTCGGCACCTGGCCCGCCTTCAAGGGTGTCGACATGAACCAGCTGACCACGGACGCCGAGGCCTGTGCCGGGATGCTCGGCGCCGACGACGGGCTCGAGGCCGTGCTCGACACGATCGCCGGAGCGCTCAACGATCGGTTGCGCGAGACCGCCTATGCGCTCGCCTGCGACGTCGCCGCCGCCGACCTCGAGGCCGACCAGGAAGAGCTCAGGCTGCTCGAGTACATCCGCAACAAACTCAACCTCGACCGCCTCGTCGCGGCGGCTATCGAGCGCGCGGCGCGGGCGCGCCATGCCACGATCTGACGCACTGACGGCGGGACCGGCCCACCGGTCATGACCGACGCGCCCGGCATGACCGATGCACCCGGCAGCGCGCTGGTCACCGGCGCCGGCCGGCGCATCGGCCGCGCCATCGCGCTCGACCTGGCGCGCCACGGCTGGGCGGTCGCCGTCCACTACCACCGATCGGCCGAGGCCGCGCGCGCGGTGGTCGACGAGATTGCCGGCGCCGGTGGTACGGCGGTCGCCATCGACGTCGACCTCGCCGACGAGGCCGCGACCGCCGAGCTGGTGGCGCGCGCGGTGGCCGCGCTCGGCCCGCTCAGCCTGCTGGTCAACAACGCCGCGCTGTTCGAGAACGACCGCCTCGACAGCGTCACGCGCCGATCGTGGGACAGCCATATCGACGTCAATTTGCGCGCGCCATTGGTTTTGATCCAGGGCTTCGCGCGGCAGCTTCCGGACGGCGTCGACGGCAACGTCGTCAACCTGCTCGACCAGCGCGTCTGGAACCTCGGCGCCGACTTCGTCTCCTATACGGTAAGCAAGTCCGGGCTGTGGTCGCTGACCCGGTCGCTGGCGCTGGCGCTGGCGCCGCGCATCCGGGTCAACGGCATCGGGCCCGGCCCCGCCCTGGCCAGCCGGCGCCAGACCGACGCACAGTTCGCCGCGCATGCCGCGGGCCTGCCGCTCGGCCGCGGCACGACGCCGGCCGAGGTCTGCGACGCGCTGCGTTTCATCCTCGCGGCGCCGGCGATGACCGGACAGATGATCGCGCTCGACGGCGGCGAGCATCTCGACGGCCCCGAGCCGCGCGAGCCGGCGAGCCCACCCGCGGCCCGGCCGGCCGGCGCGACTGCCGAGCCGGCGCGGCCGACCGGCACGCGGCGCGTCTTCGTTCGCGATCTGATGCTCGAGGGCCGCATCGGCATCCACCGCCACGAGCAGGACACCACGCAGCGGCTTCGCATCAATGTCGAGCTGACGCTCGCCGATGCCGGGCCGCTCGACGAGAAGATCGCCGACACCGTCTCCTACGACGACATTGTCGCCGGCGTGAAGACGATCGTCGACGCCGGCCACGTCAAACTGGTCGAGACGCTGGCCGACCGGATCGGCGATTTCTGCATGGCCGATCGCCGTGTCGCGGCGGCGCGGGTGCGGGTCGAGAAACTCGATGCGTTCGCCAATACGACGAGCGTCGGCGTGGCGATCGAACGCCTTAACACAAGGTCCTAACACGTTGATTACAAACGCCTGACAAGGCTCCCGGCGGCTCGAATTGTGCACAGCACCACGACCCGCCCCGAGGCTCGCCAGCGGCCGCGCCACAACCCGCTTCGGCCACCATCCTCGATTCAGTTGACTTCAGATTATGTATTTGTTTTCAAGCGCTTGAAAATTCCTGCCCAATTATTGGGCAATGATGTCTCGAGTGAAGCCTGACGCGGCTTTGGGCGATTTACCCTTCACTAATCAACGGGGTTATCCACAGCTTTCGTGGATAGTCGGCGGCGCCGGGAAGCGGGCCCGGCCGCGGTGCCCGCTCGGGCCTCAGGTCGCCAGCAGATCGCGCCGTGCGTCGTCGAGGTGTTCGGTGACGATACGCGCCGCGGCGTCGGCGTCTCGGCTGCGCAACGCCTGATAGAGGGCGACATGCTGTCGGTTGTAACCGGCGATCCGCTCGGCCGTCAGAATCTTGTCCTTCATCTCGCTCCACTGGGCGTGCCCGCGGACGTGATTGACGTGCTGGTAGATCGACATCATCAGCGGGTTGTGCGTCGCGTCGGCGAGCAGCTGGTGGAACTGACGGTCCCACTTGGTGAAATTGTTGGCGTCGATGCCCGGCTTGTCGAGCCGCGAGAGCGTGTCGCGCACGCGGTCGATGTCCTTGGCGGTGGCGTTGATCGCGGCGAGTCGCATCATGTAGGGCTCGACGCCGAGACGCACCTCGATCAGCTCGAGCGGGCTGGTGATCTCGGCGACGTCGTCGCCCGCCGTCTCGGGCGTGTAGATGACGAAGGTACCGCTGCCGACACGGCGCGTAATAAAGTTGTTCTGCTCGAGAATGCCAAGCGCCTCGCGCACCGTCGAGCGTGAGCTCGACAACACCTCGGCGAGCTGGCGCTCGGCCGGCAGGCGTTCGCCGTACAGGTATACCCGGTCGAGGATGGCGCGCCGAAGATAGGCGGCGATGCCCGCCGCGCCGCGCGCCGACGGATAGTCGGGCGCCGCGCCGTCGGCGGCTGCCGCGGGGCGGGTCATCGTTCCGTTACGGATGCCTCTTGACAGGTTCTGCATTCGGCGTCTTCTATACGCAACAAATTGGTTGAATTGGGCTGTTTTTGGTCTAGCATATGGTCGGACCAAAACAAGCTTCCGTCAAGTCCGATGTTCGAAGAGGCACGACAATGGCGTTTCCCAGCCACGCGAAACACGTAATCATCGGCGCCGGCATCCACGGCCTGAGCAGCGCGTATCATCTCGCGCTCGAGCTGAAGGCCAAGGGCCGGGGCGACGGCACCGATATCGTGGTGGTCGACAAGTCGGGCATCGGCAGCGGCGCCAGCGGCATCGCCTGCGGCGTCGTGCGCAACAATTATTTCCAGCCGGCGATGCGCGAACTGATGGCCGAATGCGTCGCGGTTTGGGAGAGCGACGCCGAAGCCTACAGCTACCACCCGGTCGGCTATATGCAGATCAGCCCGGAATCGATGCACGCCGACATCGCGACGATTTACGAGCAGCAACAGGCGATCGGCTACGAATCGGCCTTCATCGAGGGTGACGCCGATTGCACCGCCTACATGAAGGCGATGTTCCACGACTGGCGCGCCAAGGGCATCACGTCGGTGCTGCACGAGAAGAAGGGCGGCTACGCCAACAACACCGCCTCGCTGTACGGCCTGGCGACCAAGGCCGAGAACGAGGGCGTGCGAATCCTGAGCGGCGTCGAGGTCACCGGCTTCAAGCTGACCGGCGGCGCCGTCGCGGCGGTCGAGACCGACCGCGGCGCGATCGAGTGCGACCACGTCATCGTCGGCGTCGGCCCCTGGGTCAATACCATCTGGAAGATGCTGGAGTTGCCGCGCACGGTCGACATCAAGGGCAGCGACGGCACGATGCACCGGGGCATCGACATGTGGCGTTACTGGTGCCTCGAGGAGGGCACGCTGGGCGTCGACCCCGAGCTGCAGAAGACCAACGACGGCCAAATGCCGCCGGTCATCCACGTCGACACCGACGCGCCGCTCTATTCCGACGTCGACGGCTCGTTGATCACCGAGGAGATGTGGGGCATCTACTACAAGCCCGACTTCAACTTCGGCGGCATCCAGGGCGGCGCCATGCCCTACAAGGTCGAGACGCCGGTCGACGAGGTTCAGGTCGACCCGTACGGCCCCGAGTCGCCCGAGTTCATCGTCGACGACCAGTTCGCCCACATGTGGTGCTCGGCGCTGGCGTTCTGCCAGGAGCGCTTCTCGGGCCAGATCGGCAAGTGGAAGAAGGAACCGTCGGGCGGCATCGGCTGCTTCACGCCGGACAGCTTCCCGGTGATCGACATCTTCCACCAGAACTGCCACATCATCGCCGACTCGAACCACGGCTACAAGATGATCGGCATCGGCAAGTTGGTCGCCGGCGAGATCGTCGGCGAGCGCAGCGGATTGCTGGCGCCGTTCCGCTTCTCGCGCTATGCCGAGGGCAAGCTCCACCCGGTGTCGAACAGCCCGTTCCCGTGGAGCTAGGGGTGGCGGTGCTAGGGGTGGCGGTGACAGGGGATACATAGACGACATAATCGTGGGTTCCGGCCGCGCCGGCCGAGCCGTTACGCACGCAAGATGCGGGCAAATTCAATTTGGTGACGATTGGGGAGACACAGCATGACGGATCTCGAGGCACATGTCGCGCAAGAGGGTCGCGACGAACTGGTCAAGCAGGTGCGGGCCAAGATCGACGAGCTCGGCATCACCTATATCTACTACCAGTTCGTTTCGGTGACCGGCCGCATCGTCGGCAAGGGCATCCCGGCCGACCACTGGGAGGCGATCGCGGAACGCGGCTTCCAGCTGGTCTACGGCTCGACCGCGAACCTGTTCGTCGACCGCCACGGCCAGTACATCGGCTATGGCCCCGAGTCGTCCGAGCTGGTCGGCATACCCGACCCCGAAACCTTCTGCCAGCTGCCCTGGGACAAGCGGGTGGCGCGGGTCTTCTGCACCTGCTTCCGCAATCGCGAGGAACGCGACAACCCCGGCGGCCATCTGACCTCGGACTGCCGCGGCAACCTGCGCATCATCCACCAAGAGTTCAAGGAGAAGCACGACGGCCTTCACCTGCGCATCGGCACCGAGCCCGAGATGATGTGGCTGAAGAAGGGCGAGGACGGCCTGCCCGACGGCGGCTTCTCGAAGCCCAATTGCTATCACATCGACCAGTTCGAGAGCCTGCGCCCGGTGTTCATGCGGGTCATCGAGTACAGCCAGGCGATGGGCCTCGACATGATCCAGGGCGACCACGAGGACGCCCCCGGCCAGCTCGAGCTCAACTGGATGTTCGACGAACCGATGCGCAACAGCGACCGGCTCACCACCTACCGCCAGATCTGCGCCCAGGTGGCGCGCGAGAACAACCTCATCGCCTGCTTCATGTCGAAGCCCTTCATGGGCGTCTCGGCCAACGGCTGCCACCACAACATGTCGCTCTGGCGCGGCGGCGAGGACCAGTTGGTCAACACCGCCCACGCCGAGCAGCGGCCCGGCCTCGACGGCGTCTATATGCACCTCAAGGGCGGCGAGAACACCTTCTTACCGGTGCCCGAACTCGATGCCCGCAAACCGGGGCCGATCGGCCTGCAGTGCATCGGCGGCGTCATGGAACACGTCGGCGCCCTGACCGCGCTGGGGTCCTCGACGGTTAATTCCTACCGCCGCCTGTGGGA
>Ga0209988_10002325_pt1 | contig 12537 bp, 8 predicted proteins | sample N075metaG_FD_183115 | JGI IMG/M metagenome (GOLD analysis project Ga0209988, IMG submission 183115) | Deep subsurface microbial communities from Kermadec Trench to uncover new lineages of life (NeLLi) - N075 metaG (SPAdes) (version 2) | ecosystem: Environmental > Aquatic > Marine > Ocean trench... | reverse complement strand
CCCGAAGCTCGACGCTCACGAGCTCGGTCCAGAGCGGCAGCGGGTCGGCGGCCTCGTCGAGCGCGTTGCGAAGGATCGCGCGTGCGCCGGCCATGTCGTCATCCTGGATGGCGGCCCGGGACGCCATCAAGGTTTGGGCCAGGGGCGTGCTCGCTTGGTCGGCGGTCGTGTCCATCGCCGCGATGAGCCGGGCGGCCGCGAGGTGGTGCGGTTCCAGCTTCAGCACCGCCTCGGCCGTGGATCGGGCTGCGCCATGGAGACCCATGCGGTACTCGATCCCAGCCTTGGCGGCGAGCACGATCACGTTGAACGGCTTCAGCTCGGCGGCCTCCTTGAGCCGCTGACGGGCCAGCCCGATCTCGTCGATCTGGTCCAGCGCTGTGGCGGCGTACCACAGGACCTCGAACTCGGCCGACGCCGTCAGTTGGATCACACGCTCGAACTTGGCTGCGGCAGTGGCGTAGTCACGGTGGGCGGCGGCGAGCTTGCCGTCGGCCTTCAGCAGCAGCGGCTCGTTGTCGGGATCGGTCACCAAACCCGACAGCACGTCCCGTGCGTCCTCGGCCTTTGCAAGCTGATCGGCCTTGTCCGCTTCGAGGGCCGCGAGGCGTTCCTGTTCCAAGCCCGGTATTCTCGACTCCTCGTCCATCTGCCGCACGAGCCGCTCCCACGCGACGTATTCGCAATCGACGATCAGGGCCGCGCACTGGACCCTGAGCGACTGCAGGATCCAAGCCAGCGCGCTGACCTTCACGGGGCGTGCGTTGATGACTGCCAGGCATTGCTCGCGGGCACCGTCCACGTCTTGTTTGAGGTAGTACAGCCGCGCCAGGGCGTACCGCTGGTAGTGCGCATCGGGATTCGAATCAACGTAGTTGGCCAGCAGCTCGATTGCGCGAGCCAGGCCATTGGCGCGATCCGTAACACGCAGCAGCCGACCGGCGTCCGCAAGCAGCATCGGATTGTCGGAGCCCGCCACGAGATCCACCATGCGATTCACGACGGCGATGAGTTCGGGGTCATCGGGATTTCGGCCGGCCGCTTCGTACTCCAGGGTGAGTGTCAACGCGGCGAGCCGCGCAGTCTCCGGGCCGTCCGGAACGGCCTCCAACGCCGCGGCAAGAAGGGTTTCGAGCTCCTCAAAGGCGGCGGTGGCGGCGCGCGATCCTTCGGAACGAAGCTGTCGCGCCAGCGACAGCTGCGCGTCGATCAGGGTCGCATGGCCGAGATCGCTGTCGGGCACTTCCTGCACGAAAGCCCTGAGATCGGTCATCGCCGCGTCTATTTCCTCTTGCGTCGCCGTACGGACGGCGATCTCGATGCCGCCGTATCCCATGAGCTGCATTTGTCCCAATCCGCGATAGAGCCTTCCGTAAACGCGTTTCCGGTCGCCCATCAGGCTCACGTACATGTCCTCGCCGGCGTTGGCAAGATCCTGCCAGCTCTCGACCAGGCCACCGCGCGGCATGAACTGCCCGAACCAGCGGGCGTTCCGGTGCAGCTCCGTGATCAGTTCCAGGTGAACGTCGGCGTCACCCTGCTGGTATCGGACTTCGCGTCGAAGGATGGCGATACGCCTGCCATCGAACTCCCTGGCCTGGTCGCGGGTCATGGGACGCAGGCTCAGCAGGGCCGCCTGGACTTTCCGGAGGTGACCGAGATCCGCGGGTTCCTTGTCCACCGCGCGGCCATATTCGTTGTAGGCCTTCTCGAAGATTACGCCAGCACCGGCATCGTCTCCGGCCGCTTCAAGGATGCGCGCCTGAACCATCATCGCATCACCGGCCTTGATGTGGCGGCTCGTGTCACCGCGGAGCTGAAGCACCCAGAGCCCGCCGACGATGCCGACAACGGTAGACACCGCGATGACGAGCAGGAGCACGAACTTCGTGTTGATTCGGGTTGCCATTGACTATGACCTCTTAGACATCGATTCGACTTCAGCCCAATCGGGCAGGCACCACATCAGCTCGGGAAGGATTTCGTTGGCGAGGTCCGCGACCGTTGCCGCGAATTCCTCCAACGTCGTGTTCTCGCCGACGACCATTGTGAACTGGATCTTTGCGTAGTATGCGTATTCGGTGGACAGATCGAACGCAAACTTCCGCACCCCTTCGGGCCAAGGGGTCGTCCGGCCGTTGGCGATGAAGAAGTACCCTGCGATGATCCGTTGGTCGAGCTGCTCGCCGCCGAGGAACTCGGATGTTCGAAGCTTGAAGTCCCCGATCGGCATCCGAACCGTGACCTTGTCACCCGTCACATGGTGAGCGAACGTGAGCAACGGGTATGGATCGCCCGTGCCGCGGTTCACGTGGTCCCTGTCGGCGACCCAGCCGGTCTGATCCAGTGGAAGCGGGAGGTTCCGCGGCAGCCCCACGGAGACCCAGCCGGCGGCTGCCAGGCAACGGTCCGGCACGTGCGGGACCGCGTCGATAAGCCCCGTGTAGTACGCGATGTGAACCATGACCATCTGCCCCTGCCGGCCGGAGGCCAGCACGTACACGCGGTCGAGGTATTGACGCGTGCCCAACTCCTGCTCCATCTCGACGGTCAGCGTCTTGTCCTGCCCGCCGGCCTCCCAGAGGGCAAGTCGTTTTGGAATTGCCGTGAGCGGGTTGCGGAGCTCGACGGGCGCCTTCGCGAGGAAGGCCTGGGCCTGCCGAACGGCGAACCGGAAGCCGACCCCGCACACGAGCAGGGTCGCGACGGCCGCGATGAATGCGGGTTTGACGCTGCGATCGAACATCACGCCACCGCCTCCTCGACCACGAGTTGACGCAGGACCCACTGGATTCCCAGGTACATCATGAACGCCGGCACGAGCCACAGCAGACCGATGAACGTGTGGAAGTCACCGGCGGCGAAGTCGGTGTCGTACATGCTCAGCAGCGCGAGCGTGACAACGCGAAGTATGTTCACGAAGATCGCGGTGGGAATGCCCAGCAGAACGAGTGTCGCCTGCTGCCAGAAGCGTTTGAGTCCGGTATAGGCCATCGCAACGCCCAGCGCCATGAAGGCCATGAGCATTCGCATGCCGGAGCACGCCTCGGCGATGTTCAGCGGCCTGGCGACGCCGTCGTCCCACACGGTCAGGATGTTGCCCGTCCGGTCCGTATCGACACCGATGAGGTTGAGGGCAACCCATGAACCCTTGGCGGTCAGGTCCTGCATCGGGTACGTGACGTAGGTCATCAGCTTTGCGGAAACCGTCTGCCCGAAGATGCACATGTACAGCAGCGGGAACCACAGCATGGTCATCGCATTGAAGCCGAAGAACAGCAGCACCAGGCCGAACAGCGTGAGCGTGAGCCCCGCGCCCTGCATGTTGTGGTGGCGAAGCGTCGGCGGTCCCAGCCAGCAGACCACGTACCAGGCGATACCGAGGACGACGGGGAGCAGCCCCACCCAGGTCGTCCTGAACGGTACCGCGAGCAGTTCGCGTCGCTTGAGGTAAATGAAGTAGCCGGCGATGACGGGGATGATCACCGTGTGGCCCCAGTCGGCCTGCTGTTTGACGGCGAATCGGATCTGCGACTCGAAGAAGTCCCAGAACACGAAGAGCACCATCGCCGTGAGGATCACGCCGCCGATGAGCAATCCGCGCAGCTGTGCCGGGGCGACCGGCAATGGCTCTTTGGGAATACTGCTCAAGGGGTCCTCCCGACCCGGTGCGGATGCACGCCAACCGCCACCGAAACACCGATCTCGATGAGTCGTACGGCAGCCGTGGAGGGTCAGGTTCGCCCGAATCCCGTTGTGGGGAAAGGCCAAATCGGGTTGCGCGGCCCGCCAGGGCGGTTGCCGGGTGGAACGTCGGGGCTATCGAATGACATTGACCGGCGGCGCCCCGAAGACGTCGTTTCCGAAGTTCCGGTCCAACAGGAAGCCGAACCCGTAGGTCATCCGCAAGCCATTGCGGAAGACCGCCAGGGGCGTTGCCCAGAAATTCGTGCCCAAGATGATGTGGTCATCCGGCCTCAGGTAGATGTCAGGCTCGGTCCGGTTCCGGATCGCCGCCAGGTTGAGTCGGATCGTGGCCTCGCGGTTCTCGCCCACCACCCGTGTCAGGTCCACTCTCGTGGGGATGGACAACGGTCCGGGGCCTCCCGCCGCCGCCACCAGCCGGCTCAGGGTCAGCTTCCCGGAAGCCGGAAAGTTGTAGACGCCGGGCCGCACGATTTCACCGTCCACGTAGACCACGCCGCTCTGCGGTTCCTGGACGTAGATCCGGTCGTCCGGCCGTATGACGATGTTGGAACTGCTGTCACCCTGCTTCAGCTTCTGGTAGCTGATCCGGAGGATACGCTCGACGAACAGGGCTTCGCCAGGCTGCCCGGCGGACGCGGTTTCCGGCGGACTTGCGGGAACCCACTCGTCGGTCTCCGGGAGGTAGATGAAGGAATCGCCAGGGCCGGCCTCCATGGGCTGCGACACCGGGCGTGGTTTCGGACCCGGCAGCGGTGGGCGGGTGGTCACCGGCGCCAGATCGTCGATGTCGATCAACGGCCCGCTCTCCTGGGCGAACGCGGCGGGAGAAACGCCGCCCCGCGGCTGGTCCTTGTCGAGGTCCTCGATCAGGTCCTCGATGTCGATCGGCGGATCCTGACGTGGCCGACGCTCATCATCCGGATCGGCCGGGCGAGTCGGCGGGGCCACGGGTCCCTGGGGCGATGGCGGCTGATCGAGCTGCTGAATGAGATGCTCGATGTCCACCGGCGACTGATCGGGTGTTCGCGTCGGCCGCGCCGGCATAGCGCCGGGCTGGAAGATGACCGCTTCGGTCAAGGGCACCTGGCGTATCACGTACACCTTCTCTGTTCCCAGCGGGACGCCGCCGGCCTGCGACAAGGCGTCGACGAGACGGAAGTCCGCGCTGCGAAGCGAGTAGAGGCCCGTGCCGACGACCGCACCATAGATCGTGTAGCTGAACCCGGCGGTCTCCTCGACGGTGACATTGACCATCGGGCTCGGCATGACCTTCTCGTCCACGATGCGGGTAATCTCGTCCTGCAACTCCTGGACGGTAAGACCCGCCGCCAGAATGTCGCCCACCGGTCCGGGCAGCCGGAATTCACCGGAGGCGTTCACGCGTCGGGTCGTCGTCCAGACCTGGCCCTGGGCGAGCAGTTCGAAGATCTCAACCGAGACGAAGTCACCGGGGGCGATCCGATAAGTCAGATCGCCGGGCAGCAGGTCTCCCTGACTGGGTGCCACGGCCTTGGCCCACGGGTCGGCGTCCTGTTCGATAACGTCGATCCGCTCCAGGATCGGGATCGTGGTCGGGGTGTACTCGAACCGGCCCGTCCGCGAAGGATCGAAGTATGAGTTCAGGTTGCACCCGAACAGCATCATCGTCGCAATCACCGACAAGATGACCCGCAGCAGTCGATTCATGGTTCCAGTACGCACCAAGACGCTCCACGTTCAACTCAGACCGCGCTACTATCGGCCCATGCGAGGATCATCCCATGCTGAAAAAGGACTTTTTCCCGGACTTCGCCACCTCGGAGCGGGCCTGATGCCCGGAATGGCCGATCACGGGCCTAGAGTGAGTGCAATGACCCCCCGTGGCCTGGCAAAAACCCTCACGCGGCACCCCCGCCCGCTCGGCGGCGATACCGCCCGCGAACGCGGCGATACGGCCCTGAGCCTCACCGGGATGGTCCTGAATAACGGCCCCGGAACCCAGCAACTGGCCATCGGCCGCAAACCCCGGTGGATCCGGGCCAAGGCGCCCAGCGGCGAGCGCTACGAGAGGCTCCGCAAGACGATCGCCGAGCATCGGCTCCACACGGTCTGCCAGGAGGCCTCCTGCCCGAATATCGGTGACTGCTGGTCACGCGGCACCGCGACAATCATGATCCTCGGCGACACCTGCACCCGGTCATGCGGGTTCTGCAATGTCCGGACCGGTCGCCCCCTGCCGCCGGATCTGGACGAGCCGCGTCGCGTCGCCGAATCGGTGGCGATCATGGACCTGAAGCATGTCGTGATCACGTGCGTCGACCGGGATGACCTCCCCGACGGCGGCGCCGCGATCTGGGCCGAGACCATCCGCCGCGTCCACGACGCGTGCCCGCGTACATCCGTGGAGGCGCTTACCGGCGACTTCAAGGGTGACCGCGACGCGCTGCAGGTCGTGATCGAGGCGCGTCCGGAGATACTCGCCCATAACCTGGAGACGGTGCGACGCATGCACCCCGCGGTGCGGCCGCAGGCCGCCTATGACCGGTCGCTCAAGGTCCTGCGGTGGATAAAGGAAGCGGGGCTCGTGGCCAAGACGGGGCTCATGGTCGGCATCGGAGAACGCGACGACGAGGTGATCAGCCTCATGGACGATGTGCGCACGATCGCGGACACCGATATCCTCACAATCGGTCAGTACCTCCAGCCGACGCGCAACCATCTGCCGGTCGAGCGCTGGGTCACGCCGGTGCAGTTCGACCGCTACAAGTCGGATGGTCTCGATCGCGGTTTCAGGGTGGTCGAGTCCGGCCCGCTGGTGCGAAGCTCCTATCACGCCGAAGAGCAAGCGAGCCGGCTCTAGATCCTCTAGCAGGCCTTGATGACAATCCCCGTTCGGTCGTCGGCCGCGGCGGTGTCACCGGTGAACACACCGACTGCTTCGCGGAGCGCAGCGATGATTTCGGTCGGTGACCCGTCATGGTTGCTGGTGATGATCTGCGTGACCCGATCGACGCCGAACTGCGCGCCGGTGGCGTCGACGGCCTCGTAGATCCCGTCGGAGATCACCGCCACGATGTCGCCACCGGCGAGCTTGTGCGGCTCGCCGATCTCGACGGGCAGATCGGCAACGACGCCCAGCGGCAGGGTGTCCGCGGGAAGCGCGACACACCGCCCGCCGGCGGCGTCGTATCGCACGATCGGCGCTTGGCCGGCGCTGAAACTGGTCAGGGTCCCAGCCGCGATGTCGATCTCACCAAGCCAGGCCGTGATGAAGCGGCCGTCGGGCAGGTCCGCGTAGAGCTGCTCGTTGAGATCGCGCACGATGGTTGCGAGGTCCGCGCCAAGCTGCACCGCCATCCGCAGCATCGACCGGACCTGTGTGACGGAGATTGCCGGACCGATCCCGTGCCCGGTGGCGTCGGCCAGGAGCAGCACGACACGGTCCCCGCGTTGGACCACGTCGTAGGTGTCGCCACCGGTCTCCTCGGCCGGCTCGCTCCAGGCATCGATCCGGAAGCCGCGCAGGTCGGGGATCACATCGGGGAAGGTGCGTTTCTGGATCTGCCGGGCGAGTTGCAGGTCGCGTTCCAGCTTGAGAAGGCTTCGGAGCCCCAACCGCATCCGCTCCTGTGCCTGGGCGAGCCGGCGAACCTCCCTGACCCGCGAGACGATCGCAGGCCCGGGTTCGAGATCGCCCTGGCTGATTCGATCGCTCTGTCGGACGAGGGCCTCGATCGGCTCGCTGTAGCGGTGCGCGAGCACGGCGGCGCGCCAGACTGCGCCCGCCAGCACCAGGACGGTGATAACGACGATCATCAACCGCAACCGCTCGACCTGTTCGAGCAGGTCGCTGGCGGGAACGGCCACGGCCATCAGCAACAACCGGTCCGGTCCGAGTTCGAACGGCGCGGCGCCCCCCCACCAACTGCGCCCGTCGCTGACGAACTGGTACGCCTCGCGACCGTCGACAGGCAGCTCCATGAAGGCCCGGGCACCGTCCTGCACCATCTGAACTCCCAGATCGCTTGCATCTCGGAGAATTGCCCTTCGGCGTGCCACCGGGTCGGCGAACTGCTCGTCGCGCGGCAGACCGATCACCTGGCCCCGGTCCGTCATCACGAAGGCCACGCCGCCCGGGCTGGGGCGCAGACTGTACGTGAAGTCGCTGATCTCGCTGAGCTTCACGTCAAAGGCGACGACGTGCCCGACCGCATCGGCCTCGTCCAGGCCGTAGGCGACGGCCGCGGTGATGCCCGGTTCCTGCGCCGTATAAAAGGTATAGGGCTCTGTCCAATGGATCGTGCCACGCCGGCTGCCGATCGCGCCCCGGTACCACGGCCTCGTGCGCGGGTCGTAGTCAAGCTCGCGCCATGTCACGATGGGGTCCGGTTGGGACTCGGTCCACTCGGTGAACCGTCCCCGGCGGCCCCATGCGTCCGGGTTCATCTCGCGGCTGGTCCATCGCGGACCGACGCGCAGGAGCATGAACTCGCTGCCCCGACCGTCGGCGACGAGGATCGACGAAATCTGCCCGTACCGGTGCATGTACGGTTCGAAGAGCGTACGTATCTGCTCGGGCCGGCCCAGGTCGAGCAAACCTTCATCACCCCATGCCCCGGCGATCTGCAGCCCGCCGTCGAGCGGGTCGAAGAAGCGGTGCAGACGCTCCTCGACACGCTCGGTCGTCTGCACGATGATCGCGCTGGACAGACGGGCGACGGCGCGGCGCGCGCCGATGGCCGCCACGACAATAATCGCCGTGCTGAGCACGCCGATCATCGCGATGATGCTGATCAGCAGGCTGCGGCGAATGGAAACGGGCCGACCCACGGGGTAGTTATAACGGGTACTAGCGACCGACGACGACGATCGCGATCGCCCAGACGACCGGGACCCAGAAGATCAGCGACCAGGCGACCCAGTCGACAACCACCCGACTCGACGGCGGCAGCACCCGCAGCGGGTAGTTGAGTTTTTGCAGAACGGTCACTATGAGTGGGCGCCCGTCAGGGCTCGAATCCGATTCGGACTCCGCCGTGTCTTGCTCGGCATCCGGAACAACCGGCGGGTCTTCGACCGGAGACTCCTCGACCGGCGATTCCTCGACCGGCGATTCCTCGACCGGCGATTCCTCGACCGGCGGCTCATCGGCGGCCGGTTCGGTTACGGGCTCTTCATCGACACCAACGAGGCCAATGAAGTCCGCGGGATTGGCGATCGCCGAGTCGTCATCCACCGGCAGTTCCTTCGCGACGACGTCGAGCACCTCCTGGGGAATATCGATAATGTCCTCGACGTCGGGAGGGGAGTACTCGGTGGCCTCGGGATCATCGTCGAGGACCTCTTCGGGAACGAACTTGGGAACGACCTCGGGATCGTCGTCGAGGGCGTCTACAGCAACGACCTCGGAAATGGCATCGAGATCGTCGTCGAGTGTGACCTCCGAAACGACCTCGGAAACATCATCGGGAACGACCTCAGCAACGACCTCGGAAACGACATCAGCAACGACCTCGGAAACGACCTCGGAAACGGCATGGAATTCGTCGTCGACCGCGACATCGGCCACGACCTCGGACAGCCGCTCCTCCACATCGTCAAGCAACGAATCGACGGCTTCATACGCACCGCTGAGCAGTGCGCCGACGTCCGTCGTCAGCTCGTTGTCGAGCGGGATCATGCCCGGGGGCAGGTCCTCGGATTGGAGTTCTCCAAGTTCGTCGCCGAACAAGTCGAGCCCGACTTCCGGTGCCTTCTTCGCGATGGTCTTCTTCGCCACGGTCTTCTTCGCCACGGTCTTCCTGGTGACGGCCTTCTTGCGAGTGGTCTTCTTCGCCGTTTTCTTCGCGGTCTTCTTCGCCGTTTTCTTCGCGGTCTTCTTCGCCGTTTTCTTCGCGGTCTTCTTCGCGGCTTTCTTCGCGGTCTTCTTCCGGGCCATCGCCGCTCCCCCTCAACAAGCGTCCGAGAACCGCCGGGCGGCGCCGGGCGCACTGCCGGGTCATCGGCCTGTTGGTGAGGAGGCCCTAGATCAAAACGAGGTTGTCGCGGTGGACCACTTCCTCGTACTCGCAACAGCCGAGTATCTTCACAATCTCGCCTGATTTGCAGCCCAGTATCCGCACAACTTCGTCCGAGGGGTAGTTGACCAGCGCCCGGCCCATCTCGGTCCCGTCGGGATCCACGATCCGAACGGAGTCGCCCCGGTCGAACGTCCCGCGGACCGCGGTAATGCCCACGGCGAGGAGGCTCCGCCCGTCAGTCCGGAGAGCCTTGGCCGCGCCGGCATCGATCTCGATATCCCCCCGGGGGTGGTCGAAGAAGGCGATCCACCGCTTGCGTCCATCCAAACGTTGCGGACGCGGTTCGAAGACGGTCCCGACCTGCTCACCCTTGAAGATCCGGGTGAGCACGTCCGGTGTCCGCCCGTTCGCGATCACGGCACGCTCGCCGGCCGTGGTCACCATCTGGGCCGCCTGGAGTTTCGATCGCATACCACCGGTCGCGACGGCGGATTCGGACTCGCCCGCCATGGCGTGGGTCTCGGGCGTGATACGGTCGACGACCGCTATGAGCTCGCCGCCAGACTCGCCGCCGGACTCGCCACCGGCCGAGGCGACCGGCGGTCGCGTCATGAGGCCGTCCACGGTCGTGAGCATGACGAGCACGTCCGCGCGAACCAGGCACGCCACCAGCGCCGAGAGCAGGTCGTTGTCCCCCACGCGGATCTCGTCGACAGCCACGGTGTCGTTCTCGTTGACGATCGGCACGACGCCGGCACGAAGGAGCCGGCTGAACGTGTTGCGGGCGTTGAGGTGACGCGCGCGTACCTGCAGGTCGGCGCGCGTGAGCAACACCTGCGCGGCGGCGATACCGTGCTCGGCGAAGAACCGCCGGTAAAGACCGATGAGCCTTGACTGTCCGAGCGCCGCCGCCGCCTGCAGCGACGGCAGGTCGCGCGGCCGGTCTGAGAAGCCGAGGTCGGCAAGCCCGGCGGCAATCGCTCCGGAGGAGACGCAGATGACCTCTCTCCCGCCGGCGTGGAGTGCGGCCATCTGACGCGTGAGCGCGTGCACACTCGGCTCATCGAGCATATGCGTCTCATCGACCAGCACCCGCGAGCCGATCTTGACGACGATCCTGCGTGTATCATCGACCCAGGCGGTCATATCAGGAGTGTACCGATCGACGAGCAGATTCTCGAAATGGGTCGCAGGGCGCGGTCGGCCGCGCCGCGTGTCGCCGGCCTCGATACCGACACGCGGAACGGCGTCCTCGATGCGATGGCCGCCTCGCTGATCGAGTCGCGGGACGCCATTGCGGCCGCAAACACGCGGGATTGCGTGTCGGCGAGAGCAACCGGGCTGTCCGCGGCACTCATCGACCGCCTGCTGCTCGATGCGTCGCGCATCGAGGCGATGGCGGACGGGCTCCGACAGGTCGCGGCACAGCCCGATCCTCTCGGCGTCGACCTGGCGGTGATGCGCCGGCCGAACGGCCTGATCATAAGAAAGGTACGCGTGCCGCTGGGTGTCATCGCGGTCATCTACGAGTCGCGGCCGAACGTCACCGCGGATGCGGCCGCAGTGTGCTTCAAGGCCGGTAATGCGATCATCCTGCGTGGCGGATCGGAGGCCGCGGCGAGCAACGCGGCGATCTGCGAGGCGATGACCGCGGTCGTTGGCCTGCCGGCCGACGCCATCCAGATGATCCCCACGACCGACCGCGCCGCCGTCCGGTCACTGCTGGGGCTCGACCAGATGATCGACCTGGTCATTCCCCGCGGCGGCGAGAGCCTCATCCGGGCCGTCGCCGAGCAGTCGCGGATTCCGGTGCTCAAACACTACAAGGGCGTGTGCCACGTCTACGTGGATCGCGCCGCCGACCTTGACATGGCACTTGCCATCGCCGTTGACGCCAAGTGCGGCCGGCCCGGCGTGTGCAACGCGATGGAGACGCTGCTCGTGCACGAGGCGGTGGCCGAGGCGTTCCTGCCGAGGCTCGCCGACGCCATGGACGCCGGGGGCGTCGAGCTGCGCGGCGACGAGCGAACGCGTGCGCTGGTGCCGAAGGCGTCGCCGGCCTCGGAAAGCGACTGGTACGAGGAGTACCTCGACCTGATCCTCGCGGTTCGAGTCGTCGCAGACATCGAGGCGGCAATGCGACATATCGACCAATACGGGACGCGCCACAGCGACGTCATCGTGACCGCCGACAGCGAGGCTGCGCTGCGTTTCACGACCGAGGTCGATTCCGCGGCGGTCTACGTCAACGCATCGAGCCGGTTCACGGACGGCGCCGAGTTCGGGCTCGGGGCGGAAATCGGCATCTCCACGGACAAGCTGCACGCCCGTGGTCCCTGCGGTGTCGAGGAGATGACGACGTACAAGTACGTCATCGAGGGAAACGGCCAGGTCCGAGGGTGAGCGGGCCCCCTTTTGCCCGGGCGTTACAAGTGGATCGGTACGACGAGGAAACCGCAATGCATGGTGTCTCCGGCGGGCTCGCTATTGGAGACTTTCGCGGAGCCTCCCGAAATACATGCTGCACGAATCACTGATTCCAAGCCAAGACGATCGCGAAACGACGGATGACCGCAGGCGGTCGTCCCGTACGTCGTTGAATGCGGAACTCGTCGTGCGCTGGCACCACGACCCCGACACGCTCGTCCGTTATCGAGTGGTCGATATGGGCAACGGCGGTGTCCGGATCCTCAGCGGCATCCCGCTGCTGAGGGGCATGTCGGGAACGGCAGTCAAGCTCCTGCCGACCGGCGAATCGATCAACCGCCCGTGTTCGGTCTCCTGGGCGCGGCCCCCGGCACTCGGCGGCCCCTTCGAGATCGGACTGGAT
>Ga0209988_10002324_pt1 | contig 12537 bp, 10 predicted proteins | sample N075metaG_FD_183115 | JGI IMG/M metagenome (GOLD analysis project Ga0209988, IMG submission 183115) | Deep subsurface microbial communities from Kermadec Trench to uncover new lineages of life (NeLLi) - N075 metaG (SPAdes) (version 2) | ecosystem: Environmental > Aquatic > Marine > Ocean trench... | reverse complement strand
CCACCCGTTGCTTCAGGGCGTTGAAAACGTGATGACAAATCCTGGCCGACGAAGCCAATCGGCCATGGTGGCGTCACCCACGTTGCTGTTCTCTGCGGGCCAGACCGCGGACGGCACGTGGAATCTTTTTGCCATCAACAAGCAGACCGGTGAACGGGTTGGAGCGGTAGAAATCCCTGGATCCACCCGGTACGGGATGTCCAGCTGGATGCACGAAGGTAAACAGTACATCATCATCCAGTTGTCGGACGGTCTAGCAGCGCTGGCACTGCCATAAGACCTTACGGGGATCCCGTTACGCGGATCCGAAAGAAGCCCCGGGGGATTGTTTTCCCGGGGCTTCTTTTTTGTATGCGGGCGTCGCCGAACGCCTTCAACGCTCCCCCCTCCTGGGGACGGTTTCCGAGGCCGACAAGGCTCGCTCCTACCGGCTCACTCCCCCGTATGCCACGCCGGTCAGATCGGCCATGTCCTGTTTCCAGGTGGTCAGATCGTCCAGGCTGAACCCACTCAGGCGATCGTGGCCGCACGCGCGGGCGAGGACCTTCATGAGCTCGACAGAGGCTGTCAAATAGGTCTGGAGTCGTCGCGCCGACTCCTCGACGATCAATCGGGCCCGCAGGCCCTTCTGCTGCGTGGCGATCCCGACGGGACAGTTGTTCGTGTGGCACGCGCGCATTCCCAGACAGCCGATCGCCTGGAGCGCGGAGTTCGCGATCGCGACGCCGTCGGCGCCGAGCGCGAGGGCCTTCACGAAGTCGGATTCCGTACGTAGCCCTCCGGTGATGATGAGCGTCACATCTGCAGCGCCACACTTGTCCAGGTGGCGGCGGGCGCGGGGAAGCGCCGCCATTGTCGGTACCGAGATGTTTTGCTTGAAGATCTCGGGGGCGGCCCCGGTCGCTCCCCCGCGACCGTCGAGGATGATGTAATCGCACCCCACCTCGAGCGCGAAGTCGACGTCGGCCTCGATGTGCTGCGCCGACAGCTTGAACCCGATGGGGATCCCCCCCGTCACGTCGCGGACCTCGGCCGCCACCGTCCGGAAGTCGTCCGCCGTGACGAGGTCGGGGAAGGTCGGCGGGCTGATTGCGGCGCGGCCGGGCTCCAGGCCTCGGACCTCGGCAATCTTGCCCACCACCTTCGCCCCGGGGAGGTGTCCGCCCGTGCCGGTCTTCGCCCCTTGCCCTCCCTTGAAGTGGAAGGCCTGGCACTTCGCGACCTTGTCGAGACTCCACCCGAACCGGGCAGAAGCGAGTTCGTAGAAGTACCGGCTGTTCGCTTCTTGCTCCTCGGGGAGCATGCCCCCTTCGCCGGAGCAGATCCCGGTGCCGGCCAACTCGGCGCCCGTGGCGAGCGCGACCTTGGCCTCCTCCGAGAGCGCGCCGAAGCTCATGTCGCTCACGAAGAGAGGGATATCCAAACGAAGGGGCTTGGCGGCTCCGGGCCCGATGACGAGCTCCGTTTCGACCGGGTCGCTGTCCATGAGCGGGCGTGTGGCCAGCTGGGCGGTCACAAGTTGGACATCCTCCCAGCGCGGCAGGTCGGTGAGGGCGACCCCCATCGCGGACACAGCCCCATGGTGTCCAACGAGGGAGAGCCCATCACGAGCCAGCGACTGAATGTACCCGTTGTACGGCTCTTCCGGTGTACCGTGGATGTCCTGGTACAAACCGAGATACTCGTCACGTCGGTACGGTTGCGGATTGGTCTCGGCGAAGGCCTCGACCTCGGACTCGTCGACCCAGACCACGTCCTCGTCCACATCGATCTCGGCCGAGAAACGATGAAGGGCCTCGTCGTTGTTGTACTCGCTGACCCCGGTGTCGTACCGATAGTCCCATCCATGAACCCCGCAGATGAGGTTTGGACCCTCGATGCGGCCGTCGGCGAGCAGAGCGCCCCGGTGGTGGCATCGCCCGAACATCACCGAGACCTGGTCGTCGAACCGGATCACGACCAGATCGACTCCTGCGACGAGAGCGTAGGCCGGACTTCGATCTGCGAGGTCACTCCAGGTAGCGACTTTCACGCGGGCGGCGCTGAGAGTGGGCATCTGCATCGGTGACTCCTGAGGTGTGGGGCATAATGCCTCGGCACAGGCGTGGAATGGCGAAACCAAGAATACCAGATCCGTCAACCGAAGGCTTTTCTCACCGGCGTTCGACAATCAAGCGAGCCCCTCATGCCCTGGGGAATTCGGGATCCAGATCTCTTCGTGTGTCCTTGCGTCACGGTCAGGGTGAGCCAGCCCCGTTTCCTTGCCTGCGGTCCCTCCTCTCTCTACACTCAAGACTCTTCGCTAAGGCCCGCCGCACCGCGCCCATAACGGTGACGGAGTAAGACAGGTGCCCGAATTCCACGTGAGGAGGTGTCCCCATGGGTGGACAAGGTCGATTAGAAAAGCTGATGGCGATTGCGCTCCTGCTAATGGTGGTGGGTTTGGCGAGTTGTGATACGGGGAGCCCCGGAGTCGGCGAGGCCCAAGCTGCCGGAATGGACCGCTGGAGTTACCAGGATTGGCCGACCGGCCCCTACCGGGTGGTCCTGGACTGGCCCAAGCCGCTGCCTGACGATCGTCATTCGCACGACGGATGGACCTGGGGCTCCATGGGCGGAGTGTACGCCGAGTCGCCGGACCGCATCTGGGTAGCCATGCGCGGCGAACTGCCGCTCCCCGAGGGTGCTGAGCCCTGGACAGCGTACGGGGCCACCAACCTCGTGGGGAACGCCACGGGTAACAGCGACGGCATCGGCGCCACTTGTAACGTCTCGCAGAACCGCCGAGGATGGGAGCGGCGCTTCGAGCACAGCATCATCGTGTTGGACGGGAACGGCAATTTGGTCGATGAGTGGCCGTACGCCGACGAGCTCTTTTCGCAGCTGCCGTGCGGCCGGGGGCCACATCAGATCAAGATGAGCCCCTATGATCAGGAGAAGCACGTCTGGATCATCGACGACCAGCTCCACGTGATCTACAAGTTCACGTACGACGGTGAGCTCGTGCTGACGCTCGGCACGCTGGGCGAAAGAGGACGGGACGCGGGACGGCTCTTCGACCGGCCCACCGATATCGCCTGGTTGCCGGACGGCACGTACTTCATCAGCGACGGTTACGGTGGGAAACGTGTGGCAAAGTTCGACGCGGACGACAACTTCCTCATGGACTGGGGGCAAGCACCCGCTGATCCGCAGAACCCGGGGCCGAACGAGTTTCAGACGGTTCACAGCATCGCGGTCAGCCCGGACGGAAGGATCTATGTCCTGGACCGTGGGCACGCGCGGATGCAGGTCTTCGACGAGAACGGCACCTTCCTCGACATGTGGCCGCTGACTTCACCGCACTGGGGCAACCAGGGCACCCTGATGGCCAATCACCTCATCACGGTGGACGGAGACATCTGGGTGGGGGACGCACCGACGAACAGGCTCCTGAAGTTCGACCTCGAGGGGAACCACCTCTATAGCTGGGGGGCGCCGGGACTCCAGGCCGGGCGGCTGGCGTGCTCCCATGGGATCACGACCGATCAGGACGGCAATCTGTTCGTGGCCGACTGTTTCGCCGGACGCGTGCAGAAGTTCGAGCCGATACCGGGCGCCGACCCGTCCAAGATGGTTGGCCAGATTCTGCGGGAATACCCGATCGACTAGTATTGGGATAGTTTTCCGCCGCGGGCGGGATCGGGTCGTAAAATCCCCCATCCGATCCCGCTCTTCGGTGCCGAACGTTTTCGGGTTGCCCATAGTCACTTGGGCAGGTACCGTTGGCGGTTCATGCAGACTTGGCGTGGTCGCTGGGCCTAATTAAGAGGTTCTCAGCCCGCCTACTCAGACCCATGAAATACCTGGGCCTACATAACAAGCACTTGGGCCTACATAACAGCCACCTGGGCCTACGTAGCAAAAGGAGAGCACGAATGGAACGGGAAAACTCCTCGCGATCTCGTCATCGGTCCCCCATACGATGGCTCACCCATTGGCCCGCCGATTGGCTCGCCCATTGGGCCGCCCTGGCGTTCGGCGCAGTGCTTGCGCTGCCGATGGCAGGCGTGGCCCAAGGACCCGGGACTGAGGACGGTCAGTGGACATATCTCGGTGGTGACGCGTGGCACACTCGCTACACGACGGCCGACCAAATCAACGCGTCGAACTTCGAGGATCTCGAAGTTGCGTGGAGGTTCAACGCGGCAAGCTTTGGGCCGAGCACGCCTCGGGCCACCCCGACCTACGTGGACGGAAAGCTGATCACGGTCACCGGCGAGCGTCGCGCCATGATCGCGCTCGACCCTGCGACGGGCGAGCTGCTCTGGAGCTTTACCGAGCCCAACACCGGCCGGTATGAGTACTCCATGAGGTATTCCTACGGCAAAGGCATCGCCTACGGCGAGCGCAACGGGCGGGGAGTCGCTTTCATCTCGACCCCGGGTTTCTTCCTCCACGCCCTGGACGTTGTAACCGGCGAGCCCCTGGCAAACTGGGGAGAGGCCGTTCCTATCGCGGGGTTCTCGCCCACGGGTAGCCAGGATATGCTGCGCGACATCATCGACGGCTGGGGCCCATGGGAGAACTGGGGTGGGCCGTTCGACCCGGACGCCGGAATCCCGCTGGAGCTGGGATACATCACGTCGTCCTCGCCGCCGATCGTGGTCAACGGCGTCGTGGTCGTCGGAAACTCCGCGGAACAGGGTTATCTCCAGACGCGCCTCGAGAACATACCGGGCGACATCCTCGCGTACGACGAGCAGACGGGCGACCTGAAGTGGAAGTTTCACATCATCCCGCGGCCCGGCGAGTTCGGACACGACACCTGGGAGAACGATGCGTGGGAGTGGACCGGCGACGTGTCGTCGTGGGCGCCTATGTCGGCGGACCCCGAGCTCGGGCTGGTCTACATCGTGACGAATGGCGTGACCATCGACTACTACGGCGGCCACAGTCCAGGCGACAACCTGTACAGCACGAGCATCCTCGCGCTGGACGTGCAAACGGGTGAGCGGGCCTGGCACTACCAGATGGTGCACCACGACATCTGGAACTACGACACGCCCACGGCTCCGATCCTCATGGATGTGACCGTGGACGGTCGGGTGGTCAAAGGGCTGTTCCAGGCGACGAAGCAGAACTTCCTGTACGCCCTCGACCGTGAGACGGGTGAGCCGATCTGGCCGATCGAGGAGCGACCGGTGCCGGCGTCGACCGTCCCGGGTGAGCAGCTGGCTGCGACGCAACCGTTCCCGACCAGGCCGGCTCCGTACGACCTTCAGGGCAGGAGCGAAGAGGACCTGATCGACTACACGCCCGAAATCTACCGGATGGCGCTCCAGGTCGCGCAGGACGGCAATCTCTTCAACGCCTTGTTCGACCCGCCCAGGACCATCGACGATCCGCTCGGACCCGCCTGGAACTGTCCGGGTGGCGGCGGCGGCGTCAACATCACCGGACCGCCCGTGGCCGATCCGGTCCAGGGGGTCATGTTCATCACATCGACGGGCAACTGCTTCCGGCTGCAGGTGGAGCCCGGAGTCACTTCGCCGATGGATGGTCCAGAACAGTCGGGAAAGACTCACTCCGACTGGGTTGCTGTGGCCACTTCCGTTCCGGGAGGAGCCAGGGCGACCCTCGACGGTCAGCAGAACGGTCTGCCGATCTGGAAGGGTCCAGCCGGGCGGATCACCGCGATCGACATGAACACCGGCGAACATCTCTGGATGATCCCAAACGGTGACGCGCCGCAGCAGCAACAGGACGCCATCCGCAATCACCCGCTGCTTCAAGGCGTCGAGGGTGTGGAGGTGAACCGGGGACGTGGAGGGCACTCCACGATGGTGGCGTCACCCACGTTGCTGTTCGCTTCCGGCCAGACCGCCGACGGCACGTGGAGTCTCTTTGCCATAGACAAGGAAACCGGCGAACGGGTGGGAACGGTGGATATTCCTGGCTCCACCAGATACGGAATGTCCAGCTGGATGCACGAAGGCAAGCAGTACATCATCATCCAATTGAATGACGGTCTGGCGGCGCTGGCGCTGCCGTAACGTCCTAGGCGCTCCGAGAAACGGCCCGGAGGAGTGGATCCCCTCCGGGCCGTGGTCCTGTCGGCCACCGATCTCGGTTCAGGCGTGTCCGGGATCCGGCGAGGCCTACCAGAGATCCTCAGAATCGGAAGTTGCCACCACGACCCCCGCCCGGGAACCGGTTGTTCACGACGTTGTTGAAGATCGAACCGAACTGGTAGGACAGGCCAAAGCGGATGGATGCCTCGTAATCGGTCGCCTCCTGCCGCAGTCGCAGGAATCTCTCTTCGTCGGTCAGCCCCTCTCCCGACAGGTAAAGCTGGTCGTTCACCCTCGAATACGAGGCGCCGAGGTTCACATCGAGGCCACGGGTGATGCGGAAGCTCAGATTTCCGTTCAGCGACACGTTGTACCGGCTAAAGTCGTGGAGGTAATGCGACCCCCGAAGTCGGATGGACGCGTTGCCCCAGGTTTGCCTCTGCGATAGGGCCAGCGTCAGCGCCTGTTGTCCACGGGTCTCAGCCAACTCGCCGTCTCTGGTCTCCTCGAAGTAGTCCCGGTAGACCGGCCCGATCTCGTAGTATGCCGTGAGGGAGCGGCGGGTGGCCTCCTCGTATGGGAAGTAGCTGTACTCGAACGCGGGATTGATTTGCGCCATCAGGTTCTGGTTTCGCCTCGTGTCTCGCCGGACCCTCGAGTTGAAGCCCACCGACCAGTGCTCGGCGAGCGAGTAGACCACGTCGACATTGATTCCGTAGTCCCGTCTAATGTCCGTGATCAAGGTACTGTCGGTGCGCTCCTGTTCCAGATTACGGAAGTTGAGGTTCACCCTGTAGCTCTGCTTCCATGTGGGCGTCACGCGCGAAGCCGAGACCGACGAATTCAGCCGATACTCCGTGGTGGTCGACTCCCCGTCGAAGTTCCCGTTGGCGTTTATACGGAAGACCCAGAGGTGCCAGGGGTCCTGCAGATCGTCCGGCGAGAGGATCCCCTCCGGTGGCGTGTCAATGTTGGCGTTCACTTCACCAACCGGGGCAATGCCTTCGAGCTGAACGACGTTCCTGTATCCGGACTCCGTTGCGAATGTGGCGAGCCCAAGACCCAGCGTGAGCGCTACGCCGTCGAGCCGTTCCCTTTGAGTGTCGGTCGGGAGGGACTGGTAGGTGCTCCGGGTCTCATAGTTCTGATACGCCCCACGTCCGAGGAAGTCGAGCAGGTACTCCCTCCCCCCAACCCCGGTCCTTTGGCTGGTCATGATCACATGGACATGAGCATCCTGCCGATCCCGGACCCACGCCACCCAGGCGATCTCCGTACGGTAGTAGGTGCTGTCGCACTCGGGTCCACGACAGTCGAAGAATACGCGCGGAACCGTAGTGGGCCGTCGGGGGACCGGGTCCTGCGCCCTTGCCGGGGCAGCCGGAATCGTCAGACCCGTGATCAGAGCAGCCAACGCGAGGACCGAGGGCCATCTGTTTCTCCGTCGCATTCACTCTTCTTCCGTTACTGGAGGTTTGGAAATCCCGTGATTTACGCCTTGTGGTCGACACCGCGCGGACCAGGGTCGCTGGCAATGCGAGAGGGTCGGAACGAACCCACATCTGAAACCCTAACCCTTGAAGGCCCTGCGAGTACTTCGAAGCGGCGACATTCTGATAGGAGGGACGCGGTGCAGTCCGGATTCCTAGCTCAGTCGACCGGCTCTGCGGCGCGCTCCACGATACACAACATGAGCCCGAGGGATCCTTTGAAGTATCGACCACCAGAGGCATAAGGTCGAGCTTCAAACAACCAGCATAGCCTCCACCACCAATCCCGGGCCAAAGGCGATAGCCACACAAGGGAGCGGGGCGCCCGCTTTCCTGAGCCGCTCCAGGATGAAAAGCACCGTAGGCGACGACATGTTCCCGTGGCGCCGGAGCACCTCCCGGGACACGTCCAGGAGGCCGTTCTCGAGTGCCAGGGCGTCCTCCACCGCCTCCAGGATCCGCGGCCCGCCGGGATGTACGGCCCAACTCCCCACGTCGTTGATGTCGAGCCCCTGGTCATGCAGCCAACCCTCGAGCCACCCACCGAGGTTGGTCCGGATCAGCTCGGGGACCGCAGGCGAGAGCGTCATGCGGAAGCCGTGGTCCCCGATGCGCCAGGACATGGCGTCGCCTGACATGGGCATGAGAAACGTGCCCTGGGCCTGCACGCTCCACCCCGGGGGTTCGCCGTTCTGCGCGGCCGTGCCCACCACCGCTGCCGCCCCATCCGCGAATAGGGCGTTGGCGACAATCGCCCCCGGGTCCCACCCATAGGCGAAGTGAAGGCTGCACAGCTCAACGGCACAGAGGAGAATCTGCGCCTCTGCCTCCCACGCCTGCGACGCGGCCACCCGCAACCCGTTGAGGGCCCCGTGGCACCCCATGAATCCCACGTGGGTGCGATGCACCGTGCGCCGCAGCCCCAGAGCGTCGATGAGGGCAGCGTCGAGACCCGGTGAGAAGAAGCCCGTGCACGACACCGTGACCAGATGGGTGATGTCCTCCACAGGGGTGGACGCGTCCTCCAGGGCCCGCCGCGCAGCCACCTCGGCCAGAGGCGGGGCTTCGGCTTCGTACCAGGCCATGCGCTCACCCGTCGTGGGTCCGCGGTCTTCCGGGCCGCTCGCGACCGGATAGAACGGCACCCGCTCCTGAAGCGTTCCCTCGTTGGCTCGCAGCACCACGGTGTTGCGAGTTTCCACTCCGGAGCGGCTATAGAGCATTCGGAGTACGCGGGTCTGTCTGGCGTCGGCTGCGCAGAAGGCGGGGCTCGACTCTGCGGCATCACTCTGCTTCAGGACGCCGGTTGGAACAGCCGTGCCCAGACCGGACAGGCGGAGCTTCACCATGGGCTTCCTCTTCGAAGAGGCGTGGTGACCGAGGTGTGCATCACGAGGGGACGAGCCAAGCTTGGCACCGTGCCGAAGACGTGTATGGCCACACGTGCCATCCAGGGCCGCCGAAGGCCCCACGCCACCATCCTGCAGACCCGCTGACCGCGCAGAATGCGGCGGCGGTGCACTTGGGCCCACCGGTGTACCAGCGCGTCGTCCCAGCGCCCCACGCCTGCATGCACCAGGGGCGCCAGCGCCAGCGCTCCCCACAGCGCCCATCCCATGCCCTCACCGGTGAAGGGCTCAACGTACCCAGCGGCGTCGCCCACCAGGAAAAGACGCTCCTCCCCCAGCGAGGAAAGTCGTCGCGTGAGGGGCGGTGTGCCCCTCCAGCCACGGTGGATCCTCTCGGGGAGCCGCGGCATCCCGGCCGACTCCAGGTGCGCTTGCACAGCACGCTCCGGCGATCCGTGCCGCCTCACAAACTCGGCGTCGAAAGCGGCGGCGGCATTTAGGCGGTGATCCTCCTGGCGTACCAGGCCCACGTATCCCCCAGGCCCCACCACCATGTGCACCGCACCAGGCCCATAACCAGCGCCGCCGCCTTCCAACACGGCGCCCACCCCCACGCGGGATCCCGCCTGAACCGTGGCGAGGGGCACGGGACCGGCCACGGCGCGGGACCGCAGGCCATGGAGCCCGGCTGCGGACACGACCACCCGGGCCCGGACGCTCTGCTCCCCGTCACCGCCCCGGACCATGAGGGTGCGTTCCCCGTCGCGCACCGGCCCCAGCTCCGCGGAAGCTCCTTGTGCGAACACGACGCCCTCCTCCACGGCGGCCCGGACCAGCTCGTGGTCCAGGGCCTCCCGGGACAGCGCGACGGAGCCTTGGAGGGCCACAGACGCCGTCCTCCCCCACCCCGTCATCCGGAGCTCCGTCAGCCGCGGCGCCCCGGCACGAGTCACCAGCTCGTCGAGGCCCGCGTGAGCCAGCGCCGCCTGCGCCGCCCCGTTCAGGCAGGCGCCGCACACCTTCCATCGCGGGAAGGGCTGGCGCTCCAAGAGCAGAACCACACACCCTCTGCGGCCGAGCTCCAGCGCCACCATGGCTCCGGCGAGCCCCGCGCCCACCACAACGACGTCCCAAAGCCGTTCGCCCAGGTCGGTCCGAACCTCCGGAGCGCCGGTCACGTGCCCCTCCATCTGAGAATGAACCGTTCCGGCCAACCACGGCGGATGACCGCCCCGACGTAGCCGGCCTCCGCGGCCATGGTTCGTACCTCCGAAAGTGTGAAGGCGGCACGAACAGAACGGGGACCGTCGACATGGGCTATCTCAGACCTGGACAGAAGTCGGAGTCCCGACCACGCCAGCAAGTATCCCACGGTCCCCCGCAGCAGGTCCTGCACCAACACCCGTTGGCCCGCCTCAGCCATGCCCCTCAGAAGGTCCACGGCATCCTCACGCGAAAGGTGGTGATGGAAGAGAGACGAGCACACCAGGTCGTACCCCCCCGGAAGGCCTTCGGCCAGAACGTCCCTAGCGAAGAAGTTCACTGCCACGCCCCTGCGCTCCGCCTCGCCGCGGGCATGCTCCAACGCCACAGGGCTCAAGTCGCACCCGTGTACAGCCAGCGGAAGTCCAGCCGACCGCGCCCGACGGGCCACGTCGATTATCACATCTCCTCCGCCGCATGCGACGTCCAGGAGCCGCAGCGGCTGATCCCCTCCCCGGAGGCGGCGACCGCGGCTCAAGTGGAGGACCTCCCGCCAGACTCTCGCCGCCACCAGCGAGACCCGGTTCACTCGCGCCAGCGCCCTGAGGGCCTTTATGTGTCGCGCGGGATCCAGATCCTCCGCGTCCATGAGCTCCGGCTCCCGATGCCGGCGGCTAAGTAGCACCTATGGCAGCCGGTTGCCATCCCGGTCGATCGCGATGGGGTTCCCCAGACCCAACGTCGATCCCCTCATAAGTGCGGACCTGCAACGTGAACACACCCGCCAGCTCCGCCTGGCTGTTGTACCCCAAGGGAGATGGTGCCAGCTCTTCCTCCTCTACGATGACCTTGTAGAACGGCGTCTGTTTTCCCTCCGTCAGGAGACTCGCCAGGATCTCGAGAGCGTAGAAGTCGTCGTCGTAAATCGGAACCGTGGGCCAGACGAGGCGCAGCTCAGGGACACGCGCGAAGTTGTCCTCGTGGAACAGGCGGACAATCGACGGCAATGTCGCCACCGGCGTAGCGACCTCGGGCATGGGCCGGGCCGGAATCCCGCCGAAGTACTTGTCGATCCACACCTTCGTCTGCTCGACGTCGATGTCCCCGGCAACGACCAACGTCGCGTTGTTGGGGCCGTACCAACTTCGGTGGAAGGCCTGTACATCGGAGAGAGACGCGGCGTCGAGGTCGGCAAGCGAGCCGTGGACCTGCCAGTTGTAGGGGTGCTCGGGGGGGTACAAGGCCTTGTCGATCACGAATGATGTGTGTCCGTACGGCTGGTTGTCGAACCTCTGTCGCTTCTCGCTCTTGACGACCTGCCTCTCCTTCGCGACGACCGACTCGGTCACCGTATTGATGAAGAACCCGAGCCTGTCGGACTCGGCCCAAAGCATCTTCTCGAGCGCGTCGTTGGGCACGGTAGCCCAGTAGCCCGTCCGGTCGGTGTTGGTGTTCCCGTTCATTGAGCCGCCGACACGACCCATGAGCCTGACCAACCCGCCGGGGCCGAGATTCTCTGAATCCAGGAAGAAGAGATGTTCGAAGCGATGTGCGAGTCCCGTGCGGCCCTCCACTTCACGAGCCGACCCCACGTGGAACATCATCACAACCGCCACCACCGGATCGGAGCGGTCCACGTGTAACACGACGTCCAGCCCGTTGTCGAGCTCGTATTTCTCGAAATTGACGTCGAGGGTCGACCCACCTTCATCCGCACACGCGAACGTGAGGCAGAGGGACCACAGAGTGATGAATCGGATTGCCCTCTTCATGATCAACTCCGCAAGACGGTTCAGAGCATCGATGCAGAAGTCACGCCGCAAAGCGTGAGGAAGGTCGAATCATCATCGGTTGGCCAGCTCCCGGCAAGGCAGAGAAGCGAACCCGAACGCTCGCGTGAGACCTCGTGTTGACCACACTGGTTGGGCGCCTCACGTTATCCCGGCTCGTCGAAGAGCCTTTGGTCATACCTATCCTCGAATCCCACGACATGATGCCGGACGAGACCCCCAACGATGGCTCCGACAGCTCCCGATTCCGCACCACGCTCATTCGAGTGATCATCGTTCAGGTCGTCGCGCTCGGCCTGCTCCTGCTGCTGCAGCTCCGCTACCAGCCATGACCGGTGCTCCGCAGGCCATCCGCTGGGCGCTCTCCGCTCACGCGAGCTACCAAACAATACCTGAAACCCGGGTGGTACCCGGAACCCGGGTGGTACCCGAAACCCGGGTATTGATCTGAATGCACTGGATCAACTGGCTAATTGTCGTCGTCTATGTGGTTTGGGTGGTCGTGGACGGCATCCGGAAGTCGAAGAACACCGACACGATCTCGGGCTACTTCCTCGCCAACAAGAGCCTGTCGTGGTGGGTAGTAGGTCTCTCGGTGATGGCAACTCAGCTCTCCGCGGTCACGATGATCGGCACGCCGGGCCAGGGCGCC
>Ga0209988_10002323_pt1 | contig 12538 bp, 16 predicted proteins | sample N075metaG_FD_183115 | JGI IMG/M metagenome (GOLD analysis project Ga0209988, IMG submission 183115) | Deep subsurface microbial communities from Kermadec Trench to uncover new lineages of life (NeLLi) - N075 metaG (SPAdes) (version 2) | ecosystem: Environmental > Aquatic > Marine > Ocean trench... | reverse complement strand
CTCTTTGAAACTCAACTTCCCGCTCCCGAATTGGATCTGCAATAGCTTCAGGCGGTTTAATTCGCGTAATCAACGCCTGGATAATCTGAACGCCCAGAGGATCACACGCCTGTTCCATTGCCTTTTGAAAATCATTCTGGAATTTAATTCTCGTATCGCCACCGATGAAGTCCCTACCGGCATGGTCCGAGCCTTCCAAGCGACAAAAACTTCGTGCGTTTGGCAAAATGATTTTTTGAATAACCTCAAAGTCAATTTCATCACCATTCTTCACGTCGTTATAAGTCACATAAACTTCAGAAGCCATTTCCGGTTTAACGCGAAATTCAATGATGCCTTCAAGCACAACCCAAAAGCCGTCACGAGAAGGAAATCCGAAATCACCTTTATCTCCCATGTTATAACGCTGACTTCGGCAATCCACCAAGTTAATTCTTTCAATGAATGGATTAACAAATTTGGTCCCTTCTTGGTAAGACTCCTTCTGTGGTCCGCGCTTACCATTCTCGACCAAAAGCACGTTCGGGTCATCGGGCATGTCAGCCTGTAGGAGAGTCAAAACACCGCGATAACCCGCAGGAATTTTAACGGGATCATAAAGTTCAATAATCTCCACAAAATTATCTTTTTCTCGCTGGGGAGAAATCAACTCCTTTGTCACGCCATCAACAACAATTGCGTTAATTGCATACCGACCAGGGCGCAAAACATTGGGCACAATACCCTTATCCGTCTCTTTCTCTGCGATAATCTTTCCATACTTCAAATCATCGCCATACAAACGAATACGAACGCCCAACTTGCCCGGTGGAATTTCAACTTGAGGCACAACGTCCCAATCCCACCCATACGGATTGTAATAATAACGGCCCTCGGTAAGAACATCTCTTTGCAATCCCTTGAAAGTCTCGTCAGGGGCAAGCTCAGCCGAATTAGGCATATCTATGCCCGTCTTACGAGTCAAAACAGCAATGTGATACGCCGGCACATCTATTCGGAATTCCGAATAGATGAGGTAAAAAGAAACGCCTAACAGAAGAACTGCCCCCGCCACCGCACCAATAAGACGGCCCCTATGGGCACGGAACCATTGAAACAAGTTGTCCATTTCATCTCCAGTTAGAAAAGTTTTTGAAGGGAATTAACATCGAGAGTTGCTACTTTCAATTCAGCAGCTTTATCAACCTTGCTGCCAGGATTATCACCAACCACAACATAATTGGTGGATTTACCTACATTGCCAGAAACCTTTCCTCCCAAGTTTTCAACTTTGGCTATCCAGTAATTTTTACCATTGGGAAACCCGCCCGTAAACACAAAGGTTCTGCCTGTGAGTTTGCCTGTTTTTTGACCTACCGGAGCAACAAACTTCAATATCTCATCCACGAAGGCTGCATTTGATTTCAGAAAATCGAAAATACGCTTCGCAGTTAGCTCCCCAATATCCTCCACTTCGATTAAAGAGTCAAGAGAAGCTTTGCGAATTCTATCGAATGTTTTGAAATGAGCAACCAAGGCTTTGCCGGCTGAATTGCCAACTGTATGCACACCAAAAGCCGCAATCAAAACGCCAAGTGGTACTCGCTTTTTTGATTTTGAAGCATCTGCAATACACTTAGCAAGCGCATCGTCTTCCATCTTTGTTGCCTTGGGGCGTGGAATCATGTGAATAGCGGCAAGAACAAGCAAAGATTGTCGTTTAGACAAACCAGACTTTTGCAAAGCCGGAACCGTTAATTTATAAAAATCAACAGGTGTTCTAACGCCACCTTCAACCAACTTTTTAACATACTTTTCTCCCACTCCCTTTGCTCCCATCGTGGTTAAATAAAACAAAAGACCACGAACTGCCTTAGCAGAACACTTGGGATTCATACAAGTTAATTCTTTGTTGTCGTCGTTTCCATCTATGACTGAAAGCGGTGAATTGCAAGAGGGACAATTGCGAGGATGTGTTTTGCCGCGCTTTCCACCAACCACTCCTACAACGTAGGGAATAATTTTGCCACTTTTAATAACACGAATTCTGGTGCCTTCAACAATCTCATCACGGTGCATATAACCAAGATTGTGTCCGGTTGCTCGCTGAACACTGGTGCCTGCTAGTTGCACAGGATCAAAATTTAAAACAGGCGTTAGTTGCCCTGTCCTGCCTACCTGCCAGTCAATTGTCTTGACGGTCACCACAACACTTTGTTCCTTAAATTTCCACGCAATCTTTCCCTTGGGATTGCCAGTAACACTGTTGCCACGTTTCCCAAGTTGCTCCGAGTCTTCTAAATTATCCACAGAAAGGACAACACCGTCAACTTCATAATCAAGCTCAGGAACTAAATCTTCAAGCGCCTGCAATTCAGCGAAAACTTCTTTGCGATTCAATTTCTCAATGCGAACGTGTGGTATCCCCAAAGTTTTGGCGCAATACAACGCACGTTCATATTCTGTTTTATAAGGTGGATCACCACTGCCTTGCCATTCAATGGAATAAGCAGTAAAAGAAAGCTTACGCTTTCTCGTCTCTTCCGGTCGCTTAAATTGACGGATACTGCCTGCTGCAAAGTTTCGTGGATTAGCGTATGTCTTTTGACCAGACTTCGCAAGTTTGGCGTTTATTTTTTCAAAAACAGAAATACGACATTCTAATTCGCCACGAATAGAAATATCAACCGGCTCTGGCAATGTGTGAGGGATATCTTTAACAAATTTGGCATTTTTGGTTACATCTTCTCCCTCAATGCCCCCACGAGGTCGTAAGCCAGCCGCGACTAATTTCCCCTTGCGATAATAAAGGGCCAAAGCAACACCATCCCGCTTTAATGCCTTTACAATACGGCCAGGATATTGGTTCAACCAAGCGTCAAGAACCTTTTCCTTGTCATCGCCATTAGCCTTTGAAATGGACGTGAGCGGCGGATTATGTTGAATGGTATTTGCATCAGGATCAGCCGCCAAATCTGATGGCGTTGCGACAGTATGGGCAGCACTGCCCTTGGGCAAAAGCTTAAAAAGTGCGTCATACTCGTGGTCTGTGACTGCCCTGCCAGCTATGTCGGGGTGAATGCAATCCTCGCCCGCCTCATACAAATTGCAGAGATAAACGACAATACGATCAAGAGCAACTTCGGGCGTCTCCCCCTTACGGGGGGTAATGAGAGGATGGTTCAAGTTAGTTCTCCAGGGTTTTTGTGCTGTCCCTCATTATACTTCGGAACAGAAGAAAGTAAACTTCAAACTTGATTTTCCCCTTCTTCTTTTTCTTTTTCTCTTTCTCTTTCTAATCTTTTCCTTATCCCTTCAGCCGTTTTTGCAATTTCGGCGTCCATATTCTCCACTTTGCTTCTTTCTCGCCCTCTTTGAGCACGATCATTTGGATCGGTTTTATGTACCTTTTTATGTACCTTTTGCGGGGCCTCTTTCAAAACAGTATCTAAGCGGGGCTTGAATGCACAACCATGAGGTTGATTGGGTTCGCCCTTACACTGGCCCCAACCCGCCTTCTTCAAAGGAATCAAAATGTCTGTTTCCATTGGGAGTACATAAAAGGTCCACTTCGACGAATTGCACTTGTGAATTACATCAATAATTTCACAGACAATTCGGTCAAACACGCATTCAGTGTTGGCCGAGATTTTTATAACCATATTTTCAATAAACAACACTGGATCTTTTTGTCGTAATCCTTTACGAAGACTAAATAGCACCTTTGCAACTTTAGGAACCTCTACTTCAACCTTTAGCCAAGCTTCCTCTTTATCCTGGTTTTCGCCCAAAAAATCTGTAACTTGCTTTTCCAGCAAAATTGAGTTGAAAGACGATTCTGCTGACAAGCTTTTGCCAGTTGGTCTTGCTGCTGGCTTTTGTACAGTCGAACTGGCTGGCTCGTCTGTATCGTCCAAAAAGCCCGTTGACACTGGTTTTGAGTCAAGTCGAGCAAGGGCCGTTTTTTTTAATTTCTTGGGCGGCGTAGTGCAACTACGTGCCAAGTTCTTGTCCTGAGAATCTTTCATTTTCAAAAAACTCCTTGTTAAGTTCACCGCGTCCAAACATACTGCCAACCCAAAACAAATAGGCTGCTTTAGCACTTTGGCGTCTAGTTAATCCTGGCGGGTCTTCATAAGTCCCATTGTGACAATAACAGATGCCCAAAATATGGCCTACTGAACCGACCGTAAATCGGGTGATACACTCTTCGTGCCATGGCTGATTCTCAAAATCATTATAAAAAACGCCCCTGTCACCTTCTGCAATAGGTTCTTCGCACCATTGACATATTTCGCCCACGGGTGGGGACAAGAGTGTCGGGCCAAAGTGTTTCATGCTAAATCCAGGCGTGTAGGGTTCATACCGGCTCCTTCAAACTTGCTACATCCACAGTTTCGAGCGTGCGTTCAGTCTCCATTTCCTTAACGAACAACATTCCTTCAAGGTGTGTGACCCAAACAAGATCATAGTTTTTAATTTCACGGACTATCGCAATTTTCACTACGCCTTGTTGACACACTGCACAACTAATCACCAAAGCATTATCCGCACAACGGAGAGTCAGCCCTTTCTTCGTATGACATGCTTGATGCAACCACAATAAGCCATCACAACTTTTATGATCACAGCCTGGATGCCCACACTTGATGCCTGCCATATCTTCAAGAAACATCATAATGTCACCATTTTTCCATCAAATTTGTATTTTAGCCCCAGATCAATCATCGGCAGCCTCAAATTGAGTAAACACAACCTCTAAGTCGAGCTTTTCGCCTAGATCGGGAGTGTGTTCGGGCGGCGTGCCCCACTCACACTCCATTTGCATTCTGGCTCGAAGGAAATCTTCTCCCCTATCCACGGGGCCAGTACACATCATCTTGAGAAAGGCAACAAACTCAGGATATTTGTTAGGCACTCCCTTACGCCTCTCGCCGTCTCCATCGTCACACAACATGCCATTGAATCTAACGCCCAATTCATTGCAGACCGTGCAATCAAGCCACCACATGAAGTGACTACCGCCGCCATGACGCATTTCAAAATGCTGTTTCCCATTCAGCCAACAAATTCGGTCACCACACTCTTTGCCATCGTTGCCAACGTATTTGAAAATCCAAGTGTGATCTCCCCAACCACCTTCGCAGTATTCAAACTCCAATCCGCCCTTAAAATGAGATTTATTCAGGTCGTTTAGAATCTGAGTGATATCTTCAGGCTTCATGTGCTTTCTAGTTTTAACCGTCATGTGATTGGCCATCACAACTCTCCATTCTTCCACGCGACTCGAAAGTACCACCAAACGGCCACGAGTGCCGTAAGACCCCATGCAGTGTAGCTGCTCCATTCAGAAAGAACAAGCCAGATTGGAGGAAGAGCAGTGAGACACGCAAACGATTGCTGGCCCACTGACGACATGGTGTCGAGTTTCTTATTTAAAACTCTGAAGATCAGTTTGAATTGTTTGAAAATGCTCATCGTTCTCTGTACGTTATCCTTCCTTTGGTTAGATCATAGGGAGACAACTCAACAGTGACAACATCGCCAGGAACAATGCGGATGTAAAACTTGCGCATCTTTCCAGCCATATAAGCCATCACTTGTTGTGATCCCTCAAGTTGGACCATAAACTTATCGCCACCCAAAGCTGCGATAACGACACCTGACATTTCAATTTTATCTTTTGCAGGTTTTTTATTATCCGACTTATCCCGACTTTTTTTATTTTTACTATTTTTACTCCGCGCCATGATGATCCACTGGTGTTCCTTTTTTATCTGCCATATATTGCAATAATTCATCTTCCATCCAGGGGGTGTATCCGAGTCCCATTCTCGCACGATTATCAATCCCAACATCAATCATTTTTGCCTCTGGCATATACTTCTCCACCCAAGGTTCCAAATTGCTGTGTGAATGGCCATACAACATACAGGTGCCACGGCCATTACCTTCCCACACCAAACCGGCGTAATGATCCATTGTGAATCGGACGCCTTTGAAATAGGTAGTATGCCGTATAAACCCTCGGTCAAAAATCTGATGGAATTGATCTTCAGTAAAAGCTTCTTGTCTATCTTTAAGAATAGGCGTCCAAGCGTGACGGTTCATTAAAATCACGCCTTCTGCATTTCGCTTATAATTTAGACTTGGGTTGATAAGTTTGTCGTGGTTGCCAAAAATTAAATACATTCTCTTGGCGTGAATTCTTTTGCGAAATGCTAACAGCCGTTCAAAACATCTCTCGATATTCCTACCGGCAAAAATGGCATCGCCAAGGTTCCAAACCACATCATCAGGGCCAGCTACGGCATTAACGCCATCAATAATGGCGTCATTCATTCGATTGATTGTTGCCTGCGAATAACGAATCTTTGTTCTGCCTCTTTTTTCTCTCGGAACTGCATTAAATTCCGCCAATTCGCTATCGTTCATAAAGGCAGTTCGGGCACAATATGTTATAATATTACCGTGATCCAAATGCCAATCAGCCGTCACTACGTTCATTATCGTCTTCTCGGTGATTTAAATTAAAACAATTACTGCGACAAGTGTCAACCAAATTGGAGTTGCAACTTCCATAATTTTTCTCCTCTAGGGTGTTTCTTGGTCGTGTCCATCGCCATGACCTTTTCTACTCGAAACGGGATCACCCCCCATTTCAACAAGTGGCCCAGCTACTTTGACTGCTATGGTTTTTTCACCGGCATTGAGTGCAGCGTCTATGGCTTCTTCGTCAGTCTGGCGATGAACTCCAAGGGCGTCATCACTCAATCCTTCTAATTTTTTCCTGACTTCACCCAACAATTCAGGCTGTTTGCTTAATTGTTCATAAAATCTATCTTTCTCTTGCTCCCTCGCAGCGCGGACTCGCCCTCTTGCGCGAACGCCATCTATCCAGCGGCGTAAGGACTCATAAGCCCATAATGGACACTTGAAAATCCACGAAATCATCCACCAAACCGTCATTATAGGCTCAAAATAGACAAAAAACGATTCTCTGAGCGCTGTTTTCGTCTCTGCTTTAAAAGTGGGGGAAAGCCAACAGGCAATACATAACGTGGCAAAGCTGGTGCCCATAACGAGCACGAACAACCCAAGTCCTGGCAATAACACGATTTAAGCCTCCTTGAAAATTTTTAGACAGTTAGACAGGTCAAACCATGCCTGTATTATACTTGCCGAGAACGAGAATGTAAACTGATCTTCCAGGGAGGCAGAAAAAGGGCCATTAAATAACCCAATGTGGATGATCCATCGTCCATTTGACGATTCTTTCCATGCTTTTGCGGAATGAAATCGTCGGGGTCCAACCCATTCGTGTCATCAATTCAGAATTTAAAGCATACCGCTTGTCATAACCTGGCCGGGCTGAATCTGAGGGCACCAACCGCCACTTTAATTTCATGCCCATTATTTCTGCAACCAATTGTGCTAATTGCAGATTATTCATTTCCACATCGCCACACACGTTATATCTAGCCGGTCGGTGTGCTCCATCAGCATATTTTGGCACAGGTTGTTTGGATAAAAACACAATTGCATCAGCGTGATTGGCAGCGTGCAAATAAAAGCGAGTACCGATATCATCTACGCTTTCGCCATAAATCGGCACTTCTTGATTAGTTGCCACCATCTTTATAATTTTTGGCAAAAACTTCTCTGGATCTTGACCTTCACCAACATTATTCATCGTGTTAGTCAAGACCACTGGAACACCGTAGGTTCGCCACCAGGCTACCGCAGCGGCCTCCTGAGCCGCTTTTGATGCTGCATAAGGGTTACTGGGCAATATAACGTCCCATTCGTGGTGAGCCTGATCTGGGCCTGCTTCGCCATATACTTCATCCGTTGAAATCTGGAAAAATATGTCCGGCTTAGCCTCTCTGGCGAACTCAAGCATGTTTAAAACTAAATTGGTATTGTTCTGAAAACAACCAACAGGATCAACAGTTGATCTTTCTACAGCAGAATCAGAGGCCATATTGATAATATAATCAATTTTTCTTCTTACAACATTGCCGCGACCATCTATTTTCGTGTCAAATATTAAATTTTTAACAGGTTCGCTCAAAGGCACAGATAAATCAGTTGTGACCAATTCAAAACGATCAGATTTAATATAATCGCCTGCTATATCCAACAATCTTTGGTGGGTTCCTTTGTGTCTAAACGAATCCACACCAACAATTTGCCAATCCGTCTTTTCCATGAAATGCTTGACACAGTGTGCTCCTATGAACCCGCCTACTCCTGTCAAAACTACCCTTTTCATAATGGCCTCATTGTTTCATTTCTTCTAATCGTTCACGAATTGCGTCCTCTGTTTGCAGCCCAACCATCCTACTTACAACCTCTCCATCCTTGAAGAACAATAAAGCGGGAATAGCTGTGACGCCGTACTTGGATGATAGGCTATGCGCTTCATCTACATTCAATTTTAGAATTTTAGCACCCTCAAATTCTTCTGCCAGCTTGTCAATAATGGGCGATAAATGCAAACAAGGCCCGCACCAAGTGGCCCAAAAATCAACAAGAACAGGTTCTTTGGATTGTATAACTTCGTTATTAAAATTGGCTTTACTTAACATTAAATTGGCTCATATTTATGTGATTGAAATAAATCATCAGCTTTAACCCATCTTCGCACATCCTCATCCCACACTTGAGGATAATCATCCTTAAAAGTATCCAAAATATCAAATAATTCACCAGCGGTTCTGGCCTTTTCACATGAACGATGAAAAATCAGAGGATGAATTTCACTATATCGGTGTCTAAGCGACTTTACAATATCCTCATTTATCACCGCAACCGCCTCCCGCTAATAAAACTACGTTCTTGACTTCGGAGCCGATACCAACGCCATGTAACAAGAAATATAACACCGCCTACAACTCCCATTAAAATACCAGAAGATGAAAGAGGGCTGGCACCATTGCCGATAACCCAATTTATGAAACCGCCAATAAATGAGCCTGCAACACCGACAACCATAGTCCAAGTAAAGCCCACCGGATCTTCTCCGGGATGTAGGGCCTTAGCAATTAAACCAACAATAAGGCCATATATCAACCATCCAATTAAACTAAACATTATAATCTCCAGTTATCTTTTTGCATTAACTTGCAAGTAATGATTTGGTGCTTTATTTGCAGAAACTTCATTGGCAATGTCAAAACAATATCTAAAATAGCTCCTATCAAATTCTGCAAATCCTGAAAATCCATACACTTGAGCAAAAGCCCCTTCAGTGCTGCCCGCTCTCCAAAACATATGCAGATTTTGTTGACCAAACTCTTTTCTCAACAAAAGACAAAGAGCGGTACATTGATTGTCAAATAGCGCTTTTTCTCCAGGCTTTAATTTATACCATTGATCCTGGGTCAAAGTAAAGAGCTTTCCACTAGACATTAGCTGATTATTACGGGACAAACCAGCCAGAGATGCCATCCTTGCCTTAACCTTGTTCAAAGAGCCATTTAAACCTACCATACCTCTTTGTGCCCAAAGTCCAAAATCTCCACCACCCGCGCGAGACTGTTCGGCCAATGCTAAAACAGTCATTGGATCGGATATAGAATCAAGTGGCTCGCCATCAAATAGCAAATAAACAACATGAAGGATTTGTCCCTCGTAATTCCTAAACGGCTCTGCCTTTGAATACTGTATTTTAAACAGTTTTTTCATCAATTCCGCATCATTAACCACCAACATCCTAACGGGCACAGATAATCTGGCTGGCCGTAACCCCCATCGTGAAGTCAACCAAGGCAAAATCCTTGGCAAAGTCTGTTTTAAATAAACCCCCTGGGCGTCGTCCAAAGCAAGAATTTCTATGTTGCCTACGGTTCTCCTGTGCCATTCTAAATTCTTTAAATCAGGAATATGAGACACGCCAAGGGGCATTGGAATTTTAGTCCATCGGATTTGCCCATTTTCAATAACTTTTGAAACGTAGTCTGCTGCATTTACCTGACACGCAAAAAGCAAAATCAATACCGCTAAACCTATGCTGCGCATAAAACCCCCATTTGATTTTTAATTTTATCTTTTGACCTTGATATTATTTGACTGATTCTCGATTCTGTTCGTGATATTTTTTGACCTATCTCCTTCATGGTATATCTATAAATACAATACCATACTAAAATTTGTCGTTCACTCTTTAAAAGACATTCTGTAATTTCTTCAAACTCTTTAGTGGTTTCATCATTCGCAAACCAATCTTCAGGGTAATCATCCCCACAACATATTACAGTATATTGGGCGCGACTTCCCCAACCTAATTCTCTTAGAAAGTCTAATATTGCCCCAGAAATACGAATTGAAGCATAGGGGGCGAAATTATATTTAGTATCATATCGAGAAGCGGCGTCCACTAAGCCTAGATAAGCCGCTGATTTAAGTTCGTCAAGATTGACATGAGAAGGGACAACTCTTTTTTTATTGCAAGCAATTTTGTTCGCCAGAGGAAGATAATTAAGTATAAGATCATTACGTTCATTTATAGTAAGCATAAAAAGTTCCTTATTGTAAAATATATGTTGTCTTATTTATTAAACTGGAAAGAATTATACTCCTTCTTCCCAGTTTTTTTCGTTAGTTTGTTCGCCAGTAGGATCAATAGGTTCGGTTCGATCTTTGGTTAAATCGGTTCTAGGAATATACCTTGGGTCATAATTTCCGACACCTGATAAATCCATTAAATGTTGTCGCTTTTGGTTAAGCTCTTGTTGTAAACGAGCAAGATAAACAAGTATATCTTCCACTTCTTTAAGCCTTTGAGCTATCTCCTCATTAGATCGCACCGTAGCATTGCCCATACCTATTAAGATAACTAAAGAGATAACGCCTGCTATAGAGCCGCAGGTCAGAATAATATAAAAAATGACTAATAAGGCTGCACCCATCGTTTATCCTGCTGGAACAAAAGCATTTTGTACTGTCTCTCCATCCCCTAATAACTTCTTTGCACTTGGTGGGAATATTGGTCTAATATCAAATGTATTTGTTAGTCCTGAATTCGTTAATTGACTAATTCCTAACCCTAATATAGGGTCGTCAATCCAACTTTGAGACTTAAATAATCCAATTCCATCTTGAAGTATTTTATAATCCACAAAAACAGAAGAATTAGTAGTGGTTATATCAAGACTGCTTGTGTTTATATTGAATCCCCAATTCAGTTTTAATTCACCAATGCACACGCCTTGGGACGGGAAGGCAACCAAAATTCTAGTATCAAAATCCAAATTACTCGTTAAATTTTTATTTTCCATATACATTGAAAATTTCCAAACAACCGCGTTACCTAAATCATATGAACCTAAATTATCCGTACACGCCCATTCAAAAACTAGCCGCCATCTCTCCTGCGTAACACCATCCCTGCCGATGCCTATAAACTGTGAGTTATATTGCCATGACTTGCAAATTTTGTTGTATCGCAAGGGAAGTATTTTATTCAGCGTGAAACTATTCCTAACTAGGAAGTTAGCAAACTCATTCTTCCTGTTTATCTCATGTGTCAACTGCAATACAACAGGAAGTGGCGTACAATCACAATCTACAATTACAAGATCATCTGTTGGCTCCAAAGTCACGCCATCTACAGTGCCAAACGTCACGCCTATATCAGAAATTGCAACTGTAGCAACAGCCTTCACCTCAAACTCGCCTAAATCAGTAGAAAACTCAGCTACGGCAGAACCTCCCAAAACAAGACCACCTGTGCCAACGTAACTGTAATTTGGGGAAGCAACAACGGCAGAACCGCCGAGCGTAAAACCGCCTGTACCCTCATAAAAATAAGTAAAACCACCGGACACAGTAGCCACTACCGGGACCGTTAAATCATAATCTAAACAAAACTCAAGACATGCTCCCTGGGTACAAAAGGGCACTTCATCAAGTTCATTGCAGGTAAAATCTTCGTCTTCATCTTGAGCTTCCAATAACGCTCTATCCGATTTAAAAGCGGGGCGAGTAAACACCTTTATACTTTTAATTGGAACAATGAACTCTCTATTTCTTAATTTCTCACAAACCTCACTAACACTACGAGCAAGAACATTAAAGATAAGTTGCTCCCCCTTAACCCCCCAAAGTATATCGCACGTTTGATCTGTATCTATTCCAGTAGTATCACAAGTGGTGGGAGCACATATTGTCTCAACTCTAAAGAATCTTTCAATCGGTTCGCCAATTTGCCAAGAAAATTTCACACTTGCTTCAAATGTTCCAGAAGCTAGCGCAGAACCAGCAAGCGTAAAACCGCCCGTGCCCTCAACTTGGTAAACGGGTAGGTTATTTAAATTAAATAAAAGCGGAAGTAACATCTGTCCTCTTAGTCAGAGAAGCCCGAAACATTCACATAAATTCCACCTGGAGTTGCTTCTGAAAATCCAGAGGTTTGAACCTGAGCCTTTAAATCCTCATTATCCCCGCCTCTAAGTGCAGTCGGAAAGGTACTGGAGACACTCCCGCTACCCGGCACATGCACCGTGTACATTGCTGTTGTCGCCGTTAAAATTGAAACTACAGCAATTACGCTACT
>Ga0209988_10002320_pt1 | contig 12545 bp, 10 predicted proteins | sample N075metaG_FD_183115 | JGI IMG/M metagenome (GOLD analysis project Ga0209988, IMG submission 183115) | Deep subsurface microbial communities from Kermadec Trench to uncover new lineages of life (NeLLi) - N075 metaG (SPAdes) (version 2) | ecosystem: Environmental > Aquatic > Marine > Ocean trench... | reverse complement strand
TAAATGCAGCCAGCGCCAGACCGCCCCCAAAAATGACAAAGGGCTGGAACCCATGCCACGTCCGTTGCCCTGTCAGGTTGAGTCGAAGCTTGAAGTCGGTCAGGAGGATGTTGAACTTCGTCCTACCGATGGAGCGGTCATCGACCGGCCTCGATACATCGAGGACGTCCCGATCGGCCAGGAACATCGTCGCGTCGACATCAAAACTCATCGCGCCGCCGAAAGCGACGCCAAAATGCCCACTGGCCGTGGTGGCATCCCGCGGCCCGAGCCCGAGTTGGCCGGGATTGAGGTCGCTCTTTCCTACGGAGATCGCCCATTCTTTTGAGTGTTCGACGAACGAATAGGGTGAGGATATGGTCTGGCCCTCTGCAGGGGCGCGAGCCAACGCGATGAAAAATATGATCGATGGAACGCAAAGTTTCGGGTGGGGCATGAAGGCGCGTGGAAAATCCGGTTGTGGGGAATTGACGTCCGGCACCCGCCTGAACACATTCGTCAAGGCGAGTGGCCGGGTACTCTACAGGCCGCCAAGTTCGTCCTTTCAACACCGTCTGTCGAGGATCGTTTCAGTCACATGATCGTCTATTCCCGGCGCCCGCGTGTTCGTTGGGTCCTGTGCATTCTCTTTCCCCTATTTGCCTTCGCCGACTTCGTCGAGGGCCAGTCCGCGACGTTGACGAAAGAGGAAAATTTCCGTGCGGAGCAAAACGGGACTCTCCTGGGGCAGCTTCGGGCCGGAACGAGTCTGGAGGTGCTCGAGGCAACAGAGAATTGGCTGAGGTTCGATCTCGAGGGATGGGTATGGACTCGATCGCTTCGGGCGATCGATCGCGGGAACCTCGATCTGATTGTCTCGGTCGCGGGTGGCGAAAACCTCAGGGGTACACCTGGCGGTGAGATTATCGGCCGCCTGGAGGAGGGTATGCTTCTCGAGACCCTCGAGCGTGTTCCCGACTGGGTGCGGGTTCGTCGCGAGGTCTGGGTGTGGCGAAGATCGGTGGTCTTGTTCGGAGCAAACCTTCCGGTGGATTCCGCGGAACGGCCCAGCCTCACGGTGTCCTCCGGTCTGGTCGATGGCGGGGAATGGGCTATAGGTGGTTCGGCGGAGGCACCCATTCTCAGTGCCCCTGATGGAGACACGCTTGCCATCTCGGCTCCGAGCACGAACCTCCGAGTGCTGGCCAGGGAGGGGAACTGGGCCAGAGTTCGCTTGGAGGGGTGGATATGGCTCCCTCAAAGCGAAGACGGGCGCGTTCGAGCGTCCATCCGCACGGATGTAACGCTGGAAAGCGTGATGAGCTCGCCGGACGAATTTCGTGGCGAGGTGATCCAGTGGGACCTGCAGTTCATTTCACTGGAGCGTGCTGAGGTGATTCGGACGGATTTCTATGCGAACGAGCCCTTTCTTCTTACGAGGATGGGGGCCGGCGATCAGGGATTCGTCTATGTGGCGATACCCCCGGAACGGCTCCAGGAGGCTCAGGGTCTCAGCCCACTGGAACGCATTCGTGTGGTAGGGCGCGTGCGTACCGGGTCTGCCCGGCTCACGGGCAGCCCGATTCTCGAATTGCTCTCTCTCGATAGAATTCGCGAGTGAGGCTGCGGGTCCGTCGGCGTGTCCTTCCGGGACTCGCCGTTCTCATTGCCCTTACGCCCATCACCTGCCTCAGACGTGGGCCCGCGGAGCCTGCCCCGACCGAAGTCACCCTGGCGGGGGTAACAGGGGATGGCCAGTTCGGCCCGCCCTCGCAGTTTCTGATCGACTCGTTGACGGTGGCGGTTCGGACGGAGGATGGAGACCTTCCTGCCGACGGGATTTTCATTGACTGGGAGATCGTTTCCGGACCCGTGGGCGCACAGCTCACGCCCCCGACCAGCGTGAGCGACTCTACGGGGCTGGCCAGGGCACGCCTTCGGCTCGGAGGTGACCTGGGGCGGTACGTCATCCGGGCCTCAATTCGCGATCAGTCCGAAAAATCCGTCGACTTCGAGGCGTGGGCCGTGCTTCCCCCAACCCTGCTGGCGCTTTCCGCGGCGGCGGTGCAGGCGGGCGAGGTCATCACACTCGATGGCACGAACTTCAGCTCGATCGCTGGCCATAATGTGGTTCTCTTCTCCGGGATCCCTGGCTGGGTGATCGCTGGAGACGCCATCCGGCTCGACGTGATGGTGCCTGCGTGCCTACCGACCCGCTCCGTAGACGTGTCGGTGCAGCTTGGTGGAGAGACCAGCACTTCCCTCCCTCTGAGCGTTACCGCGTCAGCGGGTGTCCTGAATCTGGCTCTGGGAGCCGATACCACGCTTTCGGCCCAGGACGTTCCATCCTGTCTGAGGGTGGGCTCTGGCGCCCCTCAGGAATTTCTCGCCGTGGTGCAGTCCGCCGGTACCATCGGGGCGGCTCGGTTCGATTACACTTTCACGGGACTCCGGCCGGGGGTCCCCGGTCCGGTCGCCGGACCTCGAGCCGCCAGGGGGCGGCAAGGCGATGCGATTGCCGTCGCCACAGGCTCCCTCCAGAAGGCGCAGGCGGAGTGGGAGCTTTTTCTACGGGAGCGGGAGGAGGTACTCCGGGTCGCTGCTTCCCCGGGCCGGAAAACGAACCGACGGGCTCCCGGAGCCGTCCCAGCCGTCGGCGATCTCAGCGATTTCGAGGTGCTTCGAGCCGATGGCGAATTCGACCGAGTCACGGCCAGAGTCCGTATGATCTCCGAGCGTGCCATCCTTTATGAAGACACCACCGCGGCGTTCGGTCTTTCCCAGGCGGATGTCGAACTCTTTACGGGGCTTTTCGACGATCCCATTTACCCGGTGGACACCGGGGCCTTCGGATCCCCTTCGGATCTGGACGGGAACGGTCGTATCATCATCCTCTTCACGCCGAGCGTGAACCGGTTGTCGCCGCCCGGTTCGAGCGACTTCATTGGAGGGTTCTTTTTCGGGCTCGATCTGATGCCGGAATTGGAGCACAGCAATGGGGGCGAGGTCTTCTACGTTTTGGTTCCCGATCCAACGGGCGCGTTCGGAAACGTACGGGATGCCGAAATGGTCCGAAGCACCGTGCCTCCGGTCCTTGCTCACGAATTCCAGCACATGATCCATCATAATGAGAGGATCATTCAGCGAGGGGCCGCGAATAGGGAAGCCCTTTGGCTCTCGGAGGGGCTCGCTCACATGGCCGAAGACCTTGTGGGGGAAGAACTTCGGAGGCGTGGGAGAGTGGCCGAGGCGGACGATTACCAGAGCGGGAACCGGAAACGCGCCAGCCTCTTTCTCACAGAGCCATCCGAGGTAAGCCTCATCATCGCCGCAGGGCAGGGTAGCCTGGCGGAGCGAGGTTCCGCTTGGCTCTTCGTCGAATATCTCCGGGGACAGACTGGGACCGACGGGGTGTTGCGTCTATTGACTGGCACCACAGCAACGGGAACCGCCAATGTCGAGGCGGTCATGGGACGAGCTTGGCCCGAGCTCTTCTCGGATTGGAGCACCGCGCTCGAGCTCGAGCGGCAGGTCTCCCTGCGGGGGCACTTGCCCGTCCGCATTGAGCTTCTTTTCCTCGATTTCGATCTGATGGAGGCGCTCGAAACGGGTGGGGGGGGATTCCCTTCGACACCCACGGTGCATGACTCCGGGGATTTCATGAGCCAGGGGCGGCTCTGGTCGGCTTCCGGTGCCTATTTCTTGATCGAGACCACAGACGGGGGGTTGGCCCTCGATCTTTCGGGCCTCGGCGGAGGCCCGGTGTCGCCCAATAGTGAGCTGCGATTGAGGTTGGTGCGGTTGTTCTGAGGCGAGGCCTCCCCTGGTAAAGAGGGGACGGAGAGGTGAATCTTCTCCGGAACGAACGCGTAGTGTGGAGTGTCTACCTCCGGGAGGACCCATTCGTCGAGGGAAAATGCGCTGTACGACCTGCGGTGAGTATTTGACGGACCACGAAGGCACCTGTCCCACTTGTGGGGCGGTGGCTCTTGTGCAGCCGAACATGAGGGCCATGGGCGTCGACGTCCGTAGTTGCCCGCGATGCGGCCAGGTAGGGACCGGCGTAGCGTACTTTCAGCGACTTGGTCACATGGGGTTACTCATCGGCATCTCCATGTTCACCTATGGGTTTGGCGGCTTGGCGTATTTTTTCGCTCGGCGTAAGCGGTTGATCTGTGGCCAGTGTGGATTGGGGTGGGAGAAGGCCCGGATTCCGAGCCCTGGGTTTGCCGGTCACCCGGCATTCGCCGACTCGGCCGGCGCAGGCCTGGTCGGCCGTGGCACACGGGCGGGAACCGAGCGAGGTCTCCCGAGACGGGGCGTGGGGCGCCGGGTAGTGGGCGTCGCGATGGTGCTTTTCGCGGGGCTCCTCATCTCGGTCGGCGTGGTCGAGTTCGAGGTGGCTGCAATCGCCTTCGGAAGTGTGATGGGAGCTGCCGGTACCGGAACGATCTGGTGGGGACTCAAGGCACGGCAGGATCGGCGCCAGGCGCTCATAAACCGGCTTCAACGGCGCGTGCTCCTTCTCGCCACTGAAAGCGAGGGCACGTTGACGGTGACGGAGGTCGCCGCCTCGCTGGATCTGTCACTCTCGTCGGCCGAGGAGGTATTGGATCGCATGGACGACGGTCTGCGCGTCCGCTCAGAGGTCACCGATCAGGGAATCATCGTCTATGAATTTCCGGAGCTGCGTCATCACCCGCGGCTCGAATCGGGATCCGCCTGATAGCGCGTTCGCATCTTCAGTAGCTCGGCTCCGGCTCCGTTCCGCCGGCCATCCGGGCGACCCACACGCCCGCGATGATGATAATCGCGCCCACCACCTGTGTGGGACTCGTATCCTCACCGAGCCAGAGGGAGGCGGTGACCAGCGCCACCACCGGTACCAGATTCGAGAACGCTGCCGTACGTGGTCCTCCGATGTGTTCGAGTCCGTGGTTCCAGATCAGATAGGCCACGGCGAGCGCAAATACGCCCGAGTATACGGCGCCAAGCCAAGCCCCCGGTGAAATGGCGTTCACCTCCAGGGCCCAGATGGATGGGCCGCCAAGGGCGACCAGGGCGATGGTGCCGACCCACAGCGTCCACGAGGTCACGGCCAGGGCTCCGTACTCACGAGTGAGATCTTGCGTGCCGACGGTATAGGCGGCCCATGTGATTGCGGCAAGCACGAGCATCAGATCACCGATCAACAGGCCCGTCCCCAACCCTCCCCCACCATCCCTGCCGAGGACGACGAGCACCATTCCTCCGAGGGTGGCCAGTACACCGCCCCAGACGGGAAACCCGTGGTGCTCTTGGCCCGAAACCGATGCGAGAATCAAGGTCCACACGGGCGTTGTCGCGAGGACCAAACCCGCGTTGCCGGCGAGGGTCCGGTCGACGCCGTAGATGAAAAGGAGTTGATAGACGACGTTCGCGAGCAAACCCAACAGAACGACGCGGCCCCAATGCCGTCGTGCGGGAAACGTGACCCCCCCGCTCAGTCTCAGAAATATGAAGAGGGTCGACGACGCCAGCACGAATCGGATGGCGTTGAAAGCCAGAGGATCAAACTCTCTCAGGGCCATTTTGACGACTGAAAAATTTACGCCCCAGATCACACTCAGCCCGATGAGCGCCAGATCCGTGCGTAGGTGCGGCGGCCGCGCGGCAACCGCGTGAGGGTCGAGGAGCCGCGTTGGGATCGGACCATTGTCGGGGGGCTGGGACACCCATGACTCCTTGTGCTCGGAGTTTCTATGCGGCTGAACGCCACTTTGTTGTATTACCGTTTCGGCAAAACTAGCTTTGGTACCTCTGTCGGACACCATTCGACCCATTCAGGTTGTCGAATTTCGGGACGTGAACCCCGTGAGCTGCACATGAGAGAATTTTTGGATTCGGATGACGATCCCTGGGTGGCCACCGTGCGCTCGAAGGAGGGCCTCGATTTTAAGGGGCGCCACTACCTCTACTTCCATCCGGCGGGTGCTGAAGACGACGGCCTGGAGCTTCTCGACGTGAGGTGGAACAGTCCGGAGACCGCCGAGAGAACCTTGGCGACGATGTCCGGCGTGGAGCTTCGGAGAAGACTTCGGTCCGCGCTAGGGAGGAGAGCCTCCCTCGGACGTGGGAGTCGTGGTGGTGGCCACGTAGCGACGGAAATCGGCTAAACGAGCGCCGATCCGGTCCTCGAGCCGCTTGGCGGGGCCTGTGGATCGGAGTTCATTGGAGAGAATACTGAAGAGTAGCGTCTCGCCGTCCCGGGTCGTTACGAGTCCCGTGAGAGCGGAGACGCCATCGATGGTCCCCGTCTTGGCCCGGAGGTTACGGGCTGCACGGGTCCCATACATTCTGCGGAGGGATCGACCCGCCTGGGGTAGAGTCGAAACGAAAGCGTCCCAATTATCGGAGGTCGCCACCTGCCGTAGGAACCCGACCAGCGCGCCGGCGCTTGTCCGGTTGCTCTTGGACAACCCGGAACCGTCCACGGCCGTGATCTGCCCGGCTTCGATACCGGCTTCCTTCGTGGCAAACGATTGAACCGCACGGGCGCCTCCTTCGAAGGATCCCTCTCCCGTCACTACCCTTCCGATGGTCTTGATGATCGTCTCGGCGAACAGATTATGGCTTTCATGGTTGACCACCTTCAGGTACTCCAGCAACTCCGGGGACGTGTGGTGGGCGATCAGCCATGGCTCGTCACCGCCGGGAAGCCCCGGGGCCCACGACTTCCGTCCGGTGATCCTGGATTCGGCTGCGTCATGCACCGCTCTCTCGGGGGCCCTGACCCCGATACCGTTGGAGATCAGCACCTCTCTCAGGATACGGGCGGCGAAAACCGCGGGATCCGGCACGGTAAGGCGGCGCCAAATAACGGGCCCCCCCTGCCGAATTTCTCCGTCGACACGGATGCGGGCCGTGGGTTCCACGCGGTCCAACCAGAGGTTCGGACGGGGACGGCCCACCACCGTCTCCGCGCGGTTGCTCATGTCCAGCGGAAATCCGAAGGGGATGGTCTCAATGCGGGGCGGGGAGCCGAGGCGAGGCGACGGATGGATTTGGAGGGTGATGATGTTTTCGTTGAAAGAGAGAGCCGAGACGGATGCGGCAAACCATTCGTTCAGGTCCCTCGGGTCCCATTCCGGCCCAAGCTCGGGTCCGGAAAAGTACGTCGCGTCGCCGACCACGGTGCCCTCGATGCGGGTGATGCCGGCTTCGGCGACGCGATCCGCGAACTTTTCGAACACGTCGGTGCGATCGCGAAAAAACCGCTCGGAGATCCCCGGATCGCCCGTTCCGTACAGGATCAGATCTCCCCGGAGAGCTCCGTTTTCAATAGGCCCGTCCGCATAGAGAAACGTTTCGTACCGAAACGCTGGACCGAGAAAGTGCAGGGCCGCGGCGGTCGTGGCGATTTTCATGTTCGAAGCAGGCGCCAGGAACCGGCTCTCGTCCTGAGCGAACAACGTGTCTCCCTTTTCGAGCGAGACCACGAGGACGCTCCACTCGGCCCTCCGCAGTGTGGGGGTATTCAGGAGGGCTGAAAGGTCTCTCCGTAACGAGAGGACGTTTCGGCCGACGGGGGGTGGTGGCCGTACCGGGGGGGGACCGGGTTCCAGAACTGCGAGTGGCTGCGGAGGCATGGACGACTCGTCATCCCAGGCCGCCACGGTCCAAAGCGAAAGAACCAGCACACCAACGAGCCCCAGGAAGACCGCCTTCGCGCGGACCACCTCGAGGAGGGCGCCGGACTTCAGCATGGCGGGGCGGCGGATCACGGGGAAGCGGATCACGCCGAACCCCCATACTGGGGCCAAAGGCCCTCCAGCGGGTCCTGGTTCGGGCACGGAATGATCACGCCCGGATTGAGGATTCCGGCCGGATCGAGGGTGGCCTTGGTCTTCTCGAAGCAGGCGGTCAGCTTCGGTCCCCAAATCCGCTCGACGAACGGTGCTCGAAGCCGCCCATCTCCGTGCTCTCCGGAAAGTGTGCCTCCCAGATCGGCCACCAGATCCACGGTATCCATGAGGATAGCGCGGGCAGCGTCTCGCCAGCTCGAGCGTCGAACGTCGAGCAGAGGGTTTACGTGGATATTGGCGTCGCCGGCGTGGCCGAAAATCACAGCGTCCGTATCGGCCGCGCGCAAAATTTCCTCGAGCCCCGAAAGGTAGGCTCCGAGCGCATCGGGTGGCACCACCGAGTCCTCGATGATCTGGGTGGAAACGAGTCCGCTTCGGGCGGACTCCATGATCAAAGGGCTGGCGGCATGGCGAACACCCCAAAGCCTCTCCCGATCGATTTTCTCCGTGCCTAGGGTGGCTTTCAGGCCCAGTTCGCGGGCCAGTCGCTGAAGCGACTCCATTCCCCTGGAAACCGAGTCCGGGTCACCATCCAATTCCAGGAGCAACGCGGCCTCGGCACCCTCCAAAGCCCCGGCATCCTTGGCCGACGCGCCTGTGAACGTGTAGCCAGTGAGCGACGCGATCTCGAGAAAGCGGCGGCCGAAGAATTCGCAGGCAGACGCTTCATTGTCACGAGCCCACTGAAGCAGGATCGGAAGGTCCAGAAGGTTTCGGACAGGAATGAAGGCTACCGCCTGCGACTCGGGCACCGGCGCGAGCTTCAGCGTGACCGAGGTCACCACCGCAATCGTCCCCTCGCTGCCGACCAGGAGTTGAACGGCGTCCGCCTCTGGCAGGAACCGGTCGAGCGCGTAGCCACTGGAGTTCTTTCGGACCTTGGGCCACCCCGGGGGTTCGTCCCCCAATTCCGCCCGAAGCTCGGCGTGGAGGGTACTGAACTCGGGAGGGAGGGTCTGCCCCGCCTCGAGCGTATACTGGCTCCCGTCTGCGGTGACCACATCGAGTGCCTGGACCCAGTCCCGTGTGGCCCCGTACTTGAAGGTCCTCGCTCCGGCGGCGTTGTTCGCAACCATTCCTCCGACCGTGCACCGGTCGGCACTCGATGGCAAAGGAGGAAGGAACAACCCTGCCTGTCGGGCTACCCGGTCCACATCCCCGGCCAAGACACCCGGCTCTACCCGCAGGGTGCGGGCGGATACGTCCAAGGGCCCTAGAGCCGTGAAACAGGCAGCGATGTCAAGTGCGATGCCTCGGCCGACGTTGCCACCAGGCATGCCCGTGCCCGCTCCTCTGGGGATGACGGGCTCCCCCTGCTGAGAGGCCCAATGCAGCATCGTGGAGACATCGTCGGCGTCCAACGGGCGGGCCACGGCGGCGGGCCGGATCGACAGGGGTCCCGCCGCAGTTGCGTAGGGCAGTACCTCGGACGCGTCGGACGTGGTTTGGCCTTTGAGACGCGGGAGTTGAAGTGGCGCGCCCAGGGTGATGCCGTCAGTTGGAGGAGGCGCCGGCCCCGGTACCCATCGGCGGCGCGCAGTCCGAGCAATACCCCGTCAGCTCGAGCTCGTATCCCACCAGGTAAAACCCATTGGCCTGCGCACGGAGCGCGGCGATCTCCAAGTTGCCGAGCTCACCGGCGACGTCTGACACGCCCCCACAGGCCAGGCATCGTGCATGATGGTGAGGCTCCATCCGGCCACAATACCGGGCCGAGCCATCAGGCGGAGTGAGCTTCTTTGCCAGACCGCAACCGACCAACATTTCGAGGCTCTTATAAACCGTGGCGAGCGAGATTCCGGGAACTTCGGTACGTACGCCCAGGAACACGTCCTCCGCGGTGGGGTGGACTCTGCTGCGGGCAATGAGCCGGAAAACGGCGGCGCGTTGCTCTGTATAACGGTGCCCGCTCGCCTGAAGAGTCTGGCGTAACAGCGTTTCCTGCGGTTTTGTACCCGATGATTTCATGATTCCACAATATACTCCCCGGCCGCGGCCTTTGCCATGACTGACAACGCCCAGCCCCTGCTGACTTTGGAGCCGTTAATCGAGGCGGTCCAGGACGGTATCACAAGTTCCGGCTGGGTGCTGTCCGGGCTCCAAAAGACGACCAGCCACCAATTCGAGGGCCGCTGGGAGGGGGAGAGCTCACGTAGCGCCTATCTTTTTTTTCACCACGATTCCCGGCCGGATCACGTGAGCATCGACGTGTTCTTGGACGAGACCACCAAGGGCCTCAAGGGAAATTTTGCCCTGGTCGTAGCCGGCCCTGAGTTGGGGCTACTGAGGCCGATGCCTGATCTTCTGGAAGCTCTCGCGAGGGTCGCCGCCGACTGTCTCACTGAACACTCTGATACCCCGTTCGTCGTGCGTTTGAGAATGGATGATCCGGCGGACGATCCGCGAACCGCCGAAACGGAGTTGCGCATGAAACTCGTCATGCCACGGGAAGCCTTTGAGGCGGGGGCGAGCGCCGTATCCGCGTTGGCGTCAGCCGCCACCGCGGCCTTCGAGCGCGCCCTTGCGCACGAGGGCCTCCGGTCCTCGCTGACGGAGGTGGGCTAGGGCTTCCACTCCACGGGGTGCGTTTCTTGCCGGCGCTTGCCGTCCGCCGCCCGGCCGCCGTACTCTGGCGGGCCCACGCCGAACGCCCCTACCTCGGTCCTTCGGGCGGGTTCGGCACGCGGATGGTCCACCATGACGTACGGAGGAGGTCACATGGGTGAGGGAAACCGAAGCGGGGGACTCGTATGAGCGCAGGGGGTCAGGGCCTGGACGTTCTCCTCACCGAGACTCGCCGATTTTCGCCACCCGAAGATTTCGGAAAGGGGGCCGTGGTACCGGATCGCCGCCTTTACGAGAGTGCAGCTGCGGACCGCCTCGCCTTTTGGGAATCGTGGGCGGAGAAGCTGGATTGGTTCGAGCGTTGGCATACGGTGCTCGAATGGGAACCCCCTCACGCCAAGTGGTTCCTCGGTGGAAAGCTCAACGTGTCGCATAACTGCCTGGACCGGCACCTCGATGGGCCGCGCCGGAACAAGGCGGCGTTGATTTGGGAGGGAGAGCCGGGCGATGTCCGCGTGTATACCTACTGGAGTCTCCATAGGGAGGTGTGTCAGTTCGCGAATGCGCTCAAGGGGCTGGGGGTGGGAAAGGGTGATCGCGTGGCCATTTACCTGCCCATGATTCCCGAAGCCGCGATCGCCATGCTCGCCTGCACGCGCATTGGGGCTCCCCACTCGGTGATTTTCGGCGGATTCAGTCCGGAATCGCTCGCCGATCGCATCAACGATACTGCCGCGAAGATGCTGATCACCGCGGATGGCGGATATCGGCGAGGCGGGGTCGTCCCGCTCAAGGTGAATTCCGACAAGGCCTTGGAGTCCTGCACGACGATCGAAAGCGTTGTGGTGGTGGCGAGAGGGGGGAGCCTCACCACCGAGATCGACGCGGACATGACGGCGGGCCGCGATCACTGGTATCACGATCTGATCGCGGGTGCGAGTGCGGATTGCCCACCTGAGGTCATGGATGCCGAAGATCTGTTGTTCATCCTCTACACGTCCGGGACGACCGGAAAACCCAAGGGGGTGGTGCACACCACCGGTGGGTATTTGACCCAGGTGGCCGCGACCACGCAGTGCGTGTTCGATCTACGGGAGGACGACGTCTTTTGGTGCACCGCCGACGTGGGATGGGTCACGGGGCACAGCTACGTCGTCTACGGTCCTCTGGCCAACGGCGCGACCACCCTGATGTACGAAGGGGCGCCCGACTGGCCTGAAAAGGACCGATTCTGGGACCTCTGTGAGAAGCATGGCGTGACGGTATTTTACACGGCACCCACCGCGATCCGGGCGTTCATGAAGTGGGGCGAGGAGTGGCCGGATAAACACGATCTGTCGAAGCTCCGCCTCCTCGGGAGCGTCGGCGAGCCGATCAATCCCGAGGCGTGGATGTGGTACCATCGCACCGTCGGTAAGGAGCGCTGCCCGATTGTGGACACGTGGTGGCAGACCGAAACCGGTGCCATCATGATCACGCCGCTTCCGGCGGTCACCGAGACGCGTCCTGGAAGCGCGACGCATCCTTTTCCCGGAATCTCAGTGGCCCTTCTCGACGAAAATGGAGATGACGTCGAGGCCGGATTCTTGGCGATCACAGAGCCGTGGCCGTCGATGCTCCGCACCATCTACGGAGATGACGAGCGGTACCGTGAGACGTATTGGTCCAAGTGGGACGGGATCTACTTCGCCGGGGACGGTGCGAAGCGGGACGAGGACGGCTATCTGTGGCTTCTGGGCCGGGTGGACGACGTACTCAGCGTGGCCGGGCATCGCATCGGCACGATGGAGGTCGAGAGCGCGCTGGTGGATCACCCCGCGGTGGTCGAGGCGGCCGTGGTAGGTAAGTCACACGACGTGAAGGGGGAGGCCATCGCCGCGTTCGTGACGCTGAAGGGAGGAAAGGCCGGAGACGAAGATCTCGTGGTGGAATTGAAGCAGCATGTCGTCGAGAAGATCGGGGCGATCGCCCGCCCCGAGACGGTGATCTTCACGGCCGATCTGCCCAAGACCCGCTCCGGCAAGATCATGAGACGGCTCCTGAAGGACATTGCAGAGGGGAAGGCCCTGGGCGATACGACGACCCTGGCCGATCCGGCCGTTGTGGAGCGGCTGAAGGCTCAGTACGAAGGCGAGGAGGGGTGAGCCACCTCTCTAT
>Ga0209988_10002317_pt1 | contig 12570 bp, 11 predicted proteins | sample N075metaG_FD_183115 | JGI IMG/M metagenome (GOLD analysis project Ga0209988, IMG submission 183115) | Deep subsurface microbial communities from Kermadec Trench to uncover new lineages of life (NeLLi) - N075 metaG (SPAdes) (version 2) | ecosystem: Environmental > Aquatic > Marine > Ocean trench... | reverse complement strand
TTCCAGGTGACACGGTTGTCGTTGCGACGCGACGACGGCCGTGGAGCGACGTCCAACCATCCCATTCTGCCCACCCGTCAGAGCCGGGCACCGGCGTTATGACTTTCCTTTCCTGTTGCGTTGCATCCGGGCACCCTTGTCAGCATCAGCGCGGAGACGACGATGCAGGTCCAGGTTGGTCTGGAAGATCTCGCGTAGAACCTCGTCGTTCTCGGGGCTGCTGGGGCGTTGGAGATGCGCCCCGCCGAACGACCTTCCGCCGCCGTAGCCGCCGCCCGCCCATCGCGAGGCCGTCTGCATCGCGCCGGCCGCGTGCTCCAGTTGACGCACCACGTCTGCAAGGCGGTTGAGCTGAACCTCCAGGGCCTCCTGGCCCGTCGACACCGGGCTGGTGAGATTGCGGTTGTCGCCGAACAACCGTTCCAGCGCCTCGGTCAGGCGGTCGGCCGTGGACGTGTCGTCCTCGGCCTGCTCGCGGCTCTGGTGGATGACTTCGTCCACCGTCTGCAGGACCCGCTTCTTGATCTTGTCACGATCGATGACCCAGACACGCTTGCCGGCGAACCGCCGCTGCAACGAGTCAAAGGGGACGCGGTGACTGCTCGCCGCCAGCGCGTCGTCGATCGCGCTGGCGAGACCCGGCTGTCGGCTGTCATCGGTCCGCTCCGGATCGGGCGCGAGGCCCTCGACAACGATATTGTTGTCGCCAAGGATGTCGTAGGCGCGGTCTTCCGTCTCGGCCTCGACATGACCCATGACGGGCTGGCCAGAATCTCGCCTCAAACCTGCAAAACGATAACGCACGCCCTGGTCTCCGAATCATTGGCTATTCGGATTACCTATCGGTCGTAGTTGCCGGGCAATTGACCGGAGCCCGGTACGTGGCGTGATAACTCTACTGCTGGCCGGTCGTGTCCCGCCCGCGGGCACCGTCGATGGTCAGAATGTGGTAGCTGGTGTCGGCGAAGTCATACCCGTCGCTGATGAGGTACCCGTCATCCTGGAATGACGTGTCTCGGCTCCAGAGGCCGTGGCCCGACTGTCGGCTGGCCCGGCGGTCCGAGGACATGGCCTCCATGACCCCCATCAACCGCACCGATCCGTCGAAGAACAGGGTCACCGGCAGCGACTGGAAGCTGTGGTTGAAGTAATACGGCTCGCAGCCGAGGAAGGCGTTGTTGCACGGGACCTTCCTGTTCTGTAACCACCGGAACTCCAGCACGTGGGTCTTGAGCGTCGGGAACTTGACCTGGCTGAACGAAGGCACGCGGTAGCCTGACGGCGTGGTCCACGGCGCCGTCCAGTACAGGCCGTCGTCGTTCTTCGCGAACGTCTGCGGGTCATAGAGTGCGGCAACCGAGAGGCAGTAGCTGGTGTAGTTGATCCAGTACCGGCAGGCATCCGGCCCGTACCCACCCATACCGACGCCGATGGCGTACTCGCCCGGCACCTCGAAGCATTCCTCGACCCGCGCGAGGATCGTCTCGTCCTTCGGTGCGTAGTAGATCGGATCGTGGAATCGTCCGTTGAGGTAATCGTGCAAAGGCTTGCGCTGGATGCCATGACGGAACCAGCCGTGGCCGACCACGCCACTGCTCGCAAGCGGCGAGTCGGGGAAGTTCAGCGGCTGGAAGCCCGGGACATTCGCTGTGTCAACAAAGACGCCCCACGGACCGGTGTATTCGCCGTTGACCCACGCCCAGCCGACGATCATGGGTGGGTGGGCGTCGAATCCACCAGCACCGCTACCGTAAATGGCTGTGGTGTATTCCTGGACGTTGCCGTGGTACATTCCGAGATTGTCACGCACGTACGTGACCTGCCGATCCGCCCAGTCCGCCGCATAGGTCTTCAGCGCCACGCCGATCTGGCGAAGGTTGTTCTTGGAGACGTTGACCCGGGCAGTGTCACGCGCCTTGCCGATCGCCGGCAGCAACATGCCGACAAGCAACGCGATGATCGCGACGACCACCAGCAACTCGATGATCGTGAAGCCCCTGTTCCCACGAGATGTAGTCATGACGAAACTCCCAATGCCCCGGAGGGTCCCCGTTCGTCGACCAGCTATTCTACGGCATCGCGGTCGTTTCCGGAATTCCTGCGTCTGCCGACCGGCCGGGGCCCATGCCCGGTACGATCCAGACCCTGATGCGCATCGCGTTGACCCGACCACCGAGCCGACGGCTTGGCGAGTGCGAGCTGACCCACCTGCCCCGCACGCCGATCGACGCCGACCTCGCCCGGGAACAGCACAGGGGATATTGCGTCGCGCTGGGCCGCCTCGGCTGCGATGTTCGCGAGCTGCCCGCGACGTCTGATCTGCCCGACGGCGTCTTTGTCGAGGACCGCGCAATCGTGCTCGACGAGATCGCGGTCATCACGCGATCCGCTGCGATCAGCCGCCGCGATGAAACACCGAGCGTCGAAGCCGCGCTTCGAGCGTATCGACCGATCGAGCACATCACGGCGCCCGCCACACTCGACGGCGGCGACGTGCTCCGGCTGGGTCGCGCGCTCTTTGTCGGCCTGACGCAGCGAACCAACACCGAAGCCGTAACGCAGCTGCGCGAACGTCTCGCACCACACGGCTACACGGTTTGCGCGGTGCCCGTTCACGGCAGCCTCCATCTCAAGAGCGGCTGCAGCGTGCTCGGCCCGGACCTGCTCGTGGTGAACCGCGACTGGGTCGACGTCGATGCGATCCTTGCGACGGTGGCGAGTGTCCGTTTCGTGGCCGTCGATCCGCGCGAGCCACGCGGTGGCAACCACCTGCTCCTGGGCGACACGGTGCTCGCCCCGACATCGTGCCCTCGGACCGTAGAACGAATCCGCGAGCTCGGCGTCACGGTCGAGACCGTGGATGTCTCGGAGCTGGAGAAAGCCGAAGCGGGCGTCACCTGCTCGAGTCTGGTCTTCTCGGCGACGTCCTGATCGTCCGGGAACATGGTCCAATCGACATCGGCAGCCGGTGATGTCGCCCTGAGAGACCTTCTTATGCACGCCGCTCAACGACTGGACGATACACATGGCATGACCGAAAGCGATCTTGTCGTCCAGTGTCTCGAAGCGATTTCCGACCGGCGTTGTTGCGACGACTGCCTCGTGAAGAAGACCCGCATCCGGCCGCGGAGCCAGCTCAGCCGACTCTGCCGTGAACTGGCCGACCAGGGCAAGCTCACCCGCAAGAGGGGCAAGTGCCCACTGGGCGATCACACCAAGATGCTCAACACGCTTGCGGCCCAACCGGCCCGGGCCGCGCGACGCACGGCAAAGTCCGCGCCAGCGGACACACTCGGCATCGAGGATGCGTGGCGGTACATCGACCGGTTCTGTCGCGCCATCTGGGTCAAACACCTGGGCAACGACACCCCGTCGAGCCTGGCCGAGGCGATCACCGCCCTACGCGACGAAGAACTCGTCCCGCCCCACGAGGCGAACATGATGCACACCATCCGCTCGCTGCGGAACATGGTCGTGCACGAGGACGTCAACTTCGGCGAGCATGAGAACGCGATCGCGCGGGCCGCGTGGGAGATCATCCGCGCGTGGGCCGAGCGTCGCGAGCGCAACCTCTGGAGTGCGACCTCGACGATGTGTGGTCGTCGCGCTGCCTGATTCAGTTACTCGAATTCCAGGATCCACAGTCCTTCAGCGCCCCTCGTATCGGTGGGATCTGTCGCGGCCAGGATCGTCCGGTGCCGTGTAAACACGACGACGCGGCGTTCGGGCAACACATCGTCAAGAAGGCGGCGGATGTCCCGGGGCTCGACATGGGGCCCCCGCGTTTGCGTTTCGTCAGCCTGCAGACCGTACGCCAGCTCCCCGGCGTCCGTGAGCAGGTGCACGTCGTCGCGTTTGAACACCCAGGCCACAGCGTGCACGAGGTAGGGATCGGCGACCAGCAGCGTCTGCTCATCAACCAGGTCGGCGTTGGCGCGGATCATGGCGACCGGGAACTGTGACGGCTTGGCGAGCTTCAGCGGGACCAGGAAATGCCCTGCGGCGAAAATACCGACGGTCGCGAGCACCGACAGGAGAATCCGCCGGTTGGGTGTCGTCGCCGAGATCGCCGCGAGGACCAGGCCCAGGCTCATCGCAAGACCGCCGGCCAGCAGCAACAGCCGCCATTGCTGCCCGGGGCCGAAGAAGAAGGTCCCGATCACGTCGAGTTGCGTGTCGACGACGACGACCAGAAGAACCGCAACGATGAGCCCGGCGATGGCATAATCGAACGGGCGTCGCCTGCACCCGGTCGACCGCGCGTGCTCGATGAGCCCGATGGCCGTGAGCATGGCCAGCGGTGGGAAACAGGGAAGGACGTACGGCTCGAGCTTGCCGGACGAAGCTGAAAACAGCAGCAGCGGCCCGACCAGCCAGCAGACGCAGTACGGCAGGATCGGCTGACCGAGGCCGGCTCGCCGCAGACCTGCGACGACGGCCGGCCAGCAGACGGTCCACGGCAACGCGCCGCCCACGATGACGATCCCGAAGTACCACCACGGTTCCGGGTGCTGCGCCAGACCACCACCGACGAACCGCTGAATGTGCTCCTCCCAGAAGAAATACCGCCAGAAGTCCGGCTCACGCACGCCGATGGCGATGCCCCACGGCGCTACGACCGCGATCGCCGCGACGAGCGGGATCCACGGCATCGTGAACAAGTCACGCCAACAACGCTGCCAGGCAAGGAACGGCGCGATCACCACCGCCGGAATGACGACACCGAGGAATCCCTTCACGAGTACCGCGCAGCCGCACAACGCACCAAAGCCGATCATCAGCCACAACCGTCGTGTGCGCGCCGGCTGCCGCCACGCGAACCAGAACGTGCCGAGCGCGGCGGTGACAAAACCGGTAAACGTCGCGTCGAGCAGGTTGGTCGTACCGATGATGAAGACCTCGACACAGGTGACGTGCAACAACGCGGCAATCAGGCCGGCGTCACGGCAGCCGGTCACCGAGCCGACCAGCCGATACGCGACAAAGGCCGCCAACGCGGTCGCCAGTGCCGCCGGGAGCCGCACGGCCCATGCGTTCTCGCCGAAGACCAGCATCGACGAGGCGACCAGCCAGTACCCCCCGACGGGTTTCTCGAAATATCGCACGCCGTCAAGGTGCGGCACGATCCAGTCGCCGCCGGCGAGCATCTCACGCGGCACCTCGGCATAACGAAGTTCGTCCGGCGCCGACAGCGGCCGGTACCCAAGCGGCAGGATGTAGGCGAAGAGGAAGGCCGCAACGACAACCGCCGCCTCCCTTTTCACGATGCGGTCTCCGGAGTCTCTGCCGGCTGCGCTTGCTGACAGGCGACCGGGCCGTCGCGGGTCGGCAGCTCGCGTTGCACCAACGTACCGACCTCGGTAACCGCCTGGGCACGGACCAGTTCACCGAGCGGTACGAACTCGACGCCCATGGCGGTGGCCCGATCGAGGAACGACTCGAACATCGCGCTCGCATGGATCCCCTCGACCTCGGCATGGATCGCCAGGACATTCGTCGAATCCTCCTGGAGCAGCCCGATCATGTAGTCGTTGTAGTTGTCGTCCGTCACACCACCGTGACCACCCCACCCCACCACTTCGTCGTATGTCGGCAGCGTCACCGGCACCTGCGGCTGCCGGAGGACCGTACCGTTGACCATCGGCAGGAACACCGAGTGGCCGCGGCAGTCGCTGTTGTACGTGAAGTCGAAACGCTGCTTGATCAGCAGGACCTGATCGTCGCACCGCCACCCGGGCGCTGCCGAGCAGGTGGGCTCGGTTCCGAGATCCGTGAGCAGTTCGACGGCGCGTTGGAGTTGTATTTCGATCGCCGGGCCGTGCAGCTTCCTCTGCCAGGCGTAGTGATCCCACGCGTGGACGCCCGTCTCATGACCCTCACGCGATGCCTGACGCAGCGTGTCGGCGAGGCGGCGGCCGATGACGGGCCCCGGCCCCAGCGTGCCCCGCCGGAGGATGTCCCAGCCGTAGAGCCGTGCAGCGCGTGTCCGGAGCATCTTGGCCGCGAACTTCGGGCGCGCGAGTCGCAACAGGTGGCGGCCCATGTTGTCCGGACCGACTGTAAAGAAGAACGAAGCGTGGATCGATCGCTGCCGGAGGATCCGGTACAGCTCAGGCAGCCCGTCCCGCGTGCCTCGGTAAGTATCGGCATCGATCCGCAGGCCGATCTTCATGACCTTTGCGCAACCACGGCCGCCGCCGGCTTCGTCTCGACGTCGACGACGCGCTTGCCGGGATCGCGGCCGACAATGTCACGCAGGAAGAAGTCGAGCGTCCCGGCGACAGCTTCCCGGACCCCCCGTTGCGGCGACCATCCGAGCAGGCGGCGGGCGTTGCGGATACTCGGACGACGGCGTTCGATGTCCTGGTAACCGGGACCGTAGAACGCCTCGGCCGCGACCTCCTGGAATCCCGCGAACTGCGGAAAACGGTCGCGGAGCGGGTGTTGCTCGAACAGTTCCACCAGCATCCGGGCAAGGTCTCGGATACTCAGCTCGTTGCCAGGGTGGCCGATGTTGATGATCTGCCCGTTGCAGCGACCGCCGTCGTTCTCGATGATCCTGTACAGGCACTCCACGCCGTCGGCAACGTCCGTGAAGCACCGCCGTTGCCGGCCACCGTCCACGAGCTGGATCGGCTTTCCCTCGACGAGTGCGAGAATCAACTGCGTGACGACGCGTGAGCTGCCGATGCGGGCGGCGTCGAGGCTGTCCAGACGCGGTCCGATCCAGTTGAAGGGGCGGAACAGTGTGAACGGCAGATCGTGCTGCGCTCCGTATGCCCAGATGACCCGGTCGAGCAGCTGCTTGCTGCAGGCGTAGATCCATCGCTGCCGCTCGATCGGCCCCATCACCATGTTCGACGCGTCCTCGTCGAACTCGTCGTCTTCGCACATGCCGTAGACCTCGGAGGTTGACGGAAAGACGAGCCGCTTGCCGAACCGCGCGCAGACACGGACGATCCGCAGATTCTGCTCGAAGCCGAGCTCGAAGACCTTCAGCGGGTTGCGCATGTACTCGATCGGCGTCGCGACCGCGACCAGGGGCACGATGATGTCGCATTCGCGGATGTGGTCGTCAACCCACTCCTGGTGATTCGAAATGTCACCCTCGCAGAAACGGAACCCCTCCTGGCCGAGCATGGCGCCGATGTTGTCGCTCCGGATGTCCATGCCGCTTACCTCGTACCGACCACTGGCCAACAGCCGCCGTCCGAGCGCGTTGCCGATGAAGCCGTTCACACCGAGGATCAGCACCGACGTCCGAGGCCGGCGCCGTTCGAGGCGCGTGGCATCCGTCTCGTTGGGCGGTTCGACCTGTTGGTCGTCTCGGGTTCCATTGCGTGGCGCGGTCGCCAGGGTGGCCAGGAGGCTGAGCTGCAGACGCATGAGCCTCAGGAGACCGTACTTGGACTCCCCCTGGGCGCGAGGAGCGTGCGACACGGGAATCTCCGTCGCACGACGCGCAAAGCGGTTGGCAAGCACCGGTATGAATGTCCCCTTGCCGGTGCACGCCAGCATCGCCTCAACGACGGGTCGTCGGTAGCCGCGGAGCATGCAGCCGTAGTCGCTCATGCGAATACCCGTTGTCCTGCGAACGATGAAGTTGGTCACGGTCGATGGAATCCGACGCAGCAGCGTGTCCTGTCGATCGACACGGACAGTACCGACGACATCGTGCCCGTCGTCGAGGGCACCGACGACACGTGGAATCTCCTCCGGTGGGTTCTGGAGGTCTGCGTCGATGGTGACCACCGCGTCGGCGCCCATCCTGGTCATGGCGTCGCGGAACCCGCACATGACTGCATGGTGCTGGCCATGGTTGCGGCCCAGCACCAACACCTTTACCAGGCCGGGGTACGCCGCCACTTTCTCGCGCATGAGCCGGACCGAATCATCGGTACTGCCATCGTCAACGAGGATGATCTTGAACCGCCGTCCGAGCCCGGTGCACGCCTTCACGCACCGGTCGATCAGCGGCCCGACGGTCTGCTGCTCGTCGAGAACCGGGATGATGATGGCGAGGACCTTGATCACAGGGCAGGAAACTATCACAGATGCGGTTTTCGCTGATGCACGTGCATCAAAGTCACCGGAGGCCTGATACGCGCGTATCGCACCGATCCAGACCGATCCCGATCAACCGACAATATAATTTGTCTTGACATGTATTATGGTCGGCTCTAGAATGGCCCCATCATGTCCGCCCTGCCCTGCAGCCTCGATGTCGTCCGCCAACCCGATCGAGCCTCCGCCCTTCTGCACCCGCTGCGGCAGCGGATCCTGCAGGCCCTCGCCGAGCCCGGCTCGGCCAGCACCCTGGCCCGCCACCTCGACGAACCACGGCAGAAGATCAACTACCACCTCCGCGAACTGGAGCAACACGGCTTCGTGGAACTGGTGGACGAGAAACGCAAGGGCAACTGCCTGGAGCGGATCCTCCGGGCGACGGCAACGACCTACCTCATCGATCCCGACATCATGGGCACGCTCGGCGACACGCCCGAGGAGGCCCGCGACCGTTTCTCGTCGGCATATCTCATCGCGACCTGTGCACAGATCATCCGTGACGTCGCCGAGATGCGACGCCGCGCCACCGGCGTCGGCAAGCCGCTACCGACGCTCACACTGCAGACCGACGTGCGATTCCGCTCGGCCACCGACCGCAACGCCTTCACCGAAGAACTGGCACAGGCCTTCACCGGCCTGGTTGCCAAGTACAACGATGACACCGCGCCACGCGGACGGTTGTACCGGTTCGCGCTCGGCGCGTATCCCGTCATGACAAAGACGCCGCAAGAGGCCCGGGCCGAACAGGAGCAGACCCATGACCCTCAAGCATGAAGACGAACGCCGTGTCGAAACGAGCGTCGAACTCGACGCCCCCGTTGACGCCGTGTGGAAAGCCCTCACCGACGCCGAGGCCCTGAGCAACTGGTTCCCGCCGTATGCCGAGGTCAAACCCGGTGTGGGCGGACACATCCGCTTCGTCTGGGATGAGAAGCAGGACTGGACCAGCGCGATCAGCGCGTGGGAACCCAACAAGCACCTCCGCGTGATCGCGATGGAGGCGACGCCCCCGGAGAAAGCCGAACAGGCGAAGAAGGACGGCTTCTTCTGCCCATTCCCCGTCGCCGTGGACTACTACCTCGAGGAACGCGGCAACAAGACGACCCTTCGTCTCGTGCACAGCGGGTTCTCGACAGATACCAACTGGGACAGCCAGTACGACGGCACCAAACGTGGCTGGGCGTTCGAACTTCGCGGGCTCAAGCACTACCTCGAACAGCATCGCGGCACGAAACGTGTCGTGGTGCACGCCAAGTGCAAGATTGCCGGCATGACTGTGGACGACGCGTGGCAGCGACTGATGGGGCCGCAGGCGTTGGTGTCCGATGGCGACCTCGCTGGATGTGTCGCCGGCGACCGGTACGCCATTGGAACTTCTGCCGGCGACCGGCTGGAGGGCGAGATCCGCATCATCAATCCGCCCAACGATCTCTGTGCGACCGTCGAAAACCTCAACAACGCTCTACTTCGGATCCGTGTCGACGACGGTTGCCTGACCTCACCGGAACCACAAGTCAACCTGTACCTGTCGACCTACGGCCTTCCGGCCGAGCAGACCGACGGTCTTCAAGAGCGTTGGCAGACAATGCTCGACGAGGTCTTCAGTACCGTCGCGTCCTAATGGCCGATGACTATGGGCCTTGCGTCCACGGCGCGCACGTGCAATTCGCGTGCCCGTTCCATCGACATGACCAGGATGCGATCGTCGCCCTTCCACGTCGGGTACCGGTGGAAGTTGACTTCGCAGGGGCCGAACCAGCGATCGATCTGCCGGTGGTTTGCGCGCCACGTCTGTGCCCCCTCTGACGCGTAGAACAATGCGACATCGGCGCCAGCGCCAGCAGGTTGCGGACGATCAGCATCGCTTGGGAGCTGAAGTAGAGTGCGTAGAAGACCGGAAAAACCGCCAGGACGGTCGCCACCTTCCGCTCTCGACGCCACAGGTCGATGGCCCCCACCACGGCGGCTCCCGACAATGCAAGCCCGGCTAACAGGAACGGCGACAGCAGGTCGCGAACCAGGTAGTGGAGAATGCCGGCAAGGTGGCTGAAGAACCCCGACGTGACGTACTGGACGTGGTGGCCCTCGGCGTACACCGCCTGGGCCCTGCGAACAGCCTCGACGAACCGCAGCGGGTCGAACAGTGTACCCGGGGTGGCCACGTTCTATTCTCGAACGTTCGGAGGCGGCTCCTGAGCCCGATCCGGCTCTCCCTGGCGGGGGACGGATTGCGGTCGTTGACCCAAGAACGCGATAGGTCCTTTTTTGGTTGACCGAGCCCTCGATCGGGCGTCGAATACACACCCGCCCGATATCAGAGAGGCAACCAGGCAATGACTACAGGCACCAGCACATCGGCGGCCGTCGCGGCGCTGGCGATGTCAGTGACGGCGGCCGGTACGGTCCAGACAACACAGTGCCTGCTGCCCTCGATCCCGCTCGCCAAGTTCGGGACGCAGTTTGAATTCGAGTGCCAGGGCTATCCCACCGGCCTCATCATCAACACGCGCGCCGACATCCACTACCTCAACGATCCCGGCGACGACGCGTCGGGCCTGATGATCTCCATCCAGGCGCCGTCGGCCGGGCAGCCGGTCTGGCAGTTGCTCGGTGACGACCTGGGCTGGTCGGGCAACGGCGTCTTTACACTGGACATCGACTCGGACATCCTCAACGGTCTCATCGATCTCGGGTTACCGCCGCCGGCGAACTCCGTCTTCGTCATCACGATCGAGATGCTTGGCGGGATTCCGCTGGAGGGCCGGTTCGTCACCTCCGTGTTTACCGTGGACATCGTCGGTAAGACCTGCCCCTGGGACCTCGATCTGGACGGCAACGTCGGCATCACCGATTTCCTGGACCTGTTGGCGCAGTGGGGAACCGATCCCGCCGGACCACCGGATTTCGACAGCAACGGTGTCGTCGACATCACGGACTTCCTGGAGCTGCTGGCGAACTGGGGGTCGTGCCCCTGATCAGCGGGCGTGAGCCTCAGGCGGCGCTCAAGATTCCATTCCGGCCCAGTCCCGGTACGGCCGGGCCGGCTCGCCCAGGCACACCTGGCCCGCGGGCAGGTCGCTGAACGCGCTGGAGCGGGCGGCCAGCAGGGACCGGTCACCGATCGTCACGTCCGGGCCGACGAACGCGTCGGCCGCGATCCAGACGCCCGAGCCGATCGTGATCGGGCAACTGACGATCCGCATGTCACGCCGCCGGTAGTCGTGCGTCCCGGCACACAGATGCGCGTACTGGCTGATCAACGTGCCGGCGCCGATCTTGATGCGGCCCATGCAGTTGATGATCACCTTGTGGGCCACGACCACGTCGCGGTCGATCTGGAGGTTCCACGGGAAGTCCACGCGGACCGATGGCGAGAGACGAACGCTGGGGTGCACAACGGCCCCGAAACGACGCAGCAGCCATCGCCGCCAGCCGTCCAGCGGCGGCGGGCTCCACCGGAACAGCGTCGTGCGGACGATCGACCACCAGAAACCGGCCGCACGCTGCCCGGCCGTCTGCGGAAAGAAGTTGCGCTGTCTCGGATCCGGGATCTCGGTCGTGATCGCTTCGGTCGCGGCGGTCATTGCAGCGAGCGCTCCTTGATCGCCTTGGCCGGGTTGCCGACGAACACCTGCCGCTCACCCAGGCTCTTGTAGGCGCTGGATCGCGCGCCCACGACGCTCAGCGAACCGACCGTAACGCCGGGGCCGATGAACGCGTCGGCGCCGATCCAGACGTCCTCGCCGATCGTGACCGGCGAGCGGATGAGCCTGAACGTGTGGTCCGTGTGGTCGTGGGTTCCGGCGCACAGGTGCGCGAACTGGCTGATGATCGACCGTCGGCCGATGTGGATCTTGCCGAGGCTGTACAGGATCGCGTGATCGCCGACCGACGCGCCGTCCTCGATGTGCAGCATCCACGGCACCTCGATGTTCGCCGAGGGCCGGATCGCCACGCCCTTGCCGATATGCGCCCCGAACAACCGCAGCAACGCGGCCCGGAACCGGTACCAGTTGTGAAAACTGATGCGGAAGATGGTCTTGCCGACGACCATCCAGATCGCACGCCCCACCTTTTCCTTGAAGCTCCACGGGCTGGGCTCCGGCTGAAGTTGTGCGGGCGCTCCGGTCGGTTCCACGTCCGGGGCCCGCATCGACTCGGGCAGAACCTGTTCGCCGCCCTCGGCGACGGCCAGGGCGGCGACCGGCGGTTCGAGTGCCGCCTCGGCGCTGGTCACGCGGGCCCTGGCCAGCCGTCGAAGGTCGCGGAGCTTCAGGGCCACCATCGCGTCGTACGAGGCGATGAACCGACAGAACTCCATGCCAGTGCGGCCATCGAGCACACCCATCCTCAGGACGTACATGTACAGGAACCGCCACAACGCCGGCACCGGGACGTGCGGCATGACGTGACGCTTGAGCCACCGGCGCCGGCGTGCCTCGCCCGTCAGGTTCGCCCCGACCCGGTCGGACGGGCCCTTGGACATCTCGTTGTAGATCGACC
>Ga0209988_10002315_pt1 | contig 12578 bp, 9 predicted proteins | sample N075metaG_FD_183115 | JGI IMG/M metagenome (GOLD analysis project Ga0209988, IMG submission 183115) | Deep subsurface microbial communities from Kermadec Trench to uncover new lineages of life (NeLLi) - N075 metaG (SPAdes) (version 2) | ecosystem: Environmental > Aquatic > Marine > Ocean trench... | reverse complement strand
AGCACGCAGGGCATCAAGTTCGTGGGCTCGCGCAACATCAGTCTCGACCTCGCGCTGGACGGCTTCAACGACAAGACCGAGTCCAACGGTCGGCCCATGACCTACAAGGACCTCGAGCGCGTGTTCAAGAAGAACGCGCTCCTCCCCGACGACAAGTAGTCGGCCGGCCGACCCGCCCCCCTTCCCCCTCTCCCTCCCCCACAAGGCCAAGGACTGAACGTGCCCGACGATTTTTTCAGCTTTGACGAAGCCCTCGACGAACTACGCCTCAAGGAAGAGGAGCTGAAGCGGCTCGTCTCCGAAGGCGAGATCCGTGCCTTCCGCAGGGGCGACACGATGAAGCTGCGCCGGTCGGACGTCGAGAACCTGCGAGCCGAGCTCTCGGGCGGTGACGTCGTCGACCTCGGTGAGGCGACCGAGGAGCTGGTCTTCGAGGACGACGCCGGCATCGACGACGAGGCCGGGATGGCGACCGAAGAGATCGCGGACGTCGAGACCTTGATCGAGGACAGCGTCGAGGACGTCGGCGAGCTCGAGCTCGAGGAAGAGGAGGTGATCGAGGTGGCCCGCCCCGTCCGCCGCGCGGGCGCCGCGGCGGCGCTCGTCGAGGAAGAGGAGACGGTCGGTGCCGGGTTGCTCTTCGCCATGATCGGCACGAGTGCCGTGCTGATCCTCGCCGCACCGATCGCCATCGGCATCGTCTCCGGTCAGGCCTCCGAGATGGCGAAGACCATCGCGGGCATATTCGGCGGCGAGTTCTAGCGCCGCCCGCTCGGACCCCGGCGGGTCTCTCCGTGCGCGGGCCCGGGACGGGGCCGGGGGAAGACCCTGGGACTCGGTCGCCGCGCTCGCTAGACTCCGCCGTATGCAAAGGCGAGGCCGAGATTCTCGCCGGCGCAGGTCAAAGGGCCTCCTGAGGCCCATCCAAGAGGGCCTCCAGAGGCCCATCCAGAGGGGTCGCGGAAACCGGTCCGGTCCACAGGCCGGGCCGCCAGACGATGGAGCCGGGGTAACCCCCGGAGTCGAAGCGGAATGAACACGGCGAAGATCACCCAGCTCGTGAGGAGGGCGGCAGCGAGCGCTCTCCTCCTCTCCGGCCTCGGCCTCTCCACGTCCTGCGTGACTCAGGAGCAGTACGAGGAATCCGTCGGGCTCGCGAAGTCCTACCAGACGAAGCTCTACGACATGGAGCAGCACTCCGCTCGACTCGAGACCGAGAACGAGCGTCTCAGGGCCGAGCTGCGCCGCAACGAGGCGGGGATCCTGGATGCGGGCTTCTCGGAGTCGGTGGAGGCGCGCATGAGCGAGCTCCAGCGCATGCTCGAGGACCTCGACCACCCGATCGGAGACATCGAGCGCTTCGACGTCGAGGGCGGCTACGTCTTCATGATTCAGGACAAGATCCTCTTCGAGTCGGGCTCGGCCGATCTCGGCGCGGAGGGCAAGGCCGCGCTGCTCGGGCTCGCCGGGGAGATCGGCAGCGCTCCGCACGGTCGGATCTTCGTCCGCGGGCACACGGACTCCGACCCGGTCAAGCGGCCCGCGACCGTGAAGAAGTTCCCCCACGGGAACCTCCAGCTCTCCGCCGAGCGCGCCGTCGCGGTCGCAGCCCTCCTGGTGAGTCATGCCGACATCGCCGCGCGCAACGTCGTCGTCGCCGGCTACGGCCAGTGGGAGCCCGTCGCACCGAACGACAGCATCGACAACAAGCGCCTCAACCGCCGCGTCGAGATCTTCGTCGCCGACGCGGAGTGATTCCTACTGGACGTGGCGAGCCTGCACGCACACGGCGGGTGGCGCCGCGCCCTGGCTTGCGGGCTCTCTCTCGCGCCACTCCTCTCCGGCTGCGAAGGCCGTGAAATCGAGCCGCTCGACATCGAGCGGCTCGCCTTCGTTCCACCCGGACTCTGCATCATCGGCCGCGTCGACTGCTCGACCGACGAGCCGCTCCTCGTCGACCGCTTCGAAGTCACCCGGGAGCATTGGCTCGCGATCATGGGCGGGGAGCTCCGGCCGTCCCCGGCGTTCCGGAAGCACTGGACGAGCGACACGCGACGGCACCCGGCGTCCGGGATGGACCTCGCCGAGGCGGTGACGTTCGCGGGCCGGCGCGGCATGCGCATCCCGACCGTCTCCGAGTGGATGCGGATCGCCACCGGGACGGCCGCGCAGCCCTGGCCCTGGAGCGCCCAGGACCGCGAGTCCGCGGCCAACCTCGAGGAGCTCGGGCTCGGCCGCACCGCGCCCGTCGGCACCTTCCAGCGCGGCTGCACCACGGACGGCATCCACGACATGCTGGGCAACGTGTGGGAGTGGACCGAGCCGCCCCTGCCCGCGTACGCGATCCCGTCCGCCGCGATCAGCGACACCGCCGTGCACACCCAGCCCTGCTGGGTGATGGGCGGCTCCTTTCGCTCGGGGGCCCGGACCCTCCACGGGCACGACCGGAAGCGGAACCTCTACTTCTTCGCGGAGGCCGTCGATCCGCGCCACCGCGGGATGGACATCGGCCTGCGGTGCGTCGCCGAGGCGGAGGTCTACCTCTGGGAGCGCGCGCGGGAGTGGACCGACCCGGCCCTGCGCCCGCGCCTCGCGGCCGTGGGCGAGGAGTGGGGGCGGAGGGCGGTCGTGCTGCTCGAGCGCCTGACGCGCCGGCCCGCAGCCCCCGCCGCGCTGACCTGGATCCTCGAGGGTGCGCTGCGGTGAACGCGGACGAGCGCCCGCCGCGGCCCCCGTGGAGCGACTTCAAGGCCGCGCTCCGGGCGGCGGGGTTCCGGCCCTCGCGCCGGCTCGGCCAGAACTTCCTCCTCGACGAGAACATGACGCGAGCGATCGCGCGCGATGCCGCGGTCGGGCCCGGCGACTTCGTGCTGGAGGTCGGGCCGGGGTGCGGGTTCCTCTCCGTGCACCTCGCGCAGCTCGGCGTGCGCCTCCTCGCCGTCGAGCTCGACCCCATTCTGGCGCCCATCGCGGCCGCGTTCCTGGCTCCCTACCCGTCCGCCGAGGTCATCGAGGCCGACGTCCTGGCGGGCAAGCACAGGCTCGCTCCGGCCATCGCCGCCCGCCTCCCTGGGGCGGGCCCGTGGCACCTCGTGAGCAACCTGCCCTACAGTATCGGCGGGCCCGTGCTGGCCCTGCTCGCCGCGCGCTCGCACCCCCCCGATTCGATGACGGTGCTCATCCAGCTCGAGGTCGGCGAGCGCCTCGCGGCGGAGCCCGGCACCCGGGCCTGGGGGCCGCTCTCCATCGCCGTCCAGTGGGCCTACGCGGTGCGGATCCTCCGGACCGTGCCCGCGAACCTCTTCTGGCCGCGCCCCGCGGTCGAGAGCGCCGTGGTGCGCATGGAGCGCCGGTCGGACCGCGCGCCGGCGCGGGATCGTGCCCGCCGACAACGAGTCGTGGCCCGTCTGTTCCAACGGCGACGCCAGACCCTGGGGCGTGTGGTGTCCGACCTCCTGCGGGACCGCCGTGGGGCGGAAGCCCTCCTCGCGGCCATCGGGCTCGATTCCAGGCGGCGGGCGGAGACGCTCGCCCTGGACGAGTTGGCGGCCCTGGCGGATTCCGAAGCCCTCGCAGCCCTCGACTCCCCGCAGGATCCGAGTCCGGACTCCCGGGCGCCCGAGCCCGACGAGCCCGAGCCCCGTCCGTCCACGCCTGACCGGAAGAAGACGAGCTAGGAAGGCAGGGAGAGCAGGTTCGGGCGGGGGGAGCGGGCGGGGGAGGAGGCCGGCTGCGGGCCCGAAGCGAGCGGCATCGGGGCCGGAACCCAGAGAATGACCGGGCTTCCTTCCTCGCCCCCCCCGCGGTGATATACTGTTTTCGGACTTGGGAAGGCGCCCGCTTTCCACTACTGATGGCTCGCTCGGGGGTATCGTTCACCCTCCAGAAGCAGCCTCATCCCTTTCGGAGCGGGTGTGCGACTGGCTCATCGGGGTTCGTCTCCCAAGTTGTTCGAATCGTCCACCCGGACGCGTGTTTTCCTCGGACCCAAGCGGTCGTGCCGGTCGAGGACCCTCCGGGCGGCATCCGCGGCGGACCTGCTCGTCCCTGATCCGTCCATTCGTCCCACATTCTTCGGCCACCTCGGCAGCAAACCCCACGCGCGTGATTTCCCGGGTGCTCCCCCCGGAGCGCTCGCGTCCATTCCCATCTCGTCCCATCTCGTCCCATCTCGTCTCGCGTCCCGTCTGACGCGTGCCCTTCTCTTTGGCCCAAGATCACGAATTCAAGCGAGCGATCGAAGCGATCAAGCTGCGCGCGCCAGTCGAGGACGTGGTCCGCGAGCGGGTCCCCGATCTCAAGCTGAAGGGCGGTCGTTGGTGGGCGTGCTGCCCCTTCCACGACGAGGACACGCCCTCCTTCTCCGTCACGCCGAGCCTGGGCATCTGGTACTGCTTCGGCGCCTGCTCGACGGGCGGCGATCAGATCAAGTTCCTCCAGCGTCTCGACGGCCTCTCATTCATGGAGGCGCTCGAGCTCCTCGCCGCCCGCACGGGCGTCGAGCTCCCGCGCAACCGCGCCCGGAAGCCCGAGGGCGACGACGCAGGCCTCGCTGCCCTGCAGCGGGCGGACGAGTTCTACCAGGCGCAGCTCGCGACGCCCGACGGCCGGCGGGTGCTCGCGTACATGCACGAGCGCGGGCTCACGGACAACACGATCGCGGCGTTCGGCGTCGGCTACGCGCCGGCGAGTGGGCACGCCCTCGTGGACCGGGCGCGGCGCGACGGAATCGCACTGAAAGACCTGCAGGCGACGGGGCTCGCGCGTACGACGGACGCCGGTCGGGCCTACGACTTCTTCCGCGGTCGCCTCACGATCCCCATCCGGGACATCAAGGGTCGTACGGTCGGTTTCGGCGCGCGCCGGCTGGCGGACGACGAGGCGAGCGGTCCGAAGTACATCAACACGCCCGAGACGCCCTGGTTCCACAAGGGGCGGATCGTGTACGCGCTGGATCGCGCCCTCGACGTGGTGCGCCGCGGCGGACACCTCGTGCTCGTCGAGGGCTACACCGACGTGATGGCCGCGCATCAGGCGGGGCTCGGGCAGGTCGCGGCGGTGCTCGGAACCTCGACGACGGCGGACCATGCGGGGCTCGTGCGGCGCTGCGGAGCGCGGCGCGTCAGCCTCGTCTTCGACGGGGACGCGGCCGGGCGCAACGCCGCCTACAAGGCGCTCCACGGTCTCCTGCCGCTCGGGATCGAGATCGATGTCGTGAGCCTGCCCGCGGGCTCGGATCCCTGCGACCTCCTGATGAGCGAAGGGGCGGAACCGTTCCTCGCGGCGCTCGAGCTGGGCGCGGAATGGTTCGACTTCCTCGTCTCGGGCCTCACGGGGCTGAAGGCCGCGACCCTCGCGCGCGAGGTGGACCGCGCGCTGGAACTGCTCGGCCGGCTGCAGAAACCCGTGCACCGCGACGCCCTGATCGGCGAGCTCGCCGAGCGTTTGTCGCTCCCCGTGGCGAGCCTGCGGGAGCAGTGGGACGCGCTCCCGCGAGGGCGCCGAGAACTCGCGGGCGGCCGTCCCACGACCGAGCCGGAGGCTCCCGCGTCAGGTGCGGACCGTCCGAAGCCCGTCGACCCGCGCCTGCGCCGCGCGTACGGAGGCATCGTCGGTGCGCTGCTCCTGGATGACAGCCTCGTGCCGCTCGCCCGGTCGGTCGCGGCCGGGTGCCCGGACCAGGAGCTGGCGGCGATCTTCGCCGCGATCTTCGCGTTGTACGAGGACGAGGACGCGGTCATCGACGTGAACGGCGTGATGAACGCTCTCGCGGATCACCCCGCGCGGGATCGCGTCGCGAGCATCGCCGAGTACGCGCGCACGGCCGAGAACCCGAAGTCCCTCCTGGACGGCGAGCTCGGCTACCTCCGCGAACGCGCGCTCGAGCAGGAGAAGGCGCAGCTTCTCGAGCAGATACCCGAGCTCGAACGCGCGGTCGATGAAGGGCGAGACGACGCCGCCAAACCACTCTCCGAGCTCCTGTCGAGGCTCGTGGAGCTGCACCAACGAGGCCGGACCCCACTACCCCTGTGAGCCTCCGGTCGGGAACGACCCGAGGTGAGACCCGAGAACATGTCTGACAAAGTCGAAGAGACGAGCAAGCTCCTCATCGAGGAAGGCCGCAGGAAAGGTTTTCTGACCTATGCGGAGATGTCCAAGCTCCTGGACGACCAGTTCATCCCGCCGGACGCGATGGACCAGGTGTTCATTGCGCTGGAGGACGCGGGCATCGAGGTGCTCGATGACGCCCGAGCCATGGACCTCGACACCAAGGACCGCCTCGCGTTGGCGGGCGCCGCCACCAGCACCATGCCGGTGGCCACACCCACCCTGGGGCGCGGAGTCCTACCGGAGAAGATCGACGACCCCGTTCGGATGTACCTCACCCAGATGGGTGAGATCCCGCTCTTGACGCGCGATCAGGAGATCTTCCTCGCGAAGACGATTGAGATCACACGCAAGCGGTTCCGCAAGAAGTCGATCGGGTCGGGCCTCTGCATGAAGAGTGCCATCGAGATCCTGGTGCTCGTGCAAGATGGCAAGTTGGCGTTCGATCGGACGCTCAAGGTGAACCCGAATCCGAAGCCCGACGACGACCCGAAGATCGTCGAGACGCTCGGTAAGCCGTTCCTCGCCCGGCGCCTCCCCGTCAACGTCACGACGATCAAGCGCCTCTACGAGAACCTGCGGAGTGCGTATCGCCCGCTCCTCGACGACAAGCTGACGAAGACCGCGCGCTCAGAGCAGCTCACTCGCTCTCAGAACCTCCGGCGCAAGCTCATCATTCTCATCGAGGAGTGCCACCTGCAGGTCAAGAAGGTGCACCCGTTCCTGCACCTGCTCGAGGACCACTACCGCGAGATGCGCTCCATGGAGCGGAAGCTCGATGCGCTCAAGAAGTCTTCCAAGGGCACGGCAGCGCAGGCGAAGGAGCTCGTCGAGCGCCTGCAGGAGCTCGAGCTCGCCTGTCTCGAACCGACGAGTCGACTGAAGCGGCGCATCGATCAGGTGCACCTCCACCACGCCGAATACGAGGAGGCCAAGCGCAAGCTCTCGAGCGGCAACCTGCGCCTCGTCGTTTCCATCGCGAAGAAGTACCGCAACCGCGGGCTCTCCTTCCTGGACCTCATCCAGGAGGGCAACACCGGCCTCATGAAGGCGGTGGAGAAGTACGAGTATCGGCGCGGGTACAAGTTCTCGACCTACGCGACCTGGTGGATCCGCCAGGCGATCACGCGCTCGATCGCGGATCAGGCGCGGACGATCCGCATTCCGGTCCACATGATCGAGACGATGAGCAAGCTCCGCAACGTCACGAAACGACTCGTTCAGCAGAAGGGCCGCGAGCCGTCGGTCGAAGAGGTCGCCGAGGCGACCGGCATCTCGGTCGAAGAGGCGAAGCGGGTCATGAAGATCTCGAAGCACCCGATCAGCCTCGACCGCCCGATCGGCGAGTCGGACGACAGCTACTTCGGGGACTTCATCGAGGACGAGTCCGCCGAGAGCCCGCTCCAGGCCGCCGGCCAGGAGATGTTGAAGGAACGCATCGGAGACGTGCTCTCCACGCTGACGTTCCGGGAGCGCGAGATCATCAAGCTCCGCTACGGCATCGGCGACGGCTACACCTACACCCTCGAAGAGGTGGGTCGGATCTTCCGCGTGACCCGCGAGCGCGTCCGGCAGATCGAGGCCAAGGCCGTGCGCAAGCTGCGCCACCCCGTGCGCGCACGGCAGCTGGCGAGCTTCCTGGATGGGATCTCCATGCCAGAGGACGGTGAGTTCCTACTCGAGGGGGCGGTCAAGGAGTGACTCCACGGCGTGGTCACCGGAGGGAAAAATCGGGCCGTGCGCTGGGGGGGCGCCGGAGCTAGACTGCTCGCCCGGTTTTTCGACGGATCCCCCAGTTGACATTCATGCAAGAAACCTTGCAGGCGCTGCTCGGCCTCCAGGACATCGACCGCCACATCTTCAAGGTGGAGGCCGAGCTGCGGCGCCTGCCCGCGGAGCTCGAGCGGCGTACGGCACAGCTCGCACGGCTCCAGGCCGGGCTCGACGAACGGCGGCGGGTCACCACCGAGCTTCGGTCCCAGGTCCGCGAGGTCGAGAACATCACGACCCAGCAGCGACAGCGCCAGCGCAAGCTCGAGAACGAGACCAACAAGACGAGCGATGCCGCGCTGATCGCCGCCTACGAGCACGAGATCCGGACCCTCAAGCGGACGATCAGCCAGGCCGAGGACGACGGCCTGCGGATGATCGAGAGGGCCGAGCAGCTCGACAAGGAAGTGGAGGAGCTGGAGCGGCAGGTCGCCGAGGAACAGACCGCCTTCGAGGAGTTCCGGGCGAACGTCGAGCGCGAGACCGCAGCGGCCGAGACCCGGCTCGGCGAGCTGAAGGCCGAGCTGGAGACGCGCTCCTCCGATGGGATCGACAAGGCTCAGCTCGACCTCTACAAGGGGTTGCTCGCGACCCGTGAGGGCGAGGCGATGGCCGAGCTCGAGGGTCGGATCTGCCAGGGGTGCTACGTCGAGATCCCCAAGAACCTCGCGGTCCAGCTCGCGCGGGGGATCGTGCTCATTCAGTGCCCTTCGTGCAACCGGATCCTCCACCCGCGCCTCTGACGGCGCAGGGCCGTTGGATCAGGACACGCGCGCGTGGCTGCCCTGACTCGTGCCGCGGTGCGCCAGCTCGCTGGAGAGGAGCTCCCGCACGAAGTTCTTGTGGACGTCCCACCTGGGCGCGAGGAGCTTCTCGGGCGGGGAGTCGCCCGTCAGGCGGTGCAGCACCTGGTCCGGGTGCAGGCGCTCCACGAAGTCCGCGAGCCACTCCACATAGGTCTCGGGCTCGAGCGGCTCGACTTCGCCACGCTTCCACTGCGCCGCGAGCTGCGTCCTCGCGAGCACCATGAGGTGGTGCACCTTCACGCCGGATACGCGCGCGCGCGCCAGTGCGTCGGCGGTCGTGCGCGCTCCTTCGCGCCCGTCGCCCGGTAGCCCGAGGATCGCGTGGCCGATCGTGAGGAGGCCCGCTGCGTGCGCTCGCTGCACGGCGTCTTCGAACTCCGCGAGCGTGTGCAGGCGGTTGATCGCCTGCAGGATGGAGTCGTCGGCTGATTCCAGGCCCAGCTCGACCCAGACCGGGATGCGGCGCGCGAGGTCCGCGAGCTCGGCGAGGGTGGCGTCGGGCAGGCAGTCGGGGCGCGTGGCGATGCTGACCGCGACGATGGGGTCGCCGAGATAGGGTTCGACGATGCGGAGCACTTCCCCGAGGCGGCCCTCCTCGACGTAGGTGTTGGAGTACGACTGGAAGTAGGCGATGACGCCCACGTCGTCTCCGCGCCGTCGGACGCGGCGGATGCCTTCGGCCAGTTGCTGCTTCAGGTCGCTGCCCGTGCGCAGGGCGCCCGTGCCCGAACCCTCGACGTCGCAGTAGGTGCACCCGCCGAAGCCGCGCGTGCCGTCGCGGTTCGGACACGTCGAGCCCGCGTCGAGCGCCACGCGGTGCACGGGGCGGCCAAACGTGGCTCTCAGCCACGGGGCCAGAGTGCGGAAGGGAAGCGTTGGGGGCCTGGGCATTGCCGTTAGGGCCCGTCCGAGAGCGAGTGCCACGTTTCGGCGAGCCATCGCCGTTCCTGGCAAGGCGCTTTGATTCGTATGCGCTGGATACTCGGAGAAGGCGGAACGGAGCCAGGGGCGGCGAGGGCCGGCGAAACGTGACACTCGTTCTCGGACGGGCCCTTAGTCTAGTGCTTCGTCGTCCCATCCCAACGTGCATGTGGCCGTCCCCGTTGCAAGGGAACGGGCTCGACGGAGATGACTTGACTCACTCATGCGCGTCACGGACCCTCGAGCCCTCGTGATCCAACCCATCGTCATCGGCACTGCCGGCCATATCGACCACGGCAAGTCCACCCTCGTCAAGGCGCTCACGGGCACCGATCCGGATCGGTGGCAGGAGGAGAAGGACCGCGGGATGACGATCGACCTCGGCTTCGCGCGCATGGACCTCCCCGATGGACGGCGGGTGGGCATCGTCGACGTGCCCGGCCACGAGCGCTTCATCCGCAACATGGTCGCGGGCGCGAGCGGCATCGACCTCGTCATGCTCGTGGTCGCGGCGGACGACGGCGTGATGCCGCAGACGCGCGAGCACCTGGCGATCATGCAGATGCTGGGCGTCGCGCACGGGTTCGTCGCGCTCACGAAGATCGACCTCGTCGAGGAGGACATGGTCGCGCTGGCCGAGGAGGACGTGCGCGAGGCCGTGGAGGGGACCTTTCTCGAAGGCGCCCCCATCCTGCGCGTCTCCGCGATCACGGGTGAGGGCCTCGAAGCGCTCCAGACGCTCCTCTGCGAGATGGCGGCCCAGGCCGAGCCACGTTCGGCGGAAGGCGTGTTCCGCATGCCCATCCAACGCGTCTTCAGCGCCCGTGGCTTCGGTACGATCCTGACGGGCATCCCGGTGTCCGGTACGGTGGCGGTCGGCGAGACGCTCGAGGTGCTGCCGAGCGGCCAGAAGGGCAAGGTGCGGGGTATCCAGGCCTATCACGAGCCGACGGATCGCGCGCGCGCCGGACACTCGACCGCGCTGAACCTCGCGGACGTCGACCACCATCGCGTCGCCCGCGGCGATGTCGTCGCTACGTCAGGGTTCTTCAAGCCGGTGAAGATGGTCGGCGCGCGGCTCACGGCGCTCGCCTCCCTCGATCGACCGATCACGAACCGGATGGCCGTGCGCGTGCACACGGGGACGGCCGACTCGCGCGGCGAGATCGTGCTGCTCGACGTGGACGAGATCGGGCCGGGGGCGTCGGGGCTCGTACAGTTCCGGATGGACGAGCCGCTCGTGTGCGCGGCCGGCGACGCCTTCGTCGTGCGGCTCGCTTCGCCCGCCCTCACGCTCGGCGGTGGCGTGATCCTGGAGGAGAGCCGCTACCGCTTGAAACGCTTCAAGGGGTTCGTGATCGACGAGCTCGAGCGCCAGGCGCGGAGCCTCGGTTCGGCCGAGGCCTTGCTCGAGGCGCAGCTCGCGCGCGCCACGGGCCGCTGGGTGGCGCTCGAGGCTCTCGCGGTGGAGCTGAAGCGCGACAAGCGGGAGACACGGGAGCTGCTCGAGCAACTGCGCGCGAAGGAGAAGGCGCTCTCGCCCGGACCCGGCGAGCGCTGGATCCACGTCGAGGCGTTCGAGGTGAGCCTCGCCGAGGCCCAGGACGCGATCTCCGGCTGGCTCGCGGAGAATCCCCTCCGGCAGGTCGTCGACGTGCGCGAAGTCAGGAGCCGCACGGACTTCGAGCCCGCCTTCCTGTCGGTGGTGCTCGAGGAGCTGGAACGGCGGGGCGAGCTCCGGCTCGAGCCGGGCGGGCTCATTCGTCCGGCCGGCCGGGCGATCGAGCTCGATGAAGAGACCGCGGCCTTGCGCACGGCCGTGCTCGCGCGCGTCTGCGAGGCTCGATTCCAGCCGCCGTCGAAGGCCGAGCTCGCCGAATCCCTGGGCTGCGCTCCCGACGTACTCGGAAAGATTTTCGAGCTACTGGTCGACGAGACCTTGATCACGCGCGTCGGCGGCGACCTGTACCTCGCCAGGGAGAGCCTCGATGAGGCCCGTGCGGCGATCGTCGCGAACTGCACGGAGCACGGACAGCTCGAGATCCCCGCCCTCCGCGACCGCCTGGGCACGACGCGCAAGTACCTCATCCCGCTTCTGGAGCACTTCGACGCCGAAGGGCTCACCCTGCGCCAGCGCGGGAACCGGGTTCTGAAGCGCCGCTGAGCGGCCCCTGCGGCGCGTTCCCATCCAGCCGGGGGGGGTCGGGAAAACATCCGATGGGTTGCGGAAGTCCCGCTGGGATTGCCGATAGGTCCGAGGTCCGAATCCTACCCGGGGTTCGGAGCACCCCGGGGGGCGGAGCGCATGCGCCTTCTCGAGACCCCAGTCGACGAGGCATCCGGACGGACAAGTAATGGCCGAAGAGTATCAAGACGCGGACAGACCGGATTTTGATCCGATACCTGAGTCCCAGGATCACGAGGAGGCTGCGGCGAGCCCCGAGATCCGTGGGAACCGGCCCGCCAAGAACGCGGCCGTCGTGCCGCCGAGCCGACAGTTCGAGGACATGTGGGCGACCGAGGGGCTGGAGGCGACGGACTTCCTGGGCCTGAACGCCGAGATTCAGCAGCCACTGGGCTACGGCGACGAACAGGGGCCGGGCTCGATCCAGCCCTCGTACTCGGATGAGCCCGGCAGAGAGAGCTGGATGCTCGACCCGGCGGACGAGGAGGACCACGGCGCCGCCGGTTCTCAGTCGGAGGAGACGGTCGCCGACGGGGACGCCGAGGGCGGAAACTGGCTCCTCGACGGAGACGACTCCAGAGTTCCGACGCCGACGCACGCGGGGACCACGGACTCCGGCGAAGAGACTCAGTCGAGCGCTTTCGGAGGCTCGTTCGTCGATCCCGCGTCGACGCCGCGAACCGCTCCGCGCGTGCTCCTGCACGTCCTTGCCGTGGCGGGCATCATGTCCGTGTTCGGAGTGATGTGGAAGGTCGTGACGACCGCCGGACTCATGGCCGAACCAGACC
>Ga0209988_10002314_pt1 | contig 12578 bp, 12 predicted proteins | sample N075metaG_FD_183115 | JGI IMG/M metagenome (GOLD analysis project Ga0209988, IMG submission 183115) | Deep subsurface microbial communities from Kermadec Trench to uncover new lineages of life (NeLLi) - N075 metaG (SPAdes) (version 2) | ecosystem: Environmental > Aquatic > Marine > Ocean trench... | reverse complement strand
CGGCACATGGCCGGGCTTTCGATTTTCTTGGTAGCGGGGGCGTGATTTGCTCTGTCCCTACACTTCCAACACGTATTCGCCTGCGCTAGCTCAGTCCACCCAATTTTGCCCCTCCTCCGCCCTCCAGTGTCGGCTTTTCCCCAAAGCAGCCGTTCAGATTGCTCGAAATCCACTGTTTTCGACTTCCGCTAACGGCCGAGGCTGTGTAAAAACGTTCCTGATTTTGGTCTCAATGGGCCAGCGTACCACTATCGGATTGCAGGAGCAGCAACAGCATTCGTTGTGCCCACTTACAATACTGACCGCAATTACCACCGACTTTTGTAATTTGGTCTTTTTACACAGCCTCGACCTGGAACGGACATTCAATCAGTCCAGAAAACGATCAAACGACAGGTAGAGAACGACCAGTGGCGGGAAAACGGGCATTAGAGGGCAGATTTTCAGGGCAGTGTGCCGGATTCGGAGAAGATTCCCGGGGTGCTCGGAATGCAAAGTGGACTAAACAGCCTTCCAATGGTCGTGGGCGTGATGCAATAGGGCGTTTATTCGTCCTATACTCCGAAAAGGAGTTTCTGGATATCAGGAAGATAGTTGTGCCCCCCCCTCAACCACGGAGTTGTACGGTCCACCAGACCAATAGGTATCCTCGTTCAACTGTATGCGTTCTTCTTCCACTCCGCCGTACACCATGGCGCCCAGCCTGCCATTGCCGACTGGCAGGGCGTCCTCCCATATTTCAGCGGATTCTGTGTGCCAAATGAGGGTGGCAGGATCAAAATCGTTGTTGTCGATTCTGTATGGCAAATCCCCTGCTCCCGCGAGAAGCGTCGATGGCGTTGCCATGAGGCCGGTACTGATTAGCAGGACGTAGGTTACTGATCGCATTTGCTTCTTCCTCTGGAAATATTATTGTTTACTTAGTGAAACAACGGTCTGGCTCTGCATACCCAGACCATCGATCCCCAGTTTAATCTTGTCTCCAACCGCCAGGTAGACCGGCGGCTTCTGCCCCAGACCAACGCCGGGTGGCGTACCTGAAGAGATGACATCTCCGGGTTGCAGGCTCATGAATCGACTCAGGTAGCTCACGATAAAAGCCGGACCGAAAACCATTGTCCGGGTGTTGCCGTCCTGGTAGCGATGGCCATTTACATCAAGCCACATGTCTAGATTTTTTGGGTCTGGCACCTCATCTCGCGTGACCAGCCAGGGGCCAATGGGTCCAAATGTATCGCAGCCTTTCCCCTTGTCCCACTGGCTGCCTTTCTCGAGTTGAAACAGGCGTTCGGATACGTCGTTACATACGCAATAACCGGCTATATGATCTGCCGCGTCTTCCTCGGATACATAGGAAGTGTGTCTGCCAATGACGATGGCGAGTTCGACTTCCCAATCGAGTTTCTCACTGTTCAGCGGTTGAACAATGTTGTCGTTCGGTCCGCCGATCGAGCTGGTTGCCTTGGTGAATACTTCTGGTTCAGAAGGGACCGGCATACCCGATTCGGCCGCGTGGTCTGAATAGTTGAGTCCGATGCACAGGAACTTGCCAACGTTGCCTACGCAAGGGCCGATTCGCACGTCTTCGTCGACGAGCGGTAGATCGTTTGTATCCAGTTGACGCAGTGCCGCGAGAGTTTCGTCAGATATCGCGCTTCCGTCGATATCGGGTACGTGATCTGCCAGGCAGCGAATATTTCCGTCATTGTCCATTAACCCGGGCTTTTCCTGTCCAGCCGGCCCGTAGCGGAGTAGTTTCATGATCGAGTCCAGATTAGTTATTCAGGGTGACAAAGCCGCCATCGATCGGGAAATTCGAACCCGTCACGAATGCTGCTTCATCAGAACAGAGGTAGGCCACCAGAGCAGCAATTTCGTCCGGTGTTCCCATGCGCCCGATCGGCTGAGTCTTCGAGAGTTTGTCGAACATCTCGTCGCGGTTGTCCGGGTAATTGTCCTCGAGATACTTGTCGACAAAGGGCGTATGAACGCGTCCCGGCGCAACGCAGTTGCAACGGATGCCGAAATCCACATAGTCCTTGGCCACAGAGTAGGTCATCGTCAGCACGGCGCCCTTGGTGGTTGAGTAGGCAAAACGATCGGCAATACCAACAGACGATGCGACAGACGCCATATTGAGAATCGCACCATTGCGTTGCTTTTTCATTGCGGGAACTACAGCCGCCAGCATGTTGTAAATGCCTTTCACGTTCACAGAAAGCAGTCGGTCAAAATCCGCCTCGCTGGTGTTTTCGAGATTGCCGACATGAGCTATTCCGGCGTTGTTCACCAAAACGTCGATGTCTGACGTTGCCAGGATGCCGCTAACGATTCCCTCTACACCGCTGTGGTCCGCTACGTCGCATACATAAGCGGTGGCGTTGCCGCCAGCCCCCCGAATGTCGTGTACGGTTGACTCGGCCGATTCCAGATTAAGATCGAATACCAATACATGGGCGCCTTCGCTGGCAAGGCGGTGACAAATGCTCTTGCCGATGCCGCTGCCGCCTCCCGTAACCAGCGCTGTTTTGTTCTCAAATCGGTTCATTTATTGTCTTCTTTCTTTAAGTCTTAAGACTGTAGAAATCGATCGCATTGCGACCGAAAATATCATCTTGATCCTGTTCCGACAGCACCTCGAGTCGCGCTGTTGAAGCGTCGTGCCACCCTCTGTAGTCACCGGCAAGATTGAGAACCGGCCAGTCGCTGCCCCAAATCAGTCGTTTCGGTCCAAACGTGCTGAGCAAGTGGTCGAGGTAAGGCATCACAGCGTCGTAGGTCTGTGTGTCGCTGGCCTCAGTAATCAGTCCCGATATCTTGCAATACGCAGACGTTTGATTCGCGATTGTCGAGATGCCGTCTGCCCAGGGTTGCCATTCGCCTGCCGCAATATTGGGCTTGGCGCCGTGGTCAATGACGGCACGTAGACCCGGATGACGAATCAGGCAATTCAACAGGAAGGAAAGATGCACGGATCGAACCAACGCATCAAAGCACACATTGTTCTGGACCAACGCCTCCAGGACGATGTTGAGCTCTGGCCGGTCAATCCACGCAGGATCTTCAATATTCTGAATCATTGGTCGGATGCCGACGAACTTCGAGTGTCGTACGAATTCATCCAGCGCCTTGATAGCATCAGTGGGTGAGTCCATATCGACCCAGCCCACTACGCCCGCAACCATTGAATGATGTTCGGCAATACCCAGCAGGTATCGTGTCTCATCGGTCGTAGCGGCCGCTTGCACCAATACGGTGTGATCAACACCAGCCTGATCTAACAGCGCTCGTAAATCTTCCGGCACGAAATCTCTGTACAGAAGCTCAAGATCGGGAGTCAGCCAGCCGTAATCGTCGCGCTGTGTCGTCCAGAAATGCTGATGACCATCAATACGCATAAGATTACTCGCCGGCGTTGCTCGCCGGAGTCGGTGCATCGTCCCGAATCAATCCGCGTTCCGATAAAGCCTGCCAAAATTCGTCCGGAATTTTGGTCGTGAACAGATTCAGGGTTTGATCAATACGTTGAACGTTGCCAATGCCGGGAATAACAGAGGCAACGGCAGAGTGTGCGAGAGGAAACTGCAGGGCCGCTGCCGCGAGCGGAATGGAAAACTCGGCGCAAAGCCCTTCGATAGCAGCCACTTTCCTGACGACATCCTCCGGCGCAGGGACGTAGTTGTAGTTCCACGGTCCCTTTCCACTAACGCCTGTCGCGAGAATACCGGAGTTGTACGCACCACCAATGATAATGGAGCAATTTCTGTCGATGCATTTTGGCAGAAAGGTATCCAGGGACGTTTGTTCCAACAGCGTGTATCGACCAGCGAGCAGGAAACAGTCCCAGTCACCGTGTTCCAGTGCGCGCTCACACACTTCGTATTCATTGACACCCAGGCCGATCGCACTCACGAGGCCGTTTCGGCGCAATTCGTCCATCGCGCGGTAGCCGCCGTCCATTGCAATTGGAAACAGCCGGTCGTCGTCATTCCCATGAGTGACAGGGCCGATATCGTGCATGAACAGAATGTCGATACTATCCAGTCCAAGGCGCTGCAGGCTGTCCTCGAATGAGCGCATGATACCGTCGTAGCTGTAGTCGTATTCGATGTCGAACGGCATGGGCGAAATAAACCCATGGCGCTCTGCCGCATAGCCGGCAGGACGCAGCAGTCGTCCGACTTTAGTCGATAAGACGTAATCGCTCGATCCACGCAGCGCATCGCCGACCCGGCGCTCACTAAGGCCCTGGCCGTAATGAGGAGCGGTATCAAAATAACGAAATCCGTTAGCCCTGGCGGTTGTCAGAATGTCAGCAGCTTCGACATCGCTAACCTCGTGATACAGATTGCCGAGCGATGCGCAGCCGAATCCCAGCGCGTCTATCGCCAGTTCGGTGTTTCCTATCTGATTTTTTTGGAAACTGCTCATATGTCGGGCCAGGTGTAATCAGGCAATTTTCTTGTTAATTCGATCTCGCCATTCAGGGCCGTTCGGGTATTCGAATCGATTCAGCGATTCATCGTGCATTTTGACACTGAAACCGGGCTGGCGTGGGACCTGGTAGGCACCGTCCTGTATGTCGCACGGATCAACGAAATGCTCATGAAGATGATCGGCGAATTCGATCACTCGTTCACCGATGTCAGCGGATATTTGCACATAGTCGATCATCGACAGGTGTTGCACATACTCACACAATCCGACGCCGCCCGCGTGTGGAAATACGAGCTTGCCAAATTTCGCGGCAAGCATGTAAACAGTGAGGACTTCATTCAGCCCGCCCATGCGACAGGCATCGATTTGCACGATATCAATCGCATCGCTGGCGATGAACTGTTTGAACATTATCCGGTTCTGGCAATGCTCGCCGGTCGCGACTCTGACGTTGCCGATGTTGTCGCGAATCTTTTTATGACCTGCAACATCGTCGGGACTGGTCGGTTCCTCAATAAACCAGGGGTCGAACGGAATCAGATGTTGCATCCAGTCGATTGCCTGGTCGACTTCCCAAACCTGGTTGGCGTCGATCATCAGTTTGACGTCGGGTCCGATGGTCTCGCGCGCGATCTTGCAGCGTCGAACATCGTCTTCAATCGACACGCCTACCTTTATTTTTATGTGCTTAAATCCTGAGTCGACGGCCTCGCGGCAAAGGCGCTGCAATTTCTCGTTGCTGTAACCCAACCAGCCTGCCGAGGTGGTATAGGCCGGGTAACCATTCTGTTCCAGTTCACGAATTCGTTGTTCTTTTGTGGCCTGGTTCTGGCCAACGATTTCAAGCGCTTCGTCACGGGTCAATGCGTCACTGATATAGCGGAAGTCCAGGCAGTCAACGAATTGCTCTGGTGTCATGTCCGCGAGCAATCGCCAAACGGGTTTGCCAACGCTGCGAGCCCACAAATCCCAGACCGCGTTCATGATGCCCCCGGCGGCCATGTGAATAACGCCCTTCTCGGGTCCCAGCCATCTTAGCTGGCTGTCTGATCTCAGCTTGTTGTAAAAGCCGCCTATATTCGCAGCGATGTCATCGAGGTCAGTTCCGATCACCAGGTGGCGCATGCTTTCAACTGCCATGCAGCAAATATCGTTACCGCGACCGATCGTAAAGATCAGGGCATAGCCAGTATTGCCCTGCTCCGTCTCAACAACGATATACGCGGCAGAGTAGTCCGGGTCCTTATTGATCGCATCCGATCCGTCCAGATTGTCGGAAGTCGGGAAGCGGATGTCCCTCGCAGACAGGCTGGTGATTTTGTTGCTCATTTGTGAAGCCCATTAAATGTATATATGCAACCGTATTTTACAAATGCATTTTAGTCAACTAAAGTCCGGGATCATCGGCAACTGGGATGAGGCATGTCAGAGAGCAACAGCTCCACGAGAAAACGTAAGGAGTACTCCGCACCGGCTCTTGAAAAAGGCCTGGATATCGTGGAGGCGCTCGCGAAAGAGCCGGAAGGACTAACCTCTGCTGAAATTTCCGTGCGCCTCGGGCGACCCATGGGCCAGCTCTTTCGCATGCTCGTTGTGCTACAACAGCGTGGCTACGTTGCGTACCACGCGGATTCGGAACGCTACGAACTGACATTGAAGTTGTTCGAAATTGCTCACGGTCTCGGCCCGGTGAGACGCTTGAACCTGGTCGCCGCACCGCTAATGAAGCAATTGTCTCAGGACATTGGCCAGTCCTGTCACCTGGTCATCTATTACGCAGGCAAGGGGCATGTTGTGGTACAGCAAAACGCTCCTTCCGCGCGCGTGCTGAGTGTTCGTCTGGGCGCAGAGGCGCCGCTTTTCGACTCTTGCTCGGGACACATTCTCCTCGCTTTTGCCGACGATGCGGATCGAGAGGAGATGCTGCAGGCGATTCCTTCAGGACACCGAAACCTCTCAGAATCAGCGCTGAAAAAAATTGTTGAACGAATTCGAAGTGATGGCTTCGAGTGTAATTCCAGTGCACAAATTCACGGTGTGCAGGACATCGGCTACCCGATTTTCGATCATGGTGGCAGTGTCGCTGCAGCACTGGTCGTTCCCTTCCTGGAATTTCTGGACGATTCTCATCCTGTGAAGATTGATGCCGCACAAGCAGCGATCGAAAAGACAGCAAATCAAATTACCGCCGGACTCGGCCACTAAACTGCGGAGAACAAACGTGAATAATCCCGTTCAAATTGTAAGGACACTCTTCCTTTTGTTCTGCTTTCTCCTCGTTTCATGCGCACCGGATCCCCAACAGGAGGCAGGTAGCGGGGAACAGGCGCACAATAATCCCGCCTGGTTCAAAGACGACAAGTTCGGGATGTTCATTCATTGGGGACCCTATTCCATACTCGGCGGGGAATGGAACGGACAAAGAATAGAACAAGGAGACATAGCAGAGTGGATCATGCTGCGGTTCCAAATCCCCGTGGAAGAATACCGGGCAATCGCGGCCACGTTCAATCCGACTGGTTTCGATGCCAGGGAATGGGTGTCATTGGCCAAGAAAACCGGCATGAAGTACATCATCATTACGGCAAAACATCACGACGGCTTTGCCATGTTTGATTCACGGGTCAGCGACTACAATATCGTCGACTTCACTCCTTTCAAACGCGACCCCCTGCGAGAACTGGCAGAAGCTTGTGCAGAGGCCGGCATTAAATTCGGCGTCTACTATTCCCATCGCGAGGATTGGGAGCACCCTTATGCCTATGGGAACTTCTGGGATTTTGATTCTTCCCAAACCAATCTGGATACCATGGATCATCCGGAACTGTTCCGCCGCTACCTCGACGAGAAAGCCATCCCTCAGCTGACGGAATTATTGACGGAGTACGGGCCTCTGGGTGTCGTATGGTTCGACCGGGGGATGTACACGCAGGAACAGGGGCAGGAATTTGTCGACCTCGTTCACAATCTGCAGCCGGGAACTCTGGTCAACGGCCGGGTTGGCCACTACGACAAGGAACTCCTGGGTGACTACCAGAGCATGACCGACAACGGTATGCCGATCGGGGGTATCGAGGAATACTGGGAGACCCCGCAAACTTTGAATGACACCTGGGGTTACAGCAAATTTGACAGCAATTGGAAAACTCCTGACGAAGTCATCAGGCGATTGGTCACGATTGTAAGTAAAGGCGGCAATTACCTGTTGAACGTTGGCCCTACAGGTCAGGGGGTTATCCCGAATCCATCGATCAATGTGCTGAATGCGGTTGGAGACTGGATGCAAAAAAACTCGGAGAGCATCTATGGAACATCGCCATCTCCGTTTCCCTACGAACTACCCTGGGGGTACAGCACTCGAAAGAACAACCGGCTCTTCCTGCATGTATTCGACTGGCCCGGGAATGGACAACTGAATCTTGCGGGTTTAAATAACGAAATTATAAAGGCCTACCCGCTCTTGAGTCCGGAAGAGACACTCACCGTTGACCGGGATGAAGACGGTGACCTTGCGATCAGCCTGCCCGCGGAACCAACGGATGACATCAGTACGGTTTATGTTCTCGAGATCAATGGCGAACCTGATATCGACCCCTATATAGTGGAACAGGCCGAGGATGGGAGGATCTCGCTGGACTACCTGTCTGCCTCTACATCTGGAAACGCCCAGAAACGCTTCAACCGCCGAGGAGAGTCCGGACATTTTCATATCTCGAAAATGCAGACACCTGGCGACTTTGTGGAGTGGCATGTTCAGGTGGATTCACCGGGGACCTATCAGGTCGACATCACTTATGCCGCAAGGCCCGGATGGGAAAACGCCCGCTACATCCTGGAGATGGGTTCGGAGCAGATCGAGGGAACGGTACGATCCACGGAAGGATGGTACGAATACAAAACTGAGACGATCGGCCAACTCGACGCAAATAGCGCCGGCAGAGCCATTATCAGGCTCTATCCTGAAGCCCCCCTGGATCATTACCTGATGTATTTCAGCAAAATAGAACTGCTGCCGACCGACGGTGGCAGCGATTAACGGCGAATTAGGAGCGATACGTAAATGACGACGCCAGAAACAACGACCAGGCCCAAAGTCCTTACCAGGGACATGTTGATGCCATTTATGTTGGTTGCGATCCTGTTCCCGCTGTGGGGGTTTGCAAACGATTTAACCAATCCGCTCGTAAAGGCGTTCAAGGACATCTTCCTGATCTCCAACACGCAGAGCAGCATGGTGCAGTTCGCTTTTTATCTCGGCTACGGAATTATGGCGATCCCGGCAGCGATATTCATTCGCAGTTACAGCTACAAGTCAGGCATCTTGCTGGGGCTGGGTTTGTACGCGATCGGTGCGTCATTATTCATTCCCGCAAGTATCTATCAGGAATTTTATTTTTTCCTGGGCGCGCTGTGTGTGCTTACCTGCGGACTCGCACTGCTTGAGGTCACAGCGAATCCATACATTTTATCGATGGGTCACCCGGACACCGCAACACGCCGATTGAATCTGGCACAGGCTTTCAATCCGATTGGATCGTTAACCGGCATGTTCATCGCCTCCAGCGTCATCTTGAATCAACTACAGGTTGAAGCCTTTCGTAACGAACAGCGGCTCGCGCATCCCGAGTACAACGATATGTTGCCGTCTGTCGTTGACGGTCACCTGACGCAGACGCTTAGCGATTTCGCAATGAATGAACCGATCGCACACCAGGCAATGCAGGCGGCTGACCTTGTGACCGTTCGAGGCCCCTATATTGCGATAGCCGTGATCGTGACGGTCCTTTTCTTCATTTATTTGTTCAGCAAATTGCCTAAGACGATGACGCACGATCATCCGCTGACCCTACGCGAATTCAAGGAGACATTTGGCCGGCTGATTCGAAACAAATGCTACATCGAAGGCGTCTTAGCGCAAGCATTTTACGTCGGCGCCCAGATCATGGTCTGGACCTTCGTCATCCATTACGGCATGACGGCGATTGGGCTGACTGCGGCCGAAGCACAGGGTTACAACATCATCGCGATGGTCATCTTTCTATCGAGTCGATTCATCTGTACGTTCCTGCTTGGCTTCATACGTCCGGGCCGACTACTGATGTTACTGGCCAGCGGCGGCATCGTATTGACGCTCGGTGCGATCTTCCTGAACGGATACGCCGGTCTATACAGTCTCATCGGAATATCGGCATGCATGTCTCTGATGTTCCCGACCATTTACGGAATTGCATTAAACGGTATGGGGGATGACGCGAGCCTCGCCTCCGCCGGACTGATCATGGCAATCGTCGGTGGGGCGTTGATGCCGCCAATGCAGGGAGCGCTTATCGATGCGGGCTCCATCATTGGTGATATTCCGTCTGTTAAGACGTCGTTCTTGTTGCCACTCGTCTGTTTCGTCGTCATTGCGATATTTGGCTATAGGGCGCACAGCGTTCATCAAGCATGAGTACTCCTCAACAATACTGCCTGACGCTGACTCTTAAAGATGACGATGAACTGATCCGGGAGTACGAGGAGTATCACAAGCCAGGAAATGTTTGGCCAGAAGTAATCGACAGCATTCGGGACGCAGGCATTCTGGACATGCAGATCTATCGTTCCGGACTGCAGTTGATTATGGTCATGACGGTTTCCGACACATTCAGTTTTGAAAACAGATCAATCCAGGACAGTCTCAATCCCAAGGTTGTTGAGTGGGAGCAACTTATGAATAAATTTCAGAAAAAAGCAGAGGTCATCGACAGCAAGTGGCAGGTTGTGCCGAATATTTTCGAATTGTCGAAACACTTGTGTGGAGAAAAACTGTGATCGATCATATTGGCTTGGAGAAGTTTGGATACACCGATGCTATCTGGGTCTATTGGAGCAGAGACCTGAACCAGTGGGATGCCGACAACAAGGCCATTGTTCTGGACGGTAAGAAGAGTACATGGGCCAACAAAGCTATTGGTCTTCCTTCGGTCTTAATAGTTGGAACGAAACTTGGATCCGACCCCTTTTTCAGTCAGAAGAGTGTTTGGGGGAACACGTGGTGACATCGCCCGCTTACTGTTGTTCCGCTATTCCAAGAGCGTATTTTGGTCAGCCGTCATTGCAATGCCTTTCTCCTGGATCATCGCTCAGCGCTGGTTGCAAGACTACACACACCGCATTGAACTAGAGGTGTTGTTTTTTGTAGTGCCAATATTTGTAACTTTGCTATTGGTTTGGGGCGTGAGTTTTCGACTTGTCATGCAGATCGCAAATACAAGTCCCGCCCAGGTGCTTCAGTGTGAATAGACTACGTACGACAGGATAGCGAGCGTTCGTCAAAGAGCATTTTTCCACAGCTTTCAATATTGGATTAATAATCCCCAATAGAGTCATCTGAAAACGGGAGCGAACTGGGGGCTCGGGGGCTAACCGGGGACAGCTAACCGGGGACAGTTTACTTAATTGGTTTCCGGTAGCAGGGAAGAGTTAAGGCTGTGGAATTAAGTAAACTGTCCCCCGATTAGCACCCATGTCTCTCAGAGTAAAAAGCACTGGGTGACCAGACTTATTTCAACCACTATGCGAAAATCGGGGCTTTCAGCCGTCTTTTCAGTCTTTCACATCATGTGAAAGAGTTATCAGTAACGAAACTGAACGGGGGAACTGATGTTCACGAGATCTGCAACTCTGACCCAAAACTTGTATTTGTTCTTCATGATATTGGTGATAGCCGTCTTAACTTTTGGAGGCTGCGCATCCGATGGCAACGAGGATGACAGCGCAACAGTGTCATTGATCACGGATGCAACTGCTGATAATTCATTTTCGTCGGGAGGGGAAACCCGAACTTATCGGCTGCATGTTCCCGATGGAATTACAAACGATGCTCCCCTGGTTTTTGTCCTGCATGGTTATGGTGGTATTGCAGCCAGCATGACCTGGACACAAATGAGCACCGCCGCCGATCAATATGGTTTTGCCGTTGTTTATCCCCAAGCGCTGAAAGAGGACGGTACGCCGAGATGGCAGTCCGGTCGGTCGACAGATACCAGCATTGATGTCGATTATCTGACGGCACTCGCCCAGTTCCTGCAAAGCGAATTAAGCCTGAGCACCGAGCATACCTTCGTCACCGGGATATCCAATGGTGGGGATATGAGTTACCGGCTGGCCTGCGAAGGCTCCGATGTCTTCAAAGCGGCCGCACCTGTTGCCGGCTGCATGTTCGAACTGCTCAGAGATAGTTGTAGCCCTGCAGATCCACCGCCGATTCTGGAAATTCATGGAACTGCTGATGGCATTACGCTATGGGACGGTGATCCTGATTATGCCGATGGATTGGAGCCATATTTGGGAACCCTGGATGTTATTGACTTCTGGCAGCAACAGAATGATTGCACACCGACGTCGACTGAAACCCTGCCGGATACCGACACAACTGATGGCAGCACGGTGGAGGTCATCAAATGCACCGGCGGAACAAATGGGAATGAAGTCTGGCTATATAAGGTAATTGGTGGGGAGCATTGGTGGCCAGGAGTTTCCGGCAGCATGGATTTTGATTCAACCGAAACAATCTGGTCTTTTTTCAGTCTCCAGATCAGCGACTAAATGACAATGCGTAATGAGTAAATGTTCATCGCTGTATAAACGCAAAAAGCCTCGTCGAAACGAGGCTTTCTGGTCGGCTGCATATAAATAGCCAAATCTTGGTAGCGGGGCGTGATTTGTGCTGTTCCTACAGTCCCCACACGCGTCCGCTTGAAGTAGATCAATCTGGCTTTAATTCCACTTCCGAGCGTCCGCTTTGTAATTGCTCCCAAGGCAGATTGAGGTCATCGCGGCCGAAGTGGCCATAGGCCGCCGTCTGGTAGTAGATCGGCCGTTGCAGGTCGAGGTACTGGATGATTCCGGTCGGCGTGAGGTCGAATTCGCGACGCAGGATATCGGCGATCTCGGCATTCCGGGCGGCTGTGGCCCCTTCGGCGTCAACCATGAAGCTGACGGGTTCCGCTACCCCGATGGCATAGGCCAGTTGGACTAAGGCTCGACAAGACCACCCCCGAGCGAGCACCTGCTTGGCAAGGAACCGCGCCATGTACGCTGCTGAGCGGTCTACCTTGGACGGGTCCTTTCCCGAGAATGCTCCCCCGCCATGGGGAGCA
>Ga0209988_10002313_pt1 | contig 12582 bp, 8 predicted proteins | sample N075metaG_FD_183115 | JGI IMG/M metagenome (GOLD analysis project Ga0209988, IMG submission 183115) | Deep subsurface microbial communities from Kermadec Trench to uncover new lineages of life (NeLLi) - N075 metaG (SPAdes) (version 2) | ecosystem: Environmental > Aquatic > Marine > Ocean trench... | reverse complement strand
TCCTGAAGATTCGAATCCTTATGATTCATACGCAGAGCTCCTGCTGAAGATAGGTAACTTTGATGCTTCGATTGAAAATTACCGTAAGGCCCTGGCAATCGATCCTTTGTTTGGCGCGTCCTATACTGGCATTGCAACCGATTATAATTACGCGGGCGAGCACGCAAATGCACGAAAAGAACTACAAAAATTGTATGCGTCAGCTCAAAACGACGGCCAGCGCCGGGCTGCCCACTTTGCCACCACAGTTTCCTACGTTCATGAAGGCAATCCCGAGATGGCTCTGAAAGAACAAGAGAAAATGTATGAGTTGGCTTCGAAAATTAATGATTCAGCTGCCATGTCCGGAGATGTGGCCACGATGGCGAATATACTGCTTGAGTTCGGAAAACCCGATGCAGCTTTAATGAAGTACAACAAATCGCTGAAAATTATGCAAGACTCGGACAACTCGAAACAGCAAAAAGACCTCGCTGAACGATTTCATCATTCCAATTTAGCTCAAGTCGCTTTGAAGAAACATGATTTTGCCAAAGCCAAAAAGCATGCGAATGAATTCAAGGTTCAAGCGGAAGCTGCAGAAAATCGTTTTCAGATTTGGCTGGCGCACCAATTAGCCGGTATGATTGCTCTCGAAGAAAAAGACTTCGAAAAAGCCGTGACTGAGCTGGAGCAAACCAACAAGCAAAACCCCTACAATTTGTACAGGCTTGCAATGGCTTACAAAGGCAAAGGCGATACGTATAAAGCGAGAGCGATGTTCGAAAAGGCCGAGAATTTCAACGCCTTGAATAGCATGAATCAAGCTTTTGTGAAAATAAAATCCCAAAAAATGATGTCGAATAAGTCATAGTTGCCTCCTCAAACCTCCCGGAGGTGTCACATGAAATCCGGGAGGTTAAAATGGGGCCTAATTTTGCAGGAAAAATGGAAAATCGATTATTGAGTCTGACTGTCGTTTCAGTTTAGTAACCGTCCTTAATGTTTTGCAGCAAAAAATGAGGCTGAAAAACAGCGGCAGCAAAATCTTTGCGAGCTCATCACCGAAAAGGGAATAAATGCGGCGGTAAAGAGATACCATTCCCTTTAAAAGGAAAAAATTCGACAGATATGATTTCAAAGAGGCCGAACTTTAATCACAGTTCAACAAACTTTCAGATTTTCTCGTTTTTGCTTCTGGAGGTGTGTGTTGCTTTGATGAAAATAAAAAGCGGGATGTGAAATTACCCCGCTTTTGGTATGAATTTTCGGAAACTGAATAGTTATTTCTCCGCCATTTCTTCAGCTTTCATCTTAATCACGCCACAGGAAATACGAGCACCAGCGGCACCGGTCGGCTGTGAACTCATGTCATCGGGGTCGGCGTGCAAGATGACTCCTTTGCCGACAATCGAGTAGTCTCCCATTATTCTAAGACGCGAATCAACGAAATCTGCGTGGGCCGTACCGTTTGCATCCGCGGTGATGTTGCCAAGGTCGCCAATGTGCCGCTCCTCAGCATCGGGACCCGCGTGGGCTACACCGGCAGGGTTAAAGTGCCCGCCGGCTGATTTGCCGTCGCCGCTGCTGCAATCTCCAAATTCATGAATGTGAAAACCGTGCTCTCCTTCCGGCACACCTTCAAAATGCGCGACTACCTGAACGCCACCCTCCACTTTTGTAAAAGTCACGGTTCCGTGTGCTTCGTTGCCTTCAGTGGTTTGCATTTCTGCAACTGCGATTTCCATTTTGTCTGCAGTTTTGTCTGCAGTTTTGTCTGATTCTCCATAGCAGCCAAGCAATCCGATAGTCAAAAATCCTAAAAGTAAAACCAGAACCTTACCAAATTTCGCTGGCATAAAAACCTCCTAATTAAATTAAATTTTAATTCAAACTGAATATAGAAACGATTTTTGAAATGTCAATAAAAATTGACACTCATTTAATAGAGTAAAATGGCTTGATTAAGTCGATTGGAATATTTAACCTAATATTTTTCAAAAACCAAGAAGATAAATCATGCAATTTGGCACTGTAAAAATGTGGGACTCGAGCAAGGGATTCGGCTTCATTGTTTCAGATGATGATGAGGATTTGTTCGTTCATGTAAGTAATTTGAAAATTACCGTGAAAGAGAACAGACTTGAGGAGGGTCAACGCGTCGGGTTTGATGTTCGCCGGGATATGAAAGGGGATAAGGCAATCAATGTTAGAGTCATTGATTGAATGGTTTTGTTTTTTTAAAAAAGAGATGCTCAATGACAGCGAAGCGAGTGAGGAATATATAGTCATTAGGTCATTTTCCCTTCAGGGTCATTGAGATTTGCGAGATAGACTTTTTCCTTAATGACAACGAATTGTAATGACGTCTATTCCTTATCAGCAAAGAATAATTTCTCTCGGTCTTTTATAAGATTTTCCGCATAGGCCAAAACCGCATAATCCAGCCATCGGTGTGTGCCAAGAGGCGTTTTCTCTGCCGAAACATACCCCATGTGGCCGCCGCTTTTTGTTAAATTAAAATCCAGAAATTCATTTTCAGGCAGATCGTCAAAACTTTCTTTTGGGACAAAGGGATCGTCGTCGCTGGCAAGCAAGTAGGTCGGTGTTGAGACTTCAGATAGAAATTGTTTGGCGCTGCATTTTGAGTAGTAGTCTTCAGCAGATTTAAAATTGTTCAGGGAAGCGGTGCAAAGTTCATCAAAATCACGAAGTTTCATCCACCACTTAAAGTCGAATTCTGGAAAATCCAAAAAATGTTCTCGCCTTTCTTTCATTGCTTTTTTTAACAGCCGCATAAATCGCAAGTCATAAACTCTGTTTTGGCTTTGGCATAAAGCAGCAGCGCAAAGAGATAAATTTATCGGCGGCGCAACTGCAATGGCCCCAGCAAGATTTGTCGCCAGAGGTTCTTTCTTTTCACCAAGTAATTTCAAAAGAACATTTCCGCTCAAAGAGAAGCCGACCGTTACAAGCGGTGAGTGAGGGTAGAGTTCTTCAATCTTTATCATCGCCGCACTTGCATCTTCACTTCTACCAGAGTGATAAGTTTGTCGTGCTAAACCAATCCCTTCGCCACACCCTCTATGATTCATCCGAAATGTAATCCACCCGCGATTTTGGAAGAGATGTGCAATTCGCAACATATAAGAGGAACCGGCTTTTCCTCCAAGACCGTGCATGAAAAGGATAGCTCTTTGAAACGTTGATTTTCTGTTTGGCCGGTTTTCGCAAAGAGCCAATTTATCACCACCGGAGATTTTGATGTAGTGAACATTTGTGCCTCTTAAATGTTTAGGGCTCGGAAGATAGTATCCTAAAATTGTTTGTCTATGACCGCCCTTAAGAAAGGGATGTGGGTTGAATGGGAATAAATTAAGCGGAGTTTTCATAAGATTATTTGCTTCAAGAAAAATAATGTGGTATTTTAAGACTTTATTTCTTAATTTCAACAAATTTTTTAGTTTTTTTTAAAATGTTAAAGCTAAAACGAGTATCTGAATAAGTAACATTTCTCATGCTTTCAGGTGTCATTCCGACCAACGGGAGGAATCTGAGTCTTGGCATGCTAAGATTTGAAGGCTAAAGTCAATTCTTCAAGACAATCCGGGTTCATCAGATTTCTCGCTTCGCTCGAAATGACATAGTTCTTTGTTATTGTTTTTAATGATGCTTATGTAGATATTTCCAGGTGAGAAATGTTAGCGAATTACCTGCCAGCGAAGACGGAGTTAGAATTTTTGTGGAGAGGCTTTGGCCACGTGGTTTATCAAAGGAGAGTGCCAGGATTGATATATGGCTAAGTGACATTGCTCCGAGCACCGAATTGAGGAAGTGGTACAATCATATTCCGGAAATATGGCCTGAGTTTCAGAAAAGGTATCAATCAGAATTGCGGGAAAATGATAATGTTGTACAGGGGCTAAAGAAAAAGATAGATACTACCGATATTTCTTTGATTTTTGCAGCGAAAGATGTGGCACGAAACAGTGCAGTTGTGCTAAAGAGTTATTTAGAGAAAAGAGTTTTTAGCTTAAAAAACAAATTCTTTGTCATTTCTATCTTTTATTCAAAAAAGACTTGACATTTAACTTTTTTTGATTATATTTGGTGTTGCTCGTTTCTATAAGAAGTGAGCAATTTTTTTCTGTTCTTTGGAAATAAAGAGTGTGCAATATGGCTCTGTCGTCCATTGAGATTTTAATTTTGTAAATGAAACAAGATCAACAACGAAGAGTTTGATCCTGGCTCAGGACGAACGCTGGCGGCGTGCTTAACACATGCAAGTCAGGGAGAACGTTCGGGCTTGCCCGAACTAGTAAACCGGCGGACGGGTGAGTAACACGTAGGTAACCTGCCTCTAGGTTTGGGATAACCTCGCTAACGCGGGGCTAATACCGGATAATACAACGAATTCGCATGGATATGTTGTTAAAGTGGGCTTCGGCTCACGCCTGAAGATGGACCTGCGCCTCATTAGCTTGTTGGTAGGGTAACGGCCTACCAAGGCTACGATGGGTAGCCGGCCTGAGAGGGTGACCGGCCACACTGGGACTGAGATACGGCCCAGACTCCTACGGGAGGCAGCAGTGAGGAATATTGGGCAATGGCCGAAAGGCTGACCCAGCAACGCCGCGTGAGGGATGAAGCTCTAAGGAGTGTAAACCTCTTTCGGGAGGGAAGAATCTCTCCAAAGTTAATAACTTTGGAGATTGACGGTACCTCCTAAAGAAGCCCCGGCTAACTCCGTGCCAGCAGCCGCGGTAATACGGGGGGGGCGAGCGTTGTCCGGAATTATTGGGCGTAAAGGGCGCGTAGGCGGAATAGTAAGTCAGAAGTGCAAATCATGGGCTTAACCCATGACCTGCTTTTGATACTGCTATTCTCGAGTGCGAGAGAGGAAAGCGGAATTCCCGGTGTAGCGGTGAAATGCGTAGATATCGGGAAGAACACCGGTAGCGAAGGCGGCTTTCTGGCTCGCAACTGACGCTGAGGCGCGAAAGCGTGGGGAGCAAACAGGATTAGATACCCTGGTAGTCCACGCTGTAAACGATGGGCACTAGGTGTTGGCGGATTCGACCCCGTCAGTGCCGCAGCTAACGCATTAAGTGCCCCGCCTGGGGAGTACGACCGCAAGGTTGAAACTCAAAGGAATTGACGGGGGCCCGCACAAGCGGTGGAGCATGTGGTTTAATTCGATGCAACGCGAAGAACCTTACCTGGGCTTGACATGTTACTTTACCAACCTGAAAGGGAAGGGACCTCTAGCTTGCTAGAGGAGGTATCACAGGTGCTGCATGGCTGTCGTCAGCTCGTGTCGTGAGATGTTGGGTTAAGTCCCGCAACGAGCGCAACCCTTGCCCCTAGTTGCCATCAGATAATGCTGGGAACTCTAGGGGGACTGCCGGTGATAAGCCGGAGGAAGGTGGGGATGACGTCAAGTCCTCATGGCCCTTACGCCCAGGGCTACACACGTGCTACAATGGCCGGTACAGCGGGGAGCTAAGCCGCGAGGTGGAGCAAATCCCTGAAAACCGGTCTCAGTTCAGATTGCAGTCTGCAACTCGACTGCATGAAGTCGGAATCGCTAGTAATCGTGGATCAGAACGCCACGGTGAATACGTTCCCGGGCCTTGTACACACCGCCCGTCACGCCATGGAAGTCGGTAGCACCCAAAGTCGCTGGCCCAACCTTCGGGAGGGAGGCGCCAAAGGTGAGATCGATGACTGGGGCGAAGTCGTAACAAGGTAGCCGTACCGGAAGGTGCGGCTGGATCACCTCCTTTCTAGGGAGAAAATGTTTAGGTTCGATTGAGAATCTAAGCGTACTCCTAGGTCGAACTCAATGACAGCATGAGCCGGCACACTCTTTTTTTTATTTCTGAAGCGTTGAGCAAGGGTTTTAATTGGGCCTATAGCTCAGCTGCGGTTAGAGCGCACGCCTGATAAGCGTGAGGTCGGTAGTTCAACTCTACCTAGGCCCACATTAATTAGGTGGAGTTGGGAAGTGGGAAGTGGGCTGAAGGCTCGACCTTTTGTGATGGGGCTGTAGCTCAGCTGGGAGAGCACCGCCCTTGCAAGGCGGGGGTCGTCGGTTCGATCCCGTCCAGCTCCACAAAAAAAAATTCCAAGAAATTATTCTTTTTAAATATATAGATAAAGAATTGTTCTTTGACAATTTAAGAATTAAGGCATATTTACAGATTTAAACCCTTAACTATCTGTTGTTAGCCATAGATTTTTGGTTAAGATATTAAGGGCATACGGTGGATGCCTTGGCACAAGAAGACGATGAAGGACGTGGTAAGCTGCGAAAAGCCTCGGGGAGGTGCAAACAACCTTAGAGCCGGGGATTTCCGAATGGGGCAACCCTCCTGGAGTCATGTCCAGGAATCCTTTGCTGAATACATAGGCAGAGTGAAGAGAACGGAGGGAACTGAAACATCTAAGTACCTCCAGGAAAAGAAAACAACCGTTATTCCCTAAGTAGCGGCGAGCGAACGGGGAACAGCCTAAACCCATCTCATGTTAAAGCCTGTTTGCGTTGTGAGACGGGGGTTGCGGGAATTGATTTGACCTCAAGACAGTGGGGTCGGAAAGTTACAAATCACCCTTTTAATCAAAGCACTCTGGAAAGTGTGCGCCAAAGAAGGTGATAGCCCTGTAGATGAAAAAAGAGGTGACTTTCTTATTGATCTCCCAAGTACCGCGGGACACGAGAAATCTTGCGCGAATCCGGGTGGACCACCATCCAAGGCTAAATACTCTCTTGTGACCGATAGTGAACTAGTACCGTGAGGGAAAGGTGAAAAGTACCCCTGGCGGGGAGTGAAATAGTACCTGAAACCGTATGTCTACAAGCAGTGGGAGTTTTCAGTGGTCTTCGGACTTTCTGCGAACGACCGCGTGCCTTTTGCATAATGAGCTGGTGAGTTACTTTACGTTGCAAGATTAAGGCTTTAAGAGCTGTAGTCGTAGCGAAAGCGAGTCTGAATAGGGCGTTCAGTAGCGTGGAGTAGACGCGAAGCCGGGTGATCTACCCATGACCAGGGTGAAGCGGCCGTAACAGGTCGTGGAGGCCCGAACCCACTAATGTTGAAAAATTAGGGGATGAGTTGTGGGTAGGGGTGAAAGGCCAATCAAACCCGGAGATAGCTCGTTCTCCTCGAAATAGTTTTAGGACTAGCCTCGAATAAGAGAGAGACGGGGGTAGAGCACTGAATGGGCTAGGGCCCTCACAAGGGTACCAATCCCAAACAAACTCCGAATACCGTTTACTTGTTTTTCGGGAGTCAGGCTATGTGGGATAAGCTTCATAGCCGAGAGGGAAACAACCCAGACCGTCAGTTAAGGTCCTCAAGTATGAACTAAGTGATAAAGGATGTGGGAGCGCCCAGACAACCAGGATGTTGGCTTAGAAGCAGCCACCATTTAAAGAGTGCGTAATTGCTCACTGGTCAAGCGGTCTTGCGCCGACAATTGCCGGGACTTAAGTTCGTCACCGAAACTACGGATTCGTGCTTAGCACGAGTGGTAGGGGAGCGTTCCATTGACCTGCGAAGGTGGACTGTGAGGTCTGCTGGAGGAGATGGAATTGATTATGCCAGCATGAGTAGCGATAAAAGAGGTGAGAATCCTCTTCACCGAAAATCTAAGGTTTCCTGAGTAAAGTTCGTCTGCTCAGGGTTAGTCGGACCCTAAGCCGAGGCCGAAAGGCGTAGGCGATGGAAAACGGGTGAATATTCCCGTACCACCAAAAAATGTTAACTTAAGGGGTGACGCAGAAGTGACAGGTCAGCCGGACTCTGGATTGCCGGTCTAAGTGCGTAGGAGTGTGGATGAGGTAAATCCCATCCGCTTTAACTTCGAGACACGAATGGGAAATGAGGCTTTGCCAAACCAACTGACCGTAAGCATGCTGCCAAGAAAAACCTCGTAGGTTGTTTTAGGTGACCGTACTTCAAACCGACACAGGTAGATGGGGAGAGAATCCTAAGGTGCGCGAGTGATCTCTGGTTAAGGAACTAGGCAAATTAACCCCGTAACTTCGGAAGAAGGGGTGCCCTGATTAAGTGAAAGACTTCGCGTCTGGAGCTAAAAAGGGTCGCAGTGACCAGGCCTGGGCGACTGTTTACTAAAAACACAGGTCTCTGCAAAGCCGTTAAGGCGAAGTATAGGGACTGACACCTGCCCGGTGCTGGAAGGTTAAGGGGATAGGTTATCCCGACTTGTCGGGAGAAGCTTTGAACTGAAGCCCCAGTAAACGGCGGCCGTAACTATAACGGTCCTAAGGTAGCGAAATTCCTTGTCGGGTAAGTTCCGACCTGCACGAATGGTGTAACGACTTGGGCACTGTCTCAACCAGAGGCTCGGCGAAATTGTAGTACCGGTGAAGATGCCGGTTACCCGCGACGGGACGGAAAGACCCCGTGAACCTTTACTATAACTTAGCATTGGGTTTTGTCATGGCACGTGTAGGATAGGTGGGAGACTTTGAAGCGTCGACGCTAGTAGGCGTGGAGTCATCCTTGAAATACCACCCTTGTTTTGTTAGAATTCTAACCTAGGCCCGTTATCCGGGTCGGGGACCATGCTAGGCGGGTAGTTTGACTGGGGCGGTCGCCTCCAAAAGAGTAACGGAGGCGCCCAAAGGTTCCCTCAGCACGGTCGGTAATCGTGCGTAGAGTGTAAAGGCATAAGGGAGCTTAACTGCGAGACATACAGGTCAAGCAGGTGCGAAAGCAGGGCTTAGTGATCCGGTGGTTGCGTGTGGAAGCGCCATCGCTCAACGGATAAAAGGTACTCCGGGGATAACAGGCTTATCGGGCCCAAGAGTTCACATCGACGGCCCGGTTTGGCACCTCGATGTCGGCTCATCGCATCCTGGGGCTGGAGAAGGTCCCAAGGGTTGGGCTGTTCGCCCATTAAAGCGGTACGTGAGCTGGGTTTAGAACGTCGTGAGACAGTTCGGTCCCTATCTGTCGCGGGCGTAGGAGATTTGAGGGGAGCTGCTTCTAGTACGAGAGGACCGAAGTGGACGAACCCCTAGTGTGCCAGTTGTCTCTCCAGAGGCATTGCTGGGTAGCTATGTTCGGAAGGGATAAGCGCTGAAAGCATCTAAGTGCGAAGCCCACCTCAAGATGAAATCTCCCTTCCCGATTCGTCGGGACTAAAGGCTCCTCGGAGATGACGAGGTTGATAGGCCATAGGTGTAAGCACAGTAATGTGTTCAGCCGAGTGGTACTAATAAGCCGTGAGGCTTAACCATTATTTTTGGTTAGCAGCAGATAGTTAAGGGTTTAAAGTCAAGATATGCTAATGAATTAATTCTTAAATTGTAATTCGATTTTTTTCCGGTGGCGATAGCGAAGGAGAAACACCTCTTCCCATTCCGAACAGAGTAGTTAAGCCCTTCAGCGCCGATGGTACTGCCCTGGAGACGGGGTGGAAGAGTAGGACGTCGCCGGGATTTAATTTTTTATAAAAAAAGGGAAAAGTACAACTTTTCCCTTTTTTATTTTAGGATAGTTAAAAGAAGTTAACTGCGGTTGTCCGAAGCAAAGATAAAAGGCCTCGTGAGTCTTTGTTGACAGAAGGTGTTAATTTTTTTAAAGCTATAAAAGTAGGCTACCAATTGATAAGAAGCGGAATAATTTATTCCGCTTCTTATCAAAACATGAAGTTCCTATTTTGAAGAAAGAATTTTATACATTCCAGTGCCGCATTTCGAGCATTTACCTTTCATTGCAGGTCGTCCATTTTTCATGGTAACCCTCTCCGCATTATCCATATCTCTTTTTTCCCGACATTTAACACAATAAGCTGTCTCAGCCAATCCAATCACCTCCTTCTTTTAGATTTCCTGCCCCCGTATCCTATTGTGCCTAAATCTATAACTTTTCGGTACAAATGTCAAGCGGAAAATACAATACTGTCATAAAAAGTCGAATAGTCAAAGATTCTAAAAATATCAGTTTTTTGACGCAATCGAGTAAAAACATTTGAAATTTACATTAGTAAAGCATATTTTACCCGGTAAGCTTTTTAGAACTTAAAACAAGAGTTGGTAATATGTTCTTTATATCTTATCGGGAATAGATCGTGATAAATGAGTATAGTTATTTATAGAAATAATTTAAAAATGGTGGATTGCTGACTTAATTTTGATTTAAATTAGAGGAAAAATTATGAAATTATTCAGGAGTTTTTCAAAACAATTGGGTTTTTATTTTGTAGTAATGGTTTTGTTTAGCCACTGTGCCTCAACTACTTCAAAACGTTCTTTAAAAGAGAGGACAATCGGTCTATATGTTCAGGGTGCCGAGTTACATCGAAAAGGTAATTACATTCAGGCAAGATACCTTTTAAATCAAGCAATAGATTTTAACTCAGAATTTGCCGAGGCTTACTATGTTTTGGGATTGACATTTCTGGAGACTATGGATTTTAATACGGCCATTGAAAAATTAAGAAAAGCAGAAGAGTTGAAGACTATTACAGAAGAGCCTGACTATGATAATGCGGATATTAAATTCAAACTCGGAATCGCATACATAGGTTTGGAAGATTTTGAGAAGGCTACCAGTAGCTTAAATGAAGCCCTCGCATTGCGAAAAGAATTTGCTGACGCTCATTTTAATCTAGGAGTTATTGAAAAAAAGAATGCTAACAATGAAGAAGCTTATAAGCATTTTGAAAATGCGATTGAGGTCGACTCGGTTATGGGAAAAGCGCACCTTGCCTTGGGCATGCTTTATAAAAGTGATGGGAATTTTGAGCAATCACAAGAACAATTCGAGCAAGCCATTGAAATTAATAAAGAAAACAAGCAAGCTTATAATGAATTAGGTAAACTCTTCCGTGAACAGAAGCAGTTTGAAAAAGCCGCGAAATTCTTGCGTCGGGCTACACAGATCGATGAAAAATATGTGGAGGCATATCTGAATCTGGGCTTCGTTTACGTGGATATGAATGTCTATGAAAAAGCTTTAAAAAACTTCATCAAAACAACGGAACTTGATCCGACTCTTCCTGAAGGATATATGAATTTGGCTCAAGTGAATTATTTGCTTGCTGATACGACAGGTGCGTTGGAAAATTATCAAAAGGTCCTAAAGCTAGATCCAAAACGAAAACTGGTCAATTTCCAAATAGGACAAATATTAGATCAACAGGGGAAAGTTTCCGCAGCGGTTGAAGCCTACGGAAAGGAGATTGAAAACAATCCTGAACATGCCTTTAGCCATTTTAATTTGGCAGTGCTGGCACAAAAAACCGGACGTTTGGACAATGCGTTAGAAGAATATCGAAAATTTGTGGCGTTAGTGCCGGAAAACGACGAAAGAGCAATTAAGGTAAGAAAGATACTTACTCAACTTAAAAACTGAATTGACTCTCGCCTGAATGAACATTTAAAAAAGGGTTGCTCACTCCGAGCAACCCTTTTTTAAAAAGAAGAATCTATTTTTTCAGGGCCTTGGTCTTGGAGGACAGCTCCCATTTCCACCTCCCGAAATCGAGATGATTCCCCTGCGACCGCCGAGGCCCTTGGCATTGGCTAAGCCATCAGCAATCACCTTGGTGTCAGGCACGTCACCCTGAATTGGTGTAAAAACACTTTCCTCATCTACTGAAAGCTCTTGTATTACAAATTGAAAAGATTCCCGTAGGTCGCTTAAACTTGCCAGGGATGCCAGCATAACCGCTTCTTTATTAACGTGCACATTTTCAGCCACTAGTTTTTTACTTGTGCTTGTAGACAACCCTATTCTTTTGCCTACATCGTTAATGGCAGAAGAATAGGGTTGGGCGCTCTTGTCCTGATTGGCACTGTTTTTCAAATGCAAATCTTTAACAGGAACGAGCTCAAATTCTATATTCTCCTCTTTCTCAGTCATGAAGTCAGAGATTTTGTCTCTATTCATTGCCGCAATTGCTATGCCCAGAAAAATATGTAAAACGACGGAGAATACAACCGCTTTTCGTGTTGTTATTTTAAATCCCTTTTTAAAGCGATCTTGAATCCTGTTTGAAAGCTGGCGTAAAATCTTGGCATGCATAGCTGACTCCTTTCCAAATTTGCATATAAGTTTACTAATTTAATTACAGATTGTCAAGATTTCTATTCCCTTTCCTAAAGAAAACCTAAAATAAGTTCATTTGTTTCTGCTTTTTCTCGTCCGTTATTTTTTTCTTAAATTCTCTTTTCTTTATTTCTTTAAGGGCCTCTTCGATGTCGTTTAAAAAGCGAGACGGACTATTTTCACATCGCTCTCCAAACAGAAAACGTTTCTTGGCATTCATTAAAACCAGCTTTTTTCGAGTTCGGGTCATACCAACATAAAATAAACGGCGTTCTTCTTCGATATCTGAATCCTCACCCTTTTTCTGATAGGGGATCAAATCTTCTTCACATCCAACTATAAAAATGACCGAGAATTCCAAACCCTTGGAAGCATGCAAAGTCATGAGGGTAACGCGGTCAGCTCTCGGGTCGTATTCATCTGTTTCTGTTTGCAGGACAGTTGAGTCCAAAAAGTCGTCCAACTGACCTTCAAATGGTTTGCTTCGTAATATGAGCTGGTTAAGTACCAGTTTCTGCTT
>Ga0209988_10002311_pt1 | contig 12582 bp, 10 predicted proteins | sample N075metaG_FD_183115 | JGI IMG/M metagenome (GOLD analysis project Ga0209988, IMG submission 183115) | Deep subsurface microbial communities from Kermadec Trench to uncover new lineages of life (NeLLi) - N075 metaG (SPAdes) (version 2) | ecosystem: Environmental > Aquatic > Marine > Ocean trench... | reverse complement strand
ATCAGCATCCAGTGAAATAAGCCTTCCTGTTCTGCTGGCGGACGCATCATGCCTGGATTTGCATTGGCATAGTCGGCGCCAAGTAAAACGCCGTGTACGACAAAACTGCCAACCATCCAAACGACGAATATTACGACCCAGGAAATCAAAAATTTCTTGTTCATGTTAACTCCGTCAATGCCGCTTATCGCGCGGCTTTATCGGATATTACTGCGAATTGCGTCCGGTGACTCCATACTTCATTCCGGTTTTTACTCTGAACCCAAACTTTGTAGTACATTTATTCGTAAGAAGTGAATATCAGGAGAACGGCAATTACTTCTCGCGACTTCGCTACAACACAATATACCTGCCAAGAATTCTGGAACGTATCGAGTTGTCCGCGCAAGACGATGCAGACCTCACCAGTTGGCGTTATTGATCGACAGACAGTAGGTAAAGAGATGATACAACCATGACTATTCTAAAACACATTGGAAACACGCCGCTGCTCAAGCTGAAAAGGGTCACGGATTCGCTGGAAGTGGATATTTACGTCAAATGCGAATTCACGAATCCTGGCGGGAGCATCAAGGATCGTATGGCTCTTTGCATGATCGAAGAAGCTGAGAAAAGAGGCGATCTCCAGCCGGGTGGAACGATAGTGGATCAGTCCACCGGGAATACGGGGCCAGCCTTGTCCTTCGTGGGAGGCGTGAAGGGTTATGACGTTCAGATCTTTCTACCCGCCCAGCTTTCGAGTGCATACAATTCGGCGGATCGGATTCGAATTGCGCGACTCTATGGCGCCAACGTGACTCCCATCGATTTGAGTGAGCACATGGAAAACGCCGATCGCCTGCAAGGCGTTGAAAAAGCTGCCGCTTTTGTCGCCATTCGAATGAAACAATGCTACGACCTGCAAGAGCGCGATCCGTCGTTTTGGTGGGCCAACCAATTGTGCAATGTCGATAACACCAAGGCCCACCGGGAACATACGGGGAGAGAAATTCTGGCGCAGATGGATGGACAGATTGACGCCTGGGTGGCTTCCGTCGGGACGGGCGGCACTCTTCTCGGTGTTACCCAGGCACTGAAGGAGAAACACCCGGAAATGACGGTCGCGGGAGTTGTGCCAACAGATGATCCTCGAATTGAATGGGTGCGTTCGCGAGCCGTTCACAAGGCCCTGGAAAATTTTGGAGGCCCCAAACTAAGATTTCTGATTGAAGATGTCCTTGAGAACAACATTATGGATGAGGAGATCACTATCGAAAATGCCGCTGCCAAGAATATGGCTGACAGGTTGTGCCGGGAAGAAGGCCTGTTCTGTGGTATGTCGTCCGGTGCCAACGTGTGCGCGGCGATTCAATTGGCCAAAACCATGAAGAAGGGTTCAAAGATCGTAACTGTGATCGTCGATAGAAGAGACCGGTATTTTGCCGAGTATCCGAACGAGCATTACGTCGTTTAGAGGCAGGCAACCGGCGAAAGGGAGAACACCATGAATCGACCCATTATGAAAGTGGCAAGCTACGCTATTCGTAGCGGATCATGAACATGAGGTTCAGTGCCGCTGCAGCCGTTTCCAATCATTCAGGATCTCCCGTGCCGCGTTGTGCCCGGGAATTCCCGACACGCCACCGCCAGGGTGTGTCGAGGCACCACATTGATAGAGCCCGTCAATTGGGGAGCGGTAGTCCGAGTAATGCGGTGCCGGGCGTTGAAAGAACAGCTGTTCGAGCGCCATCTCGCCGTGAAAGATGTGCCCTTGTGGCGTATTGATGATGCGCTCGATGTCATGCGGCAGGAGTACCTGGGCTTCGATGACGCCGTCGCTAAAACCAGGTGCCAGCTCATCGATGGCGTCGAACACTGTTTTGACGAACGCAGGACGCTCCTCGTCCCAACTTTTGCCGTTTAGCTCGTACGGGGCATGACCACCGAACAGGTTGATGACGTGTTTCCCCGGCGGGGCTAACGAATCATCGACTGTTGTCGGTACAACGACGGTCATGAATGGGTGGCGCGAGAAATTGCCATGGCAGGCGTCTTCGTACGCGGCCTGCAGGTATTCTATGCTTGACCCTATGTGCACGTAATTCGGCGCGGCAAATCCACACTTCGCGGCATCGAAAGCGGCAAAACTTGGGGGCGCGTCAGCGGCAACATTAATTTTGAACGCGGTCGAAAATGTTCGGAAATTCTTAATATGCTTCAGGAAATCGGCCGGAAGATGTTCGGGTTCGACGAGATCATCGAACAAAACCTTGCAACTTGCATTGGACACAATCGCATTGGCAAAGTACTCGTCACCTGCGGCGGTGACTACCTTCGCAGCGCGGCCGTTGGTGACTTCCACACTGACCACATCCGCATCAGTGCGGATCACCATGCCATGCTGCCGCCCGGATTCCGCGATCAATTCGCTGATCCTGCCCATGCCGCCACGAATGAAGCCCCAGCCGCCAGCGCCTTCGTGCTCGCCCATTAGGTGATGCAACACGACAAAAGCAGAGCCCGGGGTTTTCGGCCCGGCAAACGTACCAATTGAGCAGTAGTAGCCGAGCAATGCTCTGGTCACGCTGTGCTCAAACCAGCGCGCCAGAAAATCGTCGGCGCTCATGGTCATCAAATCGACAAGATCGTAAAGTTTGTCGCCAATCTTGCGGTATCGCCAGACGAGATCGAATATTCTGCGGAGGCTCCTGAAGTCGCGCTTTGACGGATCGACGGGCGTTTCGAGATACAAGGCACGCATATAATGTGCTGCCTCGTTCAGCCAGGTATTGAATTCAGCATAGATCGCGCCGTCGTGTTTGGAAAAACGGCCGAATTGTTCTGCGGTCTTTGCGACATCTCCCGACATGATGATGTAGTCATCGGTGCCAATCGGACAGAACATGTCGGTTGCTGGCAGCACCTCGAGGCCCAGTTCACGAAGCCCAAGCTCCCGAATAACTTTTGGGTGCAAGATGCTCATGACGTAGGAGAATGTGGAGGTCCTGAATCCCGGCGCGAATTCCTCGGTTACGGCAGCTCCGCCAATGACCGGTCGCCGTTCGAGAACGAGAACCTTCTTGCCGGCTTTGGCGAGATAGGCACCACAGGTCAGGCCGTTATGGCCCCCGCCGATAATGACGGCGTCGTACTTCGCTGTAATCATAGCTGAGCCTTTGCGCTGCTGCTTATAATTAATAGTCGCGAACACTGCATCGAATGCGCACTATTGCCGTTCAGATTGTCAGCACCATCCTCACACAACCTGACATACGACAATCAACGCCAACACGCAGGTAAACCGCGTAGCCTTCGGGCGCGGCGAATTCCGCGTCGTATGTATCTGCCCATTGTCCATAAAGACGCGCTGTCGGCGGGTGTCCTGACGTCGTACGCGTCATCGACATTAAACTTGCGTTTCTTGCTCACAAAGTCCGCCACAAGAGCGCACACTCACTCTATTGCCTGCTCGAGATCCGCAATCAGGTCCTCAACGGACTCGATGCCGATGGATAACCGTATCCAGTCCCTGGGGACCGGACTGCCCTCACCTTCTATTGAATAACGGTGTTCGATCAGGCTCTCGACGCCACCGAAGGATGTCGCACGCGTAAACACTGCGCATCGTTTGACGATTTTCAGCGCGTCTTCCGCGCCGCCTTTTACCTGGATGCACAGCATCCCGCCAAATCCACCGTCCATTTGCCGCCTCGCAACGGCGTGACCCGGATGACTTGGCAAGCCCGGATAGATAACGGCCTCGACACCCGCATGTCCATCGAAATGTTCTGCAAGCGTTAGCGCCGACTCGCAGGCTTTGCGGATTCGCAGAAACAAGGTGCGCATTCCCCGTTGCAGGAGAAAGGCCTCGAAAGATCCCAAAATGGCACCACCGTCCGTACGCATTTCGCAAACACGCTCCCAAAACTCGTCTTGGCTGGCCGTTACGACTGCGCCCGCAACAATGTCACAGTGACCATTCAGGTATTTGGTCGCAGAATGCACAACGATATCGGCGCCATGTTTTATCGGCTGCGTCAACACGGGTGTAGCTACCGTCGAATCCACCGCAAGCCGCGCACCGGCTGCATGCGCGATTTCGGCGGCAACGGCTATATCAATTATATCCCAGGATGGATTGCACGGTGTTTCAATCCAGACAAGCTTCGTCTTACCTTGTTTGACGGTGTTTGCGAGCGCATCCGAATCAGCCGCATCGAAGAGTTCCAGGCCCAAACCCCAGATGTCGCAGAACTTGATCAGCCAGTTACGTAGTCCCCAGTACATGATCTTCGGTGCCACGATCTGATCGCCCGGCCTTAAAGATTGCACGACGGCCATCGCTGCTGCGGTACCAGAGCTGAACAGCAGCGCTGCCGGTCCCCCTTCGAGTTCCGCCAGAACTTTTTCGGCAACGATATAGCCGGGATTTTCGGCACGCCCGTAGCTGTGTTGTGCGTTGGTCAGTTGGTAATTTTCATCACGAACGAACGTTGACGACGGATAAATTGCGGGACTGAGTGCGCCGGTCGTCGCTTCAAATTGATGTAAGGCTTGGGCGTTTTTCGTCTCCGGCGAAAGATTTTTTACCTTACTCATACCAGTGAATTCTCAGGTTGAACGCGACACTTGTTCCAGGCCCGCATATTAAACGGGAGTCTAGCAGCAATGACTACCTCCAGAGGGTAAGTCGCCGTCCGATTTCCTTTCAGTTATATGGTGTATAACAATCGGCAATTTGAGACAGAAACTTCTCGGTTCGCGTCGAAGTGTAATGATACATTTAACGCCTGAGCGCAGCGCACCGAAACAAAAACCGGAATATACATTGCATGAGTAGAAACCGCCGCTACGATATTCTTTTTGAGCCCGTCAAGATTGGCCCCGTGACCGCGCCGAATCGTTTTTACTGCGTGCCACACGCACTCGGAACGGGCCAGCAGATGCCGCACACGCGTGCCGCCATGCGCGAAGTGCGTGCTGAAGGCGGCTGGGGTGTCGTCAATACCGGTTACTGTTCGATTCACCCAAGTTCGGATGATGCGCCACTGCCGTACTGTCGTTTATGGGACGATGAAGACATAAAGGTACACGCGTTGATGGTGGACGCCGTGCACAAACACGGAGCGCTGGCCGGTGTTGAGTTATGGCATGGGGGCAGCGGCACGGGCAACCGTTTGACGCGCGTACCCTTGATGTCCGCTTCGGGTGTCTCCAGCGATTCCACATACCCGGGCTGGATAAGCCTGACGCACTCCCGACCGATGGACAAGCAGGACATTCGCGAGTTTCGACGCTGGCATGTCGACGCAGCGAAGCGCGCGAAGTCCGCGGGCTTTGACATTGTCTACGTATACGCCGGCATGAATTTTGGTCCTTACCAGTTCCTGTTGCCGTGGATGAACAAACGCAGCGACGAATACGGCGGCAGCCTGGACAATCGCGTCAGGCTTATGCGGGAGATTATCGAGGATATCAAAGAGGCTGTTGGCGAGACCTGTGCCGTGGCCTTGAGATTCAGCACTGACGAATTGCTCAAAATTCCGAGCGAGTCACATGAATCCGAAGCCCATGAGATCATCTCAAAGTTGTCCGATGTTCCGGATTTGTGGGATGTGAAATCATCGAGCTGGGTTGTGGAAACTGCGTCAGCGCGATTCAGCGAACAAGGGGCGCAGGAACCCTGGACCAGTTTCGTTAAGCCATTGACTTCCAAACCTGTTGTTGGTGTCGGTCGCTTTACCTCGCCGGACGAGATGGTCAGTCAGATCAGGCGCGGCATACTCGATTTCATCGGCGCGGCCCGACCGTCAATCGCAGATCCGTTTTTACCAAAGAAAATCGACGAAGGTCGCGAAGACGAGATTCGCGAGTGCATTGGCTGCAATATTTGTGTGTCCAGCTATCACGATTGTGTCCCGGTTCGTTGTACTCAAAACCCGACTATGGGTGAAGAGTGGCGACGCAAATGGCATCCCGAGCGCATCCCACGCGGTGATCCCGAAAAGAGTGTACTGATAGTCGGCGCGGGTCCGGCCGGACTCGAGTGTGCACTGGCGCTCGGTCAGCGCGGCTTCGCGGTAACCATTGCCGAGGCAAGCGAGGAACTCGGCGGTCGAGTCACCATCGAATCAAAATTACCCGGGTTGTCTACCTGGGCTCGTGTGCGCGACTACCGGACGAATCTGCTTCAAACGATGGGCAACGTAGACGTTTACCGTGGCAGCCCACTGGCGGCACAGGACGTGCTCGATTTCGGTTGTGACCACGCCGTTATTGCCACGGGCGCTACATGGTCGCGGAAGATTTTGAACACGAACGCGTACCCGATCAGTGGCTTCGAAGGTGATGCCGTCTTCACACCGGATGACATCCTTGCCGGCGCGGAACCCGGTGGCCCGGTTGTCATATACGATTTCGATCACTACTACATGGGAAGTTGCCTTGCCGAACTACTGCGGCGCAGAGGTACCGAGGTTACGCTGGTGACGACGGCGAACGCCGTATCCGCCTGGACTTTTATGAGCAATGAGAAGTCCGAAATTCGCGTGCGGATGATCGAACTCGGTATCACCACCGTATTCGAGAAATACCTTACCGGATTTGAAAATGGTTCAGTAGAGTTGACTAGCATATATAGAGATCAGGATGTCAATTCCATTAATTGCGGATCACTGATTGTTGTTGGCGTTAGAACCGCAAATGATCGTCTGTTCCAGGAGTTGAAATCGAACGCCGATGGAATTGAGAATGCCGGCCTTGACTCTTTGCGAAGCATCGGTGATTGCCGAGCGCCCGGCGCTATCGCCCACGCGGTGTATTCCGGACACGAATGTGCCCGTACTATCGACAGCGGCGATTCCATCGAGTCATTCGAATGGGAACGGCCCCGACTCTAGCCCGGATTATTCATGAATAGTCCGGGCTAGGTGCCGCTCCAATAACGTCTGCGTACAAAAGCGAATTCAGATTTCGTTATCTTCATGGACAGCAGGAGGGCTTTCTGTCGGCGACGTGATCGTTACAATTCGATCGCTGTAGAATCCGTTGTAGTTGGTCCTCCCGCCTATACTATAAGCACCGATGTTGCCGAATTCGAGGTAGTCACCAGGACGAATGTCAACCGGCAGCGGCACGAGCCCGGGCAGTGTGTCCGTGGAGTCACAAGTCGGGCCATTTAGCTGAAACTCCATCGTCTCACCTTGCAGCAACTCACTGTTGCGATAGCTGCGCACAGGAAATCTGTCGGGCCCATCGATGCGCAGCAGCCAAAATATTCCGAACATCCCGTCGTTGAGATACAGACGATTGTCTTTGCGTAGTACAACCTCAACCACTGCTGACATTCCGGGTGCCGCAAGCGCGCGTCCGGGTTCACCAAGAACTTCAGCATTGTTCGCTAATGGAAGGGTCGCCACAGACTCTGCCACCGCCGTGAAGTACTTTTCCAGGTGCGGCACGATGAAGCCGGGATAGGATTTCGGAAAGCCGCCGCCGACATCAATCAATCGCAGCTTGAACGGCAGCTGTTCAAGAACCGATTTCGTAACCGCGATTGAATGCCTGTACGCGTCGGGGTCGGTAACAGATGATCCAACATTGAACGCCAATGCCGGTTCGGCACCGCTGTCATGGATAGCTTGCAACAACTGTGGCATTTCTTCGGGTGGTGCGCCGAATCTGGCCGACAGATCCTCCATCGCCGATTCATGATGGACTGCCATTCGAGCGAATATGACTGATCGCGATGGCTCGATCTCCTTGACGAGCTGAGCAAGGCCACTCAGGTGATCAACCAAAAAATGCCGTACGCCATGTTTTTCTTGTGCAGTTCCCGCAGCGCCGCGAATGCGTGCAGGTGTCATGAAGTACTTCCTTGCATCGGGATCGATGGCGTCGACCAACTCTATTTCCGGCAATGAGGCGCAGTCGAAATGTCGCACACCAGCGTCCAACAAAAGTCTTAAGACCGTGGGGTCGGGATTTGCCTTAACCGCATATAGCACCCGGCCCGGAAAACCGCCGAGAAACTCCCGTGCCGTTTCTCGATATACATGCGGAAAAATGCAGTAGACCGGATCCCTCGGGCACTCAGTGCGAATAAGACTGCGCACGTCAGCATAACTGTCTGATACATCAGTCATTCATTGATCCACGCAGGTCACCTGGTTTTCCCATACCGCTAACTTCGCATTCGTGATCCGCTCGGATCATGCGGTGGCTCTGCAAGGATACTGGCCGGTCTTCGCTGATCCACAACGTGCACGGACAACTCACCATTCGCTGCTCCCAGGTAGGGTGTTCTCACGTAAGCCATCGCCAGACTTTTCCCGACCCGGATGCAGCTCACATGTTGGCCAGCTTTTTACCTAATGCATCGGTGGGCGCTTTGAACGGGATGCCGCCGCTCTGCATGACCAGGAGGTAGACGGTGCGGCTGATGCGCTTGTTGCCATCCGGAAATGCCTGGATCGTCATGATCGCGGAAAAGAAATACATCGCCCAGTCCTCCCACTTCAAATCTCCCTGCGCGGGCCACCCGGTCCCCGCACTGGTCAGGAAAATTTTTCTCAGCAGGTGGGTTCCGCCGATGGAAGATGGATACATGCTGCCCATCACCGGTATCCGCCATTTCGGAACACCGGCCTCGTTGCCAACCAAATCCATCCAGATCTTCGTGACAATTTGCGCATCGGCACCTAAGGGGAAGCCTGTCTTCTTGTACTTGAAAATCGCATTCTGGTACGCGCTTGTGCTGCCGTGTACACCATGGGTCAGCCAGGCGAGGCCCTTGGCGAGGGCCTGCATCTCGGGCGGCTTGTCCGGAATGGGCGGTGCGCCTGGGGCTGGAGTCCTGGGGGGATGAATGACCTGGTATTCATGCCGGGGTTTGGTGTGGGCGTTGAGTTGCTTTGCCAGTTCGCCGTTGTTGGCCTGCGCGCGCAATTTCGTCACCTGATTCCAACGGACATCGATTAGCATACGATCTTGTTTCAACAAGGTTATGCAACCGTTGATCAGGTCAGTATGGTCTTTCTCGGTCTTGAACCGGAGCGTTGTCGGCGGTGCCCGATTGATAACTTTATTCGTTTTCGACCAGAAACCATCCTGCCCTGCCTTGCTTCTACTCTCTTCCCACAGGATACCCAGCATCCCATTGGCGAGCCCGGAGCCGACCGCGCCAAGGTAGTTTTGGTAGGCAGGATCCGCCCGCAGCTGAGTGTAAAACGTGCTTTGATCGCAGGTGCGCGATTTTGATCGTCTGCCGAAAACCATGGTTCGTCCCTTGCTCCGTGTTGGTTGTTATTTTGGCGCCGGGTGCTTGACTTGATCTGGCTCAAGAATACTTGCGCCCCGAGATTTTGGCAAGCTTCCGAGCGGCCCAATGGCTCAAGCGGGGTCTGACCCGGTATCTGGAGCGCCAGGGATTGCTGGTGCGAGATGCCGGGCACAGTTATTTGGCGCTGGATAGCTCGGATGAAGACCCGATGGATCAACTGCGAGGGCATTCCATTACTTACCGCATTGCGGTGGGTCCCCAACAAGGCCGTAAAGTCTTCACATTGGAAACGCTGCCGGACGAACGCGATGCCGATGAAGCCCCGACTGACGAGGGAGCGCCGTGCGGCGACTTGTCATATTCCTGTGCTTAATGATATCAGCATGCTCGGCCGGCAGCGGCGAGGGGCTTGACGTGAGTGGCCGCCCGATTGGTGAAACGCCCGTCCCCAACGATCAACCAACATTCAGCAACATCCAGGCCCGTATATTCACGCCGATCTGCACCCAATGTCACGTTGGCGCGGCTGCGCCTCAGGGGTTGCGGCTGGATTCCGCTAACAGCTACGGCGATCTGGTTGGCGTACCCAGCCGCGAAGTACCTGCATTGGATCGAGTAGAGCCTTTCGATCCCGGTACCAGCTACATGTTTCAGAAAATCAGCGGAACGGCTGCGGTCGGCGGACGCATGCCGCTGGGCGGCCCCTCGTTGCCTGACGAAGACATCGAGCTGGTGCGGCAATGGATTTCTGACGGCGCATCGCCAACGCCTATTTCGTTCCAACCCATCATCAGCAAGGTACTGGTAGCCAGCATCAGCCAATTCGACGACGCGCAGATCGTGCGCATCACGGTTTCGCGCGAGCTTGATGCAACGTCCATACTTAAATCCTCATTCCGTATTATCAAGAGCGCGAACGCACAATTCGGTAATAGCGACGACAGCGAGATAGTCGACTTCACCGTCGACATGGGCTTTCCCGAGGGCCGGCGAAGTCACATGGCGACATTGCTCGAAGGAAACTGGAAAATTCGGAAAGGCCTTAACGCCAAGCTGAGCTACGAGTACTTCGATCCGGATGACACGCTCGATGAAGACCAACGAAACCGTATCAGTGCGGTGCTGGAATTCTTCCCGATTCAGTTCACGCAACTGCGGCTTGGCGCTCGCTACTACAATGGCATTCCGCAGAATCCGGTGCAGAACCGAACGGATTTATTTCTGCAGGTACACGTCTTTTTCTGACGGGCATTGGCCGCCGGCAAGCAGCCCCTGCAATCGTCAAATTATTGACGCCTTTCCTCATTAGAAACAACAACATGAATATCGACATCACGTTTCTTCTGGTGTACGGTGGTACCCGCACGACAGGGTTGAGATTCCGCGAGATCGGAATAACAACAATAAGTCCGTGACAGTGGTAGCTCAAATAAACGTTCGCCTACGGAGAGGGGGAAACCCCAGGAGAACCATGTTGATATCACTCGATCGTGACGATCTGCACAAGATCGTCGTGCTAAACCCCAAAGGGGGTTCCGGCAAAACCACTCTCGCAACCAATATCGCAGGTTATTACGCCATCCTCGGCCCGGCGCCGATACTGGTGGACTGTGATGCATAGGGATTCAGCACACGCTGGATCGACAAACGCGCTGATGACAAACCCAAGGTTCACGGGGTCGCGGCCTTCGCGGAATCGACGGCGGGTTTTCGCACGGTTAACATTGAAACCCGACCAGAAACCGAAACCGTCATCGTCGACATGCCGGCAGGCGTTACGAGTGACGATATACGCTACGTCACTTACGACGCCAACAGCATCCTGATTCCCGTCCTGCCATCGCCTATCGATATTTACTGCGCTTCGCGTTTCATTGCTGAACTGCTTCTCAACGCCCAATTGGACCGGCGCGACTGCCAGGTGGCTGTCGTTGCCAATCGCACGCGGGAAAACACCATCAGCTACAAGGCATTGATGCGCTTTCTGACCAGCCTGAGAATACCGCTGCTCGCATCCTTACGCGACAGCCAAAACTATATTCGGGCTGCAGCCAGCGGCTTGAGTATTTATGAGCTGCCTGCGTACATGGTCAAGAAGGACCGAGAGCAGATGGATATCGTCACGAACTGGCTCGACAAGTGGCAGACGCGACGATTTGGCGATGAGGACATGGTCGCGGCGAAGCCGGTGGAGGGTCACTACTCCGAAACGATGCTTATTCCAAAGCACATCCGGGTGACTCGCTAAAGCGACGGTCGGGGCTTTATGCCCTTTGGGTGCTCCTACAGTGCGAGCTTTTTGCCGAGTTCGACGCCCCATTGGTCGAAGGAGTCGATGCCCCAGATGACGCCTTCCGTGAACACCTTGTGTTCGTACAGGGCGATTAGCTGGCCGAGTACCTCTGGTGTCAGTAAGATCATTTTGGTCACGAAGCGCGATTTTTTTAAGGCCGAACTGTTTCCGCATCGGTCCTTTAAGCTTTGGTCTTGGCTTCGGGTTTTACGCTGATATCGCGGACGCTTTCGAAAAGGCCTGAACTTCCCCCAGTACGCATGACGCTCCCGAGCTATGGCCGTGGAGGAGCGTCAATCAAGTCACTGTCCCCAATTCCCCCACCCATAGCGACAAAATCCACTCCCACCCGGCGGGAATTGATCTTTAGTGTCTGCACTCTTCGAGCGCGAGGGCAAAAAAGCGGAGCGTCAATCAAGCCACTGCCCAACACGCCCATAAAAAAGCCCCCGATCCAAACGGACCGGGGGCCTTAATTTAAAAGCCTGGCAGTGCCCTACTCTCACATGGGGAGACCCCACACTACCATCGGCGCTGAACGTTTTCACTTCCGAGTTCGGAATGGAATCGGGTGGTTCCCGCTCGCTATTGCCGCCAGGCAAACTGGTGCAGAAAAAAGGGTTTTACGCCTCTAATCTTAAAACAAAAACAATTTGGAAAATTTCTGACGACTTCGTGTCGCATTACAACATGTCACATAACACCCAAAATGCTTTGGTGTTATATGGCCAAGCCGCACGAGCAATTAGTACTGGTTAGCTTCACGCATTACTACGCTTCCACACCCAGCCTATCAACCTCGTAGTCTTCGAGGGCTCTTCAGGGACCTCAAGGGTCCAGGGAAATCTAATCTTGAAGGGGGCTTCCCGCTTAGATGCTTTCAGCGGTTATCCTGTCCGTATGTAGCTACCCGGCAATGCCACTGGCGTGACAACCGGAACACCAGAGATACGTCCACTCCGGTCCTCTCGTACTAGGAGCAGCTCTTCTCAAATTTCCAACGCCCACGGCAGATAGGGACCGAACTGTC
>Ga0209988_10002306_pt1 | contig 12590 bp, 8 predicted proteins | sample N075metaG_FD_183115 | JGI IMG/M metagenome (GOLD analysis project Ga0209988, IMG submission 183115) | Deep subsurface microbial communities from Kermadec Trench to uncover new lineages of life (NeLLi) - N075 metaG (SPAdes) (version 2) | ecosystem: Environmental > Aquatic > Marine > Ocean trench... | reverse complement strand
GGCACGACGACGCGCGTGCCGAACCGCGGCATCCCGGGTCGCCGCGAGGTCGTGATCTTGACCGGTGTGCTCACCGACGAGCTGACCCGGGGATACGAGGACATCAAGAACACCGTGATCCTGTCGATCGACGGCACCGTGGTACGCGACCTCGCCCACCTCTCGGACCTGCTCGACAGCGGCGAGGGCGAGTTCGTGACGATCCTGACCGAGCTCGGCCAGGAGATCGTCCTCGAGCGCAAGGCCGCCGAGGCGGCCCACGCGGAGATCCTTCGCCGCTATCAGATTCCGCGCGATCGCGCAGACGACCTGCTGCTCAGCGCCGAGTAGCCTCCGAATCTCGCAAGCGGCAAAGGCCCGCCCCCGCGCCCCGCCGAGGACCAAACCTCCCGAGCGCGCGCGCGACCCGCGTAGGCTCGCGGCGTGCATCTGGAAGACATCGACCGGGTCTTGAGCACGACCCGTTCGGTGCGGAGACCCTCGGCATTCCGGACGGCGTGACCCAGACGGTGCTGCTGCCGGTCGGCTACACGAAGGACGCCGTGCTGCGCCCGGCAAACCGCAAGCCGCCCCGGGAGGTCATGCGGCGAGAGGGCTCGCGCCAGGCCTTCCCAGGGGGCCGCCAGCGGTCCTTCGCCACAGAAATCGAGTGACTCCGGCTTCAGGCTGTGTCGACTTCTCAAGGGTCTGCCGGATTGTTCCGATTCAGTAGGCAGAGGGCATGAGATGTTGGAGCCGGCCATCAAGGGATCGATCGTCAAGGGCGCGATGGACGACCTCACGCGGCTGCGTGCCGAGGGAAGGATCCAAGACTCGACTTTGGAAGCCCGTCTCACGTCGACAGAACTCGACATACTCGACTGGGACATCAACCCGGCCGTCTGGTATCCGATCCCGCTCTACGACAAGCTGCTTCGGTTGCTGTGCGAGGTCGAGGGCGACGGCAAGGACGAGTACTACGTACGACGCGGCCGAGCCACGGCGCGTCGCCTGATGGAAGGCGGCCTCTATCAGCAACTCGCCTTCCTGCTTCGTTGGACCGACGACATCCAGCGAGGCGAAGAGGAAGAAGAGACCCTGATCCAGAAGTATCGGAGCAAGCTCAAGATGGTGACCTCGATGGCAGGCAGCATCTACAACACGGGACGCTGGGAGATCGAGACCGATTCGGAGCATCCGCGGCGGGTCTGCATCGCCATTTACGACGCGCGCGCCTACACGGATCCGATGATGCGCGCCATCGATGGCTTTCTCAGCGAGTGCGCCGTAGCGGCTCGCAAGGATCTCGCCCGACTGCACGAAGCCGTTCGCCCCTCGCCTGACCTGATCCTGTTCCGGATGACGCGGGACATCATCGACCTCTACAGCTGATCCCTCTCGTCCCGCGCCACACCGCGCAACCCGCTGCGCGCTTCGCCCGATCACGGAAGACGCGCACCTCGAGCGGCAGATTCTCGCTGTCGGCCGCAAATGACCAGCATCGATGCAGGTCTTTGGGCCTTGGACGGGCAACCCCCGCAGCTCTGGTATCCTCCGCCTCGAGCATGGATGACCCGAAGTTCAGCATCCCGCCGAGCATCGCGCGCAAGCTGTCTCTTGGCGCCTGCCACGCCGAGAATGCCATTGTCGTGGGTAACCGGGCCGGTGTGATCGAATGGGCCAACGAGGCCTGGAGTCGAGTCACTGGCTATGCCCTCGATGAATCGATCTCGAAGCCGGTCTTGACCTTCCTGCGGGAGGTCGACGTCGAGCCGGCTGTCGTCGAATTCGTGGGAAGTTGCTTCACCCAGGGCAAGGTGTGCGAGGTCGAGGTTCCGATCACCACGCCCGATGGCCGGAATCTCTGGATCCAGCTCCGGGTCGAGCCGCTTCGCGACGACTCGCACGAGGTCACCGACTTCATCGCCATCGCAACCGACGTGACCGAGCGAAAGCGCGCGCAGGCCGACACGATCGTCGACGAAATCGACCTGAGCGTGCTGGCGGCCCGCATGGCCCGCGAGCACGAAGCCGTCCTCGGCCCCTGTACCGACTACGACCTCTACCTCGCCGAAAGTCTGCCGTGGGTGCTGGCCGACCCCTCATTGATCGAAGACCTGGTCGGCCGTCTCATCTGCCGCGGCGCCGAAAGCATCGGCGACGGCTGGGGAACGCTCACGATCTGGACCGGCATCCTGGGCGTCCAGTTCGGACCCGTCTTCGAGGCAGACCTCTTCGAGGGGCTCCCGCCGGGCCACTATGCGTTCCTCGAGGTCCACGACACCGGCGGTGAACCCGATGGCAATGCCGCCGGTGAGATCAGCCAGCCCTTCTCGAGCCCCCACTTCTCGCAGCACACCATCCCGTTCGACACGGCCCGGCTGCTGATTCGAAATCTGGGCGGCGAGCTTCGGATGCAGTCGTCTCGATCCTGGGGAACCTCGGTCGTGCTGCTGCTGCCCTTCTGCGGCGGCGAGGACCTCGAGCTGCCCTAGGTTGCCTGTGGACGCCGATGGCCCGAGTCCTCGAGCGATCGGGCAACGGATTCCCGTGTCGGATACGCGCTGTTGTGTCGACCCATCAGCAACCGGCAGCATGGCGGGACAACCGGCTGCAGTTTGGCCGACAAGGACGTTTTGGGGCCCCGTTTCTCAAGCTGCCCAACGGAGACTCCGAAAAGCCAACCAATGACTACCCCCAGGATTTCCGTCGGCGCAAGGCTGCTCATCCTGCTTTCGGGAATGGCCGCCCTCGCGACCGTGCTGATGTTGCTGATCCAGGACCGGACGCTGGCCGCGGACCTGGAGCAGGCCGCGTCCGCGCGGCTGGGCAAGGCGGCCAGAGCCGCGTCCCTGCTCGCCTCGAGCCACGTCGACAGCCTGACCCGGCGCTACCGGGCCATCTCGGGAACGCCCCAATTCAGGGCCACGCTCGAAGTCCAGGACGTACCGACTCTCACCCACTACGCCGAACAGCTCGCAAGCCGCGAGGGTGCGGCCCTGATCGCCTTCCTCGATGCCAGCGGCGACCTGATGGCAATTGGGGGCGATCCGAATCTTGTCGCGTGGACGCAGAGCAAACCGGGCCTGCGCGCCGATTCGACACGCGCCTACGCGCTGACCCGCATCGCGCTCGAAGCGTCGGGCAACGCGCTCGGCAGCCTCGTCGCCATCGAACCGATCACGGATCCGATTCTCGCAGGCTGGTCGAATCTCTGTGGTGCCCAGGTGCTGCTGCGACCGCCCCAGTTCGAACCCCAGGCCGGCGTCGAGCAGGTGGTCTCGAGTCTGGGAGATCTCGAACTTCGCGTCGCCTTCTCGCTCGACGCCGAACACGACGCCTTGGTCCGTTCGCGAACGAACCTGCTGATGGCAGGTGGCGTGACGTTGGGTCTCGCCTTCCTAGCGAGCTTCTTCCTGTCCCGCAGCATCGTCCGGCCCATCCTCGAGATCCAGTCCGCCACGGAACGCATCGCCCAGGGCGACTTCGACGTGCACACGCCCAGCGACCGCATGGACGAGATCGGCGACGTGGCGCGGGCTTTCGACGTGATGCGCGACCGCCTGCGCGGCCTCCTGTCCGAGCTGCGACAAAGCCGTACGCAGCTCGAGAACGCCCAGCGGCTGGCCCGGATCGGAAGCTGGCAGATGGATCTCCAGTCCGGCGAGCTCACCGGCTCTGCCGAGTTCCGCGCGATGGTCGGGCTCGAGAACGAGAGCGAAACCTCCAAGGCCATCCCCCACATGCTCGTGCTGCAGCAGATCCACCCCGAAGATCGGCACGACTTCGAGCAGGCCATTCGCCACTGCATCGAGGAGGGTACGGGCCTCTCGCTCGAGCATCGCCTGGTCGTTCAAGACGTCGAGCGCATCATCCACACCCAGGGGCAGGTCATCTCCGGCAGGGACGGCATGGCCGGGCGCATCGAGGGAACCTGCCAGGATGTGAGCGAGCGCAAGCGCAGCGAAGAGCAGATCCGCTTCCTGGCCTATCACGACAACCTGACCGGCCTCGGCAATCGGCAGTTCATCGTCGAGCGGCTGGGTCTCGCAATCTCGCGGGCGCGACGCAATGACTCGAACGTGGGTGTGCTCTTCCTCGGCCTCGACCACTTCAAGCGCATCAACGACACGCTCGGCCACACGGCCGGCGACGAGCTGTTGCGCGGAGTCGCGGACCGGCTGGTCGGCGTCGTGCGTGACTCGGACCTCATCGTCCGCAAGGACAGCGGAGACTGCGACAGTGCCGTCTCGCACCTGGGCAGCGACGAGTTCACTCTGCTCGCCAGCGAAATTGGCGACCCCGCCGACCTCGCCAAGATCGCCCAGCGCGTCCGCCAGTCCCTGGCCGAACCTTTCGATCTCCAGGGACACGCAGTCGTCCTTCAGGCCAGCATCGGCATCGCCGCCTGGCCCATTGATGGCGACGACGTCGAGACGCTGCTCCGAAACGCCGACACGGCCATGCAGCACGCCAAGCGCCAGGGCCGCAACAACGTCCAGTTCTATACGGAGAGCATGAACGCAGCCGCCCTGAACCGCCTCACCGTGGAGGAAAAGCTTCGGCGCGCCCTCGACGAGAACCAATTCGAGGTCCACTACCAACCGAAGGTGGCCCTCCAAAACGGCGACATCGTCGGCTTCGAGGCATTGCTGCGCTGGCGCGACCCCGAGATCGGCATGGTGATGCCCAACGACTTCATTCCGATTGCCGAGGAGTCGGGCCTGATCGTGAAGATCGGCGCGTGGGTAGTGGACGAGGTGTGCCGTCAGCTCGCCGAGTGGCGCGACAACGGCCAGACCGTGCTCCCCGTCGCCATCAACCTCTCGGTGCAACAGCTTCGCGAAGCCGACCTGGCCACTACGATCCGGACATCGCTCCACTCGGCGGGCATCGAACCCTCGCTGCTCGAACTCGAGATCACCGAGAGCATGCTGCTCGGCGACGGCCGGAAGGTCCGGGCGACCCTCAATGCACTGAGGGTGACCGGCATCCAGATTGCCATCGACGACTTCGGCACCGGCTACTCGTCGCTGAGCTACCTGCGGCACCTCCCGGTCGACATCCTCAAGATTGACCGGTCGTTCGTGCAGAACATTGAAGCCGACGAGGAAGACGCAGCCCTGGCCGAAGCCATCATCGCCATGGCCCGGGCCCTGCGCCTCAAGGTCGTGGCCGAGGGCGTCGAAACCCCGGGCCAGCGCGAGATTCTCGCGAACTGGGGCTGCGACGAGTACCAGGGCTTCGTGTTTTCCCCGGCCGTCCCCGCGAGCGAAGTCCACGGGCTGTTTCCAGTTCGCTCGGCCGTCTCCGACAGCTAGCCCTCTGCGCTCGCGAACCGGGCCGGTCTTCCGTGGTAAACCCGAACGTTCTCAGGGGGTTGGACGGGCGTTTCGCGCTCTCGCGGCGGTTGCCGGCGAGCCGCGCGGACGCGTCGGCAGGGCGTTGGCCGCCGATGGGGAATCGTCGCGGCGCTCGAGGCTTTCCATCGCGCGGCCGTGCACTTGCTCGAGATCGCTCAACTGCTCGCGGACCGAGCTCGCGAGCCGATCGCGCCGCTGCGAGCCGGCGAGCAAGTCGTTTCGGTGCGCGCAGGCGTTGTCGAGGATCGTCCGGAGATAGCCTCCCGCCTGCTCGAGGTGCTTCGTCAGCTTCTCGTTCTCCGCGTCGATGCATGCGCCAACGGCTACCAGGTCCGAGCCGGACAGCGCGGCAATGCTGCATGTGTCGTCGCCCACGCAATCCGTGTCTCCCGCGGACTCGTGCTCGCGGCTCTCCATCGCGATTCGACACAGCGGATGCTTGGCCATCTCGCGGAGCTGTTTGTCCTGCCTTTCGAGAGCCGGCATCGCCGTGTCGCAGTGGCGCTGGCGCACGGACTCCTGCTTCGCGGCAACACGGGTCCGGTGAACGGCATCCATGCGCGCGCCCGTCTCGTACTCGCAGGCTTCCATCACGCCGTCGAACAGGCAAATGCCCTTTCCATGGCGGCGACCATTCGACCAGCCGCCATCGTAGACGATCTCGTCGGCCACGATCTCACGACCCTGGAGATCGAGCCGATAGTGCCGCCAGGCGCCTTCCAGGATCTCGCCCTCGATCGAGCGCAGCTGGCCTTCGACGAACTCTCCAGCTTCGAAACGACCGCTCACCAGACGGCGGTCAGCGGGGTCGGCCGGCGCGGCCTCGCCCTTGCCCTCGGCCAGACCATTCGCACAGCCGCCGGAGACGTAGACCCAGGCCGTGCTGCTGAGACTGCAGATCGGAGCCTCGGCCAGACGTGCCAGCGTCTGCGGACCCGGACCCTCGTAGACGAGCTTGCCGTGCTTCCAGCGCTGGACCGAGTCGCTGCCGTCGCTGCGACGCGCCGTGAATTGGCCATGGCGGACGCCGTTCTCGAAGTTTCCCGAGAAGACCGTTCCGTTCGGAAGGGTCTCGGTGCCCGTACCCTGGAGATTGCCGTCGACGAGATCACCCTCGAGAATCCGACCGGCCTTCGTCACGAGCTTGCCCAGCCCGGCGGGCCGCCCCTTCGCGAAGAGGCCTTCGTAGCGGCCGCCGGCGGCGAAATACAGCACACCCTCGCCCAACGGCATGCCGGCCACGCTGCGGCCCTCATAGCGGTCGCCGTTGTCGTAGGAAATGGTGTCGTTCGCGACGATCAGCACACCGCCCTTCCCCTTGCCCGAGCGGTACTCACTCGGAACCTGCACGCCGAGTGCGGCGAGCACACTCACGAGACGACCGATCTCGAGAGCCTCGTCGGCATCGATCGTGTCGCCGACTTCGTAGCCGACGAGGCTGCAGGTGGGGGTCGATGACCCACCGCCGGGGGTCGGAACGAGCGTCACGTCGACACGACCCCGGGCCTTGCGCGCGTGGAGTTCCGTTTCCGAGAGCGCGTACCCCTTGCTGTCGGCGTTCTGCACGCCGCGAAACGCAACTCGGTCCCGATCGAAGTCGATCTCACAGCGCGCTCCCTCGGGGCCGCGCAGCGCGCGCGCCTGGGCGATCTGCTGGCGCGCCATCTCACCCAGCTGCTCGGAACTCGCCGCAGATGAGAGCTCCGGGTCGACGAAGACCTGCACCGGCTGCGAGGTTCCAAAGGCGGCACAGCCGGCAGCGAACAGAAGGGCGAGGACGGCAGATCTTGTGTGCGCGCGCTGAAGCATCTGGGAACGGAGTCCTTTCGGGGTGGGGTCCCTACTCCTTCCTCATCGGACCGCGAGATGGCGGCCTTGACCCAGGTCGGAGTCTCGCGGAAAACGCGTAACCCATTGGATTCAGAATGTTTTCGACACTACGGAATCAGTAGGACCCGGCCGAACGCTTTACGGCTCTCGATGTGGGTGTGGGCGGCGGCAGCGTCTTCCAGCGGGAAGGTCGAGTCGATCACGACCCGGAGCTTGTCGTTGGCGACTTCGTCGACGTGGCGCTGGATCAGGTCGTGGACGCGGTCCGAAAAGATCTCAGCGCCGAGGAAGACGCCCGACAGCGTCTGGTTTCCGTGCATGAGGGTCGAAACGTCGTGCTTCACGTCTTCGCGCCCCGCGCGGCCCACCATCGAGAGTCGACCGCGGTAGGCGAGCGAGTGGATGCTCTTCTGAAGCGTCGTGCCACCAACTGGGTCGACGATCACGTCCGCGCCCTTCCCGTCCGTGAGGCGCTTCACCTCTTCCACGAGATCGTCTTCCACGTAGTTGATACCGTGGTCGACGCCGAAGTGCGCCAAGCGCTCCAGCTTTTCGGCGCTCGACGCCGTGGCAAGCACGGTGGCACCGGCACGTTTGGCGAGCTGGATGGCCGCCAGGCCGACGCCGCTCGCCCCCGCCTGAATCAGCACCGTCTCGCCCGCCTGGAGCCTTCCGAACTCGAACAGACAATCGTCGGCGGTCCCAAAGGGAACCGGAACCGCCGCCGCCTGCTGGATGTCGGCCCCATCGGGCACGAGCCAGGCGTTGCGCGCCGGAACCGCGCGCAGCTCGGCGTGGGAACCGAAAGCGTTCACCGTCGTCACGTTCTGCCCGACCTCGAGGTGCGTGACCTCGGCCCCGACCTCGAGGATCTCACCCGCCGCCTGGTAGCCCACGATGTGCGGGCTCGACGCCAACGGCCCGTCCGAGCGGCTCAACGTGTCGCCGCCCTCGATACTGACGGCCGCCACCTTGATGAGAACGCCGGACGAATGGCACTCGGGATCGGGAACGTCCTCGTACTTCAGGACACTCGGAGGACCGTTCTCGTAGTAGACGGCTGCTTTCATGCGGGCTCCTTCGGGCTGCGTAACCAGGAGCCTAGCCAACGGCGCGAGACCGTTGACGAGGCTCTGGGGTTGCAAGAAGAGTCTTGCAGAAATATGGTCTGGTCTCCGCCTGATCACCAGGCCCGGGAGCGGCCGCATGTCTGTCGATCTACGAACCCGCGTCGACTCCGAGCAGGCCCCGGTAGAAGCCGGCCGGTTCTTCCGCGAGACCTTGCCGCCGCTGCTCGATAGCCACCAGGCCCAGATCGCCCACGGCGCAAGCGAGCTGCCACTCGAGGACTTCTGCATCGAGACCGACGGCGAGCCCTGGACGCTCTGCTGGCATGAGGACCGCGTATCGGTCGAGGCGGGCAACCACGGCACGGCCCGCGTGCGCCTGACGTCCGAACAGCTCAGCGACATCGTGAACGACCAGAGCACGCCCGTCGCGTTCATGAGCACCCGACAGTTGGACATGCCGGAAGGGGGTCTCCCGGATTTCCTGAACTGGTGGCTGGTGCTGCGCGCGGCCCTCGACGGACGCCAGATCCACGCGCGCGGCGACGTGCAGTTCGACACCGATATCCGGCGCAGCTTTACGCCAGACGATTCCGACGAGGAGATGCGCGCCTTCCTGGAGCAGGCGGGCTACCTGCACCTCCAGGGACTCTTCAGCGAAGAGGAGATGGCGGCCGTGGAGGCCGATTTCCCGAAGGCGGCTCCCCATTTCGAGAAGGGCGACCCGCGCGCCTGGTTCGCCACCACCCAGGACGGCGTGGAGCATCTGGTCCGCATGGAGGGCTTCGACCGCTACTCCGAAGTCACCGTCGCATTGATCGACGAAGAACGCTTTCAACGCATCGCCCGCATTCCCGGCGTGAGCCACACGATGACGCGAAAGCCGGGCGCTCGCGTCGGCGCGCTCATCAAGCCGATCGGCGTGGTGAAGGGCATCTCCGACGTTCCCTGGCACAAGGACTGCAGCCTGGGTCGTCACTCCTACGAGTGCTGCAACCTGACCGTCGGCATCTCGGTGACCGGCGCGGACGCCAGCTGCGGCCAGCTGCGCGTCGTGCCGGGAACCCACCGTGCGCTGGTGTGGCCGGCCCCGTGCGTGCAGCCCGGACTCGACCTCGAGCCCATCGACTTGCCGACCCGGACCGGCGACGTGACCGTGCACCTCAGCTGCACCCAGCACATGAGCCAGCCGCCGGTGACCAAAACGCGCAAGGTGCTCTACACAGGATTCGGTCAGCAGGCGGTGGACCCCGAGGCGGCCGAGGCCAACCGCCAGCGACTCAATACCGTGCGCAGCAAGACCCACACGAGCATCTCGCAGCAACCCGGCTACCTGGGCAATTGATCGGGGCCCGGAGACGCCGCCGGACACGCGGTCCCTGGCCGCCTCGTCAGAAGGCGAGCCACAGGTAGACGGCAGCCAAGGCCAACTGCGCCAACGCGTAGGGGACGGCCAGCTTCACGAAGCCGGCAAACGAGAGCGGAATCTTGTGCTTGTGGATGATGGTGACGGCCACCAGCGTGGAGGCGGAGCCGATCGGTGTCAGGTTGCCGCCCAGGTTCGCGCCGAAGACCACCGACCACCAGAGGCTCGAATCTCCCGCGACTCCCTGGGCGGACAGGATGTGGGCGAGCATGGCCGCCAGCGGGATGTTGTCCGTCACCGAGCTGGCGGCGGCCGACGCCAGCAGCAGGAGTCCCGGGCCCAGCGGCTCCCTCATCAAGAGGATCGGGCGCAGACCCCGACCGATCCATTCGAGCACCTGGGCGTGCTCCATCACATTGATCACCACGAAGAGCGCGGCGAAGAAGGCCAGCAGGTCCCAGTCGAGCGCCTGGTAGAAACGGTCGGCCACCGAGCGATAGCGGACGAGCATCACGACGGCGAAGGAGAGTGCCACGTAGCCCATGCCCAGGCGGTTCAGCAGCGTGCCCGGGATCGATGCGCTGGCAATCGTGACGATGAAGGCCACCAGCATGACGGCCCCGAACCAGAAGGCGAAGCGCGAATCGATCCCGTCGTTCTCGTCGAAGCCGGACACCCGCTGCCCGGCCTCGGCGATCGCCTCGGCGTCTTGGAGTCGCCGGATTCCGAAGAATCGGGCCCCCAGCGCCAGCGTGAACCCGGTGGCCACGACGACGTAGGGCGCGGCCTTCACCAGGAAGGTCATGAATGAAATGCCGGCGGCGCGGCCCACGATGATGTTGGGAACCGAGCTGATCAAGGTGAGCAAGCCCCCGACGTTGGTGAGGAGTCCCTCGATCAGCAGAAAGCCCAGCAGCTTGTCCTCGATTCCCAGACGTTTGAGGGAGACGCCCGTCAGCGACCCCACGATGATCATGGCCGTCACGTTGTTGAGCACGGCCGAGAAGACCACGGTCATGACGCCGTAGAAGACGAGCAGGCGCAGCGGGTCACCGCCCGACAACTTGGTGAGACGGATGGCGATCCACGTAAAAAGACCCGACTTCGACGTGATGTCCACGAACAGCGACGAGCCCAGGATGATCGCCATGACGCCCCAATCGATGGCCGGGATGTAGATCGGAAACTCGATGTCGAGCTCGCCCGCGTGGAGCACCATGTCGCGGAAGGGCAGCAGCTCCAGCCATCCGCCGAGTAGCAGGCAGACGACGGCGAATGAGCCCACGATCACCGATTTCTTGGCCTGAAGCTTCTCCTCCAGCGCCAGGCAAACAATCATCGCCACCAGCAAGGCTGCAAAGAGCGCGGTGACGCCAAAGGGAACGCCCGGCCCGGCGGCGAGCAGAAGGCTCGAGACCGGGGTCGCGATCATCACAGCATCAACAGGGGAATCTGGCGCAGCTCGATGGCCAGGGGGTACGCGTGTCCGTGCATGGCCAGCTGCTCGCCGTCCAGGGTGTTCATGACGAGCAGATCGATCCGGTGCTCCTCCACCAGGCGTCGGTATTCGGAGAGCCGATGGCCCATGCTGACCCGCGGTTCGAGGCGGACGTCGAGGCCCTGGGCCTCGATGGCCTTGCGACAGAACTCGATGTAGTCGGTCGCCTCCATCAACAGCCGGGCCTGGATCAGGACCCGGGCGGTCTCGGTCTCGATCTCGGGAATCTTGGCGATGACGTCCAGCAACCGATCGAAATCGGCGCCGCTTTCCACGTGGGTCAACCAGCAGGCGCCGCCCGGCTCGGTGAAGCGCAACGCCCAGTTGACGAGCCGGTCGTCGCCGCTCAGGTGGTCGGTGATGGCCATCACCCGATCGGTGTTCTGCAGGCTGTGCGGCAACGCCCAGCCCGCCTCCGGGTGGGGCAACACGATCACGGGCACAGCGGTCACCTGCGTCAGAACGTCCAGGTGTTCGCCCAGGCTGTACGGCCATTGCCAGGCGTTGGAGTGGAGATGGCGGTAGGTGACGATGAGATCGGGCTCGCGGCTCTCTACCGCCTCCAGCAACGATCCAACGCTGTCGAAGCCGTCCCCGTCGAGACGTTGCCAGCGATGTTGGTCGCCCGCGAGCACGGACAGGAAGCTACGGCTGCGGTCCAGCAGCCTCTCGGCAACCTCGCCGCCGACGTCGCTCACCAGCAGGATCTCGCGCGGCTCGATGCGCTCGTAGGCGTAGACGGCCTTGTCGGCCGACCGGAAGGCCGATTCGTACTGGTCGAGCTTCGTCATGGCAATGGATCCGACCGCGGGCCGCAGTCTATCAGCACCCCCAGAACCAGCCACGGGGCGCAAACAGACCGAAAGTGGGCTCCGTCTGGGCTGGCTGGCTCAGGCACCCGAGGCCCGGTCTGCGTCGAGCCGACACTCTCGAGGCCCTCGTCCGCGACACCCGGGTTGATCTCGAGGCGGATTGCCTCGCCGTAGGCGCTGTCGTTCGGGCCGTCGAGGCCTTGCCAGGGGCAGGCGACCGCATCGACACCACCACCCCGATCGAGTATCAACGATCCGCACCGCCACCCCTCCCTGCGAGCCCGCACGATCGGTCGTGGTGTTTGGCCTACAACGACGATCGTCTGCGAGTCAGTGCCCGGGGATCTCCGTGGTGGAATTCCCTCGCATCGGTTCTGCTAGGTGCTCGAAGTTATTCTAAAAGGAGAACCCAGTGGAAAACATCCGAATCGCCATCGTAGGAGTGGGGAACTGTGCCAGCTCGCTCGTTCAGGGATTCGAGTACTACCGGGACAAGCGCCCCGAGGATGCCATCGGACTGATGCACTGGGAGATCGGTGGCTACGGCCCCTCCGACATCGAGGTGGTGGCCGCCTTCGACATCGACGTACGCAAGGTGGGGAAGGATGTGAACGAAGCCATCTTCGAGCCGCCCAACTGCACGACGGTGTTCTGCGAGAAACTCCCCAAGGCGAG
>Ga0209988_10002305_pt1 | contig 12591 bp, 7 predicted proteins | sample N075metaG_FD_183115 | JGI IMG/M metagenome (GOLD analysis project Ga0209988, IMG submission 183115) | Deep subsurface microbial communities from Kermadec Trench to uncover new lineages of life (NeLLi) - N075 metaG (SPAdes) (version 2) | ecosystem: Environmental > Aquatic > Marine > Ocean trench... | reverse complement strand
GCGGACGATCCGGCGGTCAAAGTCGATCCAGCCGCAAACGTAAATAGGCCGCATTGACTACTCACAAGCACTGACCGCGGGAGCGGTAACTTGTCACGATATTGACGCTTGATCGCGGCAGAATGCCTACGGGGTATCGTCCGGTTCTTTCTTTCCCGGAGCCTTCGGTGTCAATGACCAGGCCATATAGGCAATGGCACCCGCGACACACAGTGCCAGAAAAATAATGATGAGCATTAACAGGTTCATGGCCCAAGCATAGCAGCACTAACGATGATCAACGCGGCTGCTCGCCCTTCTTCTGATTGTCTGTCGGCGCGAATCCGCGCTGCTTCCGCAACGTATCGCGCAAGACGAACTCGATCTGCGCGTTCAGGCTGCGCAGATCATCGTTCGCCCAACGGTGCATGGCCGTCAGAATTTTCTCATCAATTCGCAGTGCGAACGCTTTACGAGAACTCATTACTCAGTCCAAAGCAGGATCGATCAGGTATACAGAGTGCCCGTATTAAGAACCGGTTTTGCCGCTTCGTCGCTGCACAAGACCACCAGCAAATTGCTGACCATTGCAGCTTTGCGCTCTTCATCGAGATCGACTATCTGGTCTTTCTTTAGCTGTTTAAGCGCCATTTCAACCATGCTGACCGCACCGCGAACGATCTGCGTGCGCGCCGCAATGATCGCCGACGCTTGCTGACGCCTTAACATCGCACTCGCAATCTCGGGCGCGTACGCGAGGTGACTGATGCGCGCCTCGATTACAGTGATGCCAGCCGTCTCGAGCCTGGCCTGGATCTCTTCGCGCAAGGCATCCGCGATCTCGGTTGGGTGACTGCGCAACGCAGTTCCTTCACCTTCGTGTGGCTCATAAGGATAGGATGTCGACAGGTTTCGCAGTGCCGACTCGCTCTGGATGTGGACGTATTCTTCGTAGTCGTCTACTTCGAACAGTGCCTCCGCCGTATCAAACACCTTCCAGACCACGACGGCCGCAATTTCGATGGGACTGCCGCGCGAATCATTCACTTTAAGTTGACCGCTCTCAAAGTTTCGCACGCGTGTGGACACTTTGCTTTTTTGGAAAAACGGGTTAGCCCAGCGGAGACCCGGCTCTCTGACTGTGCCGGCATATTTGCCGAAAAGCTGCAGCACTTTTGCTTCGTTGGGATGCACCATGAACAAGCCAGCCCACATGACCAGCACAATCACAGAAATGATAATGGCGGCGATCGCACCGGCGAAGGACTGTGCCCTGAGGGCCACGAAAACGGTATAGAAAGACAGCAGCTGCGCTGCCAGCAAGAGCGCGATCATTCCATAACCGGACGGTGCTTTTTTCTCGATCTCGCGGATCATGGCCATCTCCTTAATATCAATCAATTTGATATCATTATGATAGCTAACGAACCTCCCGTCAAATTATTGTCGAGCCGGCTCCCCGGAAACCCGAAATAACAGCGAATACAGCACCGGCACCACCAGCAAAGTCAGCGCGGTCGCAAACGCCAGTCCGAACATGATGGTAATGGCCATCGGCCTGAACATCGCCGACCCGCCCCACAGAAGCGGCATCATGCCGAGCACGGTGGTCGCGGTGGTTAACAGGATCGGTCGGAGGCGTTGCTGACAAGCCCGCATGATCGCGTCCCATTCGGTGCGACCGAATTCATTGATTTCGACCGCAATGCGGTCCAACAATACGATCGCGTTGTTGATAATGATCCCGGACAGTGAAATGAGACCCAGGATAGTGAAAAAACCGAACGCCGAATTAACCGCTAACAAACCGAAGGTGACGCCAATCAATCCCAGCGGAATAGTCGCCAGGATAATAATCGGCCGCCGCAGGGAATTGAACTGTCCCACTAACAGCAGCAATATCAGCATACCCGCCACCGGCAGTCCTGCGGCAATTGATGCACTGGCATCACCCGACTCCTCAACCTCACCGCCGACTTCAATGCGATACCCGGCAAGCCAGCTCTGTTGTTGCAAATCGAGCCAGGGACCGAGCTCTTTCATCACCTCAGTCGCCGTCGTTGCAGCGTTGATTTGAACCTTGAGTGACAGGGTTCGCTCCCGATCACGACGCTCGATAATGCCCGGTTCGAAGGTCAGCTCCACATCGGCGACCTGCTTCAGTGGAATGCCACGCTGCGAACTCTGTGAATACACACTCAAACCGTCGAGCTTACTGAAATCCTTACGGTCGGCTGCCACCGTGCGCAAGGTCACCGGGATCAATTCATTACCTTCCCGAAACTGGGTCAAATCAATTCCAGTCAAACCTGCATTCAGTGAATATGCAATGTCCTCACTGCTCACGCCGGCGCGCCGGGCCAGTTCCTGATTGACTTTCACCAGCAGTTTCTTCGTCTGCAGACCCCAACTGTTCTTCACTGCAGATACGCCCGGAATCGTGTACAAAAACCGGCTTACTTCATCTGCCTTCGCGTAGAGCGTGTCAATATCCTGGCCTGACAGCCGCACGATGATTGGATAACCCACTGGCGGTCCATTCTCGAGCCGAGCCACTTGTGCGGACAGGTCGGGATGATTTTCGCGAACAAAATGCTCGAGACCGGACATTACTTCCTCAACGTACTCACTCGAGGTGGTGTTCACGATGACAAAGGAATTCGCCGGGTTTGGACTGGGCGGATTCAGGCTCAGCATGAAGCGCGGTCCGCCTTCTCCAATGAACGTCAGCCAGTTGCGAACTTTCGGTGTACCCGATTCCGGCAGGAGGTAGGTGTCCCTGATGAAACCGTCGACGCTGTCGAGAATCTCCTGGCTTGCCTCAATGGATGTTCCAATTGGCATTTCCAGTTTGGCGGAAAATATCGGATCTTCCGACGGTGCAATAAATTCCTGACGAACGATTCCCATGCCGGCGATCGCGAGAATGAACGCTAGAACGATAACCGCGAGAAATCGATACGGACAACGTAATGATGCGCCAAGCAAGCCACGATAATAACCATACCAGCGGCTCGAGAACGCCCCATTCTCAGCTCGCACCTGCGGCTTCACTTTTAACGCAAAGGTTGAGACTAACGGAATGAAGGTCATCGCAAACAGCCAGGAAAGAAGCAATGCGATGCCAACCACATAGAAAATATCGGACGTGTATTCCCCAACGGCAGACTTTGCCATCGCGATCGGCATGAAGGCGATGGCCGTCGTCAATGAAGAAATGAGTAACGGAGTTCTGAGTTCTTTTCCTGAAGCGACCGCCGCCTCAATGGCACTGTCCCCCTGTTCCCGGCGCACGAGAATCGACTCCACCACCACGATGGCATTATCAACGAGGAGTCCGAGCGAAATAATCAACGCCGCCAGCGATATCTGGTTGATTGTGATAGCAAACATCTGCATGACGAAAAAGGAGGCAATCATCGTTGTCGGAATCAGCGTACCGACGACCAGTCCCGTCCGCACCCCAAGAAAAATAATCATTACAATGATAACAATTACAATAGCTTGAATAAGACTGTTCGTGAAATTACTAACATTGGCGCTGACCAGATCTGCTTCCGACCAGACCTGTTCGATCGCAATTCCCCACGGATACTTTGCCACCAGTTCCGGCATCAGCTCGTTCAGGCGCTCGCCAAGTTTCAGCACATTGCCGCCGTCGCGCATTGAGATCGCCAGCGCGAGGGTCGGCTGCCCGTTGGCTCGAGCGATACTTTGTGGCGGATCCTTGTAACCCCGATAGATATTAACGATATCTTGCAGGTAGACGAGCGCACCGCCGGGTAGCTCAATCACGGTCTGTTGCAAATCTTCGATGGATTCGAAATTGCCCGTTGGTTCAAGCGTTATTCGTTCGCGACCACTGATGATCGCGCCGCCCGAAGACAGGATATTGACGCCCGCCAGCGCCGCCGACAATTGCTGCGGCGAGAGACCCAGCTCAGACAAACGTGAATTACTGTATTCAACAAAAATAACTTCTTGTTGCGCTCCGTGAATATTGACCTTCGCGATATCGGGTTCTTTGAGGAGGATGTCCCGCAGTTCATCCGCCACGTTTTTCAGTTCCGCATAGGAAAAGCCGTCTCCCGCCAGCGTGTAAACACTGCCGAAGACGTCACCAAATTCGTCATTAACTTCCGGCGCCAATGCACCCTGCGGGAGGTCTGCAATGACGGAGGCTACTTTGCGGCGCATATCATCGAATATCGGCCGCATGATCTTGTAGCTTTCCTTGAAATTGACATGGATGATCGAGATGCCCGTGCGCGACTCGCTGGTGATGCTGTCGATTTCCGGCATCTCCTGGACTTTTTTCTCGATCTTGTCTGTGAGCAGTTGTTCCACGCGCTCGGGGCTGGCGCCTGGGAACCGCGTGGTAATCACTGCCGTACGCACAATGAAGCCTGGATCCCGCGCCTTTGGCATGTTTTGAATCGCGATTATTCCGGACACGATCATCAGGGCGACCACGGTCATCGTAACGCGGTTTTTTTCGATTGCGACGCGAGTCAGATCCATCGTGATATACGCCGTCCGGTCAGGGAATCAGAACCCGCTGACCTTCACGAATGACGGATAATCCAGCCGTAATCACTCGGTCCCCTGCCGACAGCCCGTCGAGTATTTCGATGCCGGACTGGCTCAGCTCTCCGAGTACTACCGCACGTCGTACGACCAGCGCATGGCCTTCATCTCCATCGTGCTCGGCAATGAAGACGTGGACGCCTTGCGGACCACGCATGACCGCGGCAACCGGCAGCACGATACCGCTGCCTTGCGTTGGCGATTCAAACTGGAAGGTGACGTCGGCAGCCAAACCCGACCGCAGCGACGCATGCTTTTCAACAATCGCAATCACAACCGGAAACACGGCGTGGTTGCCCGACGACGATACCGCGACCTCCGATACCCTGCCGGTGAAGACCGTATTCGTTATCGCGGCGAATATGATGGATACCGGCGTACCGACGTTGACGTTGCCGATAACACTTTCCGACAGGTCTAACGTGACTTCAAACTCATCGCCACAGCTGATCGCAATGACCTGCTGTCCGGCAGACACATTTTCGTTGACCTCCGCATCAATGGACGAGATCGAGCAATCGTCCGTCGCGATGAGTCGCGTATAAGATTCGTTCAGGCGCGCGATCTCCAGCGATTTGCTGCTTGCCAGTACCTGTGCGCGTACCGCCTCTGCCTGGGCGCGCGCCTGATCCAGTTCATTTAGTGACGCATTTTCGTTGGCGTACAAGCCCTTCGTTCGCTCGTAATTTGCATCAGCATTGCGTTCATTGGCCTGCGCCTCAACCAGCGCAGCCTGTGCCTGCTGTGTTTGCAATGAGTAACTTGCCGCATCGAGCTGGGCAATCAGGTCGCCCGCGCTAAGGCGCTGGCCGATCTGCACGGGCACGCTCGTGACGGTTCCAGGCACCTTGAAGCTCAAGCGTGACTCGCGACTTGACTTGGAAAGACCCGAAAAATTCCGCTTACGCACCAGGCTGTCATCACTGACCAGGATAAAGCGAACCGGCCGCAACCATTCCTCTGCAGGTACCTCCTCCCGGCCACACGATGCCAGACCGCTCAAGCCCGCGAAGATAATGGCCACCAAGCATATATTTGTTCGTTTCATTGCTGCCTGCCTTTCAGGTATGCGCGCAGTTCGTTGGCGAGTGCCCGCCGTTCATCAGCGGGCAACATGTAATCGAACCCACCGACAGAACGTTGCAGCGCCATAACCGTAATCAAAAACTGGTGGCGTGAATCAATCAACGCGCCATTCGCACTGAGGCTCGCATCCTGCGCATCGAGTAACTTGATGATGGACACCGTACCGCGGGCATAAGCATCCGAAACCAGTTCGAAATTCTTGCGGGACGCTTCTGCCGCAGCCACGCTGAGATCGATTCGACCGTAAGCAGCCTGTGCATCGCTAAGTCGATTGCGAATCTCCTCCTCCACGCGCTCTGCGGTCGCGGAGCGAAATGCCTCAAGCTGGCGCAGCTCGAAACTTGCCCGGGCGACGTTGGCTTTACGCACGCCGCCGGAAAAAAGCGGTAACGTGGCCTGCACGCCGACGCTCCAGTCGTCGATACCATCCCCGGACAAGGCACCTGCACCAGCGCCGGATTGATGGATATTGGTCGTATAACTCCCGCCGATACTGAACTCTGGCAACCAGTAAGAACGTTTTTCGCTCACCAATTCTCTTTGCTTTGCCGCCAGGCGCGCATCAACCTGGGCCAGTTCGGGAGCCTGCTTGAGCCCGCGGTTAATCATGAATGCAGAAAATCGTTCGTAATCCGCAGGGCTGCTGATTAGCGTGTCGAATTCGCGACGCGTAATGACAAACGGTTCGTCAAATGTCGCATCCCTGAGAACGAGCCGATTATTTTGCGATCGATGCAGGATGCGCGTGAGCGACGTCCATGTTTTGGTCGCCGCTGCCTGTGCATTGAGCAAACGAATTTGCGCCCGCGCAACCTCCGCATCCCAACGATAAATATCTGCGGGCGTTGAACTGCCAACACGAACTCGATCTCGTGCCATTTCCCGGTTCGTTCGCGTCACATTGAGATTGGACTCCTCCACCACCAGTTGCGCACGCGTGTTCAAGGCCTGGTAATACGCCGTCGTAGCAGCCTGAATGACATCGAGCATGAACTCATGCAGGCTTTCCTCGCGATCTCGTTGTAACGACTTCTGGATGGTCAGTGCCGCCATCGCCGAATCCGAGTAAATTAATTGCTTGAGATTAAGCGAACCATCCGTCGTTTCCTCCGCCAGAAATCCGGCAGTGACCGACGGCGACTCACGACGAGTGCTTGTCCCCAGGCCTGCGCTGACTTGCGGTAACAATCGGGCCCGGGCACGGGCAATTTCTTGCGAGCCCGCCAGCAACCCGTATCGCTCCACCTGCAGGTCCAGGTTCCTTGCGACGGCCTCGTTGGCTATTTCAACCAGCCCGTATGCCTGCCCCGAAACCTTGCGCTCCTGATTGAGAAGCGTCGCCTCAGACATGATGTCAAAACTAGGGCTCAGCCCGATCCGTCGGGCTGTCGCCATGTTAATCGTCAGCCTGGGCTTGTTCGGCGACGCCACCGGTTGATCCTCGACCCGTTCGCCCAGCATGACTGCTTGCATATTGAGTGCATTCAACCGTGCCTGCCGATTGAGATCGCGTGGCTCATTGTTCGTTGCCAGCAAACCACGCTCAACGTCGGCGCCACCGATGAAACTATAGCTGGGCAGGTCCGCAGCATTGATCGCGTCGATAAGAAGATCAAAATCTTCATTGGGCATGCGTGGCAAACCGGAAACAAAAATCGCATCGGCTTCGGCGGGGATGCGATTCATCAGTTCATGGTCGATACCGTCGTGCGTGATGACGATCAACTTGATGCCCTTCGCCGCACTGGCGGCATACGCTCGCTGACGCAACTCCGGAATCGCGGACGCAAGTTCCTGATCCACAAATAAAACGAGGTTTTTGTACGGCACTATCCGCGCCAGCATATCGAGGTCGTTGGCGAAATCCGCATACGCCGCCAGATAATTCAGATTCGGAATCCCGGAAGAACCGAGCACGGCAATGGCGGGCAACAACCCGGTATCGACAATCGTTGGCAAAAACGTTGGCTTTGGATAACGCCCGCTTGCCGCAGCAAGCTGATTGGAAACGAAACCGGTAACGAGGAGCATATCAATTTGCGGTGCGGCGTAAGCATCTGCCATTGCCTGTTCGATGCTCTCTTTGGTCCAGTTGCCACGAAAGATCTCGATATCAATGTCAAACTCACCCGAAACCAGCGTGAGTAACTCATCGACATATTTTTGCTGCCGATCCGCCATGCGCTCTGACTCGCCGTCGTACAGAACCGCAACACCAAAATGCGGCTTGCTGCCAGCGGTCTGCGCCATCGATACATCCAGGCACAAGCCGATCAACCCGACCATCAAAAGGGCGGCAAGAACCGGTCTGGAAGGGGTCGCAACGGGTGAAGGCACGTACGGCTCCGTGGCAGGAAAATACTCAGGATTACGCGTCGCGCATAGTAACCGATTTGCAGTGGCTGAGTGAGCATATTCGAGACGCAGCGAAATGTGTATGGTACCCGGCACATAATAATAAATACGGCTCAACCAACCCCGATAGTCGCATCAAGCTGAGGACATTCGTGAAAACTGACTCTAACAATACACTGCCACGGCAAGACGAGCGCTCGCTTGACCCGGATGACTGGGAAGCGCTACGAAGTCTGGGACATCGTACGCTCGACGACATGATCGATTATCTGCAATCCGTGCGGGAACGACCTGCATGGCAGCCGCTGCCAGAGGCTGCAAAATCGCTCCTGACGGAGCCTTTGCCGACGAAGCCATCACCATGCGATGAGGTTTACGCAGACATTCACAAGCACATTCTCCCCTACCCTACAAACAACATTCATCCGCGCTTCTGGAGTTGGGTCGGCGGCACCGGCACAGCGACTCAACTAATCGCCGACATGATCATATCGGCAATGAATTCCGCATCCCTGGGCATGGATGAGGTGGCGTCGTCACACCTCGAACTGCAGTTGCTCGGCTGGCTGAAAACGATGCTCGACTACCCGGCGGATGCGAGCGGCCTCCTGGTCAGTGGTGGCTCGATGGCCAACCTGGTCGGCCTGGCCGTGGCACGAACACACATCGCCCCGTATGACGTCCGCGACGAGGGCGTCACTACCAACGAACACCGCCGACTGATTTATTACACCTCAACCGAAGCACATTCATCGGTAAGAAAGGGCATCGAACTGCTCGGACTCGGCACGAAGTCCCTGCACCTGATCCCGGTCATGGATGATTTCACGATCGATATCGAGGCACTGAAGAAAGCGATAGCCAGCGACGCGAATGCAGGCCATCTCCCCGCGTGCATCATCGCCACGGCCGGTACGGTCAACACCGGCGCGACAGATCCGCTCAATTCCCTGGCGGATCTGGCAGCAAGCGAAAACATGTGGCTGCACGTGGACGCCGCTTTTGGCGTTTTCGTCAAGCTGTCCCCGGCATCCAGACATTTGGTTGCAGGCATGGAGCGAGCGGATTCACTCGCCTTCGATTTGCACAAATGGCTGTACGTGCAATACGACTGCGGTTGCGTGCTCATCCGCGGCGACAAGCCACACAAGGAAACCTTTTCCGTCACACCGTCTTATCTACGCCCGGCCGCTCGCGGCTTGGCATCTGGCCCCTTCAATTTCTCCGAGTACGGCGTACAGCTATCCCGCTCCTTCCGCGCCTTGCGACCGTGGATGGCACTAAAGACCGAAGGCAGTGAACGCTACGGCCAACAGATCGAGCAAAACATACAACAAGCGAAATATCTCAATGACATCGTGGTCGCACACACGCAACTGGAATTGCTCGCACCGACCGCGATGAATATCGTGAATTTTCGCTACACCGACGCGGCCAAAACGAACCGGGAACTGGATGCATTAAACGCGGAAATCCTGCTACTGATACAAGAACGCGGCATCGCCGCCCCGTCCGCCACCACGGTCAACGGAAAATTCTCCATCCGCGTGGCCATCTGCAATCATCGCAGCCGCCGCTCCGACTTCGACGCGCTGATCGAGGGCGTTCTGAAAATTGGCGACGAATTAAGCTAACTCCCGGCCCGGTATCGAATACCACGCCACTTTTCCCTATACTCTGCCTTCCACAACCCGTGACCTAAGTACTACAAAGGCTACCCATGCTACTTCGACTGACACTTCTAATCCTCTCGACGCTGGCCCTGGGCGCTTGCGGCCAACAGTCCAGCGAGAGCACCAGCACGGAAAGCAGCGCAAAATCAACGGCCGCGCCTATAGACCTGATGGCGAAAGCGATAGAGATTGCCCATTCGTCGATCATTATTGATACCCATATTGATGTGCCCTACCGCATCGTCGATGAATGGGAGGATGTGACGGTAGCAACACAAGACGGTGACTTCGATTACCCGCGAGCTGTTGCAGGTGGTCTGAATGCCGCCTTCATGTCGATCTACACACCTGCAAGCCTTGAAGCCACAGGCGAATCCAAGGCCAGAGCGGAGGAGCTTATTGATGTCGTGGAACGAATCGTTGCTACGGCACCGGATAAATTTGCCATTGCCCGAACGCCGGACGATGTGGAAGCACAATTCGCCGCAGGACTGATTTCGCTGCCGATGGGCATGGAGAACGGTTCGCCGATTGCGGGCGAGCTGGCAAACGTCGAGTATTTCTTTGCTCGTGGCATTCGTTACATCACGCTGGCGCACTCGTTGTCCAATATCATCGCGGACTCGTCCTATGATGAGAACAAGGCACATGGCGGATTGAGCGAATTCGGTGTTGAGGTTGTGAAGGAAATGAACCGACTTGGGATGATAGTCGACATCAGCCATGTATCCGACGACGCTTTCTGGCAGGTCATGGATATTGCGACCGCACCTGCCATTGCGTCGCATTCATCGGCGCGGCACTTTACCGAAGGATGGGAACGCAACATGTCCGATGACATGATCAAGCGCCTGGCTGAAAACGGCGGCGCCATCATGATCAATTATGGTTCGGCTTTTCTGAGTCAGGAAGCGCACGATTACGGTAACGATCGAGGCGATGTCTGGGATGCGTACCTGGAGGAGACCGGCCAGGAGAGCAGCGACGAATTGCGCCAGACTTTCAATGCTGATTACGCCGCCGAACACGGCGCCTACCCCTATGCGACACTGGAGCAGACACTGGACCATTTCGATCATGTCGTTGCACTGACAGGCAGCGTTGATCACGTCGGCATTGGCACGGACTATGATGGTGTCGGCGACAGCTTGCCGATCGACTTGAAAGACGTTTCCAGCTATCCCAATCTTGTGCATGGCTTGTTGCAGCGTGGCTACAGCGAAGAAGACATCAAGAAGATTCTCGGCGGCAACCTGCTGCGCATATGGCGGGCAATTGAAGCAGCCGCCGAATAATCAGGCCGACTGCAAGTACCGCCGTGAATGAGCACTGTGATTAAGCGACGCAATATTGGCCTGCTGGCCAGCGTGCTGATCGCCGCAGGCCTCTGCGCTTGCTCGCAAGACGCGCAGGTAATCGGTGATTACGACGTCATCATTCGCGGTGGCACTATCTATGACGGGCTTGGCAATACGCCGTTTGTTGCCGACCTGGCCATGGACGGCGAGCGCATTGCCGCCATTGGTGATCTTGCCGAACAAACCGGGACACTGGAAATCGATGCGACCGGTAAAGCCGTTTCACCCGGTTTCATCAACATGCTTTCCTGGGCGACGCGATCGCTGATCGAGGACGGCCGCGCGATGAGTGACATCAAGCAGGGTGTGACACTCGAGATCATGGGTGAAGGCTCGTCAATGGGCCCCCTGAATGACCGCATGAAGGCAGAGGCCCGTGAACGTCAGGGTGATATAAAATTCGATATCGTGTGGACGACGTTGAATGAATACCTTGAGTACCTTACCGACAAGGGGATATCACCCAACGTTGCTTCGTACGTTGGCGCAACGACGCTGCGCATACACGAAGTGGGCTACGATGACCGGCGTGCGACGGCCGATGAACTTGCACGCATGCAGGAACTGGTGCGTGTTGCCATGCGGGATGGAGCACTCGGCATTGGTTCTTCGCTAATCTATGCACCTGCCAGTTTTGCCGACACTGATGAATTGATCGCGTTGGTGCGCACCGCCGCCGAATTTGGTGGAGCCTACATATCACATCTTCGTTCGGAGGGTAATCGACTTGAAGAAGCGGTTCAGGAACTCATCAAGATCGCCAGTATCACGGGCGCCCCGGCAGAAATTTATCACCTGAAGGCGGCCGGCAAATCGAACTGGCACAAAATGCAGAATGTCATTGCGCTGATCGAATCCGCACGGGCCGCCGGCCTGAGAATATCAGCTGATATGTATTCTTACACTGCCGGCGCCACCGGTCTGGATGCCACGATGCCAACCTGGGTACAGGAAGGCGGGCACGATGCCTGGGTGGAACGCCTCAAAGATCCGGAAATTCGCGCCCGGGTCGCACTTGAGATGCATGATCCGGACGTGGACTGGGAGAACTTTTTCGTGCAGGCCGGGCCGGAAGGAATCATGTTCCTCGGCTTCCGCAATCCAGAATTACGGGGCCTGATTGGCAAGACGCTGCTTGAGGTCGCTGAAGAACGCGGCACCGATCCTGCTGCAACCGCGATGGACCTGGTCATTGAGGATAACAGTCGTGTCGACGCTGCATTTTTCCTGATGTCTGAATATAATGTCCGTAGCAAAGTAGCCCAGCCATGGATCAGTTTCGGTTCCGATGCCAGTGCGCCGGCGACGCAGGGAGTGTTTCTGAAATCCAATGTGCATCCGCGTGCTTACGGAAACTTTGCCCGGGTTCTGGGCAAGTATGTGCGCGACGAAAGGGCTTTGACCCTGTCCGAGGCCGTACGCCGTATGACCTCCCTGCCCGCATTCAATAGCGGCATCCGTGAACGTGGGCAACTGTCAGCAGGTTATTACGCCGATGTTCTCGTTTTTGATCCGGCAACCGTTGCCGACACGGCGACGTTTTCCGAGCCACA
>Ga0209988_10002303_pt1 | contig 12592 bp, 11 predicted proteins | sample N075metaG_FD_183115 | JGI IMG/M metagenome (GOLD analysis project Ga0209988, IMG submission 183115) | Deep subsurface microbial communities from Kermadec Trench to uncover new lineages of life (NeLLi) - N075 metaG (SPAdes) (version 2) | ecosystem: Environmental > Aquatic > Marine > Ocean trench... | reverse complement strand
CTTGTACATCAGGATTGGACTGAAGAATATTTTGAAAAACATTAAACCCCTGATCTCTTTCCCAATTGGCTGTTTGGGAAACAACAATTTCGATTCCAGATTCAGGGTCTACCGCTTGATGAAATCCTTTCAGTCTCGCGTCACCGGTTTCATGACCCGGAATGCCTTCAAGCACAGCGACTTTACCTTGACCTCCAAGTTTTTTTACGATATACTCTCCAGCAATTCTGCCCCCTTCAACATTATCCGAACCTATAAAGGCAGCTATTCGGGCGCCAGCTTGTTGCAGAGCTTCGGCATCCACCCTGGTATCTACGATTAGTACTGGAATGTTTGCTTTATTCGCCTTTACAATAGCAGGAACGATCTCTTTTGAACCACTGGGAGAGACACAAATCGCATCCACTTTCCTTTGAATGAGATTTTCGATAATTTGCATCTGCTTTTCTACGTCCACCTCCCGTTCAGCCGCTTGTACAATTAAATTTACACTCAGTCTTTCCGCGGCTTCTTCTGCGCCTTTTTGCATGTCGATAAAAAAGGGATTGTTCAATGTTTTCATTATGAGCGCTACGGTTGGGCCGTCTACAGCCGACTTTTCACCCCGTTGGCACCCTAAGCTAACCATCATAATAAAAAAATAACAAATAAATCTTCTCATTAGTAATCCTCCCATTGGTCAGAGATGATGGACATGGGGTAATTGGATTCCATCCACTTGCCTTATTTTAGCCTTTTGTATCGTACTCAATTCAAATTACCACGCCTTCCTTACTTTCGTTGTTTTTTGAGAGCCATATCCATTAATACCGCAATGATGATCACCGAACCGATAACAATCTGCTGAATGAAAGAGGATACTCCCAATAGATTCAGCCCATTCCTAAGAACCCCCATTATTAACGCGCCAATTAAGGTTCCTAAAACCGTTCCCTCTCCTCCCATGAGACTGGTGCCACCGATAACAGTCGCGGCGATTGCGTCCAATTCGTACATGTTGCCAGCAATAGGTTGTGCAGAATTCAAACGCGCCGTCAGAATTAGGGCCGCCAGTCCACTTAACAGGCCACATAGAGCGTAAACCATGGTTTTATAAAGTTTGACGTTTATTCCGGATAATATCGCTGCTTCCTCATTGCCGCCTATAGCATAAGCGTATCGGCCCAATTTTGTACGGTTCAATACAAAGTGAGCGATGATATAAACCACACCCATAATGATTACAGGAACTGGTATGTGAAAGATTTCTCCCGTGGCCAAATAACGGAAGTTTTCTGAAAAACCAGAGACCGGTCTCCCTTTCGTATATAAAAGAGCGGCTCCCCGGGCGACACTCATCATGCCTAAAGTAGAAATGAATGGCGGAATCCGACCCTGCGTAATCAGCAATCCATTTATCATCCCACAGAATAGACCTACTCCCAACCCGACCAAAATGGCTATCGGCAGAGGAACCCCTGCTTGTAAGACGCTGGCCAGAACAACCCCAGAAAAGGCTACCAGAGATCCGACAGATAAATCAATCCCTGCCGTTATAATTACAAAAGTCATGCCTACGGCGATAATGGCGTTAATAGAAATTTGCTGGGCTACGTTTAATAAATTCGACACGGTTAAAAAATAAGGCGTCATGATCCAAAGAACAATCGACAAGCCTATGAGTCCCAACAAAGTCCCGAATTGCCTGCCGTAATGGACTGAAAAACCTTTAACTGCCATTTCCCTCCCCTAAAGCATATTTCATTATTCTTTCCTGCGTTGCCGCTTCAGCAGATAATTCTCCGCTAATCCGGCCCTGGTGCATTACTAAAATTCGGTCGCTCATGCCCAAAATCTCCGGTAATTCCGAAGATATCATCATGATGGCCACGCCTTCGGCAGTGAGTCGATTCATCAAATGATAGATTTCAACTTTCGAGCCTACATCAATGCCTCGAGTAGGTTCATCAAATATGAAGACATCAGCTTCACAACATAACCACTTGCTCAGAACAACCTTTTGTTGATTGCCGCCACTTAAAAATAGTACCTTCTGATTTAAGCTTGGGGTTTTGATTCGTAATGCGTTGAAATATTTATTTGCTGCCTGAGCCTCTTGTTTTATTTGCACGATTCCCATCAAAGAGAATCTTTCCACACTTGGGAGGCAAATATTTTCTTTAACTGATAAAATTAAAATTAATCCTTGTGTCTTTCTATCCTCTGTTAAAAATCCAATGCCTAAATTGATAGCACTGCGGGGAGATTTGATACTTTGAAGCTGATTTTTTATATAAATTCTTCCGGAATCAATTTTATCAACGCCAAATAGAGCTCTTGCTAATTCTGTCCTTCCCGATCCCATAAGGCCAGCAATCCCTAAGACCTCGCCCTTACAGAGGGAAAAACTAATATCTTTCAGCACCCCGTTTCTATTTAATCCCTCGACGCGTAAGATCTCTTCACCGATCAGCGCTTTTTGTTTGGGAAATTGTTCCTTCAACTCCCGATCAACCATCATGCGGATAAGTTCGTCCCTGGTGATATCACTGATTTTATGCGTGCCAATATATTTTCCATCACGCAGAATCGTGACTTGATCGCCAATTTCAAATAATTCTGCCATCCGGTGGGAAATATAGACGATGGAGACCCCTTTTTCTTTCAGTTTGCGAATCGTAGTAAAAAGCTCATTGATTTCGTTTTCCGATAACGCGGAGGTGGGTTCATCCATAATAAGAATTTTAGCATCCAGTGAAAGAGCTTTGGCCACTTCTACCATTTGCTGCAGCGCGACTCCCAACTCTTTTACCAACTGATGAGCATTTATCCCAACACCTAAATCGTTCAAAATTTTCTGCGCTGAATCAAACAGTCTCTTTTGATCGATCACACCTGCATTGCGATAAGGTTCACGCCCAAGAAAAATATTTTCACCTGCGCTAAGATGCGGAATCAGATTAAATTCTTGATAGATAATACTAATGCCGAGATCCTGGGCATGCCTGGGATTCTTTATCTCTATTTCATCGCCTTCCAGAAAAATTTGCCCCTCGGTCTTTTTATAGGCTCCACTTAAAATTTTCATCAGAGTAGATTTACCGGCGCCATTTTCTCCCAAAAGCATGTGTACTTCACCTTTGCGGAGTTCTAAATGAACATCGTCCAGGGCCACCACGCCGGGAAAGGTCTTGCGGATGTGTTTCATTTTCAGAATGACTTCGTTCTTCATCAACTATTTGGTTGAGTTTATTACACCAAAGGAATTGTCTATTCTTAATTTTATTACTCACCGATAATCAATAGACAATAATCAATGTTTACGGCACATCTGTTGGCCACGCAATCTTGGGAAAAAATTGATAATCGAGAAAATGTTGATCGATGACAGCATTCGACCAACGACTCTTCATGACCATTTTTTTCTTCTTGATGATCTTTCTCAGATCGATATATTTTGTGAATTTTGAATAGTCCTCCCAACTGCCTTCAAATTTCTTCGGCCACTCTTTTGCAAGAGGATGGTCTGGCATTCTGATGCTCATTCGATGTTCCTGATATCTCTCTTGCATATCTTTGACTTTCACGGGATTGTTTATGCTCATGTATTTAATCGATATCGCTTCTGATGGAATGGTTTTCCAACCAACCGGCAGAGAACCATGTCCTCCCCATTGGACATTTATGCGCGCCCGGTTGCTGTGCTTCCTGGCATCTGCAAGCGCTTCTTTGGTGCTTAAAATCGCTCGATGAAAATATGCGTAGACGTTAACAATCTCTCCGCTCTCCGGATCGTATTCAATCCAGACCTTTTCGTGATCGGTCGGGTCGTTATCCGCGGGGAAATTAATATCATCATTCCAGAAGAAGCTGTATTCAATGACAGGTTTTTCAGGATGCACTATAACGACGACATCTTCTAAACTGAAAAACTCATCCGTATGGACGTAAACCCGCGGCGCTAATTTCAAAACAAGTTCCAACTCCTCGGATGTGACATCGTTTGGGGGATCCAATTCTAAAGCACGGGCGTACTCTCTACTCGATTCTTTCAGTCGTCTTTCTAAATGAAAAGTATAGCCAAGACGATTATGGTAATAGACAATGTCCGGCTCTAATTTTAACCCCTTTTTGTAGTGCTCGATTGCAGCCTCGTAGTTCTCAGCTTTATGTTGACCTCCGACACGATAAAGATCCAGGTACCTATCGCCCAGTTTAAAATGTAACCCGGACATCGTGGAAAGAGATGAAACATACTTTTCATCGATTGGTGTTGTTGAACTGTTTTGGGCAAGGATGTTCGTTGCACCAAACCCAATTGCAAAACCAAAGAGCAAAAATAATTTTGATTTGTTCATCATTTTATGACTTTCTATAATAAGGTCTCTAAAAATACCTAACCTGCATTATTCATGAATTCTGATGAGGTATGTTCGTAGTACAGCCTTTAGGCTGCCATGAGCACGCTAAAGCGTGAACTACAAACTATTTCGTCTCTACTTTTGACAGGTTGCTATTGTTGTTTTGCACCTAAAACGTAGGTTTATGAATAATGCAGGCTAAAATTAATCCGGATTTAATGTTTCAAAAAGCACCCGGCCTTCATTACCCGAAGGGAAGGAAACACCTAATATAGTTGCAAGCGTAGGCGCTAAATCATTAAGATTGACTGACATGCTGTAGGTGCCAGACTTCACCTGCTTTCCAAAAATGATTAATGGAATGTGTGTATCATAGTCATAACCTGTCTCATGATCCGCTCCTTTGTCTATGCTATTTTTGTATCCAGCGGTAACAAAATAAGGTTTCAAATGAACGAGCAAATCGCCGCTCCTTTCAGGATAAAATTGGTTCAGGTATCTTTGCGAAATTTCATTTGCTGGAAGATTACCCGTGGAAAGCTGAGTGCGAGTAAAAACTTCTGCAATCCCTTTAATTTTCCGCAAAGCTTCTGCGGCTTTGTTTTCGACATCGGACAAATTTAAATTGTGATTTCGAATGGCCGCATAATTCAAATAAACATTTGGTTTTACGAAAGCTTCTACCCAATCAGCTTGACCAAATTCACTATCCAGAACTGAATCGACCGTGGTAGGAATAACAACCGAATCTTCACCTTTTGGCCTTTGTTGGGTATCAATTCTACCGGCTTCAACGTCAAATTGTACCATGTATTCAGGAACAGGGCCACTGCCATGGTCCGCAGTCAACACGATAGCAATTTTATCCAGGCCGATCTTTTCATCTAAAAAAATGAAGAATTTTTCCAAAACACGATCGATTCTCAACACCTGATCTTGCATTTCCACACTGTAAGGTCCGAAAAGATGCCCAATACGATCCGTTGCTGAAAAACTGATGGTTAAAATATCCGTAAAATCGTCCTGTCCAAAATTTTCATTTTCAATAACAGCCTTAGCAAAAGCTGCCAAATGCTCATCCGCCCAGGGAGAATGGCTGAAAGCCTCATAGTAGTCTTTGTTTGGCTCATTGGTTTTCCCATCAATCTGATGTGGAAAAATTATGCCGATGCCTTGGTAATTCCTTTCGTGTGGAAAGTTATCTGCACGAGAAAGCCCATAAACATCATCATCTAAAAGTTTATCCCAATTGCGTCCAAAATATTGATCCGGGATTTTCTGGTTATTGAACTCTCTTACCCATCCCGGCAATTCACTCATGTAAAAACTGCTGGAAATGAAATCCCCTGTATTTTTTTTAAACCAGTAGGCCGCATTCGCCAACTTGCCACTGGGCAAAATTGCAGCTCTGTCTTTGTAGGAAATCCCTATGACTTTCGATTTAAAATTATTCGACAGCCTGAGCTCATCTCCCACCGTGGTCACGTTCAAATTCTTAGGCGATCTACCCGTAGTTTTCTCATTCGTTCCTTTACTATCACCCAAAATTTGGGCTGTGGGATCCTCGACGCAATTCACCTTTTTTTGTAGATTTCTATCCCACCATTCGTTATCTATAATGCCGGAAAAGTGTCCTGAAGCGCCGGTCAACATAGTAGTGTGGCCCGGACCCGTTGAGGGTCGGAGATGATTAATATGGGTGTTGGTAAAATTAGCTCCCTGGCTCAGAAGAAATTTGAATCCGCCCGTTGAGAAGTGATCTTCAAACCGGGTCAGATAATCGTACCTGAAGGCGTCGATAGCAATTAAGACCACCAATTTAGGTTTTTGGGTGTTTTTACCGAAAGCCGATAATGAGTCGAGCGAAATAAAAAGGCTAAAAAAACAAAACAGACTAATACACAATTTGCACCGGAAGCCAACGGCCGGAATGCTGCGCCCATCTCCTGCTCCGGTAAATGTTATCCGCATGGATTTCTCTCTTTGCTCAGCGAAACAGGATGTTTAACGCGACCAGACACGAGCCAAGAACCAGCCCAAAATATCCAACTCTCTTCGAGTCAACAATAATCATTTCCTTCCATTTTATCTTTTGCCCTGGTGAGAAATACGACACTGCGGCAATGATTCCGAAGCACAACACAATAACCCACCCGGTTCGGTTTAAGTAACTCATATCGGGGAACAGCATATACTTGAAAACCAGCGATACGACAGCGCTGCCGACAAAAACATTCGCCACCAGCTTCCTGGGCGCGCGAGTGCAAAAAACCGCCGCCAGGATTAGAATGGTAAAACCAGCCTTAATGTGATAAGAAATTTCGTTGGTCAAATGGGAAAGCGGAAAATCAAGCCCGTTATATTTGATGTAGATCAACGAAAACGCAAACAGGATGCCCGCCAGGGTTGCCACACCAATGGTCTGTTTCCCGACCCGTATCAACTGCTCGTCAGTAGCGCTCGGATTCACCCGCCGCTTATAAATGTCAAAGGCAAACAAAGTGCTGACCGAGTTAATGATGGAATCAACCGTACTCATCAGGGAAGCGAAGAGCCCCATCAGCACAAAGCCTCGCACACCCGGCGCCAGCAGCGTGTTGACCAATACGATGTAAGCCTGATCCGGATCATCGAGCCGCTGATGAAATCCGACTAACGCGATGGGTGGAATAATGATCAACGCCGCGATAAAGAATTTGAGAAATCCACCCACCAGCAGTCCCAACTGCGCATCTTTGAGCGAACGTGCTGCAAGGCACCTCTGAAGAATCACCTGGTTTGCCCCCCAATACTGAATGTGCATCAAGGCCATGCCGAAAAACACCGCGGTCCAGGGAATTTTGTCATGATCGGCAGGCAGAAACAAATGCATCAAATGGTCTTTGCCGGTCTCAATCGTACTGTACAATTCCGGATTGTATAACTCAGAGAAGCCACCCACTGTCTTTATCGCCAGAAACAGGACGACCGAGGCGCCTCCCAGTAATGTGATCATCTGAATGACATCGGTACGAACCACCGCGGCCAGTCCGCCGAAATAGACATAGGTTGCGGAGAACACTCCCATGAGAACCACCAGAATGTAAAGCCGGACTACCGGGTCTGAATGGAGGATGCCAAGCTCGTCAGCAAAAATTCCGTTGATAGCGTAACTACCCCAGTAAAGCGCGCCGCCGAGATAGATAACGCCAAACAAAACGATGGAAAAAATCGAATAACTGGTAGCTAGAAATCCACCAAAGCGGTCCTCAAAAAATTGTGTCAGGGTAAATACTTTCAACTTCAAATAGCGCGGCACAAAAAAGAAGGCAGCCAAGAGAATGCCAAACACGGCGCCGATTTCAAAATTGGCCTGTGCCAGACCGTAGGCGTATGCCGCGCCGCCCATGCCGATAAAGTGGCCGGCTTGAATATTGGTTGCGATGGTAGACATTGCAATGGAAGGCCAGCGCAGGGTTCGCCCGCTCAGGAAATAACTCGATGCATCCTTATTCTGACTCCCACTCTTGTATATTCCGATGAGAAAAATAACCACGAAATAGAAAAGCACCATCATTAAGTCAATATTCATCTCGCGTATCCTTACTTAATTTATCCTAACGTAACGCCCTAGTCTTTTGACTTCCACAGCTCTACCACCCTTACTGCATTTCATAATCATGGTTGTTCAAAACCATTTCAATAAAAGTAGCTTCCGTTTATCTACCGACGCTTCAGTTTGTAAATCGATAAGATATACAATGACTGAACGAAAACCACTTTTCTGGTCATTGCCGCAGGCCCTGAGCGGACTCCCCGGCTAAGGCAAGGAGATTCCGGCTCAAACTTGTCTCCGCATGTTTTGTAGCGGGAAAGATCATTTCTTCCAACCCGGCAATCATCCTCAGTAGAGTGGATTTACCGCAGCCAGAAGGTCCAACTAGCACCACAAATTCTTTATCATCAATCACAAAGTTGGTTTCCTTAACAGCCATTAGTTACCATACATAGGTTTTGGAAACATTTTTTGACTCAACTCGCGCCATGAAGAAATCTCCTGCGGCTTCATTGTGACGATAACCATCCTGCACGACCTTCCCAACTTACGAAAATGGATTGTTCAACCAACAGTAAACACTTATCACTAAAAGACTTATAGCGTTCTGTTCTGTTTTGCTTCACTAAAATTAAAGTGTAAATATATATCTATAATATCTAAAACGCAACATTTTTTACTCTTTTTATACGGGGGTTGTGCAACCCTCATGTAAAGTCTATTTCCAACCCATCGCAGGCAGCATCGATGCCGTAACTGCCAAGTTCATTTTTCAGGTGATTAAATAGTTTAATCTTCATCTCAGTTCATATTATTTCAATTCAAACAAAAGTTTACCCTTCCCGTTCGATTTGCGATGGATTCACTGCTCTTACATTCACCCCTTGATACCGCTCATGCTGATGCCTTCAGTAAAATATTTGCGGAAGAAAAAGAATAGCGCCAGGATGGGTACGGTCAGCAGCGTGGCGCCGGTCGTCTGAATCCCCGGATAGGCGCTGTATTCCCCTTTGCTAAACAATCCCAGCAATACGCTCAAAGGCATCAAGTCGTAATCCTTGGTAATGATCAAATACCACAAGAATTCGTCCCACAGCGTCATGAAAGTAAAGATGGCAACAATAGCCGTTACCGACTTGGACAGCGGCAAGATAATTCTGAAAATAATTCCCAACTCCGAACACCCATCCAGCCGGGCAGCATCGATTAAATCCTGGGGGGTGCCCTTGAAAAACTGGTTAAAGAGAAACGTGGCCCAGGCGCTCATCATGAATGGCAGAAACATGCCGTGATAAGTGTTGATGGCGCCCAATTTCAGCATGAGCAAGAAACGCGGAATGAGAAACAACACCGCCGGAAAGAGCATCTGGAAGAGGATGAATTGTTCCAGAATCTTTCTACCTTTGAAGTTCAATTTGGCCAGCGCGTATCCCGTGATGGCGCCAAAAAAAACGACCGAGACAGTGCCGATTGAAGAGACCAACAAGCTATTGAAGAGCGACCTCATGAATGGACTTTTTGCACCCGTTGCGCCGCTGGCGAAGACGACCCGGTAATGCTCCAGAGTCAGACGACTTGGCCAAAACTGGTGGTATATCTCTGCCGGTATTTTAAAGGAGGTCAGTACCATCCAGATATACGGGAAAATCATAAAGATTAACCCCACACCCAGGAACGCGTAGATGAGAACTTGCCCGATGCGTTGTTCTTTGCTTTTAAAGGCTGCCTGGCTCATCATTAATAAACGACCTCCCGCTCAACGGATTTTTTGACCACAAGCACAAAGGCAAAGCTCAACGCAGCTATGGTGACGGCAAAACTGGAGCCGTAGCCTGCCTGCAAAGCCTCGAAAGTGTGATAGTAGATTTGCGTCATCGGGGTCTGGGTGCTGTCCAGAGGTCCGCCGCCGGTGATTAAATAAACTTCTGTAAAGACATTAAAGGACAGCATGGTTGCAAAGACGAGAATGATGGTAAAAGACGAATTCACCAGCGGAATCGTGATTCGCCTTAACTGAGTCCATTGACTCGCGCCATCGATTTCAGCAGATTCATACATGCTCCGCGGGATCGCCTGTAAGCCGGCGAGAAAGATCAACGCATAATAGCCCAGAAACTTCCAGACTACGATGAGTGCAATGGAAGCCATGGCGATTCGAGGATCAGAAAACCAGGGGATCGTCACGCCTATTTGGGCCAACCAGGTGTTGATGAGACCATCCCCTGAAAACAGCAGCCGGAAAACAACGGAGTAGGCGACGCCGGCAGAGACATAAGACATCAAGTAGCCGGTGGCGAAGAACGCTTGTAAGAACTTGATGCGATTCAGCAGCCACGCTACCGTAAAAGAAGAAACAATGGCAAGCGGTATAAATACGACCATAAAGTAGAACGTATTCTTTATTGAGATCCAGAACAACGGGTCCTGAAATAACCTGACGAAATTTTCCAGTCCGATAAATTCTTTATGGGGTGAGATGATGTTCCATTTCTTCGTCGAGATAACGAGTCCCCACAAGAATGGATACACCCAAAGAACTGCGGTGAAAAGCAGGTACGGGGCAACCAGCCAATAGCCGATTCGGTCGCTTTGTTTGCCTTGTTTGAAGAAAGACAATTTTATCTTCCTGATTTCATGATTCGTTCTATGATCTTATTTGCATCGTGCGCTGCTTCCGCGGGCGTCTTGGTACCATAAACGATGGGCTGCCACAGCTCCCGATTGAGAATAGTCTGTATTTGCACGGTCTGCGGCGTTAAAGCCAGCGGTACGGTGTGCCGGGTCGCCATGGCATAAATTTTCATTTCCGGTTTCTGCTCAAAGTAATCGTTGAAAGCTGCGTTGGTCATCAGATCATCCCGCGCCGGCAGGTAATGGGTTGTTTCCAGCCACAGCACGTCATGTTCTTCGGTGAAATACCATTGCATAAATTCCCAGGCTTGCTTTTTCTTTATTGAATTGTTGAACAGCACCATGCCTTTTTGCTCAGCAAGGGTATAGACCGGTTGATCGGCCGGGTAGAAATCCGGCACCAACAAAGGTGCGATCACATATTCCAGGTCAGGATACAGTTCTTTGATTCTCGTGCCACCGGCATCCTTTATCGCGGCCAGAAACATTTCCTTGGCAAAACCATCGCTTGTTGCGAATTTAGGAGATAAGCCCTCGGCGAACATCCGGTGAAAAAACTCAGTTACCGCCAACCCCGCTTCATTATCAAGAAAGGCCTTTTCCCTTTCAACATCCAGGTAATTCATGCCGCCGGAAGCAGCACAGTAAAGGGTAATATAATCAAACCATCTTTTCCACCAGATCGGGGAAACATCAAGCTCTAATCCATAGCGTTTTCCGGGAATGAAAGCTTTTCTGGCCAGTTCCAGAAATTCACCGTAAGTTCTCGGCGGAGCGGTTGCTCCCAATTCATCGAGCATTTTTTTATTGTACCACATCATCTCCGGGCTGATGTAGATGGGCAGGACATAAACATGGCCTTTGTAAAGCCAGTTGTTCTTGATGTTGTCCACCATTTTCCTTTTTTCAGCCATTTGCCAGAAACCCGGCAGCGTGTCCAGCGCAACGATAGCATCCGCATCGGCCAGTTGGGCGGCAAATCCGGCAAATATGTTGGTGCAGATATCCGGATTTGTGCCGGTGGCGATGGAGGTTAGGATCACTTCCTCGGAAGTCGTGCCCGCCGGGATGGTGCCCCATTTAAGGGGGTCGTTGGCGTGGGAGGCATGCCACTCCGCCACGATAGCCCGGTCAAATCGGGAGACCTCTACGCTGGGCGCAGTCCAGTAGATCAACTCGGCGGTATTGCTTCGATCACTGGACGAGCTGCAAGACAGACCAACGGTTAGAAAAATGGACAGCACTGCTATGAAACTTTTTGGTTGATTCTTCATCAGATCACATTTTTTGTATGAGTATATTTACTCCGTATCTTTCCCAAAATCTATTGCGCCTTCATAAGTCGCCACGCCTATGACGCCCAAGCTCACCTGCCTCAAATCACAACACTACGATTATGAACCATCATCTCCAACTTTGAGTAACTTTAGCAGGTCTGAACAACTCTCTTGACAGCCTGGCAAATCTGGCCATGTATCTATACGATCCTTATTGAATCTCGGTAAAAGGTGTAGGTGGAAGTGAAATATCGATTGCTGCGCTGACTTACCACTCGCATGCAGAATATTAACGCCAGTTGCCTTAATGGTTGATACAAAGTGGTGGCTCAACCTCTTGGCCATTGACATTACAGCCGCGAGGCTCTCTTCGGGAATCGCATAAATATCTTCAAAGTGCTGCTTAGGAATAATGATTGTGTGGCCGCGAACGCTCATTTTTTTGGATAGAAAGGCCATGTAACGACCCTCTTCGACAACTACAAAGGCCGGTTCCTCTCCTCTTACAATTTTACAAAAAACGCATTCTTGTTTCATTTATGATCCCAGTCCAAAGCCAGTCGATAGAACGCACCCGCCAAAAAGCGCCAGACTTTTGGTCGGGTTCGGTGATTTGTTAGCACCTCTTTTCGAATACCAACCGCATCAGGCGCGTCTCCAGGGACAATGGCTCCCTCTGCAAGTTGCCATATGCCGCTGTAAATGAAAATCCGATGCCCTCAAGTAAATTCTTAAGCTCATGCGCTGAATAGATACGCCAGAAAGTTTGCTTGACGATTGGTCCACTCTTTTAAATGACTCGTCATATT
>Ga0209988_10002301_pt1 | contig 12600 bp, 10 predicted proteins | sample N075metaG_FD_183115 | JGI IMG/M metagenome (GOLD analysis project Ga0209988, IMG submission 183115) | Deep subsurface microbial communities from Kermadec Trench to uncover new lineages of life (NeLLi) - N075 metaG (SPAdes) (version 2) | ecosystem: Environmental > Aquatic > Marine > Ocean trench... | reverse complement strand
GAAAAAATTCCTTTTTATACATATCATTATGTAATATTATTTCTCTTCTGAACATAATTGATGGGTGAATAATTGCATATCGTTTTTTTAGCATGGTAAACACAATTTCATCGTGATTTACCGGAAGATTTATTTTAAAATATCTTTGTTTTTTTACAGCTATGTATTGCCCAAAGGTTCCAACAATATCGATTTCTTTATTTTTATTTAAGTACTTGATTTGTTTTTCAAACCTTATAGGTAAACTAATGTCGTCTGCATCCATTCGAGCGACAAAAGGTGTAGTTGCTATTTCCAGACCAATATTAAGAGCTTCAACTAAATTATTTTCTTCAAGCCTTATATATTTAATTTTATCGTTATTTAACTCTAGTAAAAAATCTCTGGTTCCGTCCGTTGAGCCATTATCAATAGCATATATAATAAAATCTTGAAAAGTCTGATTTAGTAATGAATTTATCGACTCATCCAGATACGGCATTCCATTGTAAATTGGAAGGATTACTGATAAGGAAATATCTTTCATCTAGTGTTACTTTAAATATTTAATCCTATATTTGTACCAAACAAGAATATATTCTATCAACTTGTTTATCAAAATTTGCTTGATTGTATTTGTATTCTATTGCATTAAGTCCGTTAACACCTAATGATTTTTTTAAATAATCATCTCGTATTATTCTTTTAATAACTAATGAACCATCTTTTAAATTATTCTTATCAAACAACAAACCACATCTCGCATCATTAATTATTTCTTTAACACCCCCAACATCGGTTGATATAATGGGTAACCCTTGAGACATAGCTTCCCAAATTACAAGTGGCAAACCTTCTCGGTCAGATGTTAAAATCAAAGTATCAAAAAGCTTAAAATAAATTTTGGGATTTTTAACAGTGCCTAGGAAAGTTATTAATTTTTGAACATTCAATCTCTCAATTTGTAATCTGATTTCATCTAACAAGTCCCCATATCCAAAAATGAATAGATGTATATTAACATTTTCTTTGTTTAACTGGGAGATTATATCAATTGCTCTATCCACTCTTTTCTCGCAATCGATTCTTCCAACATAAATAAGTCTAAATGAACCTACACTTTTAATTTTAGAAACAATATTATTATCTAAATTATTATTATCTAAAAATTTATTACCACCATTATAATAAGAAATAATTTTTGAGAAGAGTTTGGTTTCGGAGTGCAATTTTTTCTTTGAAAATTTAGAGGGTGTAAGAACTAGTTGAACACCTTCAAATTTAGTGATTGTGAAATGTGCGATTTGAAAAAGTGCCTTTTCAATAAAATTGTAATACTCGTTTTTAATAAAAATACCATGATAATTAAAAATAACTTTTCTTTTTAAAAAAATGTTGCAAAATCCTGCAATGATATACGGTTTTAGATAATGGGTATGTACTATTTGAATGTTTTCACTACGCACAATTCTTATAAACTTAATGATTGCTTTAATTGGAACCTTGGATGTGATCTCAGGTAAGATTATCACCTTTCCATCTAAATTTTCTATTTCTTCCTCAATGTTTTTATCGCCCTGAAAACAAAGATAATGTAGAAACTTACTTCGATCAGAATTTCGCACTATCATTTTGATATGTGTGAAGATTCCGTCAACCTTTCCATTAAGATGGTCTGCTAAATGACATACTTTTATAATCATTTCAGATCCTTCAATACAATTAAAGATAATTTTATTTAATTTTTTACTTTAGTCCGGATTTTAACTAATTACCTAAATTTATATTGTTTAATAATATAACATTTCATATTCCCTTACCATTATGCTGGAATCAAATTGTTCAGCACTATTTTTTGCTTGAGCTCTGCAGCCTTCATTGGCTTCCATAACCACATTGGCAATTTCTTCTGCTCTAATTTCATTTAATAAATAACCATTGAACCCGTTTTCTATTATCTCTTTATTACCACCATTATTATTTGCAATAACAATCATCCCACAAGCCATTGCCTCTAATATAACTATATCAAAAACAACCCTTTCAGATGCCATAATAAAATAATCAAAGTAATTCATAAATTTTATTATTTCATCATTACTCAATAAACCTAATAAAATAACATTATCTTCTAATTTCATTTCACTGATCATTTCTTGCAAATAATTTGTCTCGGGACCTATTCCAACATTAACGAGCAAAGGATTGCGAACATTTTCTCTTTTAAGGTAATGTACCGCTTTAATAATTGAACTTATATTTTTCACTTTAATGTGGTCAGCAACATTTAGCAGAAGTAAATCATGATTTTCTTTTATTCCATAATCATTTAGGCTATTTTCTGAATTTGAAAGTTGTTTTATTTTTTCTATATCAATTCCATTATAAATAATTTTAACTTTTGATTCATCAATTTCATTTTTTTTATCTAAGAACAATTTCTTCGCTTCCACACTTGGAAAAGTTATTACATCTGCAGCTTTTATTGCTTCATCCTCCATAATGTTGAATCGGGAATACCAGTTTTTCATTAAATCGGAACCAGAATGATAATCTTTCAAATCATCAATGATCGGTCCCTTACTATGAATCGTTAATATTTTTTTTGCTGGATGATCTTTAAAATAATATAAGCTAAGAACGTCGTGAGCATGAATTATATTAAAATTAAAATGTGAAGTGCTAAAATCTTCAAAAGATTTTCGCGCTTCTCTATAGTGATAATTGAGATAAAATGGTGTGGTAACTACTTTTCTATAAGCTTTAGAATTGCGATAAAAATATTTTCCCAGCCCTGATTTACTTAATTGGACTGAATCCACCGAGTAATTTGATCTGCTAAAAGCACTAAATGTCTTGTGATAGTTTTTGGAAAAGTAAGTGACCGAATTATTCCTGTAATCTAATTTACTAAGAATCTCATAAATAATTTTATTCGGGCCCCCCGTCATTTGAGTTGGAAAACCTGTAAATGTCGTTAATAATATTTTACTCATTTCACCAACATTTGAAAAATAATCATTATTTTTGCAACCACCTGATCCATATTATAATACTGATATTCTGCTAACCTGCCACAGAATATCACATTTTCTAATTTACTGGCTTTTATTTGATATAATTTCAATAGTTCGTTGTTAGCATTATTGGGTATTGGATAATACGCCTCACCATCTTTAATAGAATATTCGTACGATAAACTTGTCGTTTCAATAATTTGACCAGTTAAATATTTGTACTCGCTCACACGTGTGTATGGAACTACTTTATCTACATGATTTACAACTGCACTTTCCTGCATTATTTTTTCTTTGTAATTTTTAAATTCGAACCTAATAGATCTATAAGGTAGTTTGCCAAATTCATAATCGAAAAAGTAATCTATGGGGCCGGTGTAAATCAGTTTATCAAATTTAACATCATTTATTATTTTTTTGTAGTTGGTATTTAATGCAATTTCTATGTTTTTATTAGACAACATTTTTTCAAACATTTTTGTGTATCCGTCTTTCGGCATAAACTGATATTTATCTGTAAAATATCTGCAGTCGTCATTTGTTCTAACGGGAATTCTGCCGCAAACGGAAGCGGAAAGTTCACTTGGCTCTAAATTCCATTGTTTTTTTGTGTAATGCTTAAAAAACTTTTCAAATAAATCAATTCCCACTTGATTTACTATTATATCCTCGGAGTTATTAATAGGATATCTTTTCTCTTTTACTTTTTTATAAAATTCTTCTACTTCCTTTGCAGTATGAAGATTTAAGTTATACAATTTGTTTATTGTAATTCTGTTAATTGGAATTGGATATAATTCACCGCTAAGTTTTGCTAAAACTTTATGTTCGTAAGCTCTCCATTCAGTGAACTGAGAAAGATAATCAAATACTTTTTTGCTGTTTGTGTGAAATATGTGCGGACCGTAACGGTGTACAAGAATACCATGTTCATCATATTCATCATATGCATTACCACCGATATGATTTCTTTTTTCAACAATCAATACTTTCTTGTCTAACTGCGATGCTAAATTTTCTGCCATCACTGAGCCCGCAAATCCTGCGCCTACAATTAAGTAATCATATTTCATTACTATTAAATATAATTTTCTTTTTCTGAACAAACAAATATGTTAAAAGTGTTACAACAAATTCTGTAATTACCACAGCTACTGCTGTACCAACTGCAAAATATTTTGGGACTAAAACTAATAATAAAATAATATGTAAAAGTGCCGAAAGACTTATTACCAAATTAAATGATTTATCATAACCAAGTGGAAGCATTATTTGAATTCCAAAAACATTACTTAACGAGATTAATAACGGCAGCGCAGAAATGATCCTTAACAACTCCCCGGATGCTGCAAATTTCTCACCTAGTAAAAGTTCAACTAACTGAGGTGAAAAAACAAATAATAATAAACTTACTGAAAAACCTATTACAAATTCTAACTTCAATAATTTCTTTATGAATAGAATATACTTTTCATAAGATTCTTTTGCAAGACTAGTTACATAAGGAAAAACTGTCTGCGATAGCACAGATTGAATTCCCTGGAATGCCATTCTTATTTTATCAGCCGCTACATAATATCCAACAACAGTTTCACTTGCGAATAAACCAAGGATAAAAGTATTGGATGTAGTATAAATATTTATTGCTATCATCGATTGGAAAATGTTCCACCCGGATTTTAATTGATTTCTAATCTCTTCAAACGAAGGCAGTCTAAATTTAATTTTAAATTTTACCAGTGAAATAACTATTCCAAATATTCCAATCAATATTTGAGCAATTGAATTTAATAAAACAAGAAGCAGGTAATCACTTTCTTCTTTTATCAAAATGAAAATTAGTACGGTTACGATGCTGCGAATAACAACTTGAATTATTGTTATATATTTCATCTGCTCCATTCCCTGGTAAAACCAGCTAGGGAAGAGGACTCCGCCGATAACAAATCCATAACTCAATAAGTACACTTCCCAGTTGTTTTTGAAGAATGGGATAAAATAGACTATGGAAATAAAGATCAGAAAAGAAACAATGGAAAGTAGAAGTTTGATTGTAATAATTGTTGAAAAAGTTTTTGAGAGTTTTTCTTTATCATCCCTGATGATGGATATTTCTTTTGTGCCGGAAAGACTAAATCCGTAATCACTTATTAAATTAAAGTATGCAATAAATGCTGCAGCGAAATTAATTAAACCATACTTTGCAGGACCGAGTACACGCACAACATAAGGTAGAACAATTAATGGAAATAAATAATTTGCAATTTGTAAAATTGAAAGAGAAGTGAAATTTTGTATTAGTCTTCGATATGGACCATTTATTTTTGGTAATATTGACAATTATTAAACCTATTTATTGCAATAATATCGTAAGAAAAAATTTGCCATAAAGACACAAAGTTACATTAAGAAAGGATACAGTAAATTTTTCAACAGTTGAAATATATACAACAACCATTATTGAAATGTATAGCTATAAGTTTGAATCTTAAAATTTGATAGTTGAATATTATTTGTTTTTTGAGTTTTGAGTTTTGGAATTTCCAGTTAACTGAAATAAAGTTGTTATTTATTTACCAACCAATTTTCAGGGTTTTGATTGGTTCTTGAGTTCCATATTTCAAAATGCAGCACTTTGCCGTCCACACTCTCACCAATCTTTGCAATCACTTTTCCTGTTGCTACTTTATCGCCTTCGTCAATATATATTTCTGCCAGGTGACCATACACGGTTCTGTAATCACCTTTATGTGAAACTATAATTACACTTCCATAACCAGGGAGCCAATCAATTACAGATACAATTCCCTCTGCTACGCATCGTACATTCGGATCTTTTTTTGAAGAAATATCTATACCATAATTTACGGTGACCGTCTTCAGTTCAACATTTCTGTTTTGCCCGAATCGTTTAACAATTTTTCCGTTATGTAATGGCCAGAGCATATTGCCTTTAAGTTCGATAAATGATGAAAAAGTTGAACTGTTTAATGAATATTCAACTCCCATATTGCTTTCTTCAATTAAGTCGGATTCACTTATAATTTCTCCGTCTTTGGAAGCAAGCAACAGTTTTCTTCTTAATTCTTCTTCTCTTTTTCTGCTTTCTGCTTCTTCAACAAGTTTTGTAATTAAAGACTTAATTTGTTCCTGTGATTGTTTTTTAACAGTTAATGTTTTTAGTAGTTCGGCTTTATCACTTTTAATGGATGATAAAACTCTAGTGCGCTCATCAAGTTTATTCTTTAACTGTCCTTCATCCGATTTCTTTTCTGCAACCAACAACGCGTTTTTTCTTTTCTCAAATTCCACTTTGGTTTTAACTTTAAACAATTTCTGTTTTTTAATTTTAAACTCTTCAAGATCAAATTTTCTTCTTTCAGAAAACTTTCGAAGATAATGAATTCGTACAACCGCCTGTCTTAACGATTCTGCATTAATTATGCTTTCCAGCTCATTGTAAGTGCCTTTCTTGTACAACGCCAGAACATACTTTGCATAATTATCTTTCAGCAAGTTAATTTCTTCTTCAATACTTTTTATTTTTTTTTCGAGGTTAGTAATTTCTTTTTGCTGATTTGCTTCTTCTTTTCTGAGTTTGTTTATAACTTTATTTAAAAGGAATGCCTGCTTATTATAATTTTCTAACGCTTCGAATGATTCTTTTTCTTTTTGTGTTTTTTGGGAAAGTTCATTTTCTAATTCAGCAATTTCATTCCTTAAAAGAAATAGCTGCGATTTTTTTTCGTCTATTTGATCCTCATCCTGTGTAATCAAAAACGGGGATAAGAGTAAGGCAAGGATTAATATTTTATGTGCGGTTACCATCACCAGGAAATAATTGTGGCATCTTCCGGCAGAACAAAATCGATATAAACATCTCTTTGGTTAGCGACAATATTTCTGTAATCAATACTTAATTTTTGATGGGTTAACTTATTTTCTATCTCAATTGTAAACGGAACTGCTACATTATCCAGCAATTCAAAACTTGAATACTTCCCTCTAATATCCACAGAGCCGTCATTTGATTTTAACTGGTAATCTGTAATACTCAATTCCCTTATATCTACTTTATAAGTTGTTGTAAATCCATTAATCGAATCAATATAAGTTAATACATATTTATCATAATTAACTTCGTAATCATCCGGCTGTTTATAAAGATTTTTTGTAAGATTAACCGAACCAACAAAAGCATCTAAAAGATCACTGAAAGATAAATTGATCTTAAAAATATTTTTTAGAATATCGTCATTCACTTCTCCAGTGTATGCTGTATTTTCAAGAGCATCATAAAAAATGTAATTATCATTTGTAACTAATGCCTGCGCAAGCTCTATTCCAAATGGACCGAAAATGGTAAGATAAATTGAATCCGGTTTTTGCATAACAACTCTAAAGTTTGCACTGTTATTGTACTGCTCCGATTCAATTTTGAGTACACCAACACCTTCAAAGTTTCTTATTTTTCTTCGGTTCGCTTCAAGTTTATTTATCAATCTTTCCGAAGGAAGGATTTCAATTTCATCAAGCGGTTTAGAAGGAACACATCCCCAAAAGGATAACGTAAAAACAATACTTATCATTTGAATAAAGGTTACAATTAATTTCAAATCACACCCGTCTCAACTTTTTGAATAAGAGTTTCACTATCCGAATCCATATCTAATGCTTTCTTCCATGTTTCCATTGCCTGAGATTGTTTTCCCTTCATAAATAATATATCCCCTAAGTGTTCAAGCATTACTGAATTCTCTCCGCCAGCTTCAATAGCTTTTTCAATATACTCTTGTGCTTTATCATATTCTTCAAGTTGATAAAAAATCCAACCTTTTGTATCGAGATATGAGGAGTTAATAGAATCAGCATCCAAAGCAATGGTAACCATTTCCAATGCACGCTCGAGTTGAAGACTCCGCTCTGAAAGTGAGTATGCATAGTTATTGTTTATCAATGCATTATCAGGTTCCAGTTCCAAAGCTTTTTCATAAACACTGTCACTCTCAGCCATATATTTTAGATTATTATAACTCAATCCTAACTGACCGAGCAGGTTAACATCATCCGGATTCATCTTTAGTGCAATATTAAGATACTCAATCGCTTCATCTTCACGCCCGAGTTGGCTGAGTGTAAAAGCGTAAGCTGAGATTGCTGTTAAATCATTTCGGTTAAGTTGAACCGCTTTAAGTAAATAGGGTTCTGCATCTGTAGTTTTAGTGTTTTGTGCAAGCGATAAACCAAGAATTAAATTTACGGCAAAATCATTCGGAAACATTTCAACCGCTTCTCGCATTAACTTTTCTGCTTCATCATATTTTTGATTATCGAAATATAATCCGCCTAAACGAATCCATGCTTGCGAATTATAACGTGCATTTTCGGTAACGTACTTAAAATATTCAATCGCTGTAGAATCATCTCTTTCACTTAACGCAATTGCTCCAAGATATAATTTTACCTGCCAATCGTTCGTATCGGCATCTATAGTTTCAAAAATATCTTTTGCTATTGGTAAAACAGTTGTATCACTTATTGCCTTTGCAAAAAAAGATGCACCAATACCAATCTTGCTTTCAAGCGGAATTTCTTCCTGCTGGATAAGAAAATTGTATTCTTCAGAAGCAGCTTCCCACTCTCCCATCTGAATTAATATTTGTGCTTTCTTTTCCCTTGCATCAAGATCATCAGGAGTTGATTCAACAATATCATTTACCATAATTAGAGCAGCATCATAATTCTCTGTTCGCTGGTAAAATTCAATAATAAGTTTTTGAAGGGCTACATTGCTCGGGTCTATTGCCAGAAGTTTTTCAAGTGAGTTTGCAGCTTCTTCATTATAACCAAGTTTTTCATAAGATTCAGCGACTCTAATTAATATATTCCATTCGGGACCAATAACTGTTATTAACTGTTCATAAATTCTTATAGCTTCAAGCGGTTTCGAATTTTCATATACACGGGCTAATTTATAGTAAGTGTTAACATCTGTTGAATCAAGTTCAATAAGTTTTTCAAGCACAACTGCCGCAGAATCATTTTCCCTTGCTATGATGAAAATATCTGCCATCAAATTATAATACTCAGTTTCCTTAGGGTCGTCTTCAACTGCAAGGCGAATACTTTGAAGTGCATTTGATAGTTTATTATTAGCCAAATATGATTTTGCCAATGCGTAATAGATACCGCCACTAACATCATATTTCAATGCATTTTGATATTCTAAAACAGCGGTTTGGTAATCACCTTCCTGCTCTGCAATACTTCCGTTAAGAAAGTGTTCCATTGCCCTCTCTTTAGGATTATCAACTTCCTCAAATTGTTTATTAGTTGTTGCCTGGTGTACTTCTTTAGTTCCGGAACAACCAACGAGTATACCAATAAGGATTGCTATGTAAAAAAGATATTTCATCTGTTTAAAATTTCTAATTAAGGTCAGATGGAACTCGTCCCGATCCATCGGGACTCGTTTCATAAATATTAAAAATTATCATAAAAATATATTATTATACCTTTGGAATAACAAGGTAATTTAATTATCAACTCCGTTTGTTTCATACTATTTTAAATAAAAACCGTTCCAAAAGTTACAATTAATTTTGCCGCTATTGTTTTCAAATCCTGTTTAAAGCGATCATAAATCATTAAATTTGAATTCGTAAAATTGTTTAGCAAAGATTACAAGAATGAAAAACATAAAAACATTTATCTTATTTTTTATCGTATTAGTTTTAGCGGGATTCATTCTGCACTATTTTATCTTCAGCATTTATGAAGTTAAAATTGTTGTTAATCCAAGTGAAGTTTTTGCAGATCCATCCACCGAAATTAAAGTGACTGTAAAACCAATAAATGCAATGGGTTGGGAAATACCGTTCAGAACTGTAAAAGCGAAATTCAAAATTCTGGAAGGAAATGATCTTGTAATAATTAAATTAGTAGATAAAGAAAATGGATTTATTTTATTGCAATCAGTAGGAACTGAAGGGAAAGTTGGTATTTATATTGATTCGGAATATTCTTTATTCCCTTCATATATTGAAATTCAAATACTTCCCAAAACTGTTTGATTATTTTATGTGGGAACTAAATTAAGTTATGTTAATAATTCTTATTTTTGATTATTATTCCTCCAACATTTTTCTTAATGAGGAGCTATGAAAAACTTATTACTTATCATCACCTGTTCTTTAATAATTACGAGCATATCCCTACCGCAGGGAACGGCAGGAGAAAAAGCTAAATATGAATATATGTATTTAATTGATATGCCTGTGGCAGGAGTGTTAGAGAAAGGAGTTGTAGGTGTAGCTGCCGATATTATGCGAAGCGGTGTGATGATTGCTTATCTGGAAGTCGGTGTTTTCGAAAATCTTAGTTTCGGAATTTCTTACGGAGGCGCAAATATAATTGGCACCGGTGCAATCGATTGGTACAAATGGCCAGGTATAAATGTAAGAGCAAGAATATTGAATGAAACAACAACTTTTCCGGCACTTACTTTAGGTTTCGATTCCCAGGGTAAAGGAGAATATTTTGATGATCAAAACCGATACGCAATAAAATCGCCAGGTTTTTTTGCTGCTGCAAGTAAAAATTTTGCTCTTTGGGGATTTTTAGCACTGCACGCCACAGGTAATTATTCACTTGAAAATAGCGACGGTGATAATTTTGTAAATCTTATGGTTGGATTAGAAAAGACAATCGGTTCTCAAGTCTCCTTGATAATAGAATATAACTTTGCACTTAATGATAACAATGGGAATTTTGGAAACGGAAAAGGATATTTGAATGCCGGATTACGCTGGAGTGTGGGAAGCGGTTTTACACTTGAATTTGATTTGCGCGATTTATTAAAAAACAGCAGCCTAAATACATCATCTGCGGATAGAGCGCTAAGGATTGAATATATCCAGGCAATTTTCTAATAACGCGCCATAAACTGCTTTTGTTCTTAATATATATTGTACACTTTAATATACGATTTAGTTTAAGGATTTGTACAAAAATCTGCAATGATTTTATGTATTCTATAAATTTTTAACATTTTTACAGTTTTTAAAGTGGGCTTAATAATTGCAAAATTGCCATTAAATTATATCAGAGAGGATGAGATGAAAAAGCTAATAACCAAATATTTATTGACAATTGCAATACTGCCTGCTTTTTTAACAGGATGTTACACGCAGGTAGCCACACAAGATGATTCTAATTTAAATTATTCCTCCGATGAGTCTTACCAGGATTACGTTTATGAAGGAGAAGAAAATACTGGGGGAGGTTATTTTGATGAAACTGACACTTTAGAAAATTATTATTACGATGAAAATGATAGTGGTGAAGTAGTAATAAATAATTATTATGGTTACAATCCCTTTTACTCCGGTTCATATTATGATCCTTACCCCACCGTAAATATTTCATTTGGATTTGGTTTCGGCTACGGCTATTCCTACTACTATCCCTGGTACACCGGCTGGTATTATCCATATTACCCCGGCTATTGTTATTACCCAATATATTATTATCCAACGTACTACTATAGTTATTATCCTTATTATGGTCATGGAGGATATTACGGCGGATACTATGGAGGATATAATAGTCCATATTATAAAACCAGATCGGGCTATGTATCAAGAATAAGGAACGGTGGCGGAAGAGGTTACGGTAATAGAAGAAGAGATCCGCTAAGAAATCCAACCGTAGTTTCTAATACAACTAGAAGAACTTTAGAAAGAGGAAGAACTACGAAAGTTCGTAATGATAATGGCAAAACTGTTAGGGATAGAGATCTATATTCACTTAATACTACCAGCAGGAACAAAACTGTTTCTGAAAGGACAAGAACAAAATCTGTACTCACCGGTAAAAGAATAGATGTTAATCGTAACAAAACTAAAAGAACGCTCGGCACAAAAAACACAGAGCGAACTAAAAGATTCACATCCAACACTCGGAATTCGAATACCGAAATTAGAGGAACGAGAAAAACCAACACAAAAAGGTTTACAACTAAAACAAACAAGAATACCCGGACAAAAAATCCTTACATCAAAAAGAATAATACCAAGAGATATACAAACACAAGTAGAAACAAAACAACAAAAAAGTATAAACCGGTTCAACGAAATACTTCGAACAGGAATAAAACAACTAAAAACACTTATAAACCACCAAAGCGGAACACAAACACTAAAAGCTATAATCCGCCCAGGAATACGAGGAGCAATACACCAAAGTCTTATTCACCGTCGAGGAGAAATAATTCACCCAGAACTACCTCGCCACAACGAACCACTTCAAGAGGATCGAATAACGGTGGAAGAAGAAGCAGATAATTTTTAAAGGGAGGATAGAAAAATGAAAAAGTTTATACCATTAATTTTAGTTTGGTTAGTAACTCTTATCTTCACAGGTTGTTACACTCATATAGCAGTTGATGATAGTTATGCTTATTCAGATCCTGCAACAATAATAATTATTGAACCCGCTCCTCCACCTCTTGTAATCATTCATCCGATTATTGGAGGGCCACACCCTCATCCACCAACAAATCCAGTAGAACCTCCATATAAAATACGAAAACCGATTAAACGTC
>Ga0209988_10002299_pt1 | contig 12608 bp, 9 predicted proteins | sample N075metaG_FD_183115 | JGI IMG/M metagenome (GOLD analysis project Ga0209988, IMG submission 183115) | Deep subsurface microbial communities from Kermadec Trench to uncover new lineages of life (NeLLi) - N075 metaG (SPAdes) (version 2) | ecosystem: Environmental > Aquatic > Marine > Ocean trench... | reverse complement strand
TTTCTTCGTGAGCGCCGGCCATCTTCAACCAGATACCGAAATAAACTTTCCACGACTGAGTTCCTTTTTCTTTTTCAGATTCGGCCAAAGCTTCATATTCCGCCTGCCTGATTTTGGCCACGGTTGCCTTGATTCCAAATTCGCCTAATACTTTTTGAATGACAAAATAATCCGGAAAAATGAGGGTGTTGCCGGCATCGAAAAAGATTGTTTGTATTTTATTTTTCATAGAATTAAAAATTGGGCACAGAGTTTTACGGAGAATCTCAAAGATCAGAGAAAAAAATAACAAATGTCATTCATGCATGTTCTTACAGGCTATTGCAAATAAGACTTAAGCCACGGATTCCACTGATTATCTGAATAATTATTAAGGAAAGGTTCTTTTTCGTCAAACAATCTGTGAGAATCCGCGTTCATCAGTGGCAAAAAATGAATCTGCAACAGCCTGGGATGTTCTTAGCAGGAATCCGGTTTTTTGTACTGAGCCTGGATACCTGATTAAAAAACTTCGGGCATGACAAGAGACTAGCTATCGAAAAAACCTATGAGAGCTACTACTTTGTGCTTTCGGTTTCCTTTAATTTAAACCTCAATTCGCATTAAATCCTGGCCAAGAATTGTGTTCGGGAAAATCCTTGTAGCCTGCGCCAGGAATTCTTCTGCATCATTTTTCTCGTAACGAGCACTAATGTGGGTTAGCAAGAGTTTTTTGGCCTTCGCCTCTTTGGCAATCTGTGCAGCTTGTGCGCCGGTTGAATGGCAGGTTTCATCAGCACGTTCTTTTCGGGAATCGTCGAATGTGGCTTCGTGAATCAGCAAGTCAGCATTTCGGGCCAGCCTGACTGAATTCTGACACGGCCTGGAATCGAGGCAGATAGCAACTGTTTGCCCGGGACGTTCCAGGCCTAAGACCTGGGTCGGTTTTATCTCTTTGCCATTTGGTAACACGACTGTCTCGCCGTTTTGCAGGCTTGCTCTCAATGGACCGTCAGGAATACTGAGTTGTTCAGCCTTTTTAATATCAAATTTGCCGGGCCGTGGTTTTTCCTCGAGCCTGAATCCCAAAGTTAAGATTCGATGGTTTAAAGGCAAGGCGGTTATTGAGTATTCTTTAAAGTCCCAAATATTTTCTTCCAGGTCATTTTCAACTTCACAAACCGTAATTGGATAACCAAGTGTGAAAAGAGACATTTTTTGCATAAAGCTCAAATATTCTGAAAGCCCTTTGGGGCCGTATAAGAACAGCGGCTTTTGACGTCCGTTTAACTGCATAGAAGTCAAAAGTCCAATCAGACCGTAAAAGTGGTCGCCATGAAAATGGGAAATGAAAATACGGCTCAATTTTCCCGGCTTGAGCTGTGCTTTTTGAAACTGAACCTGCGTGCCTTCTCCGCAGTCAAATAATAAAATTTCGCCAAGCCGAATCAAAGCGGTTGCGGAGGTACAACGGGATTTTGTGGGCAGTGCTGCGCCTGTTCCTAAAAGAACGATTTCCATGAGATAATTAATTGTGAGTTACAAATTATGAGTTAAGAATTTCAAATTAACATATAAAAAACTCCGCGAGTATGGACTCTTGTGCTACCAAGAGATTGCTCTATTGTGTTTGTCGCCCCGGAGGGCAAAGGCCACGCCGGTCAAAATAATAAATCCGCCGAGAAATTGCAAACCGGTTATTTTTTCTCCTAAGAGGAAAAAGGCCAGAATGGAGGCGCCGATCGGTTCGCTTAAAGTAATGACTGCAACTGTCGTTGCTGAGAAAAGTTTCAGCGCCCAATTCAGGGTCGTGTGTCCGATGACCTGCGGCACAAACGCAATCAGGAAAAATAGCAAATACGTATTTGCATTGTAATCAAAAAATGAGTTTCTCAGGAACCCGCTGATGAAAACTAGAAATAAAGCGGTGATTGAGTAAACGATCGTTACATAAGAAAAGGTGTCGATGCGGGCGCGCAGGACTTTTCCAATCAAATAGTGCCCGGCGATTCCGATGGCGCCGGCCAGAGCTAATGCGTTTCCAAAAAGAGAGTTTTTACCGACGCCGAATTCTTTAGAGCTTAGAATTACCGCGCCAATGAGCGTGAAGGTAATGCCCCAAATAAGCAGTTTACCCGGTTTTTGTTTGAAAAAAAGGATTGAGCCGATGGCGACAAAAACCGGCGAGGTTGAGACCAGAACGACCGAACTTGCAACCGAGGTGTGGTCTAAAGATGTGATCCAGGCTGCGAAATGCCCACAAAGAAACAGGGCGGAGAAAAATGCCAGACCGAGGTCTCTTTTATGGAATTTATTCAACGGGTTGGTTTTTTTTACGCCAGCGGTGGTGATGAAAAAAAGAGAGGCGAAGACGAGGCGGTACATGGCGATGACCATGGAAGGCGCATCGCAGAACTTAATTAAAATCGATGCCGAAGAGATGGCAATGATGCCGATCCCCAGTCTAAGATAATGGCGCATGGATTGGATTTTTTGAAAAGCAAGTTTTGGTTATCGGAAAGTATGAAGGAAATTGGAGAAGATCAAACTGTGTGAGCTGCGAGTTTCAGGTTTCGGTTTATTCAAGCGGAAAGCTCGAACACCGAATCAGAACACTTTAAAATGTTATAATAGTAACTTCTGGGCGTGGCGCCGGAGCGGCCTATAAAATAATCAAGTAAAATGTCAAGCTGAAACTTGAACTGCCCAATAAAAAAGCCACCTCATTCAGATTTCGAAATAAGGTGGCTTGGAAAAATATCTGATAAAATTTAATTACGGGGGTGAACAGCCAAAGGCCACGTAATTATATTCGGTGTATTTGCTCCATTTGTCGGGCAATTCATCTTCGGGGAAGATGGCCTCAACCGGACATTCAGGTTCGCAGGCGCCACAGTCGATACATTCGTCCGGATGAATGTAGAGCATTGCCAAGTGCGCTTCATCACCCTCCGAGAGTTCGGTGTCTGCCACTTCATAAATACAATCGACCGGACAGACATCAACGCATGCTTTATCCAGAACATCAACACAGGGCTCAGCGATGATATAGGTCATATTCTCACCTCCTTTTTAAAAATAATTTAGCATTAATTAAAGTATCGTTATTTACTTTTATTTCTTTACCATTTTTAAGCAGGTTTGGGTCACCTCCTTGATGACGTCGTCATAGTTGACTGCGATGCGACCATTTTTGAGGTAGAAAATCGTTTGCATGATTGTGCCGATGACCATTGCGCTAGCCAACGACAAGTCCATTTTCCTGAAGATGCCTTCCTTCTGGCCTAAGCGTAGAATTTTGGTGAGCATTTGTTTGGGCTTCATTTTTTCCCGGGAATGCCGTTTTAATTCCGTCTGATGGGCGGAGATTATGAAGCCGTACCTTCGCTGTTCGCGACGGGAGAATTCGAAGAAACCGGCGACAAATGCCTGCAACATCTCCTCGGTGTTTTTGGTGTTTTTAAGATACCCCTTTAAGTATTTCCAGAAATAGTCCAGATTGTGCTCGAAAATACTTTCGGCAAGGTCTTCTTTGCTATGAAAATGCCGGTAGATTGTGCCTTCGGAAATGCCGGCACGGAGGGCTATAGCACGGGTAGTGGTGGCCTTGATGCCTTTTCTCATAAATAAAGCCAGGGCGGCATCGATGACGTCTGTTTTTTTGGTAAGGGGACGTGCCATTTCTTATAATAAGTGAGTGTTTACTTACATCGGGATTATAAGGAAATAAATTGTTGTAGTCAAGAGGGAATTTCAGTAAAAAGCATTTTTATTGGTGATTACTTTTCTTGACTTTTTATGCTTATTTGTCTATTTTGATTCATCTTAAATCTGGAGTGATAATTATGAGTTTAATACCATCGTTGCTCGATGCAAAGAATCGCTCTGCACGGTTTACAGATCTGAAACTGATGTGCAAATGTTAGCTGAAAATGATTCTTTAATTGGAGAGGAAATATTGGCCGGGTTCGAAATAAAGATTGCAAAGTTTTTTGAAGAATAGTCCTCTTTAAACTTGCCTCATAAACTCTGGTTGACTTGCTTTTCATTTTCATTTAATTTTTTATAGAAAATTATTCAGTTGTTCCATCAAAATCAGGAGGAATTCATGAGTCGGATTAAACAAAATTTCATTCTTCTGGCACTAATGACACTGTTCATCGTCAACTCATCTCTTTGGAGCCAGGATGTAGAAGAGGATTCACTTAAACTGAAATTTAAATTTGAACCGGAGTCCATTCAACTCGGGGTTGGCGATACGATCATTGTAAAAATTCAGCTGCTGAACGAGGCCGGCGAAATTCATAAGATGCCGTTCATCCTGTATGCCCGTGGCACCAAGGCTCGCAGATCTGTTGAAATTCTGCCGAGGCTTGTAAAAGGTGGTAGCGTTGACGCCAAAGTCATAGCGCACCGCCCGGGTACTTTTAAAGTAAATGCGAGAACGGTTACGGTAAAAAGAGAAAATCGTATGAGAGGTGAAATACCGGTTGATGTGGCGTTTCCGCCGCTGGAAAAGATCACCTTTATTAATCCTCCCGATCACATTTATACCGGAACTGCCATTGTAATTGAAACGCAAGTCTGGGATAAGGCCGGCCTTGAGCGCAGAGGGCTCGATGTTCGCCTCACGAGCAGCAATCAGCAGACCGCCTCTATGGACGAATATGGAAATATTAGCGCGCATAAAACCGGCACTGTCACCATACAGGCTCAAATCGAAGATATTGAGGCCAAAATCAACGTAAAAGTTTTGGCAAATCCGGTTGAGAGGCTGGAACTTTCCGCAAATATGAAAGATGCCCGCACCGGAGACGTTATCGAATTTAAAGCGGTTGCCCGAAATGGCTTGGGAAAAGTTATCGAAGATGCACCAATCAGCTACTCGGTTATTGGTAAGCCGGAGCAAAAGCGTGGCGCACCTGCTTCGGCTCTCATCGAACAGGACGGCAGGTTTGTGGCTGAGACGCCGGGGACTTACACGATTTTAGCCCACTGCGGTTCATTTGTTGCCCGCAAGACCGTTGGTGTAAAGGCGCGGAATCTTAACACAAAGCTCGAGCTGGTTGGCCACGGCGAAGTGCTGGATGTTTACTCCTCCGACCTCTGGGTGTGGGAAGGTGCGGACGGACGGGATTATGCCGTCACCGGAACCTGGGGTGCAAAGGGAGACACTTATTTTTGGGATGTTACTGATCCGGCCAATATGAAAACCATCGACACTGTTCGGGTGGACGCACGAACGATCAACGACGTCAAGATCTCGGAAGACGGCAGGATCGCTGTGATTAGCCGAGAAGGTGCCTCTAACAGAAAGAATGGCCTGGTTATTTTGGATGTTAGCAATCCTGCCGATGTCAAGATTCTTTCACGGTTTGATGATAAATTAACCGGCGGTGTGCATAATGTATTTATTTATGACAACCACATTTATGCTGTCAACAACGGGACTCGTTATGACGTCATTAACATTGAAGACCCGACGAACCCCTACCGGGTCTCTCAGTTTGAGCTGAAAACACCGGGACACGGGGTTCACGATGTTTGGATTGAAAACGGCATCGCTTTTTCGTCTAATTGGCAGGACGGCGTGCAACTGGTTGATATTGGCGGAGTGACTGCCGGCCGGCCATTCCGGAAATTCGGAGAAACAGCCAGCCCGGAGATCAGTTCGCCGTTTATGGGAGGCGGTTCACCCACCAACCCGATTCAATTTGCAGGTTATGAATATGCCAGCGGCTGGAATCACGCAGCTTTCCCCTTTTTAAATAAAGAAACAAAAAAGTTTTATGTGCTTGCCGGCGATGAAGCATTTCCTTACGGTTTGAGCGGCCCGAATAAAAAAATACCGGAAATTGCCGCCGGCTGGATTCACTTTGTGGATTTTACCGATCCGTTAAATCCCAAAGAAACGGCCCGCTACGAAGTTCCCGAAGCAGGTTCGCATAACTTCTGGGTTGAGGATGATATTCTCTACGCCGCATTTTACAACGGCGGTCTGAGAGTGGTAGATGTATCAGGAGACCTCATGGGCGATCTTTATAAACAAGGCCGGGAGATCGGCTGGTTTTTACCGATGCACCGCGACGCCAGCATCCCGAATGCACCGATGGTCTGGGGTCCTCAGCCGCACAAAGGCACGATTTTCTTTACCGATATGAACAGCGGGCTCTGGGCTGTGCGGATTGTTGAAAAGAAAAAAGAGGGCACAAACTGATGAAACAATTAGCCGTTTATTTGACTTTTGCGGCCTTAAATATTTTATGCTTTAACGTGAATGCTGAGGCTAAGGGTAAGAAGTATTATATTTATGTCGCTGCTGAATCTGAGGATGAAGTTGCGGTCGTTAAATTTGAAGGTGAGACTGCCTCGGTGGAAAAACGTATTTCGGTTGGCGTCTGGCCGGTGGAGATCGAAGGGCCGCACGGCATGACCATTAGTCCGGATGGTCAGTACTGGTACCTCTCCATGGCGCACGGCAAGCCGTATGGTCATGTCTACAAGTTCAAGACCGGCACTGATGAAATGATTGCCCGGGTCGAACTCGATTTGTTTCCCGCAACCATGCAAATTTCTCCTGCGACGGGATTTCTCTACGTAGTGAATTTCAACCTTCACGGTGATCATGTGCCCAGCACGGTCTCTATTGTCGATCCGGAATCCATGGAAGAAATTGATCGTGTCACAACCGGCGTTATGCCGCATGGCTCACGCCTGTCACCGGATGGCCTCAGTCATTACTCAGTCGCAATGATGAGCGATGAGTTGTATGAAATCGACGCTATGTCTTTTGAGGTAAGCCGCATATTAAATTTAGCTGGAGAGTCGAGTGCAAATGAGCATCAGATGGCAGGTAAGGAAACAATGCAACACGGTATGCCTAAAGCAAAACCTACCTGGGTCTATCCTCATCCGACTCAACCACAGGTTTATGTGGCCAACAACGGCACAAACGAAGTCGTCGAGGTTGACCTGAATGACTGGAAAATCACCCGCCGATTTCCGACCGGGAAGGGTCCTTACAACCTTGAAGTGAGCAACGATGGGAAAATACTGGTGGTGAGCTACAAGTCCGAAGGCTCGACGGGTATCTGGGATTTGAAAAAAGGCAAAGAATTAGCGAAAATTCCCAACAGCCGCAAAGTCACGCACGGGGTCGTCATTTCTCCGGACAGCCGTTATGCTTTTGTGTCGGTTGAAGGTAAAGGCGGTGAACCCGGCGCGGTTGATGTGTTCGATTTAAAAAAACTCAAACATGTTGCGACCGCGGAGGTTGGTAAACAGGCGGGGGGAATTTCGTTCTGGAAGATGGAAGAATAGTAGTTTTCAGAAACTATATTTTTTTCTCAACTTTCAATAGTAAATTTGTCCTGTTCTTCAGGCTCAACTTCAGGAGCCTCTTTTAAAGCGTCTATAATATTTCGCGACCTAAAAGTGTCGGAGACCGTTTTCACTTATCTCCGACACCATCGGTTGTAAACTAACTTTTTTAATTTTAAACACCAAAAAATGCCCGATAAAATCATTATAAAAGGCGCACGAGAGCATAATTTAAAAAACATCGATCTTGAAATTCCGCGGGACAAATTGGTGGTAATTACCGGTCTATCCGGTTCGGGTAAATCGTCGCTGGCTTTTGACACCATTTATGCTGAGGGTCAGCGCCGGTATGTGGAATCACTCTCTGCTTATGCCCGCCAGTTTCTGGGTTTGATGGAGAAACCCGACGTAGATTATATCGAGGGGTTATCGCCGGCGATTTCGATTGAGCAGCGCAAAGCCAGCCAGAACCCACGCTCAACCGTTGGAACAGTGACTGAAATTTACGACTACCTGCGATTGCTATTTGCAAGGGTCGGCAAACCTTACTGCTACAACTGCGGCAAGCCGATTCAACGGCAAACCGTTCAGCAGATTGTCGACACGGTGCTTGGCATGGAGCAGAATACCAAAATTCAGGTTCTGGCTCCGGTGATTCGCGGCCGAAAGGGTGAGTATCGCGAAGTTTTTGAAGGCGCGCGCCGGGATGGTTTCGTCCGCGTGCGGGTTGATGACACGGTCCATGATCTGTCAAATGAAATTAAACTGGACAAAAACAAGAAACACAATATCGAAATCATCGTCGACCGTCTTGTGGTTAGTTCCAAGATTGAATCCAGGTTAGCTGAGTCACTTGAAACTGCGCTCACAATTGCCTCCGGAATCGTGCTCATCGACGTGCTGGACGATAAGCAGAATGGCGCATCAAAAGCGCTGCTTTTCAGCGAGCACTTTGCCTGTGTCGATTGTAGTATTTCCTATGAAGAACTTGCCCCGCGCATGTTTTCTTTCAACAGTCCATATGGCGCCTGTTCAGCTTGTAACGGTCTGGGCACAACCATGGAAGTCGATCCCGATTTAATCATTCCGGATGAAAAACTTTCTTTACGGCAAGGGGCCCTGTCCAAATGGGCGGTTAGTGAAGACGGCTGGTATTCAAATCAATTGCAGGCGGTTTCCCGACACTACGAAATCGATATGGATAAACCGTGGGAGGCTCTCGACGCATCTCAAAAGAAAATTTTGCTGCACGGTTCAAATGGCGAAGAAATTCGCTTTCAGTACGAGTCAAAAAACAGAAAGACGCAGGCGGAATTCACCAGCACTTACGAGGGGATTATTCCGAATTTAATGCGACGGCACAAACAAACAGAGTCGAATCACGTTCGATCCTGGATCGAGTCTTTCATGAACGTCAATTCCTGCCCGGACTGTAATGGGCAGCGTTTGCGGAAAGAAGCGCTTGCGGTGCGGATTGGCGACAAGAATATCCAACAGATCACCGGAATGTCTATCAAGGTTGCACACGAATACTTCGCTAAAATAAAACTCAATAAACGCGAGCAGGAAATCGCCCGGCAAATTATGAAAGAAATCCGCGAGCGGCTTGGTTTTTTGGTGAATGTCGGGTTGGACTACCTGACTCTGAATCGCAGGGCGGGCACCCTTTCCGGGGGTGAGGCCCAGCGTATCCGCCTGGCGACTCAGGTTGGGTCACAACTTGTCGGCGTTCTTTACATTCTGGATGAACCCTCCATCGGCCTGCACCAACGCGACAATGCGCGGCTCCTTAATACCCTGACTAAGCTTCGTGATTTGGGCAATACAGTCCTTGTGGTTGAGCATGATCAGGAAACCATCGAAAGGGCGGACTTCGTCGTTGACCTGGGACCGGGAGCAGGGACGCATGGCGGAGAAATTGTCGCAATCGGCACACCCAAAGATATTTTAGCCAATAAAAAGTCGCTCACCGGGCAATACCTGGCCGGAACGAGAAGGATCCCCATCCCCAGGAAACGCCGAAATGGAAATGGAAACTTTCTTTCGTTGCAAGGGGCTTCCGGTAATAACCTTAAAAAAGTTGCGGTGAAAATACCACTTGGAGTTTTCACCTGCGTGACCGGCGTTTCCGGATCAGGGAAAAGTACCTTGATAAATGAAACTCTTTATCGCATCCTGGCCAAGCATTTCTATCGCAGCAAAAAAGCGCCGCTTGAATATGGAAAAATAGCCGGATTAGAGTTTATCGACAAAGTTATCGATATCGACCAATCACCGATTGGGCGCACGCCGCGATCTAACCCGGCCACTTATACCGGCCTTTTTACTTACATTCGGGATTTATTTGCCCAGCTTCCCGAAGCCAAAATCCGTGGCTACAAACCCGGGCGTTTTAGTTTTAACGTGAAAGGCGGACGCTGTGAGGCTTGCGAAGGCGATGGCCTTATCAAAATCGAAATGCACTTCCTGCCGGATGTTTACGTCAATTGTGAAATCTGTAAGGGCAAACGCTACAACCGGGAAACCCTCGAAATTAAATACAAAGGTCAATCTATTGCCAAAGTGTTGGATATGACTGTGAGCGAATCGCTGATTTTTTTTGAAAATATCCCCACAATTAAAAGAAAACTGCAAACGCTTAACGATGTTGGTTTGGGCTATATTCATTTAGGCCAGCAAGCCACGACACTTTCAGGAGGTGAAGCGCAGCGGATAAAACTCTCAACCGAGCTTTCCAAAGTCAGTACCAGTCAAACTCTTTACATTCTGGATGAACCGACTACTGGCCTGCATTTTGAAGATATTAGGATGCTGCTTTCGGTTCTCAACCGACTGGTCGATAAAGGTAACACAGTGATCGTCATTGAGCACAATCTTGATGTCATTAAAACCGCCGATAATATAATCGACCTGGGCCCTGAAGGAGGAGACGGCGGCGGACGGATTATTGCAGAAGGAACTCCGGAACAAGTAGCAAAGACGAAAGGGTCGTATACCGGAGAATACTTAAAAAAAGAACTCTCAAAGTAAGCTCAGAATAGATTGCATTTTTCATGCTCTTGACAATTCTCCTTTCTCATTCCCATTAGACTTCTACAAAAACGTCCTTTTATGTCATGTCGACCAACGGGAGAAATCTTTTTACGCATACAATTGAATTAAATAGATTTCTCGCTAACGCTCGAAATGACGAATTAAGCTGTTTTGCAGAAGCCTATTATTCCCATCATATTCCTCATAAGTATCTTCATTATCGGGTTTTCGGGGTACACAGCATCGGACAGTCTTAAGCCGGTTGATTTGTCAAAAACAAAAAAACACCGGGCGATCACCAATTACCATTTGAGGATTTTTCAGTTGTAAGCGACGGTTTGACTTTAGAAGGTTGGTTTATTCCGGTGCAAAATACTTCAAAAAAATCCAAAGCGCCGCCGATTATTTTGACGCATGGTTGGGGTGGAAACTCAGAAAAAATGCTGCCGCATGCTGAGTATCTGAGCCGAGCTGGCTTCAACGTAATTCTATACGACCTGGTGGATATGGTGACAGTGATCCGGTCGAACTTACTTCCCTAAAATCGCATGCTAGGAGATTTCGATAGAATTGTGGAGTATGCATTAAGCGCGACAGAGGTAGCTGGAAATGCAATTGGATTAGTGGGACATTTTTTAAAAATATTTTTGAGAAAGCTTGCCGGTGTTGCGCTTGAAACCCTCAGCCCGGTCGGTCAAATTGGTAAAATAGCAGTCCCGCTCTTGTTAATTTCATGACGGCGAGGATGAGGTTATTTCTGTAGGGGAATTTGAGAAACTTTCCAAAAAACGCAGGAACAGCGGAGAAAGTCCGGTTGGAAGAAGTTGGGAATTCCGATCTTTATCTGCACCCGTAGTCCGTAAAAAAGTTACGGAATTCTTTAAGTCACACTTGCTCTAGTCAGGTGCTACGTTTTCATTTGTTAACTCTAATTTTTGCCTCACCGCTTCAAACACACCTGTGAAAAAACACCGGCCATCAACTTGTCGTCTATGTCTTAAGAAAACCGGGACCTCGGGTTCCTGTTTGCGGTAAAAGCTTTTCATGAAATAATAACTTTTTTCATTTTCATGACGATTTAGAAAGAAGGAGTTGGAACAGGAATTGCAAATATATTGTTAAAAATCTTTAGCATTCAGGTGGTCAAGAGATCACTTTTTAAAATTTAAATAAAAGTATATAAAGGCAAATGTCCAAACGCAAAAATAAAATTGCTTTGTGCCTTGCTGGCGGCGGCATTACCGGCTCCATGTATGAAGTTGGTTGTCTGAAAGCATTAGATGAATTTTTTGAACCTGCAGATTCTACCAACAATTTTGATATTTTTGTGGGTATTAGCGCAGGGGCGGTCATCGCTCCTCTCATTGCGAATGGCTACTCGCCCGATGAGATCTATGAAAAAATAAGCACCGACAGCAGTTCCAATTTGAATTTTCAGAGAAAGGATATTTACGACTTGCGTTGGTCTGAAGTTTTCAGGGCTTTTGCTCCGCTTTTCAAGCGTTTGCCGGGTTTGATTCGCTATGGCTGGGTGAATCGAAAACAGGCGAGCTTTATGGATCTTCTTTCCATTATGCAGGAATTTATTCCCCCGGGTGTTTTTTCCATGAATAATCTGGATAAGCTTATGGCAGGCTTGCTCTACCCGGAAGGGAAGACGAACGATTTCCGCAATTTAAAAAAAGAGCTTTATATCCCCGCCACAGATTTGGATACCGGAAAGCGGTGGGTTTTCGGTGAAGATGATAAAACCGTACCCATTTCAAAAGCGGTGGCGGCTTCTGCAGCAATTCCCATTTTTTTTCGACCGGTCAACATTAACGGACATGACTTTATCGACGGCTCCACAGGGCAGGTGGCGCACATCGACATTGCGATCCGAAACGGCGCTAAACTCATCGTCATCATCAATCCGACGGTACCTTTCGCAAATGACAAGATGAAATTAGGCTTGCCTACATTTAACGGAAATTTGGGAAGCATAAAAGACAAAGGGATGGGATTAATCAGTGACCAGGCCCGCCGCATCGAAACCTTAACGCGTTTTGAATTCGGATTAAAGAGATTCCGACAAGAAAATCCGGATATTGATGTTGTTATTTTTCAACCGATGTCTTCGGATGGCATGTTATTTCTAACCGGCGTGATGGATTTTGAGGCGAGAAAATCAGTTCTAAACTACGGTTACTATTCGACATTGGCTGAAGTAAAATTAAATTTTTCCAGGTATGAGCAAATTTTTAAGAAGCACGGTATTAAGTTGAAATCGAAAAGTT
>Ga0209988_10002298_pt1 | contig 12613 bp, 4 predicted proteins | sample N075metaG_FD_183115 | JGI IMG/M metagenome (GOLD analysis project Ga0209988, IMG submission 183115) | Deep subsurface microbial communities from Kermadec Trench to uncover new lineages of life (NeLLi) - N075 metaG (SPAdes) (version 2) | ecosystem: Environmental > Aquatic > Marine > Ocean trench... | reverse complement strand
TCCCCCACGCCACCGTTGCCGGCCGGGTCCCAGACGAACCGCTCGATGACGTTGGACGTGGGGACGCTCGCACTGAAGTTGCCGCCGAGAACCACGTCCGCCTGCGGCGTGTCGGTACCCGGCACGGGTGACTTGTCGTACCGGATGTAGACCTGGCCGTTGGTGGCGAACTGCGGGTGCAGTTCCATTGCCTGGATGCCGTACTCCGACTGGTTCGCGTTCCCGCTGCTTATGACGTCGAGATCGAGCACCACCGGCCCCGGCCCGATCATGGTTGCGCCGTCGAGCGTCAGCCTGTGGATCCGACCGTCCTCGCGGTCCGCGAGCAACGCGGTGCCGGCGTCGATGAACACGATGGCGGTCGCCAGCGACTCCGGCGCGACGTTGAGCCCCTGCGTCACGAGGTCCGTCGCCAGGTAGGGGTCCGAGAGCGTCTGCCCCCGCGCGGCGACTGTTACGGATGCAATCGCGATCCATGCTGGGATGAGGGTCCGCGGCATGAACGACATGATACTGGTCCGCCGGGTCGGATCGTCGACAGAAATGCGAACGGGGGCGTTTTCTGCTGGCCGGTCGGCCGGGTCACCGATGCAGCGTGACCTGTGCAGCGTGGAGTTCGATCGGATGGATCGTCGTGTCGCCCCCCGGCCAGCGGACGCGGATCTCGATCGCATCGTCGCGGCCGAAAAAGAGCGTGGGCACCGACTGCGAGAGGTAGCCCGACCCCGCATACACCTCTGCCGTCTGCTGCCGGCCACCGGCGTACGCCACGGCCACCATGGCCCCGACGGCGTGCGGGTTGCCCGGCGGCCCTGCGAGCCGCACCGCCAGCGAGTCGCCGGCCCCCCGATTGCGGAAGACCAGCATCCGGTCGTTGTTCCGGACGACCGACACATCGGGGCGCCCGTCGCCGTCGACGTCGCAGACCGCCATCGCGGTAGCGTCGCCGGTCACGACAAGCCCGGTGTCGGCCGGTGAGATCGGCACGAGCGCGCCGTGGCCGTCGCCGTGCATCATCTGGCTCAGGCCGCCGTCCCAGTGGCCTGTCTCGGGCTCGCGCCAGAAGAAGTTCTGCACGACGTACACGTCGGTGTCGCCGTCGGCGTCGAAATCCGTCGCCGCGACGCCGAAACCGGGCGACGCCTGGGCCAGGCGGGGCAGCGGTTGCCACGTGAACCGCCCGGCGTCGTTGATCAACACGCCGCTGGCGAGGTTCGTGACCGTAAAGACCGTGGCCGCCGCCATGGCCTGGGCCCCGAAGATGTCCGGCACCGTCGCCGCCGCGAACTCGTGGTACGAGGGTGTCTGCTGCCAGACGAACGGCATCGCGGTGGACAAGCAACTGAGGCCGCGCACGGGCAGGTCGCCCTGCGGGTCCGGCTTGGCCTCCAGCAGTCGCATGATACCGTTGCCCTCGAAGTCACCGTAGTACAGGTACGCCGGCGCCTGCGGCGTGGCGCGGTACTTCGTGTTGAGCCCGGCGTTCATCACGACGTAGTCGATGTCGCCGTCGCCGTCGAGGTCCGCGCCCGTGATGCTGTTCCACCAGCCAAGTCTGTCCGCGAGACCGCTCGGACCGGTCAGGTCTTCGAGGCGGCCGCCGGCATTGTGCCAGTAGGACACCGGGCCCCATTCGGTCGTCACCAGCAGGTCCGGCCGGGCGTCGCCGTCGACATCGGACCACAACGCCCCCGTGACGAGACCGACGCCGCCGAGGCCCGGCGCCACGGCGTCCGTGACGTCGACGAAGGAACCGCCATCGTTGCGAAGCAGCCGGCTCACCGGTGTCAGCGGGTATGCGCCCGGGATCACGCGGGCGCCGACGAAGAGGTCCAGGTCGCCGTCGCCATCGTAGTCCGCCGCGGTCACGACGCTCGAACTGTGCCGGGCGTCCGGCAGCACACCGGGGCGTGCCTTCGTGAAACGCCCTGTTCCATCGTTGAGGTACAGCCGGTCGGCGAGGATCGGGTCGCCCGGCGCGCACTCGACGCTGCCGCTGGCGACGTAGAGGTCGAGGTCGCCGTCACTGTCAACGTCCAGCCAAAGGGGCGCCATGTCCTCGGACTGCTTGTCCGCCGCCCACGGGCCCGCCCGGGCCTCGGCGAACGACCCGTCGCCGCCGTTGATGAACAGGCGGCCTGCACGGCCCGCCGACCCGCCGACGAACAGGTCGTCGTCACCGTCACCGTCGGCATCACCCCAGGCGAGGCCGGGACCAAGCTGCGACAGCTTCGCCGGAAGCAGCGGCTGACGTCGATAGTCGTTGTAGGGCCGCTCGGGACGGGTGCCGGTGTCGAGCCCGTACGACAGCGCGATTTCCTCGAATGCAGTCCGGGGCGCCGCGGGCACTGGCGCGGGCGGCGCGGGTCCGGCCGGCTCGGTGATCGTGTAGAAGCGATCCGCTTCGAGGTTCTCGATCCGCTGACGGTGACCGCTCGGCCAACGCACCTCGATGCTGATGATCGCACGTTCGTCCCCGAGCCCGAAGTGGACGATCGGCTCGTTGGCGGACATGTAGCCGCGTGTCGGCGAGACGTAACGGACCTGGGACCCCGCCGCCGTGACGAGCGTCACCGTTGCCCCGAGGCCGTATCGGTTGCTCGCGACACCCTCCAGACGCACGAGCACGCGGTGGCCGCTATCACCCTGGTTGCGGTAGATGCCGACCGGGTCGTCGACGTTGTTGACGACCAGGTCGAGGTCGCCGTCGCGGTCGAGGTCCACGCACACGGCGCCGAAGCTGATGCCGGCGTGGTCCAGCCCCCACGCCGCCTCGATCCGTTCGAAGCTGAGGTCGCCGGTGTTGCGAAAGGCCAGGTTGTTCTCGCGACGCGGCGGGACCTCCCGGTACAGTCGCCATTGCGTGTCCCAGCGGACCGCGGGATCACGCACGCCTTCCCGGTCCTGCCGTCTGCCCGCCTCACGCAACCGGCGAGTCAGGTCGGGGTCGAACGAATGGTTGGCGGTCCCGTTGGTGACGAACAGGTCCACCAGGCCGTCGTTGTCGAGGTCGCCGAACTTGACCGACCAGGTCCAGTCCGTGCTCGCCAGGTTCGCCAGGTGGGCAATCTCCATGAACCGGTCGGTGCCGGTGTTGAGGTACAACGCGTTGCGCATGTACTGCCGGGGCCGGGCGGTCTCCAGGAACCACCGCGACTCGTTCATGTCCCCCATCATGAGCTTGCTCATGAAATGCGACGTGGCGGACATGTCGGCGGCGAGCAGGTCCATGAGGCCGTCGTTGTTGATGTCCGCGATGTCCGATCCCATGGAGAACCACGGCGTGTGCGGCAGGGTCTGCTCCAGGACGTCGGTGAACGTGCCGTCGCCGTTGTTGCGGTAGAGCCGGTCGGGGTCCCAGAAGTCGTTGCACACGTACAGGTCGGGTAGGCCGTTGCGGTCGAAATCCCACCATATCGCCGAGAGTCCGGGGTGATTGCCGGAGATCCCCGCAACCAGGGAGACGTCGGTGAACGTCCCGTCGCCGTTGTTGCGGTACAGGCGGTCACGCTGGCCGGCCTTGACGACGAACTTCTGCATCCGGCCCCCGACGTTGCGGGTCTGGATGGCGAAGGCCTCCTCGAAACCGGGTGCGACGGTGGCCCACCCGCCCTGCTGCGTCGTCTGCGGCACGTCGAGGCCCGGCCCCGGATAGAGCCGGTTGGTGAGCAGGTACATGTCCAGGTCGCCGTCGAGGTCGTAGTCGGCGAAGCCGGCCATGACGCTCGCGCCGCTGAAATCGACGCCGCGTGACGCCGCCTGTTCCGTGAACGTACCGTCGCCCTGGTTGATGTACAGCAGGTTCGCTGCGTCGTAGTTGCACACGTACAGGTCGAGGTCGCCATCGTCGTCCACGTCGGCGAAGACCGCGCCGGTGCCCCAGTCGGCACCGCCGGTCAGACCGGCCGCCTCTGTCGCGTCCTCGAAACGAAAGTCGCCGACCTGCCGATACAGCCGATCTCGGCCGACCTGGCTCACCAGGTAGAGGTCGGGCCGGCCGTCGCCGTCGTAGTCGCCGGCGCACACGCCCCCGCCGGCGTACCCGTGCTGGTAGAGGTTCCTGCGCGGGTTGTCCCAGTCGAAGCGGTTCTCGAATTGGATGCCGGTCTGCCGCGGCGTCAGCCTGGTGAACAGCGGCCCCCGACCGCCGCGGGCGGGCGCCAGCGGCGTGGACTCGACGGTCCCCGCGCGGGACGCAAGCGGGTCCGCGTCCGCGCAGCCTGCTGCAAGTGCCGCCGCCAAACACGGCGTCGCGACGAGAAACGCGGATAGACCAAAGCTGCGCACGGGGCGATTCTACTCGGCCCGCCGGCACGGTCAGCGACGACCCCCGTGGCCTGTTATTCTGCGGCCTTCTCCACGCGGCGCCCATGCCGATGATCAGAAAGATCCGCACACAGATCTTCTACGGCCTCATCGTCGTCACGGCGGCGTTGATCGCGCTCGGCTCCCTCTGGCATCCGGGCTGGTACCTGGGGCTTTGCATCACGGTACCGCTGGTGCTGCTGGGTTCGTGGGACCTCCTCCAGACGCGGCACAACCTGCTGCGCAACTACCCGATCGTCGGGCACCTGCGGTACCTGATCGAGGACACCGGTGCCGAGTTGCGGCAGTACATCGTCGAGAGCAACACCGAGGGCAAGCCGTTCAACCGCGACAAACGGTCACTCATGTACCAGCGGGCCAAGGGCGTGAGCGACAAGAAGCCGTTCGGCACCGAGCTGGACGTGTATGCGGAAGGCTACTCGTGGCTGGCCCACTCCATGGCACCGCGACCGGTCGCCGAGAACCCGGCCCAGAACTTTCGCGTCCAGATCGGTGTCGGGGTTTGCAAGCTGCCCTACTCCGCCTCGATCTACAACATCTCGGCGATGAGCTTCGGGTCGCTCGGCGCGGCCGCCGTGCGGGCGATGAACAAGGGCGCCAAGATGGGCAACTTCGCCCACAACAGCGGCGAGGGCGGCCTGTCGTGTCACCACCGCGAGTTCGGCGGTGACCTCATCTGGCAGATCGGCACCGGCTACTTCGGGTGCCGCACCGACGACGGAGACTTCGATCCCGACCGGTTCGCCGAGCAGGCGGCCCTGGAGCAGGTGCGGATGATCGAGGTCAAGATCTCGCAGGGCGCCAAGCCGGGCCACGGCGGCATCCTGCCCGGCGTGAAGGTCACGCCCGAACTGGCCGAAGCGCGCGGCGTGCCGGTGGGCGTCGACTGCGTCTCACCCGCGTACCACCGCAGCTTCGGGACCCCGATCGAGCTGCTGGAGTTCATCACGCGTCTTCGCGAACTCGCCGGCGGGAAACCCGTCGGTTTCAAGCTGTGCGTCGGCCGCGCAGACGATTTCTTCGGCGTCTGCAAGGCGATGATCGAGACCGGCCTGCACCCGGATTTCATCTCCGTCGACGGGGCCGAGGGCGGCACGGGCGCCGCCCCGATCGAGTTCTCCGATCACATCGGGCTCCCGACACGCGAGGGAATCCTGCTCGTGCACAACGCGCTGGTGGGCATCAACATGCGGGACTCGGTGCGGGTCATCGCCAGCGGCAAGCTGATCAGCGGCTTCGAGATCGCGGCGGCCCTGGCGCTCGGTGCCGACGCGTGCAACTCGGCACGCGGGTTCATGTTCGCCGTCGGGTGCATCCAGGCCCAGACCTGCCACACCAACCAGTGCCCCGTCGGCGTCACGACGCAGAACCGTCACCTCCAGCGGGCCCTCGTGGTCCAGGACAAGGCCGAGCGGGTCCGCAGCTTCCACCACAAGACGGTCGAGGCCCTTGCCGAGGTCATCGCCGCCGCCGGGCTTGACCGCCCGGATCAGCTGGAACCGGCACATATCTACCAACGGACGAGCCCGTCGGAGATCAAGTCGTTCGACCAGCTCTACAACTTCTACCAACCCGGCCAGTTGCTCGAACACCACGCCGGCGAGCGGATGCAGCGGTATTGGGATGCGGCGGACGCGCACCGTTTCCGGTAAGGGGTTGGGCAGTTTGCGGTGCCATGTACGTGCCATGCTTCGCACGCCGAAGGCGGGAGAAGCGTGGGCCCTGCAGTCTCGCAACCAAGACACGCTTCTCCCGGCCGGGGGTCCGCCGCAGGCGGATGCGAAGCATGGCACGCATGGCACGCACAGTTCGGCATCAGATGCCGCCCGACCCGCACCCACGCCCTACCATAAAGGCCTCTGAGGCAAGCCACTGTGATCAGCCGCATCATCGTTTCGCTCGCGCTGGCCCCACTGCCGATCTGGCTGTTGGGCTGCTATGGGGTCGAGCGGTCCGACCGCGCCCCGACATCGGCCCGCGTCGACATCTCGGCCATGATCCAGATCCCCCCCATCCTCCAGGGGACCATCGCCTCCGAGACGATCCTGGACGGGTACGAGCCGGTCGTCGTGCACGGCTACGGTTTGGTCGTCGGTCTCAACGGCACCGGGTCCAGCGATATCCCGCCGGCCGTTCGGGCGCACATGATCGCCATGGCGGCCCGCCGCGGCATCGGCAGCGAATCTCACGGCTGGGGCTCTCTGTCGCCTGAAGCACTGCTGGACATGCCCGACACGGCGGTCGTCGTGGTCGAGGGAGTGATCCCGCCGGCGTCAACCAAGCACAGCAGGTTCGACATCCGGGTCTTCGCCTACCCCACGAGCGCGACGACCAGCCTCGAAGGGGGAAGGCTGTTCACCACGGAGTTGGTGCCGGTCTACCGGCCCGATGCCGGCCGCCGGATCCTGCCGCCCACCGGCAGCCGGACGCCCGCATCGCTCGCCACGGCCATGGGGCCGCTGTTCATAAACCCGTTCGCCGACCCCGATGCGTTCGGCGCCGATGACATCGATCGCCGATCGGGCCTCATTCTCAACGGCGGAACCGTCCTCAAGGACATCCCGCTCAAGCTCCGACTCCTGACGCCGAGCCACACCAGGGCGTCGATCATCCAGAACGCCCTGAACACGCGTTTCCGGCAGGAGCCGGGCCAGCGCGACCCGACGGCTCGCGGCGAATCCGACGAATCGATCGTCATCACGGTGCCTCCATCGTTCACCGACCACACGGAGGACTTCGTGGAGCTCGTCCGCCACACGACCATTCGCCAGGCGGGGGCCGAGGGGGTGGCGGCGACGATCGCCCGCTATGTCCAGGAGAACCCCGCCGCGGCGCGTGCGGCATCATGGCGGTGGGAAGCGCTGGGACCCAGGGCCCTGCCCGTCATACGGCCGCTCTACGACACCCCCAGTGAACTGCCGCGGCTGGCGGCGCTGCGGGCCGGCGCGTTCTTCGACGATCCACTGGTGACACCCCACCTCATCGCGATGACGCACAACGGGTCGATGGACTCGCGGCACCAGGCGATCACGCTCCTGGCGGACATGGGGACCGACCCCCGCATTGACCAGGTGCTCCGGGAACTGCTGAACGCCGACGACTTCGTGACCAGGATCGAGGCCTACGAGGCCCTTCTGAAGCGCAAGGATCCCTCGGTCGCCCGCATCATGATCCAGGACAAGTTCGTCCTGGACGTCGCCGATTCGGACAAGCCCATGGTGTACATCTCCCAGGTTGGTCTACCCCGGATCGCCGTCTTCGGGTTCGATCTCGAGGTCAAGCGGCCGACGATGCTGGTCACCTGGTCGGGGCAGTTCATGATCCGCGGCGACCTCGACAAGGAGGACGTGGAGGTCTACTACCGACCGCGTCACCTCCTGGAGGGCTCCACATACTGGGTAAAACCGCGTCTCAGCGAGTTGGTCCAGGTCTTGGGGCACACCACCGTGCCTGACAACCCCCTGCCCGGACTGGGCTTGAGCTACAGCGAGGTCGTCAGCGTGCTCTACCAAATGTGGAGGCAGGACTATCTGGAGGCCGATTTCAGGTCCGAGCAAGACCGAGTATATGCAGCCATCCTCCGCCAACAGCGCCGCGAGCTGGTTGCGGAACGACCGGAGTTCGACACGGATGTCGAAACCCCAACGACGCCCTCGCCGACAGGCACCCAGCCGCAGTTGCGTCCGAGTGGCGTTACCGATGGCCTGCCCTGACACGACCCGGCGGTCGGTGGTCACGGCCCGGTTCATCGACAGTCATCACGGAGGGAAGAACAGGTGATCAGCTCTATCGAGCCGCGCTCGTCCATCTCGACAGGGACCCCGGACCGCAAGCTACCGCCGCCCATGCGGCTATCCAAGGTGATGATCGCCGGGTTCAAGTCGTTCGCTGATCCCACGGTCTTCCCGTTCGACGCACCGATCACCGGAATCGTCGGCCCCAACGGGTGCGGCAAGTCGAACGTCGTCGACGCCATCAAGTGGGTGCTTGGCGAGCGGTCGGCCAAGAGCCTCCGTGGCGAGGCCATGCTCGACGTCATCTTCGCCGGCTCGGCAGCCCGCAAGCCGCTCGGCGCCGCCACGGTGACGCTGACCTTCGCGAACCCCGTGAAGGACCCGGACACCGAGGACCCCACGCAGCGACGGCCGCTGCCGGTCGACACCGAGCAGGTCGATGTCACCCGCCGGCTCTACCGCGACGGCCGCAGCGAGTACGAGATCAACGGCCGCAAGGTCCGGCTGCGTGACATCAAGGAGCTCTTCTTCGACACCGGCATCGGGACCAACGCTTACTCCATCATCGAGCAGGGCAGGGTCGACGCCATGCTCACGGCCAACCCGAAGGACCGCCGGGTGATCTTCGAGGAGGCCGCCGGCATCGCGAAGTTCAGGGCCCGGAGCATCGAGGCCGGTCGCAAACTCGAGCGGACCGAGATCAACCTCGTCCGGGCACGCGAACAGCTTCAGCAGACCGAGCGGCGGCTCCGCGCGGTCCGGCGGCAGGCAGCGCGGGCCCGGCGGTTCCGCGAACTCGACGACCGCTACCGCCAGTTCCGCACGGACCTCGCGATGGACCTGTACCACGAGCAACGCGAGCAGCTCACCGTGCTGACCGCCCGGGTCGCCGAACTGGAGTCGCGGCGGCAGGCGCTCACCGACGAACTCCAGGGCCTGGAGGACGCGAAGCAGACCGCCGAGATCGATCGCCATCGCCTCGACGGCCGGCAACGCGAACTCGACCAGCATCGCGTCGAGCAGGAGGCGGCCGGCCGGCACGCCCAGCAACGGCGTGCGCTCACCGAGCGTCACCTCGAGGAAGCTCGCGAGCAGATCGCCCCGGAACAGGCGCGGCTCGATGAACTGCAGCAACGCATTGACACGCTCGCAACCGAGATCGAGGCTGCCCAAGTCGTCATCGACACGGCCGCGACCCGTCTCGCCGAGACCGAGCAGGCGGTCCAGGACAGCTCCGCCCGTTGGACGAAGCTCCGGCAGGACGCACTGGACGCGCAGGCCGAATGCGATCGACTGCGCGACGCGGCCACCGAGGTCGAACTCCGCAAAGGACGGCTCGCCGCCGAGGTGCAGTCCACGGCGGGCCGGACCCGGGCGTTGACCGAGCAGCACGACAAGCTCACGCAACGCCTCGACGGTCTCGTCGCCGAGCACGACCGATGCCGCCGCGACCAGGAGCAGGCCGAGGCCCGCCGCCTCGAAGCGGCAACGGAGGTCAAGAGGCTGGCCAACGAGCTCGCCTCGCACGACCGCGCCGCGGCCGAACTCGGCGAGCGGCAGGCGTCGCTGACAGGCGGCCTGGCGGAACTGCGTCACGAGCACGCATCATGCGACTCACGCCGCCACCTGCTGCAGGAGATGCAGCACGCCCGCGAGGGGCTCACCGACGCCGTCAAGCACGTGCTCGACAACATCGAGAGCTTCGCGGGCGTTCGCGGCCTGCTCGCCGACTTCATCGAGACCGACCGCGTACACGCTCCGTTGGTCGAAGCGGCGCTCGGCGCCAACCTCGAGCTGCTGCTCATCGAGGACACCGACCACATCGAACCGATCCGCAGGGCCCTCCGCGACGTCGCCGGGCGCGTCCGGCTGATCACCGCCCAACCGCTGGACAACGCCGAGACCGCGGGACATGACACAGCAGCCCCCGACGCCGCCGACGCCGACCCGCCGTTGCCGGAATGGGTCAAGCCGCTGGAATCCATGGTCCGGGTCGACCCGATCGCACAGGATGCCGTTCGGCGGCTCGTGGGCCGGACGGCCGTCGTCCCCGACCTCGGTGCCGCGGCGCTGCTTGCCATCGGGCCGATGAAGGGCTGGCGGTTCGTCACGCCGACCGGTGAAGTCCTCGAGCCGGACGGCCGGGTCGTCGTCGGGCGGGCCAACGGCGACGCCGCCGGGGTCACGTCGTCGGGCTGGCTGAGCCGTCGCGCCGAGCTGGCGGAGCTGACCCGCGCATGCGAGGCGTCGAGGATCCGGATCGACGAGCTCAACACGCTGCTGGAGAGCGTGCACCACGAAACGGCCGAAGCGAGGCAGCGTCAGTCAAGCGCCGCCGACGCCCTGCAGGTGTCGCGGCACGTCGTGGTCGAGGCCCAGCATCGCGCCGAGCGTTCGGCGGGCGAGATGCAACGCGTCAGCCGGGAGCAGAACACCGCGCGGCTCGAGCAGGCCGAACTCGCCGAGCGGCTCCAAGAGCTTGCCTCCGAGCGGCAGGCCCTGTCGGCGCGGATCGACGATCTCGACGTCACGCTCAACGAGCGGATGGCCGCCGTCGCCCAGGCCCAGGCCGGTCAACAGGAACTCGTCGAACGCGCAGCCGAGATGCAGGAACAGCTGACGGCCCGAAAAGTCGAACTCGGCCAGGCCGGCGAGAAGCTGGAATCGAACCAGCGCGAGAAGCGGCACCTGGAGCTCTCGCTCGACGAGACCCGCCGGCAGCACGACCTCAGCACAGAGCAGTTCCGCCAGCGTCGCGTGCAGATCGAGCACTACCAGACGACGATCACGGAGGCGTCCGCGGAGATCGAGCGCAACGCCGCCACGGTCGCGGCGATCCGCAGCGACCTCGCCGCGGTGGACCAACAGCTTCCCCAGGCGGCCGCCCGCGTCACCGAAACCGCCGGGAAGCTCGACGAGGCACGCGGCCGGGCATCGGCCCTGGACAACGAGTTCCACGCGGTCGAGATCCAGCGACGCGAGATCGAGGTCAAGCGGGAGTCGTTGGAAGAGCAGACGCTGCAGGACCTCGACCTGGATCTCGAAGCGGTCTACCCCGCCTGGCTGTCATCCCGGCAGGAGCAGAACACCGACCCGATCGACCGCAACGCGACGCGTACGGAGATCGGTGAGTTGCGTGAGAGCCTCCGGAAGCTCGGCAACGTGAACCTCGACGCCATCGAGGAGGAGACGCAGCTCGAGCAGCAGAACCTCGACCTTGCCGCGCAGGTCAAGGACATCGACAACGCGAAGGCGCAGCTCGATTCGCTTCTCAAGGATCTCGATCACCGCAGTCGCGATCGATTCGAGAAGGCGTTCCACACGATTCGCCAGAACTTCGCCGGCCCCGACGGCATGTTCCGAAAACTGTTCGGTGGCGGATCGGCCGACCTGATCCTCCTGCCCGACGCCGACGGCAACACCGACTGGCTCGAAAGCGGCATCGAGATCCGGGCCAAACCGCCCGGCAAGGAGCCGCGGGTCATCAACCAGCTCTCGGGCGGCGAGCGGTCCATGACCGCCGTCGCATTGCTCATGGCGATCTTCAAGAGCCGGCCGTCGCCGTTCTGCATCCTCGACGAAGTGGACGCGGCGCTGGACGACGCCAACGTCGAGCGGTTCTGCAACGTGCTCACGCCCTTCCTCGACCGCAGCCACTTCATCGTGATCACGCACCACAAGCGGACGATGCAGGCATGCGACATGCTTTACGGCGTGACGATGCAGGAACGCGGCGTCTCCAAGCACGTCTCCGTGCAGATCGATCAGGTCACCGCCGACGGCAAGCTCAAGCTGGAAAAGACGCCGGCTTAGCCGCACGGCCCCCAGTTGGCGAGCAGTTCCAGGAAGTCGCTGATGCCGACCGTGCCGTCGCCATCGAAGTCGGGCGGGCCACCGGGGTTGCTCCCCCACGCCGCGAGCAGGTCGAGGAAGTCGTTGATCCCGACGTCGCCGCTGTTATCGAGGTCCCACACGCACGCCGTGTTGCAGGTGACCGACCGGAGCGTGAAGCCGTCCACGCCGGCCTCGACGACCGATTGGGGGTCGGTGTCCGACGCGACGAAGCGGACCCGCAGCTGACTCGTCGGCTTTGCGACCGGCCACGAACGGTGGAACCACCCCCCGTTGACATCGGGGCCGGCGGGGCCGACGGTCTCCAACAGGGTCCAGGTCGCACCGCCGTCGGCTGAGATCTCGACAAGCATTACGTCCTGGAACGCGTTGCTGCCCGCGGTCGTCGAGAACCACCGCCGGTAGTCGAGAACCATGTTCGGCCCGCTCGCGTCGAGGACCGGCGAGGTCAGGACCGTGGCGCCCGAGTCGACGTCGCTGTTGCAGCCGTTCGCTGCGCTGTTGTCCGTGAGATAGCACGCCCCGGACCCGTCGCCGTCGACGCCGGGGTTGCCCCGATCGCACGTGGTGACGGGAATCGGCACGCCCCGCTGCCAGTGACCGTCGGTCGCCGTGCCGGAGACCGTCCAGCCCTGGTCGGTCTGGAAGTCGTCGGCGAACACGGTGAGCACCTCGTCGCCGGCGACGGCGTGGTAACTGTC
>Ga0209988_10002297_pt1 | contig 12614 bp, 9 predicted proteins | sample N075metaG_FD_183115 | JGI IMG/M metagenome (GOLD analysis project Ga0209988, IMG submission 183115) | Deep subsurface microbial communities from Kermadec Trench to uncover new lineages of life (NeLLi) - N075 metaG (SPAdes) (version 2) | ecosystem: Environmental > Aquatic > Marine > Ocean trench... | reverse complement strand
GTCGGCATCGGCCGCCCCGTCGGCACTTCGTATGGGGGGTGGAGGGCCGGCTGGGGGAGTTCGGTTCGTCGAACTCCTCCGGGGAGTTTCGGGATTTCAGAGGCCCCTCTTTAGAAAGTCGATTTCGTGGTTCCGCATATTCCTGCACGAGGGCGAAATGATTTCCCGTGGGGTAAATCAATGCTGCGAGCCGCAGTAAAGCCCAATTGGATCGGCGCCGCATGGAATTGGGCCAAAAGCCCGATCTCCGGCGGCCGATGTAGGAAAAGGGTTTCCTCTCGGGACCCGGAGTATCCAAATTTGGAATTCTTTTCCACATTGTGACGAAAAGAACGTCCACCTATGGCTAACTTCGGGCCACTATCCGGAGTGGAAACCCGTGCGCTTTCAAAATCGAACGGAGTTTGGTTGACGACTCACGTTGTGGGTCAAGGGGAATTGTGGCGAAAAGAATCCACTCACGGACTTCGCCGGGAGTTTGAAACCATCGATGGGTGAACGTGTGACGGTTCTCGTGATCGATGATGATCCCGGGATCCGAGACTATCTGGAGACGCTTGCGACGCGTCAAGGCTACGGGGTTTACACCGCAGTTGACGGCGAGACTGCGCTTGCAGAGCTCGATCGGACCCGTCCCGATCTGATCACGCTCGACGCGGTCTTGCCGGGGATCGACGGGTTGGAGACCTTGCGTCGGATCAAGCAGCGGTTGCCGGAGACGCCGGTCGTGATGCTGTCCGGCCACGGGCAGGCGCGTACGATCGTCGAAGCGATGCGCCTCGGTGCGTCGGACTTCCTGCGCAAGCCCTTCGAAGTCGAGGAACTGGAGCTGGCCTTCAAGAAGGCACTCGAGAATCGTGCGCTCGAGGATGAGGTGAAGAGCCTGCGCGGGCGGGTGCGGACAGAAGCCGAAAACCTGCTCATGGGCGGCGACAATCCGAAGATGCGCGAAGTGCGCGAGATCATCGAGCAGGTTGCGGACACCGACATCACAGTGCTCGTGCGCGGCGAGAGCGGGACCGGGAAGGAAATCGTGGCTCGCGCGCTCTTTCAGCTCGGCAATCGACGCAGTCGACCCTTCGTCAAGGTCAACTGCGCGGCGTTGCCGTCGGAGCTTCTCGAGAGCGAGCTCTTCGGTTTCGAGAAGGGCGCATTCACCGGTGCGCAGAAGCGCAAGCTCGGAAAATTCGAGTACGCGAACCGGGGCACCATCTTCCTCGATGAAATTAGCGAGATGGCCCCGGGACTTCAGGCGAAGCTGCTTCAGGTCCTCCAGGATGGCGAATTCTCGCGTCTCGGCGGCGAGACTGATGTCCACGTCGATGCGCGCATCATCGCCGCGACGAACCGAAACCTCGAAGACGCGGTCAAGAAGGGCGAGTTTCGGGAGGATCTCTACTATCGGCTGAACGTCGTCACCATCCAGATTCCCCCGCTCCGGGACCGCATCGACGCCGTCCCGCTGCTCGTGGAGCATTTCCTGAAGATGTACAACGAGCAGTACAACAAGAGCCTCGAAAAGCTGTCGGCCGAGACGATGCAGCTGCTGATGGGATACCACTGGCCCGGCAACGTCCGGGAGCTCGAGAACATGATCAAACGCATGGTCGTGCTCGGGAACGAACAGACCGTGCAGCAGGAAATCAATCAGCATCCCCCTCCGGCGGCGGCCGAGGTGGACGTGGAAGACCTGGACCTCGCTTCGCTGGGTGCCGATTTCGCCAATGGTCAGGCACTCGACCTGAAGGCGATCTCGAAGCGCGCAGCGCAGATTGCCGAGAAGAAGGTAATCGAGCGCGTGCTGGGGATGACCCGCTGGAATCGTAAGGAAGCCGCGGAGCGTCTGCAGATCAGTTACAAGGCGCTGCTCTACAAAATGAAGGAAAACGGATTGAGCCAACGGCGTTAGGCCTGCTTACCGTTTTGAATTTCGACCGGAGATGAGAATGATTCGCGTTGCCAGATACACTCGAGAGATCGCCCTTGTGGCGATGGTTTCCCTGGCCATGGGCTGTGCGGGCGGCGGGGCGCCGTTTCCCGCCGAGCCGGCTCCCGGGACGCGCGAGCCCTACGTGATCGGGATTCCGGATCTGCTCAGGATCGTCGTCTGGCGGAACCCCGAGCTGTCGGTCGAGGTTCCCGTCCGACGCGATGGAAAGATCTCGGTGCCGCTCGTGGACGACGTCCAGGCGGAGGGCCTGTCACCGCACGAACTCAAGGAAGTCCTGACGGAAGCGCTGGCCGAGTACGTGACGGCCCCCGACGTGACCGTGATCGTTCAGCAGACCAATAGCCACACGGTGACGGTCATCGGCGGGGTCGCGCGATCGGGTCAGATCGCGCTCACACGGCAGATGCGCGTCCTCGAGGCGATCGCGACGATGGGCGGATTCAACGCCTGGGCCAAGAAGGATCGAATCAAGATCATCCGGAAGCTGGATGGCAACGAGACGGTCGAATACGTATTCAGTTTTGGTGCCTTTGCCTCGGGCAAGGCGCCTGATTCAAATCTCCTGCTTCGGCCTGGAGACACGGTTGTTGTACCGGAATAGCAGAGGCGCCGAATGTTTCGCGCGCAAGTCTGCGTATTAGTGGGGTTGGGATTGATGCTTGCAGCAGCATCGACAGAGGCACGGGAACTCGAGTTCTTCGTCGAGAATCGTCTCGGCTGGGACAACAACGTGTTTCGGCGCGCCGAGAACAGTGCTGCCCGCACGAAGGCGGACGGATTCTGGGAACTCGCACCCCGGGTGGAGCTGCACGACAGCCAGGACGAACTCGCGTACGACTTTCGCTACCAGCCTTCCTATCAGCAGTTCTTCAAGGAGAGTGGAGTCTCGGGGTTCGACCATAACGCGCGCGGACGTCTCGATTGGCGTGCAACGCCCGTCGATTCGTTGGGCCTGAATTCAACCTTCGGGAGTAATCGCAGCCTGCGCGAGGATGCCGACGGTGTCGATCCCGATTCGCCCTTGCAGGGGAACGATCGCTTGCGGATCAAGCGCACCCGATCGAGTGCATATTACCAGCACAGCTTCAATCAGACGTTCTCGGCGCGGCTCGACTACGCATTCGATGATCTCGATTATAGCCAGCGCGACTTCAGTGATTCCCGCGCCCACACGGTCTCGGGTGGTCTCAACTACTCATTGAACCCGCTGACCTCCGTCGGGACGACTGTGACGGCGCGTTTTCGGAATTCCAAAGTCAATCAATTCAACCCGTTTATCGGGGCGCTGCAGGAGGTCCGAAGCGAAACGAATACCGTGGATATCTCGTTTTCGCTCAGTCGGCAGCTGACCAAGACCCTCGACGTTTCGGTTCAGGCGGGGCCGTCCATCTCGGAAACCCAGCAGGACGTTCAACCGCCGGCATTTCCGAGTCAGGCGCGCTCAAATTCGAGCGATGTGAATGTCTTCGCCGCGGTTTCGGCACGCAAGAGATGGAGAAACGGACACCTTCGCCTGGCCTATTCGCGCTTCGAATCCGGCGGGGGGGGCAACGTGACTTCATCGATCGTGGACGATGTGTCGATCGACGCCGCCTTCCGGCCCGATCGCAGATGGGATCTGCGAGTTCTCGCGAGTTGGAATCAGCGCGAGAATATTGCGAGTGGCGTCTCCTCTTTTCGAGGCGACACCAAGACTACGGTCTACCGCGTCACCGGGACGGTCGGGCGAAGAATCTCGTCCAACCTCAAGCTGATCGGGCGAATGCAATACCGAACTCAGAAAGAAAAACGGCTCGGTTCTGACCCCAGAACCGAGATCTTCTCGGGCTGGCTCGCCCTTCAATACAATTTTGACCCGATCGTCTTCTAGACCCTGGTGAATCCAATGAATCTCGAACAAGGCATACAAGTTATCGATCTCTTCGGCCTCGCGCGCCGACGGGGAAAGCAGATTGCGATGATCGCGGGAGGGGTCATCCTGGTGACGTTCTGGGTCGCGATGGCGTTACCGAATCTGTACACGTCCTCCTCGATGATTCTCGTCGAGCCGCAGTCGGTCGACGAAAAACTCGTCGACTCGGGCGTTCGGCAGAGCGATCTGAACGAGCGCCTGGGCCTGATGACGGCCGAGATCCTCAGCCGCGGTCGCCTGTCGAAGATCATCACCGACATGGATCTCTACGAAGACGAGAGCGCCGACATGGAGCGCTCTGAAATCGTGGATCTCATGCGCTCCTTCATCAGCGTCGTGCCCGTTCTGAGCGAGCTCGAGGAAGGGCACAAACAGCGTGAACTCAAGTTCAACACCTTTCGGATCATCTTCCAGCACGAGGATCGATACGTGGCGGCCGCTGTTGCACAGAAGGTGGCGAATGATTTCATCGACGCCAATATCGCCTCGCGCACCGAGATCACGGCCAAGAGCCTGGATTTCATGCAGGACGAAATCGCCCGGCTGACGCAACAGCTCGCGACCGTCGAGAAGGGCATCGCCGGGGTCAAGGCGGAGAACTCCGGGCGACTGCCGGAGGAATTCGACAGCAATCAACGCATGCTCCAGTTTGCGATGGGCGATTTGCGGGATGCCCAGCGAATCCTGGCGGCTGCGGAAAACGACACGGCGTATTGGAAGAATCAGGCACTGAACGCGTCGACGCTGAGTTCGCCCGGGGACCCGACGAGCCCGGCTCACCGTCTGCGGATGCTCGGAATCGAACGAGGCAGCTTGTTTGCGCGTGGCTATACCTCGCGGCATCCCGATGTGGTCCGCGTCGAGGCCGAGATCAACCTGCTCGAGAACCAGCTCTCCGCCCGGAGCGGAGACGACGATGCACCGAAGTCGATCGGAGAGCAGAATGCGCGATCCGAGCAGGGGCGCGCCGAACTCCGGGCGGTCGCTGCGCGGGAGGATATCGAGCGACTGCGAACCACCATCGCCGACCTCGAAGAGCGGCTTGCCGCGACGGCCGGCGTGGCCGAACGGCTCGACGGTTTGAATCGCGAACATGATCACCTCTACCGAACCTATCAGGACTTCAGCAGTCGGCAGCAGCAGGCCTCCGTTCAGGCGGATCTCGAACGCCGCCAACTCGGTGAGAAGTTCCGGATCCTCGAATCGGCCGAAGCGGCATTCGAGCCGAGTTCGCCGAATCGAATCCTGCTGCTCAGTCTGGGTGCGATCCTCGGTCTCGCGCTGGGTGCCGGAATCGGGTTGATCTCCGAAGTGTCGGATTCCTCGATGCATACCGCGAGCGAGTTGCAGAACTCGCTGGGGATCCCCGTTCTCGTGTCCGTGCCGAGGATCATGCTCGAGTCGGACCGCGTAGCGCGTTCCCGGCGGATCTTGCGCGAGTCGCTCGCGGCGGTCGCGGTCGTCATATTCGTTCTGGTCGGGGGAATCGCCACCTACGTCGCGGTGAACGGAGGCGGAGACACCGAAGCCGTCGAGGTGTTGCCAACGACCGAGGCACGAGCCGCCAGCGGAATCGGACGCGGATAGCGGGGACGTCTGAGTATGTATACCGAGTATTACGGGCTGGTTCGACTGCCCTTCGAGATGAGTCCTGATCCCTCGTTCTTGTACCTGGGAGAAGCGCATCGCGAGGGATTGGCGACGCTCGTCTACGCCGTCAATTCGGGCAAGGGGTTCGTGATGCTGACCGGCGAGGTCGGGACGGGCAAGACGACCTTGCTGCACGCGCTACTCGGACAGCTCGATTCGACGACGAACTCGGCTTTCATCTTCAATCCGCGGCTCGACCCGATGGGGTTCTTCCGGATGCTCTTCCACGAACTCGGTGTCGGGCCCGCTTGTGAGACGAAAGCGGAATACTTGCTCGTGCTGAATCAGTATCTGATCGACAAGCTCGCCGCGAACGAACGCGTGATCCTGATCGTGGACGAAGCGCAGAACCTTTCGGCAGAAATGCTCGAGGAGATCCGGCTCTTGTCGAACCTCGAGACCCCGACGTCGAAGTTGATCCAGATCATGTTGGTGGGGCAACCGGAGCTTCAGGAACTCGTCGATCAGCCCGAACTGCGCCAGTTGCGACAACGAATCGCCCTGCGGCACCACCTGCGGCCCTTCGACGAAGCCGAGGTCGCAGAGTACGTCGAGGAGAGACTCGCCAAGGCCGGCTACACCGGTCGTGCGATCTTCAAGAAGAAGGCGCTTCGGGAGCTGTATCGGCTGACAGAGGGTACTCCGCGTCTGATCAACAATATCTGTGACGGAATGCTCCTGCTCGGATACGTGCGACAGGAAACGAGTCTCGGTTCGGACGCCGTTCGCGAGGTCGCGGCTGATCTCGGCCTGATTCCGAAGGACGAGCTCGAAGACCAGAAGAACACGCGGGGTATTACCAAGCCCGCGAACGGACGCCGTCGGCGTCGACTTTTACGGTTCCGCCGTTAGGCGAACCGATTCGAGGTTCAGGGAGAAAACAGATGCCCAAACACTACGAAGCGCTACAGCGTGCGGAGCAGGAACGGCGACGGAAGGTCACCGGAGTCGATGCACACGTGCCCGCAGGCGTCTCCTTCAACGGGCCGGTAGCGCGCCCGCGCGCAAAGGTGCCCGGCATCTTCGCGCGCCTGCTCGGCGATCGAGGTCAGCCTGCGGCGGAAGGGATCAATGAGGCCAATAAACGCCGGATTTCCCTGCTCCAGCCGGACTCCTACGTCGCGGAGCAGTATCGAAGTCTTCGCGGTCGGCTCGACTCGCTCGGCTCGCAGCGCCCGCTCAAGACCCTCGCCGTCACCAGCGCGAATTCCGGCGAGGGTAAGTCCAGTTGTGCGGTGAACCTCGCCACGGTGACTGCGATGAGCGTGGGTCGGAGTGTGCTGTTGATCGACTGCGATCTACGCCGACCCCAGGTCCATTCGACACTCGGGTTGCAGCCCCAGGTGGGCCTCGCCGAAATCCTGGTCAATCAGGCGACCGTGGATGAAGCGATCCAGAAGCTCGAGGGCGTGAATCTCGACATCCTGCCGGTTCGGTCGGTCCCGACGAATCCCTCTGAGTTGCTCGCCTCACCGGAGATGGGGAAGCTGATCGAGGACGTTGCCGGGCGATATGACCGCGTGATCCTCGATACTCCGGCATGTCTGGGTTTGCCGGATGCGAAGATCGTTTCCGAACTCTGTGACGGATTCGTGATGGTGGTTCGAGCCGGCGTGACGCCGCAAGAAGAAGTGGAAGCCGCGCTCGACATTCTGGACCGCCGGCGAGTGGTGGGACTCGTGCTGAACGGGTCGGAAGCGAGTCGGGAGCAGTACGGATACTACTAGGCGGTCGGTGTTGGGTTTGCGAGAGGCTCGGCGGATGCGCCCGGTCTGATCGGCGAATCGCCAGACCCGTCAATTCGATGAAGCGCGTCTTTCGCGCTTCATCTTCTTCATTGTTTCCTGATTTTCGATCGGGCCGAACGACGCCCCGGAGAGTCCCTTGGAGCAGATCTACATCCAGGCGATCGTGATCGTGGTGACCGCAGCGAGCACGGCGGCGTTCGCGACGCCGTTCGTGATTCGCCTGGCACGCCGCATCGGCGCGTTCGATCGGCCGAACGAGCGAAAGGTCAGTCACCGCGAAGCCATGCCGCTCTTGGGTGGAATCGCGGTCGGCGTGGGATGTGGTGTCGGGCTCACTGTCGGACTCCTGATCTTCGATGAACCCCGTCTCGCACGGGGTGTCGCCGGCTTCGCCGGGGGAGCCACCCTCCTGATGCTGGTCGGGGCCTGGGATGACCGCTTCGAACTCCGGCCGATCGGCAAGTTGTTTTTTCAGATCCTCGCGGCCGCAATCGCGGTCGAGGCGGGATTTCGGGTGGATCTATTCAGCAATCTGATCACCGGCGAAACACTGGCTGTGCCGGGATGGATCCTGTGGCCGGTATCGCTGCTCTGGATCGTCGGCGTTACGAACGCGATGAACCTGATCGATGGGCTCGATGGATTGTCGTCGGGCATCGGTGCCATCATCGCGGCGACCCTGACAATCATCTGCTGGCAGGCGGGTCAGTGGCTCGGGGTGGTCATCGGGCTTGCGCTCTTCGGCGCGCTGATCGGGTATCTGCCCTTCAATTTCCCACCCGCGCGGATCTTCCTGGGAGATACCGGTTCACTCCTGATCGGGTTTGCGCTCTCTCTGCTCGCACTCGAGGGCTATCGGAAGGCGGCGCTGCTCGCGTTTCTCGTGCCGCTGCTCGCTCTCGCGATCCCCTTGCTCGACACGGGACTCTCCATCATCCGTCGGTTGCGGAGCGGGCGCGGCGTCTTTTCAGCAGATCAGCTGCACATGCATCATCGACTCCTGGAACGCGAGGGATCGCATAAGAGTGCGGTGCTGCTGCTCTACTTCCTGACGGGCTGTTTCTGCATGATCGCCGTTTCGTTCTCGCAGCTCGATGGCTGGGTCGCGTTCGTCTATCTCGCTGCGGTGGTCGGTGTGACGATCCGGCTGCTCCGGAACCTGGATGCCTTTTCCCTCGATCTGCTCGCCGATCCGCCGTCGAGTCCCGGCACCGTCGAGACCGAGACCGAGACGGTGCCCGAGACCGTGAGCGAGGTCGAACAGCGAGCGGTGAGCGGGGCACGGGAGTCCTGAGGGTTTCTTGATCGGGCTTTGGGACCGGTCGAATCGGACGCCGGTCCATCAGATGTGGGAGTGAGAAAATATCGATGAATATTACGGTGATCGGAACCGGATACGTCGGGCTGGTGACGGGTGCGTGCTTTTCGGAGTTCGGTGTCCACGTGACGTGCGTCGATCAGGATCGGGAAAAAATCGAGGGTCTCGAACGGGGAGAGATCCCGATCTACGAGCCCGGGCTCGACGAAGTCGTGGCTCGCAATGTTCGAAGCGGTCGTCTTTCGTTTACGACCGAAGCGGCCGAGGCGATCGACCAGGCCCTCGTGATCTTCATTGCGGTGGGCACGCCCCCCGCGGAGGATGGAAGCACCGATCTTCGATTCATCGAGGCGGTCGCTCGGGAAATCGGCCAGCGAATCGAGAGCTACAAGGTCATCGTCACGAAGAGCACGGTGCCCGTCGGGACCTCCGACCGGGTGCGAATCTGCATCCAGGAAGAGCTCGACGCCCGAGGCGTGAATGTTCGGTTCAGCCTCGCGTCGAATCCCGAATTCCTCCGCGAGGGCGCTGCGATCGGTGACTTCATGCGCCCGGATCGGGTGGTGATCGGCACCGAGGGCGATGACGATCAGGCGCTCGCGATCATCAAGGATCTCTACCGCCCCCTCTATCTGAACGAGACGCCCTTCGTCGAAACCAATATCCACACCGCGGAGCTCTCGAAATACGCCGCGAACGCCTTCCTCGCGACCAAGATCTCGTTCATCAACGAGTTGTCCGTGTTATGCGAATCGATCGGCGGCGACGTCCAGGCGATCGCACGGGTGATGGGTCTCGATCGGCGGATCGGAAAGAAGTTCTTGCATGCCGGGCCGGGTTTCGGAGGCTCCTGCTTTCCGAAGGACACCCGATCCGCTGCCCATTTTGCACGGGAAATGGGACACGAATTCTCAATCGTCGAGGCCGCAATTCGTGTCAACGAGAGACAACGTCTACGCATGATCGACAAGGTCGTGACCGCATTGGATGGGGACGTCGAGGGAAAGACCGTCGCTGTACTCGGGTTATCCTTCAAACCCGAAACCGATGATATTCGTGAAGCGCCGGCACTCGAGATCATTCGCGGCCTGATTTCGCGGGGCGCGAAAATTCGGGCCTACGATCCGGCAGCGATGGCAGCGGCTGGGCAGGCGGTGCCGGAAATCGTGCTCTGCAAGGATGCCTACGAGGCATTATCAGGGGCCGATGTGATGGCGATCGTGACCGAGTGGAACGAGTTCCGGATGCTCGATCTGGTGCGCGCCAAGGAGTTGATGGCCGAGCCGAGGATGGTCGACATGCGCAATATCTACGAGGCCGATCGGATCGAGGCCGAGGGCTTCCTGTATTTCTCGGTGGGTCGCTGAACTCGTCGATCGGACCGATTCGAGGGCTCAACACCATTTGTAGGGTATTAACTGCGACTCGTTCCTGGTATTTGTGACGAACGTCACGAAGGCAGAATCCGGTTGGGACGTACGATCCCGGGTACGGTGATCATACCGCAGGGTCCGGCGGCAATCTTGAGGGTGCGAGCGGAGCCTGCGCGGGATGAGGTTTACGATGCATACGACTGGCAGGGTCCGCAAGGACGTCTTGGATTCCCTTCGCTCGATCCCGCTCTTCGCGCGAGTCTCCGAGAGCGATCTGGAAGAACTCGCGACGCACCTGATCGAGCGACGTTTTCCGAAGAATGCCACCGTCGTCGAAGAGGGACTTCCCGGTGACTACATGTACGTGATCCGCCAGGGCCGGGTCAAAGTGACCAAGGCCTCCGAGGACGGGCGCGAGAAAATCATGAACTTCCTCGAGACCGGCGCGTTCTTCGGCGACATGGCGCTGCTCGGAGATGAGACGCGTTCCGCGAGTGTCAAGACACTCGAGGAGTCGGTCTTGCTGGCGCTGTCCCGCCGAGACTTCATCGATCTGCTCCGGCAGAGTCCCGACCTGGCGCTCTCCGTGATCGAGGAGCTGGCGAATCGACTTCGCGAGACCAACGAGCAGGCTCGATCCCTGTCATTTCAGGGCGTCGAGGAAAGGACGCGAAACCTCTTCGAGCGAATTGCACGGACCGATGAGGCGGGCAGCGGTCGAATGATGACCCCCACTCTGACCCATCAACAGATCGCCGACATGGTCGGGACGTCTCGTGAGACCGTGACGCGTGCGATCAAACAACTGAAAGCATCCGGCTGGCTGACGCAGGACGGCAAGCGATACGTGGTCCCGTCCGACTCCGACTGAATCGCTTCGGTCGGACCGACGATTGGCCGAATGGTTGGATGGGAAGCTGCGCTTGGCCTTGCCGAAGGCAAGGCGCAGCGCGCTTGTGGCGTCCTTTCATGGGATGGCGCACTCTCTCGTGCACTCGATTTCCCCTCGGGCCAAGGCTTTCGGCGATATGAAAAAGGATTCAGCGTGACCTCTTTGGGCTCTGCACTCGGCTCGGATTCTCACCTCCGGAGCTCGCTGCTCCCGTTCGTTCTGCTGGCTTCGCTGCTTTCGCTGGCCTGTCAGAGCGATAGCGATCGGATCGTCACTTTCCTCGAACGCGGCGAATCCTATGTCGCCGAGGGCAAGGACGAAGAAGCGATCATCGAATACAAGAACGTCCTGCAGCGTGATCCCGAGAATCCGGCGGCCCACGAGGCGTTGTCGCTCGCCTATCTCCGGGTGAACAAGCCGCGTGAGGCGTATTGGGAGATGTCGGAGACGGTTCGGGTAGATCCCGGCAACCTCGAGGCGCGCTTACGATACGGAACGATTTCCGCCGCGATCGGTGACTACGATCTGTCGCTCGAGCAGGCCGAAGCGGTTCTGCAGTTGGATTCGAGGAGTGCGCGTGGGCACACGTTGCGCGCACAGGCCCATGAGAGCCGCGAAGACTACGACGCGGCCGAAGCGGATTTCCGGGCGGCCATCCAGGCTGATCCGTCCGCCGCGGCCTTTCATTTTCTGCTGGGTGGATTCTATGAACGTCGCGGTCGCTACGAGGAAGCGGAAGCCGCCTACGAGGAGTTGTTGGCGACGGAAGAAAGCTATCTCGCAGTGACTTCTCTGGGGCGCACGATCCTGCGCGATCGAGAGCGCAGGGACGACGGAGATCGGGTTCTCGAGCGGATCATTGCGCTCGCGCTTGTCGCGCCCGTCGAGAAGATCGAGGTGGACCCCGCTTCGGAGGAACGCGGTACGACTTCGCTGCTGCACAACGTCTTGCGTGAGGAGGCGATTCGGGGTGCCTACACGCTCAAGGCGATGGTCCAATACGAGCGTGGCAGCGTCGACGACGCCCTCGCGACGCTCGAGGCCGGCATTGCGAAGAGTGAAGGCAAGGTTCAGCTGATCTATCAGATGGCGAATCTGTATCGGATCGAGGGCCGGAGCGAAGACGAGAACGCGATGATCCGGCGAGCCACGGAAGAGGCGCCGGATAATGCCGGGGCGCAGATCGTGCTCTCCGCGTACCTCGGACAGCAGGGCGATACGCTCGGCGCACTCGAAGCTGCCCGGGCCGCGGTCAAGGCGGAGCCCGAGAATCGGCAGGCTCAGCTGCGAGAGGCCGAGTTGCTCGTCGACCTCGGTTTCCGCGACGGAGATTCCGCATCCACGCAGGCCGGTCGCCTGATCGTGGACGAGATCCTCGAAGCGGAGCCGGACAGTCCAGAAGCCCATTTCGTAAAGGCGAAGATCGAACTCGCGGAGGGCGATCTCGATGCGGCGAAGAGTTCACTCGAGACGACGCTTCAGGCGAAGCCGGATTGGGGCCAGGCCCGATTCGTGCTCGGCTCGGTGCTGGTTGCCGGGGGCGAGTTGACCCGCGCGCGCGTCGAACTCGAGAGTGCGGTCGAGGCCGAGCCCCAACTCGTGGAGGCGCGGAAACTGCTCACCCAGATCTATTCCCGACTCGGCGAACACGAGTTCGCGATCGAGGAAGGGCGCAGTTACCTGCGAGATCGACCGGCTGACGGAGAGATTCGGATCGTCGTGGGCCAGAGCCTGATCCGGGTCGGCCGAGCGGAAGAGGCCTACCAGGAA
>Ga0209988_10002294_pt1 | contig 12620 bp, 9 predicted proteins | sample N075metaG_FD_183115 | JGI IMG/M metagenome (GOLD analysis project Ga0209988, IMG submission 183115) | Deep subsurface microbial communities from Kermadec Trench to uncover new lineages of life (NeLLi) - N075 metaG (SPAdes) (version 2) | ecosystem: Environmental > Aquatic > Marine > Ocean trench... | reverse complement strand
GGGAAATCAGGGTTGCCATACTGCAAACCAAAATCAGGCAGGCCCATGCTATACTGTTTCCAGCGGATCATCCCATAGGAATTATCACGCAGTACCAGCACCACAAGATTGAGCTTCAAGCGCACTGCAGTTTCCATCTCCTGGCTGTTCATCATGAAACCGCCGTCGCCGCAGATCGCCATGACGCGCCGATCGCGATACAATCGTGCTGCCTCTAGAGCGGAGGGCAGGCCAGCGCCCATCGTTGCCAGGGCATTATCGAGCAGTACGGTGTTCGGCTGAGTAGCAGGATAGTTTCTGGCAAACCAGATCTTATAAACGCCGTTGTCCAGCGCTATAATACTGTCGTCCAGCATGACCCTGCGTACGTCCCAGACCATCCGCTGTGGTTTCACTGGAAAGCTGTCGTCATCCTCTCCAAAATGGATATGTTCTTGTAAGTGTTTCCTCACTTGCATGAAATAAGCGAAGTCATGTGATTGGGTCTTACCGACCTTATCCGCAATGCGTGTCACGGAAGTTGCGATATCCCCCACCACTTCCAATTGGGGGAAATAAACGTTGTCGACGGTTGCCGATTTGAAGTTGATGTGAATGACCTTTGCACCCCCATGTTCCATAAAAAAGGGAGGCTTTTCTACTACATCATGGCCAACATTAATAATCAGATCCGCCCGCTTGATCGCACAGTGCAGGTAATCCCCGTCCGATAAGGCCGCGGTACCCATAAACAGAGGGTGTAATTCCCCGACCACGCCTTTCCCCATCTGGGTGTCGAAAAACGGAATACCGGTTTGATCAAGAAATTCCGAGAGGGCTTTCCATCTCCGCTTACGGTTTGCACCTGCACCGATGAGAAGCAACGGGTGCTTTGCCTCTTTTATCAGAGTAACCGCATCATTGATGACGGTTTGATTGGCATCGCCGCGGAGCCGCTTGCTGATTTCAAACACCGGTGGGGTGTCTGCATCTACCTGCTCGGCTGCAATGTCTTCCGGCAATTCCAGGTGCACTCCGCCGGGACGTTCTTCCTCGGCCAGGCGGAAAGCCTCGCGTACCATACTGGGGATCATGTTCACATTGACGATCTGCCGGGTGTACTTGGTTAGCGGACGCATCATGTCAACAATATCCACAATCTGAAACTGTCCCTGCTTACTCCTTTTAATAGGCTTCTGCCCCGTGATCATCATCATGGGGAAGGCTCCCAGCTGCGCATAGGCTGCCGGTGTCATCAGATTCGTTGCTCCTGGTCCAAGGGTGGCAAGACACACGCCGGCTTTACCTGTCAACCGTCCGTAGGTCGCTGCCATAAACCCTGCTCCCTGCTCATGACGGGTAAGAATTAACTGGATACTTGACTTGCGTAAGGCTTCTAAAAAATCCAGATTCTCTTCGCCAGGCACGCCATAAATGACCTCCACACCCTCATTTTCCAGGGCCTGGATGAACAGATCGGAGGCGTTTTTCGGTTTCTGTGCGGGGGTTACCATTTCTTTCCGTGCGCTGGCCGTGACCAGCACTCCTTTAGTGAAGAGGCCCCGTCAAGGGCACTGCTCTACCGATATAAGGGATTAGGATGATCGAATCGGCAACCCGCGTCCCATTGGGAGCGCTGATTGCCATGTGCTGGAATCCCGCCTGCATCCTTGATCATTCGCGCAAGGTGGAGCAGATTCCAGGTCATGAATGTGGTGTTGCGATTGGTGAAATCATTCTCGGGCCCTCCAGATCCGGGATCCAGATAAGAGGGTCCCGGTCCTGCCGGTCCCAGCCAGTCGGCATCCGCTTGAGGCGGGATGACGTAGCCGAGATGCTGGAGGGAATAGAGAATGTTCATGGCACAGTGCTTGGCTCCGTCTTCGTTGCCTGTAATCAGACAACCCCCGACACGACCATAGAAAATGTACTGCCCGTTTTCATGCAGATCCCCGGAATTGGAATAGAGCCGCTCAATGGTTTTGGTACACACTGAAGTCTTTTCACCCAGCCAAATCGAGGACGTGATCACCAGTATTTCTGCTACCTTGACCTTCTCGTAAATCTGGGGCCAATCATCTTGCTCCCAGCCCTGCTGGGTCATGTCCGGATAGACTCCATAGGCAATGTTGTAGTCGACGGGGCGCACAACCTCCACGGAAACGCCGTTTTTCTCCATGATGGCCTTAGAAATCTCGACGAGGCCTTGAGTATGGGACATTTCGGGTGTCTTTTTCAGAGTACAATTGAGAAATAGAGCATTAAGATCGGAGAAATCCCACTGGCTGGTCTCACACATGTCGAGTTGCTTCTCACTTAATTCCATGATTTCCTCCTGTTGTTGAACAAACCATTTCATCTCATAGTGGAGAGCCTGAGTGGCATCTCCACTATCTCCTCATGCTCGGGCAGCTCTGTTTCCGGCATACTCCCCAGAGCAGCAGCGTAGGCTATGGCCCCGGGATGAGCGGTAAGACCGTGAAGAAACACGCTGAACAGAACGGTGAGCGTCACGGTAGGGAGCAGTGTCTCCGTGGGCAGAATAGTTGATTCTTCAAGGATCAACAAGGCGTAGAGAATCGAGGCAATCCCGCGTGGCCCGAACCAGCCCAGAAAGAGAACGGTCACTGCTTGCAGCTTCAACCCCACCAGGCTGACCGCCACCGGTAGGGCACGAATGAGGGTCAAGCTCAGCAGAGCATAGATCATGGTTGTCCAGGTGACCGAACCGAGCCACTCCGGGACCATCAACCCACCAAAGATCATGAACGTCAGGAGGGCTAACAACTGCCCTTCCACCTCTCCGAATTGATACAACTTCGGGCAGATGTCCCGCGCTACGTTTCCCATCATCAATCCGGCAGCAAAGGCAGCGATGAAACCATTGCCATGCAAAAGCTCGGCGGCACCGAAAGCGAAGAGGGCGAGTCCAACAGCAGATAACTTCAAGAACACTTCATTGATCCAGCCAGCCCGGTTGGCCGACTGCAAAAGCTTAGCGCCCAGGTAACCCACCGCAATTCCGACAACTGGGCCCAATACGATTTGGTTGGCGGTAAAAACTAACCAGTAGGTAGCATCCTCCACGAGGCTTGCTGAAGCCGTGGCGGCGGACAGGAAAATGAGCAAGAAGGGCAAGGCAATTCCATCGTTAAGGCCACTCTCCACGTTGAGGGCCTGTCGGATGCGTACGGGTACACGTGGACTGCTGATCACGGCCTGGCCGAGCGCGGCATCGGTGGGTGCAAGAACGATAGCCAACAGTATGGCTTCCCAAATACTGAAGGTCTCGAATAGAACGACCGCAACCGTTGCCCCAGCAACGACGGTGAGGGGTAGTCCGATCGCCAGTAGACGAACAGGCAGGTGGTGCTCTTTCCAGAGCAGCCGAAGATCAATGCGGGACGCATCGGTAAACAGAATGAGGATCAGGGCCAGTTCCGCAACCAGACGGACCAGCTCACCGTCGAAGCTGAATCGGATCAGCCCTAGAGCCTCCTGACTGACCAGATAGCCAAAGAATACAAAGGCCATGGGAGGCGTTATCATGCTCCTCTCCGCCCGCGCCGATACCAGCCCGAAAGCGAGTATTCCAAAGGCGACTACCGTGTAACCTAGTGCTTCCATGATCTTTGTTCGGGCGTGTCAAATATCTGATTCATCTGAGATTCAACCACTCAAATCAGTTCTGAATCGGTCAAATTCTCAACCGACGATGGTCTGTTATGGCTTTGTCCAGGTTATGCAGAGTCAGGCACAATCGACGGATGGTGCCGAAGCGATCCTATCTGTTGCAGCCACCGCGCGAAACAGCCAGATCCTATGTTCATCTTTCATGAGAACGGCCTCCCTTTTTGAGACTGTTCCAGAAACGGAGACGATACGATCAAGCCTAACCGGCAGCGAAGGAATCGACAACTGTCATAACTGACAGTGCAATGACCGTCTCATTTTGGCCTGGGTTGGCTAGCCCGGATTATGCATAGGTTCTTGTCACGAAGCGCCGAAAGCGCCGACCTGACTAGGGCGGGGGCACCCGCTTGCGGGTCGGAGGCCCCCGCAAGCGTACTGTATGGTACGCTGAGGAGGCTGAAGGAGTCGCAACGCAGTCAGGGTGGATGATTTCGTCGCTGCAGTAGAGAATTTATGCATAGTCCGGGCTAGAGTGAGTTCACTTGTGTTTAGAGCTGAACGAAGGTGATTCCTGGATTGTGACGATCGGACACTAATGTAGACCTGAGACCTGGAAATTGGCTCAGCAGGTCTCGTCCCTGGCTGGTGTTTTCTGAGTACCGGTCCCCTACAACATAGGCATGCACTCTCCTGGCACGAGAGAGGGAGGCCAGTTCCTGAATGACCGCCTGCTTGATCTTGCCTCCAGTGCCGGAGGAGCCATATCCGTGAATGATCCGGAGGATCTTAACCCCCTGTGATCGTGCTAGTTCCAGCTCAAGAGACAAGGTGGCTAACGCTTCATCGACGAACGGCATCCCTTTCTTAAGGTTGATCGTCTTTATCTTTTCCTCACCGGTTCTCCGTGACGATCGCCCAGGCTGTTGGTAGCTTTCGCAGTACCTACATTTCCACTCATCGTCCGGTATCTCATTGCCACATGTGCTACAGGTCTTCATCCATTCTCCATTCTAGGCGGTTGATCGGCGGGGAGAGGTTCTTCTTGGTGTCTCTGATACACGTTGGGCTCGTTCCAGGGGGCAAGGTCAAGGGTATCTGACTCCGGCTCAACTTGACAGTATCTCGGACTGTACTCAAGGCGATTCTGGGCCGGCCTGACGGGGATTCCGATACCCTTGGCGACAAAGGGACCGGAGCCCCTATAATACGTGAGGTATGTATGGGTCCTCGTTGCCACCTCCGATTCTTGTCGCTGACAAAGACAGCCTCGGTCGGCTTGTCCGCGCTCTTGCACCTTATCCGGTCGTAGCCATCGATACTGAATCCAACAGCCTTCACGCCTATCGCGAGTGCGTGTGCCTCATCCAGTTCTCCACCCCCGCCGCTGACTACATCGTCGATCCAATCAGGCTGCCTGATCTGAGTCCGCTCGCGCCCTTCTTTGCCAATCCGAACCAGCAGAAGGTCTTCCACGCCGCCGAGTACGACCTCATCTGCCTCAAACGCGACTATCACTTCGAGTTTACGAACATCTTCGACACCATGAGCGCTGCGCGCACACTCGGATGGTCGCAGGTCGGCCTCGCCGCCATTCTCGACACCCACTTCGGCGTGAAGCTGAACAAAAAGTATCAGCGTTCCGATTGGAAACGCCGTCCCCTGAAGGCGGAACAGTTGGACTACGCGCGGCTCGACACCCACTATCTTGTGGCATTGCGCGAGCTACAGCTCCAGGCGTTGACGGAGTCCGGCCGCTGGCCGGAGGCGCACGAGGACTTTGAACGGCTGGCGCGAGTGCGTGGCGACTCGGCGCACGCGGGTCCAGACCCGACGGCATTCTGGTCTGTCAAGGGCGCGCGCGACCTCACGCCGGAACGGGCTGCTGTCCTTCAGTTCCTCTTCGCGTACCGCGAAGAACAGGCCGCACGCAGGGACCGGCCACCCTTTAAAATTATGGGAGAGGCGACGTTGATGGAACTCGTCCTCCGCGCCCCGACCCACACCGAAGACCTGCAGCGCCTGTCCGGAATGACGCCGAAGCAAATCCGCCGCCACGCCCATGGCGTGTTGCAGGCCATCCAAGAGGGACTCGACGCCCCGCCCCAAAGGGCGCCTCAGACCGATCGCGAGCCTGACGACGTGCGCGACCGGTACGACCGCCTGCACACCTGGCGCAAGAACAGGGCGAGGGCGCGCGGCGTTGAGTCGGATGTCATCCTTCCGCGCACGGCGCTCTGGGAGCTCGCTCGCCGTCCCCCGCTCACCCACGCCGAACTGGCGCGCATCACAGACTTCGGGCCCTGGCGGCGGGAAACGTACGGAGAAGAGATTCTGGCGCTGCTGTCTCGCGCCAACCCTTCGCCGGGCGCCTGACCCACATTTTGGCAATTGACGCTGCAGCCGCCACGCCGAAGGGCCTGGCACAAACAGGTTCGACAAGATGGCTGCTATCGAACCATGGGTTGACACCGGCAAAACACCGGTCTCCTGGACGTTCCCTGCATCCACCTCGTCTTCACGCTTCCGGAGGAGCTCGGCCCACTGGTCAATCCTCAACATGCGCTTGGTTCAGTTTTTTTGGGTTTGAGTGTGCTGGAGTGAGTTGGAGTGAGTTTGCCGCGGGCACTTCAGCCACAATTGAGGAATATTCGGGGTGAGTCGGGGAGTCTTAATTTGGCTGAAACGCGTGTCAGAAGCGTGCTCGGGGAGGGACTCGAAACCTCACAAGGGAGACCCTCACAGGATTCTAACTCTTGTGCGTCTTGCTTACGGGTTCGATAAAGGTCTCTAGACGATCAAGAGCGACAGAAAAACAACATGAGAGAAAGGAGAAACCATGGCGGGACCATGGTACAATCCGTCTTTGTTTTTCGTTGTGATGGAAGGCCGATTGAGGATTCTCGGAAGTTACACTCAAGAGTTGCAACCGGTTTTGTGGGTTACTGAGCCCTCTGACGAGGCCAGGAAGCGCCTGAATGGGATTTCGGGCACCATTGGCCATCGCCTATTCCATACGTTCTTCGGTATCAAACTACGCGCCCGTAGCTCAGCTGGATAGAGCGCCGGACTTCGAATCCGTAGGTCGCAGGTTCGAATCCTGCCGGGCGTACCATCCTTTCAATGACTTATAGGGACTCTGAAAAGCTCTCTGCCCATCACAGAAGCTTGGTCACTCGTTGTTCACCCGCTGTGGAGGTCTCCTTTGCTTGGACCTGCCTCACTTCGGCCCGAGCCTGGACCTGTTCAAAGCTGGTGCTGCCTTACATTCCCTGCAATGGAGTAGAATGTGCGTTATGAAGCCCATTGTCTTCCGAAATTACGGCGGGATCCACCAACTGCGCATCGAGAGCGCTGAGGATCTTGCCTTCATCCACCAGCTCCACCCAGCTCGCTGGGCTGCCACCAGCGTGCAGATCGAAAGCCTACAGTGCGATCCCGCGTTTCTCAAGTACTTGAATCAGGACGGCAGCGGGACCATCCGTGCCGAGCATTTGCGGGCGGCAGTGAGATGGATTTTCCGCAAGATGGCGAAAGGCGACCGAATGGCCGCTTCCTCGGACGTCCTGTGCCTCGCGGACCTGGATACCAGCCACGAGGAGGGCCGGAAGCTCAAGGAAGCCGCGATCCATATCCTGGGACAACTGAAGGTGAAGAAGTTGGACGAGATCAGCCTGGAACAGGTGCGCATCTTTCGGAATACGTACGGGATGACCCCTCCCAACGGCGACGGGGTGCTCCCCCCCCAGCACGTTTCGGATCCGGCTGCGGCACAGTTGGCAAAGGACGTACTCGAGCAGGTGGGCAGTACCAAGGATATCAGCGGCGCAGAGGGCATCAACGAAGGTCACCTGCGCCAATTCCTGGATGGTGCGAGGAAGCACCTGGCCTGGAAGGCACTCGCCGAAGATGACGGCGCGGCAGGGATTCGGCCCTGGGATGACGACACGGCGGCCGCCGTGAAGCTCACGGCTGAACTCGATGCCAAGATCGAACAGTTCTTCTGGCAGTGCGACCTGGTAAAGCTCGATGCCCGCACCGCCGAACGGATCTGCCTGAGTGAACAAGATCTCCAGAACCTGGACGGCTCCGACCTCGGGGCCATGGAAAGACACCTCGTGCAAGCGCCACTGCAAACGCCTAATGCTGAAGGTGTGTTGAACTTGCAGGGCCCCATCAATCCGTACTACCAGGATCAGATGGAGGAATTACAAAAGCGGGTCCTTGCCCGTGCCCAGCCGGACTCCCACGAATCTCTCTCGCGGACCGGCTGGCAGCAGGTCAAGGCCATCTTCGAGCCCTATGGTGCGTGGCAGGCGGAGAAGCCATCGGATGGCGTAGGTGAGCTGAGTGAGACCACGCTGAAAGAATACTTAGATGGTCCAGCTCAGAAAAGACTTCTCCAGCTGCTGCTGGAGGATCTGGCGGTGAAGGATGAGGTGAAGCAAGTGACTGACCTGGAAAAGCTCATCCTGTACCAGCGCTGGCTCCTGGAACTGGCCAACAACTTTGTAAGTTTCTCGGCGCTGTACGACCCCAGTCGCCGTGCCCTGTTTGAATTAGGCGACCTGATCATTGACGGCCGTGAACTTGCCTTTACCATGAAGGTCCGAAACCGCGCCGAGCACAAGAAGATCGTCCAGACCAGCAAGATGTTTCTGGTGTACGCCGAGATCACCATGCCCCAGGAGCAGGGGCGGAGTTTCGAGATTGCTGCCGCCCTCACGGCTGGCGGCCAGGGGGCCCTCGAAATTGGCAAGCGCGGTATCTTCTATGATCTGCAGGGCAAGGAGTGGGACGCACGAGTGGTGGATATGGTCGAGAATCCCATCAGCCTGTGGGAGGCGATCAAGTCGCCTTTTGTGAAAGCCAAAAAGCTATTATCCGAGAAGGTTGAAGCCTTTGTAGGCACCCGGGCCGGGTCTCTGGAGAAGGCCACCACCGAGATCACCACGAAGATGGAAAAAGGCGAGTCGCTCCAGCAGCCTGCCCAGGGGCCATCGGCGGGAGCGGCACCCCCTTCCAGCTCTGGCATGCGCGACATGCTGCTGGTCGGCGGCGTTGCCTTCGCCGCTGTCGGTTCCTCGCTGGTCTACCTGATCAGGACACTTTCGCAGATCAGCCTTCTGAAAGCTGGCCTTGCCTTGTTGAGCCTGGTGCTGGTGGTGGCCCTGTTCAGTGCACTTTCGGGTTGGAACAAGCTGCGCAAGCGGGACATGAGCGCTCTGTTGGAGGCGTGTGGCTGGGCGGTGAATTTCCGCATGTACATGACGCGACGCCTGGGCTACCTCTTCAGCCACACGCCCCACTTGCCGGAAGGGGCACGCAAGGAACGTCGCGACCTGGTAACCCTTTTTCTACGTCAGACTGGATACGGCGGGTTTCGTTGGGCTCGTGTCGGCCTGGTTGCCCTGCTGGCCGCTCTGCTCACTGTCGCGCTCCTGAGCGCGCTTTTTTGGAACCAGATCAAGGTCCTTCTGCAGGCATGGCGGAGCGGTTAGCGAGAAGTAGCACACTCGAATTTTGAAATTCTTGTATCCAAGTGGAACAGGAATAACCCGTCGTGTGGCCAATGGTGATAAACCTGTTTTTGGCTTGGCAAAGGATCCAGGTACCTCGTTCTCTGTTCGTGTAGGTGGCTGATTCATTCGATCTCCCTCATTCTCCCGAAACTTCCTCTTTGTTTGTGGAGAAACAGTGAAAATCCCTTTGCAAAAAGGAAATTCCTATTCACCTAAATTTTCTACCTCCGAACGCAGCAGCTCGAAGCTGCCCAGATGGGTAATCAGAAAGTCTTCCAGCACCTTCCGCCGCTGTGGGGCCGGCACCTTGAGCAAGGCCCCTCGACGAGAAACGGCCGACGCCCCGGCGGATCTCGGTCAGGTCGCCGCTGAGGCACCCCCCTCGAGCACAAGTTTTCCCTGGAGAAACAGCCGGTTGACACGCGGAGACAGCAACGGCAGTTCCAGCAACTCCCCACCCTGCTCACCCGCTAGCAGGCCATACTGGGACTGCAGACTGGGCGGCAGGGCAGAGATATTGCTACATGTGTATTCGAGATCCGATCAATAGACGTTGTGCTGCTTGAGCCACGCCAGCAGTTCGGAAACACTCGCGGTTGCGAGCGCAATATAGCTGTCGGCTGCGCCGTAGTAGAGGCGCAAGTGATCGCCTTCAGGCACCCATCCACAAGGAAACACGATCTTGTCGACGTCACCGGAAACTTCGTATTCCTTTTCTGGGGCGAATACCCATTCGTCACACCGGGCGATAACACGGGTGGGATCGTTCAGGTCCAGAAGGGCCAAACCTAAACGATATATTATACCGCCGCCCGTGGTTTTGACCCCATGGTATAGGATCAGCCAGCCGTCCTGCGTCTTCAGCGGCGGAGGCCCGAGGCCGATTTTGGAGGTGTCCCACCATGCATTTTCCCTAGCTTGGAGGACCATCCGATGGTCACCCCAATGTATCAGGTCGGGGGAGAAGGATATCCAGATGTGCGCGCCAGCACCCTCCTTTTGGGCAACCGGCCGGTGAAGCATAGCCCAGCGCCCGTTAAAGCGTATTGGAAATAGCGCCGCGTCCTTGTTCTCGGGCGGCGTAACGGGTCCTTGACGTTGGAAATCTCGGAAATCGACTGTGGTTGCCAAGGAGACCAACGGCCCGAACTCAGACCAGGCGGTATAAGTGATGGCCCACAGACTTTTCTCCTCAAGGTAGGTAATTCTGGAGTCTTCTATTCCCCAAATCTCCTCGGGATAGGAATCAGGGTCCGGCATGATGGAGGGCCTCTCCTCGATGCGCCAGTTGCTGAGCCCGTCCGAACTTCTGGCGACACTGAAGTGGGAGATACCCCGTCGGTCTTCGACTCGCAGCAAGAGCACAATATCGTCTCCCACCTGGGTAGCACCTGCATTAAAGACCGTGTTTGCCTGGTAGGGCAGGTGGCTGGAGCTAAGGATGGGATTATCCGGGTGCCGATGAAAGAGTTCCATGGCAGGTGATTGCTTCATCCTAGATTTCGCTTATGAACTTCACTGTATACAATTTCCGAGCCTACGATTGATGGCTGCTAGGTTAACCTGAGATTGCATTAGTACAAGTATATCGTACTAGACTGCATACTTGTGCGGTTAGCAAGGAAACACCCAATACTGGGGGGGATAGCACACAACTGCCCGGCTGCCAAGAACGCATCCCGTGCTTCGGTGGAGGATATTACGGAACTCTCTTGAGTCACGGTAGCACCACATTCAACCGGCATCCAAGTTCAAGACCGCCCCGATTTCAAGTACATTCCACGGTTGAATGCATCGGTACCTCAGTCACTGATCCGCGCAAAAATATCCAAACAATACAATTCGCTTGGCCCCAGAAGGGTCCCCCCGACCTGTCGCGGGGCCTTCAGGCCAATGTGATCAGTGAGTTACAGCGCTTTGCTCAAGGATCAGTTGAAGGGAGCCGCAGGTGGCAAAAAGCGAAAGCTCGGTGGACTTGTCCACTCGACTCATTCTGCCCATCCTGTAGATATGGTCGTATTGCCCCTTCCACGATGCCCCATCAAACGACTTCGGCTAGTGCAACTTCAATTCAGACAAGGGCTTACGGGAGTCCCAATGGGTTGCCGGCTCCCGGCCTCCACCACGGCGTCAGCGAGCTGAAGATGGCGCTTCCCTTGATTGGCCCAAGAATAGGTTGTGACGTATTTCTGCGCGCGCGCCTTGGCCGCAGCCACACGCGTATTGTCCGTGAGAAGCCGGACGGCTTCTCCCACCAGTTCGTCGAAGTCCCTGCAGACTGAGGCACCCGCCTCGCGCAAGTCCTCGCCTACACCCTCGATGTTGCGGCCAAGAACAACGGCTCCCATTCCGAGGGCGTGTGCTAGGCGACCACTTTGCGTGGGGGAATCTGGCCAAAATACGTTCAAGTCGACGGCATGGAAAGAGATCCGGAAGACCGGATCGGGTGGCATCACTACTACGAGGAAGTTGTCCTTCCCGTCAGCCGCCTCTTCCAGTTGGGCCAGTACGTCCTGGTTGCGACGGTCATGGGACTCACGGAGCGACCCCATCACGAGTCCGACTACTCGGCGCGTCGGCAGGTGCTCTTCTAGCGCATCGCGAAGCATGTAGGCCATCTGAAGGCCCTTGTCCCATTGGATAAATCCGAAGGAGCCGACGAAGACGCATGATGGATCTGCCAGAGCATCGAGCAGCGCCTGTGCGCTTCCGAGCGGGCGAACGGCTGCGCGAACTTGTGCCAGATACCCAGCGAGGCGACGACGAGTCTTATCGCGCGGAAGAGTAGGCCCGGGTTCCAAGGCGTGTCGTAATAGCATCACCTTGGTCGCGTGTTGGGGAAAGGCACGCTGGACCGCTTTACGAGCCCCACGTGTGAAAACTGTCGCACAGTCCAGACGCGGCAGGATCTCTTGTAGGGTCCGATACTCTGACAACCGCAGGCCCCACTGCGTTTCAGGCGATTGGAAGTGCACCGAATGCAACGACGCTGCCTTGTATACGGGGAAATCTTCCATACGCTTTAAAAGGTCCGCCAGCCGGGGCCAGATGCCTTCGGTGTACTGAAACCACAACACGGTGCGACCGAGGTCGTTGCACCCAATGCTCTTCACCGCTTCCATGAGATCACAAGGGTCGATGGTGGGCCGCGCCAAGGCGTATATGACGCGAGTGCGCTCTTCAGGAACGTGTTCAGGCACCAGCGGGGCCCCGTACTTGTCGGGGTCGAAGGCGACCACCGTTACTCGATCACTGGGCATGTTCCGAACGAGGCTAGCGGTGTATGTGGCGATCCCACAGACTACAGGTGGATAGGTCGAGGCAAAGACGATGCGGGATGGGTTCGTGATCATTCGTGTCGCTCTAACCGGTATTCCTCCTATTATACCATTGTCCGCGCCAGTAGATCACCTTTGAATGTTGGGCTAGGAGTCTGTGCGGCAGAACGATTTTTGGCTTTTGCGACCACGACATATTGTGGGTGCAGCA
>Ga0209988_10002293_pt1 | contig 12622 bp, 11 predicted proteins | sample N075metaG_FD_183115 | JGI IMG/M metagenome (GOLD analysis project Ga0209988, IMG submission 183115) | Deep subsurface microbial communities from Kermadec Trench to uncover new lineages of life (NeLLi) - N075 metaG (SPAdes) (version 2) | ecosystem: Environmental > Aquatic > Marine > Ocean trench... | reverse complement strand
GCTTGTACTGGCTGCGCTTGGGATACTTCATGGTCGAACATACCTCGGCCACCACCATAGGCGGATTTCGCTCTCAGCCAAGAGCGGTGCAACAACGCCTGTTCGAGATGGGATGGGAAGAGTATAGAGTCGAAAAATGGGAAGACTTCGTCTCGATGGTGGAGGCGTTTGGGATTGGCGAGCACGGCGACACGAACTGGTTCTTTCGGGGCCAAAGCAAAGAAGAATGGGACCTTACTCCTTCGCTTGGTCGGCTGTTTGAGCCGGACTCAGACGTTCGCTACGGCCTTCACGTCGAGTCGCGAGCGACCAATCTATTTAGGGAGAGGTTCCACCTCAATCACGATGCAGACGGTGTGAACCGAGATGATTGGTCAATCCATGCTCTATTTCGCTGTTGAGTCGAACTTCAACACAAACGGCGCGGTATGGCTGTTTCCGACTGACCTTCTGGGAAGAGCTGTTCTTGCCGATCATGGTGAGATAGATTGGGAAGCTGAAAAGGGCCGACCGACAGCAAAATGGAATGCGTCGGATGTGCGTGCGGTTTACGACCTCAAGCTGACCGTCCATTCTCAACGATCTGCCGCTCAGCAAGGCAATTTCACGGTGTGTACGCATGTTTTTGCTGACCACGCCGCTGCGGTTAGGGCCAGTCTCGACGGGCGAGAGAGTGCAGACAAAACACAGAAGTTCGTCATCCCGTCGCAGCTCAAACGTGACTTTCTGTCACGGCTCAGAATGATGAACGTTACGGCGACGTCACTCTTTCCAGGACTGGATGGCCTCGGTCGAGACGCACGCGATTTGGCCGTTCTCCGCGCTTGGAGAAGCGGCTCAGAGTAGGAATCATGTGCAAAAGTCAATACTTTTTCTGACAGTTTTTTCTGAAGCCCTCGTCGTCATCGTCCGAGCTAGCTTGCGGCCAGCATCTTTTCCTTGGCCAGCGGAACGCTATCCAAGAACGTTTGCATCGGGGTCTTGCCATAGCACCAGCGCCTGTCCATCATCAAAAACTCGTCCGCTCGTGAAATCAGGGACTTGCGAGCCGCGCTCAAAGCGCTCTCATCAATGGGATCGCTTTGAAACTGCATTTATCGCATCGGGCTAAGTGATTGTGTTGTTGGGCACATAAATTCGTCGAGCATTCGACGTCGTTCCAGCGGAATGAAATGCGGTTCAAAGCGAACCTTTGGTAACATATCCGACTTGAGCTTTCTAATCGAGTTCAAGCGGCGCGCGCAGGCCAGAGCTGTCGGTGCGAACCTCCAGGAGGGCGTGAAGCCCAGGTGCGAGGTTCCCGCAAGCAGCAGCTCGTCAGATAATTAAAGTGATTCTTTCGCTGTGAGTTACAGCGGACAGATGGCGTCGAATAGATCTCCGAATCCGAATACCGCGGCCGTTCGAAGCCATTTAACCCAGTGATGATGAGCGCTTTGAGCGCTTTTTTTCTCGTTAGAGTCCGAGCGCCAAGCGCTCTAGGATTCTCTTTGAAAACTAAGGTTGTCGTAATGCAGCATTTACAAGCGACAACAGGAGAAAAAGGATGAGCATTCGCGATGCGCAGCACAAGCTTCGGATTCTGTATGGCCTCTTTCAGGACGAGCCAACGCCTGCCCAGGTTAGAAAATGGAGGGACCGCGTACGTGCGCTAGGGCTTATCCTCCGACGACGCCGGCGACCAGGCCGCAAAGGAAATCTTCACGATCAACATGACGCACAACTATGCCGCGCAGCCAGACACGATTCACGATATCTTGAACGATATCGATAAGGACTGGTGATTCGTGGCTCTAGATTGCAACGTACTTACTTCACTCTCACAGGCTCCGTCAGCCGCTTCAGTACCGACAAAGCCGAAGTATCCAGCAGGTTCGGTGGTCTCGTTTTTGCCGAGCGCGAGGACGCCTCCCTCCAGGATCCCGAGCAGGGCGTTCCAGAGCACGGGGTACGCTTTCTCGATCTCATCCGAAGAGGGAACCTTCCGCTCCGAGTGGCTTCGACCGCGCCGCGGGCCCAAGGTGGTCTCGGGCTGATGGATCTCGATGCACCCGTCCAGCGTTTCGACGGCAATCCGATCCTGACGTGCCACGACGTCAACGCCGTCTGGAAGAGCCCTGACCTCCAGGTCAGGACGGTTCACAACGCGGGGATCGCCGAGCACCGCGGCGAGACTCTGATGCTGTTCAGGTCGCACCTTCGAGACGGCATCTCCGTGCTGGGCCTGGCCCGAAGCGCCGACGGCCTCCACGACTGGCGGGTCGATCCGGAACCGGCCATGCTTCCGTGCCGCGAGGGCGATCTCTTTGCGGACGGCGTCGACCGGGCCCGGCTGGTCGAAAACGAGGCGGGCGGCGTCGAGGACGCGCGTATCTCGAAGATCGGCGACACCTTTTTTGTAACCTACAGCGCCTATCACGCCCGGATGAAGGACAGGGTGCGGGTGTCGCTGGCCACGACGACGGATTTCAACGCGTTCACCCGTCACGGCCCCGTCCTCGAAACGGACATGCGCAACGTCGTGATCTTCCCGGAGGCCATCGGCGGCAGGTTCTGGGCGCTCTTTCGCCCCAACCAGGCGTTCGCCGAGATCAGGATCGGGACCACCGACCGCATCGAGTCCGGCCGCTGGGAGATCTCCGACGAGCCGCTGTGGCGCGCCGGCGGGGGGCCGTCGGCGTTCGCCGACAAGATCGGTCCGGGCGCGCCGCCGATCAGGACCCCGCACGGGTGGCTCGACATCTTCCACGGGGTCCGCACCACGATGGACGGGAACCCGTACGTTCTCGGTGTCGCCCTGCACGAACTCGAGGCCCCGGCGACGGTGCGGGTGTCGGCCATCCCGATTCTGACGCCGAGCCGCGCCGACTGTGCGGTGCGCGATACCGACTACGTCCACGTTCCGAACGTCGTGTTCACGTGCGGCGCGTTGAGGCGCGAAGACGGGACCGTTCTCGTGTACTACGGCGGCAACGACACCGTCATGAACGTCGCTATTAGCCACGAGGACGTGCTCGCCGAACTCTGCCGCCGCTCTCCCATGGACCCCCGCACCGGCCGGCCGGCCTACGATCTTCGCCGCGGGCTCGCGGGCAGGACGTATTAGCCACCCATGCGCATCGCCATGCTCGCTCCCATCAGCTGGCCGCTTCCTCCCGGCGGCTACGGACCGTGGGAGCTGGTGGCGTACAACCTGACCGAGGAGCTCGTGCGGCTCGGTCACGACGTGACCCTCTTTGCTGCCGGCGGCACGCGGAGCAGCGCCAAGGTCGTGACCACCGTTCCCCACGCGCTCTCGACCTGGCCGGAGGCGGAACGCTGCAGGACGACGGAGTTCGATCCGGATACGGGCCACCTGGAAGGCCCGCCGGACGCGCGCGTGCTGGAGGAGTTGCACATTGCCGCCTGCATGCAACGCGGTGCCGAGGGGGAGTTCGACGTCATCCACTCGCACCTGCACGTCCATGCGCTCGTCTTCGGCCGCCTGATCCGCTGCCCGCTGGTCACGACGCTGCACGGCTCGGCGTGGGTGCGGGCAACGCACCCGATCCTGCGCGCCTACCGGGAGCTGCCGTTCGTGTCTCTCTCGGACGCCGAGCGGCGGATGCTTCCGGAGCTCAACTACGTCGCGACCGTCTACAACGGCATTCGGCTCGATCAGTTTCCGTTCGAGCCCCGGAAAGACGACTACCTGTTCTTTGCGGGTCGCCTCTCACCCGAGAAGGGTCCGGACAGGGCCATCGAGGTGGCAAAGCGATCCGGCAGACGCCTCCTCATGGCCGGCATGATCGAGGCCCGGCACCAGGAGTTCTTCGACGCCCGGGTGCGGCCCCACCTCGACGGTGGGCAGATCGAGTACCTGGGCCTGCTGTCGCAGCAGGAGTTGGCGCCGTACTACCAGAAGGCGGCGGCGGTCCTCTTCCCGATCAACTGGTGCGAGCCGTTCGGTCTCGTGGCCGCCGAGGCCCAGGCCTCCGGCACGCCGCTGATCGCGACGCGCCACGGCGCCCTGCCGGAGATCATCGTGGAAGGCGAGACGGGGTTTGTCGTCGACTCGCTCGACGAGGCGGCCGCCGCGGTCAAGGACCTCGACGGCATTTCTCCCGCCGCCTGCCGCGCGAACGCTGAGAGACGCTTCTCGGTCGAGACCATGGCGAGGGGCTACGAGACCGTCTACGTTGCGCTGGCCTCCGAGGGAACCGCTCACTCGTGGGGACACTAGCCGGGGGCGCCAAAGTCTTCCTGGTTGCCGATCTCGTAGCCGGTCAGGGTGCCGGTCCGATGGGAGTTGCCGCTCTTGCTGCAATCCGTGACCACCGTCGCCGCGACGAAGAGCGCCAAACGTGTCATTGCTCGCCTGTCCGACATTGGCTGCGGCGGGTATATCAGCGGTGCCCGGTCCGTGATCAGCCTCGTGTCGGCTTGTTCAGCCTTGCTTGCTAACGTAGTATAAGAGCAAACCCACACGTTATCGTAGCATCCCCTGGGCGAAGCTTTCCGGTGGATGGCAGGAAACGCAGCTTGTTGCGCTTACCCGCTGGGCAAGGAGTTGTGACAGTGATCGAGTTTGTGGATCGTACGACACCGCCATCGGCGGACAAGCCGGTGATGCATGAGCGAAGAAGAGACCCCGGACGCCAGTATGCCGACGATCTGTCGATCGCCTTCCTCGGGACCTATCCGCCTCGCATGTGCGGGATCGCGACGTTCACGCACGACCTGAGCGACGCCGTGATCGCAGCGGACGAGAGCGTGCGCGCGACGGTCCTCGCAATGACGGACGCCGACTCGACCTACGAGCAGCCCGAGCGCGTCCGCTTCGAGATCCGCCGGGGGGTGGACGCCGACTACCGGCGCGCAGCCGAGTTCGTCAACGTCAGCGATATCAGGCTCGTCTCGATCCAGCACGAGTACGGGATCTTCGACGGGACCGACGGCGCGCACGTCCTTGACTTTCTCGACGCGCTGCGCAAGCCAGCGATCGCAACGCTGCACACCGTCCTGAAGAACCCGACGGAATCGCAGCGGGAGATCGTGCTGAGGTTGGCGGAGCGCTGCGAGCGCCTGGTCGTCATGAGCGAACTTGCTGTTGAGCTGCTCGAGAGATCCTACGGGATCCCGCGTTCGATCACGGAGATGATCCCGCACGGGATTCCGGACATATCGGCGGGCGAGCGCGACGCGCGCAAGGCCGGGTTCGGCGTCGCCGGCCGACGCGTGCTGCTCACTTTCGGCCTGCTGAGCCCCGCGAAGGGGATCGACGTCGTGCTCCGGGCACTCCCGGGTCTCGTCGAGAGGTTTCCCGACCTCGTCTACCTCATCGTCGGCGTGACGCACCCTGAGGTGAAGCGCCGCAACGGCGAGGAGTACCGCCACTCGCTGAAGCGCCTCACCGAGTCGCTCAACATCTCCGACAACGTCGTCTTCCAGAACCAGTTCGTCGACGACGCCGAGCTGTGCAGGTACCTGCAGGCGGCGGACGTCTGCATCACTCCATACCTCGGCGAAGCGCAGATCGCGAGCGGCACGCTAGCGTACGCGATGGGGTCGGGGGCCGCCGTCGTCTCGACGCCGTACTGGTACGCGAAGGAGCTGCTCGCCGGGGGGCGCGGGCTGCTGTTCGGTTTCGGCGACGTCGAGGGGCTGAGAACCGTCCTCGGGCAGCTCCTGGCCGACGAGCAGGCGATGGCGCGGGCCCAGCGATCGGCGTATGCGTTCGGACGGCAGATGATCTGGCGGCCGGTCGGGCTCGCGTATGTCGGGCTCGCGCGTCGCGTGTTGAGCGATGCAGTTGCGCGCGCGCCGCGACCGACGCGCAAGCGCAGCCTGCCCGAACTGCGGCTCGACCATCTGATCCGGATGACCGACGACACCGGGCTCCTCCAGCACGCGACCCGCAACGTGCCCGACCGTCGCCAAGGCTACTGCGTCGACGACAACGCGCGGGCACTGCTCGTCGCGCTGCTCGCGCAGCAGGTCGCCGGCTCGGCCAGGACCGGGCGGCTCATCACGACGTACTTGAGCTACCTGCACCACTCGCAGCGCGAGGACGGGCTTTTCCACAACTTCATGGACTACCGCCGGAACATCGACAGCGAGCCGGGCTCGGAAGACTGCGCCGGTCGGGCCCTCTGGGCGCTCGGGACAGCCGTCCGATTCGGACCCGACGAAGGATGCCGCTCGCTCGCGAAGGAGATGTTCGACCGAGGCGTGGGTCGCGCGCTGGGATTCGGCCCGCGGGGATGCGCGCTCGCGATCCTCGGGCTCGTCGCCTACCTTGAAGCCGAGCCCGGCGACGGCATCGCGCGCGCGACTCTCGAGTCGCTCGGGCGCGCTCTGATCGAGCGCTTTGAACGGCAGGCCGACGACAAGTGGCGCTGGTTCGAGCCGAAGTTGACGTACGAGAACGCCGTGCTGCCGCTGGCGCTCTTCGAAGTCGCAAGGCTCACGACCGACGAGACGGCGCTGCGAGTCGCACGAGAGACTCTCGCGTTCCTCGAGGAGATCTGTTTCTCCGACGGATACTTGACGCTGATCGGCAACAAGGGATGGTACGAGCGGGGAGCGCGGAGGGCGGTTTTTGACGAGCAACCGGTCGACGCGGCGGCCTTCGTGCTCGCGTTTCACGCCGCGTACGCGGCGACCGGCGACCATCAGTACCTGGCGCTAATGCGCGAGTCGTTTGAATGGTTCCTCGGCGCCAATCGCCTAGGGCTGTCGCTGTATGATTTCTCCACCGCCGGCTGCCGGGACGGGCTCGGCGAGCACGGTGTGAACGAGAACCAGGGCGCGGAGAGTCTCGTCTCGTTCCTCCTCGCGCTTCTCGCCATGCGCGACCTAGTCGGCGACGAACTCGACGGTGGCACCGGGGAGTGGGACGCGACGACCGCCTTCAGGTCCCTTGCTCTCATCCCATCCAGCAAGAGAGCCGGTAACATTGCAGGAGAGTCTGGACAGGGTCTTCGCGCGACGCCTGCGGTGGCGGAGGGTCGCCCGCTGGGGATGGGCCGGAGATGAAGGTGGCAAAGCTGCGACTGACGAGGACGCGACACAGGTTTCTACCCGATCCGAAACGCGTCATCACGCGGCCGTTCATTCCGGGCGAAGAGGGGTTCATCTATGGGCAGTCCCGCGTCGGTCTCGTCCTCGAGCGGATCCTCGCGATTCCGGAGGAGCAGGTTCAGGCGCTGCTGGACGAAGTCCAGGGCGCGTTCTCGCCTCGTCACCACGACCTCACGAAGGTGCTCGACGACCACTTCCAGCTCGTGTCGGGTCACCTCGAGAACGGCGATCGGATCTCCTCTGCGCGAAGACTTCTGATCGGCGCCTACTTCACGAAAGAGTACTCGATCGAAGGGGCCGCGCTGTTCAACCCGTCGCTCGTTCCGGCGCCCGACCAGTCGGACCTGCCGAGAGGCGCGCTGCGCTTCATCATGAGTCTGCGGGCGGTCGGCGAGGGGCATATCTCGTCGATCGAGTTCCGCTCCGGAGTGATCGGACCGCGTGGGAAGATCGTTTTCGACGCCAGGAGCCCCTTCGTTTCGACCGGGCACCGCACGCCGAATCCGTCCTACAAGAAGGAGGTCTTCGCGAGGAAGCTCAAGGAGCTCGGTCTCGACAACGACCTGTCGCGTGCCGTGCTCGGCGCTCTTGCCGATCGTTTCAGCTTCACCGAGCTGACGGAAGCCTGCGCCTCGTCGAAGAGCCGCGAGATCCGGGAGCGAATCAGGCGCCAGACCATCGAGGCGATGCACTGGCTGGCGTCGTCCAACTACGAAGTCGAGTTCCCACCTGACTCGGCGGTTTCCGAGCGCGTGATCTTCCCTGCCAGCCCGAATGAGAGCCGTGGCATGGAGGACGCGCGGTTCGTGCGTTTCGTCGACGACGACAGGACCGTCCGATACTACGCGACGTACACGGCCTACGACGGACATGACATCCTTCCGCAGCTGATCGAGACCACCGACTTCGTCACCTTCAGCGTCCGGACCCTGAACGGGCACCTCGTCATGAACAAGGGAATGGCGCTGTTCCCCCGGCGCGTCGGCGGGAAGTTCGCGATGCTCTCGCGCCACGACAGCAAGAACATCCACTTCATGACCTCCGACGACATCCGGCTCTGGCACGAAGCGGAGAGGCTTCAGACGCCGCAGAGCTGGTGGGAGATCATCCAGATCGGGAATTGTGGGTCGCCGATCGAGACCGAGGCGGGATGGCTCATTCTGACGCATGGCGTCGGACCGATGCGCCGCTACGTGATCGGGGCGATGCTGCTCGATCTGGACGATCCACGGCGCGTCATTGGGAAGCTTAACGAGCCGTTCCTAGTGGCCGAGCAGGACGAGCGCGACGGCTACGTCCCGAACGTCGCGTACACGTGCGGGGCGATCGTCCACAACGGACGGCTGGTCCTCCCCTACGGCTTCTCGGACATGGGCATACGCATCGCGACAGTGCCGCTCGCGGACTTGCTTTCGCGGCTCGACGAGCACCCGTGAGGCTGAGACGGCTGTGCCTCCCGAAAACTCCGTTCGCTGATTCTACTGAACTTGACGCTTCCACATGGTGTCCCTTTCCACTCGGCTAGAGCTTGCCAATTTGGATTCGCTGATATCGGACCTGGATCACGAGCAACAGGCGGCGTTGCTTGACCACGCCTATATCTTGCATGTAGCGGTGGAAGAGGAAGGCGTGGGGGACGCGGGCGTGGGAGTGGAACTTCTGGATGGCGCCGTAGTGAAGACCGGGAGCGCAAGGGCGAATACCACGAGTTCTCGGTTCGGCCTGCTTTCACCCATGCTCATTCCTTGTCGGTTGACCCACCCGGCGAAGGTCAACGCGAGGAACTGCCATAGGTAAGGTCTGCATAGGCCGTATTCTAGCCGTTCGGGGCAGCGGGGCTATTCTTACTTCGGGAAGACGCCACCCTACGAGGTGCTGCGTCGCGTCGGCCGAGTTTTTGGCACACTACGACGTCTTGTTCTTCATGCACCTTGCAACACTGCGGGTTCATATCGCACTAGTGGACGAGTTTTGATGATGGACAGGGTAGGAGGACACATGACAGACGCGCAAGCTCAACCCACTTTCTGCACTTTACTCGGTGTCCTCGTCACCTCGGGAGATCGAGACGAATGCGCTCGTACTTGGACCTGAGCAGCTCAATGAGGCTAGTTCCCTCAGTGATCGCTTGAAGATCGTGCTCATTTACGTCAACCACGACGAGGCCACTTGCCCGGAATACGTTCAGCTGTTCCAGGGCGGCATCCTCAGTGCGGGACTCTCCCGTGATGCCATGGCGAGCAAAGAGGATACCGAACCGACACTTCGCCGTTACCAAGGTGTTACAGAACTTCGCGAGGGCTGAGTAATCGACGGGGTCTTTCCAGTCCTTGCACTCGCACAGAAAGTACCTGCCGAGTTCGCCTCGAAAGTCCTGCTCGATGCCCTCAATGGAGCAGACTACATCATGCTCGGTGCTCCTGGTTCTAATCCGTCGCCGAGTCCGACAGCCCGGCATACACGATAGTAAGTAGTGGGCGAGGTGCTCCAGAGCATGCCCGGTGCCGTCTCCAATCTGTTCGAGGAGTGATCGGGCATATGCTCGGTTAACGGTGTAAACGTGGGCCTCGGCTGACGATGGCAATTCCGTCAGCCAGTCCTCATCAAGCTCCTGAAGGACTGCCTCGGGATAAAGAGGGAGCGCATTTGCGCCGCTGCTCGATCCAGTCAAGCTGCCCCAAGCTTTGCTGGCGCACCCGCGAAGCTGCTCCTCTGAAGCACCGTGTCTCCAGAGAGCACGGTAGTACGCTCCACGGTCAGGGGGCGATTTGCCCTCATCTGTAAGAATGTCCTCGCAGTAGGCCAGCATGAGGTAGCGTTTCGCATGTGCGTCCAACCGAGATGCCAGTATGAGTCACTCATCCAGATCAGCGGCTTGCCCTTATGGACTCGACTGCCGAAGCGGCGCTGCGCGTCGAGAAGAGCCTGGTAGCACTCGGAGAATACCGATAGCCCCTCGTAATAACGACCTTCAGAAAGGTAGTAAAGCCCCACCACCTCCCACGCCAGCCAGCTATCACTCCAGGAATCGAATGACGCGATGTCGGGAACGGGAAAGCGTTTCCCAAGGTGCGAAAGAAGAGCGCTCGTGTGGTTCATGGAGAAGAGCGGGCCGCTTGGCTCAAGGCCCTTTTTCTTGAGCGTTGCCCTAATCCACTCGCGATCTACAAGCTGAAACTTCAATTCATGCTTTCCCGGTTTCTTAGCGGTCTATGAGACTTGAGCTGTTCAGTTGGCCCTCTGCATTAGAATGAAGTGTCCGAGGAGGTCTGTCTCCTGGCAAGGGGGGAACCGCAAGACGCACTTCTAACCTCCAAGTTCTACGTTGCGGCCAACGTTGTTGCGGAAGCCGGGAACTCTAACGGTTCCTCCGCGTGCTTGACGGCATTCTGACTGGTGAAGCGTTGAAGGTCAAGTCGGAAGTGAGTCTCGGGTTTGCGTCACAGGAGTGGGTTTTTATGTATGCAGCTTTTTTTGGGCCTCAATATTGTTGTATATATACAACAATAGAAGGTCGTCATGGATACTACGCGCTCTTTGGATGAAAAGCGGGAGCGAGTCCTCGAGCAGATGCGGGCCATCCGCTCGATGCGCCGAGGGTCAGTGACCGAGCAATATCTGAAGGTGCGGCATAAGGGCAAGCGGAAGCCCGTTGTGCGGGGGCCCTATTGGGTTTATACCCGGAAGGAAGGGGGAAAGACGGTAGGACAACGACTGAGTCGGGAAGAGGCGGAGCAAGTCAAGAAGGATGTCGAGGCCCACAAGCAGTTTGTTGCCCTCTGTAAGGAGTTCGAGACTCTCACAATGCGTTTGGGCGACGTCGAAGTAGAAGGAGGGTACTGTCAAATTGAGGCCGTTCCTGGCAGACTGAGCCGTGTCGATGACAAGCGACACGCCGAGCTATCGCGGATACCGATTTCCGCCCGAAATCGTCAGCCACGCGGTCTGGCTCTACCACCGATTCTGTATGAGCTTTCGAGATGTGGGAAGCAGCCGACAAGGCCGCAATCCAGCGGGTGAAAGTCCTGCCGTGCCAATTGCCCGATTCAGGCACGTAGCGATACCACGGCCCATGTTGGGTAACCAGATGGGCATTGCGTGGCGTAAAAGGCCCGGCCGCCCTGCGAGAAGGATTCGTAGCGGTGGGTGCAACCGGGGGGTCGAGCAAGTATGGGAGCCTGAACATAAAGGAATGACTGCAGCCCCGAGAAGAGCCGCGTCGTTGAAGTTGCATTGCGACGTTATTGTTTGGCGTGCCGAGCTTGTCACATCTGAGGCGAGGCCGATGCCCTTCGGGAAGAAAGGGGGAAGCACCGAAGGGGCGCTGCGGGGTACGGGTCCAAGCGCCTATACAAGATTGCGGAGATAACGTCGGGAAGGGCCATCTACCAGCAGGGACTGGCAACAACCTGCAAAGACCCGCCGTCAAGGCGAGAGCTGGAGACGGAGGGAGGGATTTGGTCTGGCGCATGGGCTCGTAGGAGCGATGAAGGAGGAGTAATGTTCTCTGAAGCGACGCATGACGTCGCTCCGGCCGGAGTAACGCTCCAGGTCGGGCGAAGGAGCCCTGGGGACTTGGCGGTCTTGCTACGAGGCGGTATCCGGACGCTGTGCCGGGGAGTGCCCGCCTCGCCTAGGAAGACGAGTTTGTGAGCAAACCAGCGTTGAGAGGGGTGTATGCATAGCCAGTGCTTAAGCTTCATCGACTCTGGGAAGGCTCACGAGGGAAAGGCCAAGCTCAGAACCGGCCTCGGGAAATCCGACCGTCCGGGATCGCAGGGGGGCTTACGGAAACGTGAACTATTGGTGGAACTAGGAACCCGCCGCACAACCGAAAGGGTGCGTGTCGGAAACTCTTCACTTAAGGTTGCGCGCGCCGTACTTCTATCCCGACGAAGATCTGCTCGCGCAGCGCGGCATCACGGTTTCATATGAAGCCATCCGACTTTGGTGCAACAAGTTCGGGCCGGAATACGCTCGTGGACTGAAGCGCCGACAGGGTCGCCTGGGAGACACTTGGCACCTGGACGAGGTCTTCGTCACCATCCAGGGACAGCGGCAATATCTCTGGCGTGCCGTCGATCAAGATGGCGACGTAATCGACATCCTCGTGCAGCCGCGTCGCGACCGCCGGGCAGCCAAACGCTTTTTTCGCAAGCTGTTGAAGGGGCAGGGTCGCGTGCCCGGCCGGCTGGTGACGGATAAGCTGAGAAGCTACCGCGCTGCTCACCGCGAGGTCATGCCATCCGTTATTCACAGCACCGACCAGTACGAAAACAACAGGGCCGACGTCTCACATGAGCCGACACGGCAACGAGAACGGTAGATGCGGAAATTCAAATCTCCCGGTCAAGCGCAGCGATTCTTATCCGTGCATGGACTCATCCACAATCTCTTCCGCGTCGGCCGCCAACTGTTGCAAGCTCGCCATCACCGAGAGCTACGGGGTCGGGCGTTCCTCACTTGGGACGCCGTCACGTGCGCCGCGTGACTCGAACGGAGACGTCACTCCGGCGGCGCAGGCTTGCTCGCGCAACGTCAACTTGACAGTACCCGGTTT
>Ga0209988_10002292_pt1 | contig 12624 bp, 12 predicted proteins | sample N075metaG_FD_183115 | JGI IMG/M metagenome (GOLD analysis project Ga0209988, IMG submission 183115) | Deep subsurface microbial communities from Kermadec Trench to uncover new lineages of life (NeLLi) - N075 metaG (SPAdes) (version 2) | ecosystem: Environmental > Aquatic > Marine > Ocean trench... | reverse complement strand
AGCACCGCCACTCTTGGCAACGGCTCGCATTTGTCGCGCGTATAAATCCATCTGCGGGGCGACGAACTCACCAACCAGGCCCCCTAATACAGCAATAAATAAACCCGTGAGCGCAACAGATCGGGCCAGTCGATTGAACGACACGCCGGCGGCTTGCATAACAATCAACTCGCTGTTTCCTGCCAGCGCACCCAACCCCAACAGCGACCCCAATAGCACACAAACCGGCAGCAACCCGGCAGCTAATCGCGGCATTTTCAACAAAACATACTGAATGGCCAGCACAAGATCGTAGTCACCCTGTCCTATATCATCGAGTTGCGAAATAAATTCAACGAAACCGCCCAGCGATAAAAATATAACCAGGACCAGTGCCGTTGTGCCCGCAATCGTGTTAAACAAGTAACGATTGATTATTGTCACGCCGCCTTGTCTCCCGAATGCCGTGCCAACATGCGCTGGAATATGCGGTTATCCCGCAGCAGAAGCGTTATACCGAACAGACAAAAAAGACCGTGCACCCACCATAAACCGATCCAGGGCGAAATCGTTTCCTGCTCTACCCATACCTTGGATGCGGCCAGCAAATTTGAATAGATAATGTAGAGAAAAATGCCAGCGGCCAAGTTGTTATAGCGTCCCGTGCGCGGCGGCGCACGGCTAAGCGGCACCGCTATCAGCGTTAGTACCAGCACGGTTATCGGGACAGACACACGCCATTGAAGCTCGGCGATTGAGGCGTTATCCAGCACTTCCAGCAATTCGCTTACAGACTGAGCTTCCTTGCTGACTTCACCCGGAGTCGTTTCGCTGGGCTCAAACGGAATTCCATGCTCAGCAAACTTCATCACACGAAATTCACGGCTCCCGGGAACCCCTTCATAGCGCTCGCCATCAAAAAAGGTCAGTACTTTACGTCCGGACTCTTCATCATTGCGCTGACCCGCTCGCGCAGCAACGATCACAACGACACGATCCCCATGGCGACGCTGCACGAACACGTTGGACAGCGTTCCGTCTTCGGCAACGTCTTCTGCATAAACAATGGCCTGTTCACGGCCAAAGGAAATAAACCGGCCAGGCTTCAGCACCGCAAGATCGGCACTTTTTTTCGCCTCGTCCGCAATTATCTGAACTTTCCGTTGTGCCGAAGGCCCGACTTCAAGTGCCAGCCAGCCGACCAGAGCCGCGAGCACTATCGCCAGCAAACTGACAGGCCGATAAAGCGAGATGGTACCAACGCCACAAGCCGTCAACGCCGCCATCTCACTGTCACGGTACATACGAGCAAGCGCAAGCAGGATTGCCATGAACACACCGACCGGAATCAATATAGTCAGGTACTGAATCGATGACAGGCCCATGACAGCAAAGATGGCACTCTTCGGCAGCTGCGCGCCCGCCGCATCATCGAGAACGCGAGCGAACTGATCTGTCAATAATATGAGCAGCAGCACGCCCGTCACAGCGAACCAGGTCTGCGTTGTTTCTTTCAAAATATACCGATATAAAATACTGCCCATGACTCTAAGCTCTTTACCCGTCAATCCTGCAGATCTTTGCCCCACCAACCTTCATCTTGCCAAGCCCGTAACCAGCCTCACCCCCTGCGCACAAATTCAAGTACACTACGAAGCACTTATATGAATCGACTGCTTACAGCGATTACGGTTATCTTCAGGCCTCTCCGAGCAACGGGTCAAGTAGCTATGACTATCTGATCGGAGCGGTCACATTTTGCCAGCAGGAGTAATACATGCGGTTTGAGGTAAAAACGGCCAAAGCCCATCAACTCAAAACTGAACTCGCGATTGTCGCAGTGTTTACGGATAACCAGCTTGGAACCACCGCCCGCACTCTGGACAAAGCCGGCGATGGCCTGATCGCAGATGTCGTTCAAAACGGTGATATCAACGGCAAAACCGGCGAATTGCTGCTGCTGACCAACACCGGCAATCTGCCTTGCCAGCGCATCCTGCTGGTAGGTTGCGGTAATCGGAAAACCCTCGACCGCAAGGCCTTTCGCAAAGCTGTGCGCAGTGCTTTTGGCTGGCTCGCCAGCAAACCCTATAACAATGCCGTGTCCTACCTTGCCGAGGAAAGCATCAAGGGTGCCGACACATTCCGCACCGCACACATTAGTGCCGAGTGCTGGCATGACGCCAGCTATCGCTTCACCGCAATGAAATCGACCGACAAGACGACACCCGTAGCACTTAAATCAATGGGGCTGGCAGTTCGTAATGCCAAGGCAGCAACAGCTGCACGCAAAGGCGTAAGTCAGGGCAACGCACTTGGTGTGGGTATGGGTTTCAGCCGTGATCTCGCCAATCTGCCTGGCAATGTTTGCACTCCGATCTATCTCGCCAAACAGGCCCAGACGCTGGCTCGCAAATCCAAAAAAATGAGCTGCAAAGTACTGAACGAATCCACTATGCAAAAGCTGGGCATGGGCTCGCTGTTGTCGGTCACCGCAGGTTCTGACCAGCCAGCCCGGTTCATCATCCTGCAATACAAGGGCGCCGATGCCAGTAAGAATCCGGTTGTACTGGTAGGCAAAGGTATCACCTTCGACACCGGCGGAATCTCACTCAAGCCGCCCTCCACCATGGACGAAATGAAATTCGATATGTGCGGCGCCGCTTCTGTCATGGGTACTTTCAAGGCCCTCGCGGAACTACAACCGGCTCTCAATGTCGTAGGCCTGATTCCCACCTGTGAGAACATGCCGGGCAGTTCGGCCACTAAACCCGGCGATATCGTGACCTCCATGTCGGGCCAAACCATCGAGGTTCTCAACACCGATGCCGAGGGGCGACTCATACTCTGCGATGCGCTGACCTACGCCAGACGTTTCAATCCCGATGCGCTTATAGATATCGCAACACTAACCGGAGCCTGCGTTGTCGCGCTGGGCAAACATCACACCGGTCTGCTGTCCACTTCAGATGCCCTCGCCAACAAGCTGCTGGCGGCCGGTGTACAGGCGGATGACCGTGCATGGCGCCTGCCACTGACGGAAGAATACAGCGCGCAACTGAAAAGTAACTTTGCGGACTTTGCCAACATAGGTGGCCGGGATGCCGGCACCATCACAGCTGCCGCCTTCCTCGCCAAGTTTACCGAAGACCTGAACTGGGCTCATCTGGATATTGCCGGCACGGCCTATCGCGGTGGCCGTGCCAAGGGAAGCACCGGCCGTCCTGTGCCGTTGCTGTTAGAATTCCTGCTGAATCGCTAATTATTTATTGCTTAACAACGAACGCTTGGATCAGTGACAGGAGCAGGCTGTGCAAGCCCCTACCCGGGTAGACTTTTATATACTGGATACAGCTGAACCCGCCAAACGGCTGAGTTTTGCGTGCCGACTAACCGAAAAGGCCTACGGTCTCAGCAACCGGGTCTATGCACATATGGCGACACCGTCAGAAGCGCAGCGACTGGATGAAATGCTGTGGACGTTTCGTCAGGGTAGTTTTGTACCCCACCAGCTGCTGACGAATGCCGTTAAGCGACGTGCCCCCGTCAGCATCGGCACAGGTGATACGTGTGAGCTCAAAGGCGACTTGCTGATAAACCTGACGGATACGATGCTTAAGTTTGCTGCAGGTTTTGCGCGAGTCGCTGAAATCATATGCAGTGATGAGCCATCGCGCAAGGCTGGACGTAAACGCTTCAAACAATACCGGGACATGGGGCTCGAACCCGAAACACATCGTATCAGCATATAAAATAACTAAGTAGTTAAATCAGGCTTGAATGAGATTGATTCGGACCAGAACTTTAAGGGCAGGCGTGCAATGAGCGATGATGATGATATTCCGGTACTGCGCGACGCGGTAGCACGCAAACCGAAGTTGACACTCAGCCCGGAGCAAATCGACGAACTCTGTGACAGCCTGAGCGCTGAAGCATGGGTACTATTGGACAAGTTGTTAGCTGAAGCGCTGCGTGAAGCTGAAGAGTCGATACGCTTTAAAATTAATGACCGACTGAGCGACGAGTTTCCGGCACTCATCGAAAAAACGCTGCGGGAAAAACTGGAAGAAGCCTCCGACGACTAGACAACAATTAATGCAACCGGGCAGCACCCGAAAACAAACCCGAACTTAAACAAGGATCATCGAGCGCTGATGGAAAAAAGCTATCAGCCGGCCGCGATAGAACAACGCTGGTACAACACCTGGGAACAGGCCGGATATTTCGCACCCTCCGGCGAAGGACAACCCTACTGCATAATGATTCCGCCACCCAATGTGACGGGCACACTGCACATGGGACATGCCTTCCAGGACACCATCATGGATACGCTGACGCGCTACCATCGCATGCGCGGCAGAAATACCCTGTGGCAACCGGGCACCGACCATGCGGGTATCGCTACCCAGATGGTTGTCGAGCGCCAGCTTGATGCCCAGGGCATCAGCCGACATGAACTCGGTCGCGAAAAGTTCCTCGACAAGGTCTGGGAATGGAAACAACAATCCGGCAACACCATTTCCCAACAGCTGCGCCGCATGGGCAGCTCAGTAGACTGGCAACGCGAACGATTCACCATGGACGAGGGCATGTCCAAAGCCGTGCGCGAAGTGTTCGTGCGGCTGTATGAAGAAGACCTGATCTACCGTGGCAAGCGACTGGTCAACTGGGATCCGGAACTGCACACGGCTGTCTCCGATCTGGAGGTAGTCTCTGCAGAGGAACAGGGCCATCTTTGGCATTTCCGTTACCCGTTAACCAATGGCGAAGGCCACCTGGTTGTGGCGACCACGCGACCGGAAACCATGCTGGGTGATGCCGCTGTCGCCGTGCACCCGGATGATGATCGCTACCAGCACCTGATCGGTCAGACAGTTGACTTACCGCTGTGTGACCGAAGTATCCCGGTCATCGCCGATGCGTATGTAGATCCTGAGTTTGGCAGCGGTTGCGTCAAGATCACACCCGCACACGATTTTAATGACTACGAGGTGGGTCAGCGGCACAATTTGCCACTCATCAACATCTTTACCGTTGATGCCGCAATCAACGATGAGGCTCCGGAACCCTACCGAGGGCTGGATCGCTATGCCGCCCGCAAAAAGATTGTTGCTGACTTAGATGCTGCAGGACTACTCGAAAAAATTGATGACCACAAATTTATGGTCCCGCGTGGCGATCGCAGCGGCCAGATAGTCGAGCCTTATTTGACAGACCAGTGGTATGTAAAAACCCAGCCGCTTGCAGAACCCGCGATCAAGGCCGTGGAAGACGGGCGTATCCGGTTTATTCCGGATAACTGGTCCAAGACCTACTTCGAGTGGATGCATAACATTCAGGATTGGTGCATCAGCCGACAACTCTGGTGGGGACATCGCATCCCAGCGTGGTATGACGAGGATGGCAACATCTATGTCGGACGTTCAGAAGACGAGATCCGGGAAAAACACAGCCTCAAAGCAGACGTTCCTCTGCGGCAGGATGAAGACGTACTGGATACCTGGTTCTCATCAGCTCTGTGGCCATTCTCGACCCTGGGGTGGCCAGAACAAACCGACTCTTTAAAGGCATTCTATCCCAGCAGCGTACTGGTCACGGGCTTCGACATCATTTTCTTCTGGGTGGCCCGGATGATCATGATGGGCTTAAAGTTTACGGGCGATGTGCCGTTCGCCGAAGTCTATATCCACGGCCTGATTCGTGATCAGGACGGCCAGAAGATGTCGAAATCCAAGGGCAATGTGCTGGACCCGATCGATCTCATCGACGGAATCGATCTCGATGCGCTGTTGGTAAAACGCACTATGGGCCTGATGCAGCCGAAGTTAAAACCGAAGATCGAAAAAGCCACACGCAAACATTTCCCGGATGGCATTCCAGAATTTGGTGCCGATGCGCTACGTTTCACCTTCGCGGCTCTAGCCAGCACCGGCCGAGATATTCGTTTCGACCTCGGGCGCATCGAAGGCTATCGAAATTTCTGTAACAAAATCTGGAATGCAGCACGTTACGTGCTGATGAACACCGAAAATTCGCCTCTCGAAGTACCGAAATCAACTCTGAGCCTGCCGGATCGCTGGATTCGTTCACGGCTTGGCAAAACCATCGTGGCAACCAGTACACACCTGGAACACTACAGACTCGATCTGGCTGCGAAGTCGCTGTATGAATTCACCTGGAATGAATACTGCGACTGGTATTTAGAACTCACCAAACCAGTATTGCAGAACGAAGACACCCCACCAGAAATAAAAGCGGCAACCCAACGCACCCTGATCGAAGTACTGGAAACCCTGTTACGTGCTCTGCATCCAATCATTCCGTTTATTACCGAAGAAATTTGGCAGCGGGTCGCGCCGGTCGCCGGCGTGGAAGGTGCAACCATCATGCTACAAGCGTTCCCTGACAGCAGCGACTTCGATGTCGATGATGAGGCTGAACAGGAACTCGAATGGATCATGGGTTTCGTACTGGGCATCCGCCAGATTCGTGGCGAAATGGACATTCCGCCCGGCAAACCACTGACCGTGCTGCTGCAGAATGTATCACCCCAGGACCGTACTCTGCTGGACAGCCATCAGCTTTATTTAAGCACGCTGGCACGACTGGAGGACATTCAGGTGCTGAAGGATGGCGAAACGCCGCCGACTTCGGCAACCGCGCTGCTCGGTGGCATGCAGATACTGGTCCCGATGGCCGGCCTGATCGATATAAAGGCCGAACGCGAACGCCTGCAGAAACGCCGCGATAAGTCAGCGGCGGTGCTGCAGAAGATTGAGGCCAAACTGGGCAACGAAAGCTTCGTGGCTCGGGCACCTGAGGCCGTGGTAGCCAAAGAACGCGGACGCCAGGAGGATCTGGCGCGCGATCTGGCCCAGTTTGATGCCCAGATTGCCAAACTTATTGAACTCGCATGAGTTCAATGTCCGCGAGCTCCAAACCCACCTCAACAGTCTATGTGCTCGGAAATATCACGCGTAACGCGTACATTTCACCCGATGAAGCGCACAAATGATGACTCTGGTTTAAGCGCTTCCAGCGACGTATTCGCATTTCCGCGTTGGATCTAACTAGTCTTCATACGAAAAATAGTGATGCTCGTCGTCTGGGGAAAAGTTACGCACTAAAACCAGAGCGTCTTCGCGCCCACTGATCGTCTGATAATAAGCCTTACGAACACCCCGGCTATTGAATCCGGCACGAGTGTACAGAATGATTGCGGCCTCGTTCGAGGGTCGTACTTCGAGAAACAGACGCTGGATGCGTTTACTGCGCGCATAGTCCAGCACATAGTCAAGCAACTGCTGTCCATACCCAAGACGATGCAGATCAATATCGACACATAAATTTAGAATGTGTGCCTCGGCTGCGGCGGTCGAGACGATGGCATAGCCGATCACTTGCTCGCCGGCATCGAGCACTACACACATATAACCCGCCAGCATGCAATCTGTGAAAATTCCACGATTCCAGAAAAATTTATAAGTGCGCTGCTCTATATCGGTAATAACATCCAAATCACCCGACCGCATTTCGCGTATCACCGGGATCACGGCACCGGGCTGCGCGCTCACCCAAGCTCACCCTGCTCTGCATTCTGGACAACATCCATAGCGAGCATCAGGTCATCCCATGATTTACGTTTTTGCCCAGGACTGCGCAACAGATAAGCGGGGTGATAGGTCACAACAACCGGGATTTTTGTGACGCCGTAATAATATATCTTACCGCGCAACCGGCCGATCGGCGTATTCACGCCCAAGAGGTTATGTGCGGCGATTCGCCCAACGACGAGAATCAAACGTGGCTGAATTCTGTCAATCTGCTGCTGTAGATAAGGCAGACACTGCTCAACCTCGGCAGGTTTTGGATCACGATTGTTGGGCGGCCGGCACTTCAGGATATTCGCGATAAAAACCTGCTCGCGCGCCAGTCCTGCAGCACGCAGCATTTCATTCAACAATTGCCCGGCGCGCCCTACAAAAGGCTCGCCCTGCCGATCCTCATCAGCCCCTGGTGCCTCCCCGATAATCAGCCAGTCAGCCGACTTGTTGCCAACGCCACATACAGCCTGAGTTCGACTTCGGTGCAGTTCGCAGCGGGTGCAGGCACGAATCGATGCGTTCAATTCTGCCCAATCGTCCACCTGACCATCCGTGGTTGTCGAGTAACCAGATGCAACCTCCGGTTCTGTGAGGCTTTCGACTGAACTTTCCGGGGAACTCGATTGACGCGCAACCCAGATATCAATGCCCATTTCGCCTAATATGACCCGTTGCCGAACAGACAACGCTGCATTGGGCCGTGGCATGCGGTCAGAATTCCTTGTTTTTAGATGAGCGGTCACCAGAACGTGCCGCCCTGCGAGCCTGCCGACGTTGCCGCCGCCAGAAAGAGAACCCAGGCCCTGATATCGCGTAGGTCATTGCCAGACCAAACAATACCAGCGCAGGATTAACGGCAACCATAATAAATATCAACGGCAACGCGAGTGCATAGGTAAACGAAATACGACCACTTACACTGATTTCTTTGAAGCTGTTATAGCTAAATGGCGAGACCATCAATGCCCCAGCCAACACGGTGATCAGGAAGGCGCCGACAAGTGCGCTGGTGCCCGACCAGCCGAGATCGGTACCAAGCCAGACCATACCAATGATAAGAGAAGCTGCGGGCGGACTGGGCAAGCCCTCGAAATGGCTCTTGGCCACCTTGCCGTGAAAGGTATTAAACCGCGCCAGGCGCATGGCAGCCGCAACCGTGTAGAAAAACGCTGCCAGCCAACCCAGCTTACCCCACATCCAGCCATACTCGGCCAACCGCTCAAGACCCCACTGATAAACAATGATCGCTGGCGCCAGCCCGAAGGCAACCATGTCGGACAGGCTGTCGTATTCCTTGCCGAAGTCGCTCTCGGTATGCGTCAGCCTCGCCAGCCGCCCATCCAGTCCGTCGAACACCATCGCGATGTAATGTGCCACACAGGCCTTAACGAAATTGCCATCGATCGCGGCGACGATCGAATAGAAACCGGCAAACAACGCTGCGGTTGTCATCAGATTCGGCAGCAGATATATACCGCGGCGGCGAATATTCGGCAGCTTTTTCGGTTTATTAGATTGCTGTTCCATGCTTCGGGTCGTTGCCGTACTTAGAGAGTGAATAGTGCCACTTCATCACAGGGAATTCACGCTAGCGCTCTACCATGCCCACAGCATCCCAATCAGCGCGCGACTTGCCGCCACATTGCCGTTAGAATGGCGCCGTTTCCCGCAATTTCAGCCTTAAGCCTACACCCAACCATGCGCCTTTCCGACCTGCCTCTAACCACCTTCAAGGAAGTTCCGGCTGACGCCGAGGTTGCCAGCCACCAGCTGATGCTGCGCGCTGGCCTGATCAGGCGACTCGCTTCCGGCCTGTTTACCTGGATGCCGCTTGGCCTGCGTGTGTTGCGTAAAGTTGAGGCCATAGTGCGTGAAGAAATGGATCGCGCCGGGGCATTCGAAGTGCTTATGCCGGCCGTACAACCGACCGAACTCTGGGAAGAATCCGGCCGTCTGGAGAACTACGGCCCTTTGCTGCTCCGGATGCATGACCGCCATCAGCGTGAATTCTGTTTTGGCCCTACACATGAAGAAGTCATCACCGACATTGCTCGTCGTGAGCTGAAAAGCTACAAGCAGCTGCCAGTTACCTATTACCAGATACAAACGAAATTCCGTGATGAGATTCGCCCACGCTTCGGTCTGATGCGCGCTCGAGAATTTATCATGAAAGACGCCTACTCGTTTCACCTCAATCAGGAATCGCTGCAGGCAACCTACGACCTGATGGCAGAAAGCTATCGGACGATTTTCGACCGGCTGGGCTTGTCATGTAAATCGGTGGAGGCCGACAGTGGTGCAATCGGTGGCGCACAGTCGCGTGAATTTCATGTCCTCGCAGAGGCTGGTGAAGATACGCTGGCGTATGTTGATGGCGAAGATTTTGCGATGAATGTGGAATTAGCTCCTGCGCCAGCGCCTGAGAATAGCAGACCATCACCCTCACTGGACATGCAAAAGGTCGCAACCCCAGACACAAAAACGATTGATCAGGTTTGCGAATTGCTGGCAATCAAGCCCGAACAAACTCTGAAGACTCTCTTGGTCGAAGCCGAAGATGGCGGCCTGATCGCATTATTGCTGCGCGGTGATCACTCACTGAACCCGGCCAAAGCAGAAAAAATTTCAGGCGTACGCTCACCCCTGACGATGGCCACCGCCGAGCAAATAATTTCAGCCACCGGTACACAACCAGGCTTTGTGGGCCCTGTAGATCTGAAGCTGCATATCATTGCGGATTTAAGTGCAGTATTTTGCGCAAACTTTGTGTGCGGGGCGAATACCAATGGTCACCACCTAACCGGCGTCAACTGGGAACGCGACCTGCCCGAACCCGAAACCGCCGATCTGCGCAACGTTATTGCGGGTGATCGCAGCCCGGGCGGTGGAAAAATATCGATCGCTCGCGGCATCGAAGTGGGCCACATCTTCCAACTGGGTGACAAATACAGCTCCAGTATGAATGCGCACGTACTTGATAAAAATGGCCGCGAACAAACCATGCTGATGGGCTGTTACGGTATCGGTGTATCGCGCATTGTGGCAGCCGCCATTGAACAGAGCCACGATGACAAAGGCATAGTCTGGCCTGACCCGATTGCACCATTTCAGGTCGCTTTACTGGCATTGAATGTTAAAAAGTCTGCTGAAGTTCGCAGTTCTGCGGATGCTCTTTATGAGAAATTGACCCTGACAGGAGTCGAGGTGCTGTATGACAATCGCGATGCCCGCCCAGGCGTCATGTTCGCCGATGCCGATCTGCTTGGCATCCCCCATCAGATCGTGATCGGCGATAAAGGTCTGGCAAAGGGCGTAATCGAATATCGGCAACGCAAAACCGGCGATTCCCAGGAGATTGAGCTGGATGATATCGAGAGTTTCATCAATACGCAGATCAAGAATTAGAGGCTATAACAGAACGCTGTTTGTTCCGTTTTCGGGCGTCCTGCTGCTGGTAATGCTTAACTCTGCGGTACTCGCTGAGGACGTAGACCCGGCTCTCAGGGAACGGCTACAGCGCGCTGTCGCAGACAGCTACAGCTTCGATGATGAGTATGCAGCCACCGTGTGGCTCACAGATATGGCAACGCGACTGGATAACCGAGTTCCTGATCCTGCGGAACGCATCGAGATCCTTCGGCATGTTCATCAGGAGGCGCAACGTGTCGACCTGCCCCCCGAACTGGTACTCGCTGTTATTGATATTGAAAGTGCATTCGACCGCTTCGCCGTATCTTCGGCTGGCGCGCGCGGCCTGATGCAGGTCATGCCCTTCTGGCTGGAAGAACTCAACCGGCCTGACGATAACCTGTTCAATATCCAGACCAACCTGCGCATGGGCTGCACAATTCTACGCTATTACCTGGATATGGAGAATGATGAATATTCGCCTGCACTTGCGCGTTACAACGGCAGCATCGGCAAAAGCTGGTACCCGGAACGTGTTATGGGGCGGTTAAGTGCCCGCTGGTTCAGACAATGAGCTGATGAGTCGCTACTTGCAACGAAACCCCTGTAACGCTTCGTAATTATTCGCATCGGCCAGTTCCGACTCAATCCCATCCACATGTGCGCCCGGCGGACCATGCTCTAACCACATTGCCAGCTCGGCAACTTCGGATGCGGACCCCACCGCCAGCACCTCGACCCGGCCGTCAGCCAAATTCAGCGCCCATCCCACAAGCCCCAGACGCTCAGCTTCCGCACGTGCGCAGGCACGATAAAGCACTCCCTGGACTTGCCCTGAGATAAAAAATCGTGTCGCTACCATAAGCCTGTCGTGTTACCGCCCCCGCAAGGCTAGAATAACCCATCATAAAATGACGAAACCATACCCTAAACAACTTTTCAAAGCTGCTTTTCTTATGACCGTAACCATCTACCACAATCCGCGTTGCTCGAAATCTCGTCAGACTCTGGCGTTGCTGGTGGTAAATGGTATTACGCCGGATGTAATCGAATATCTGCAGACCCCCCCTGACCCCACCCAGCTCGCCGCTATTCTCGCCCGGCTGGGATTGCAACCACGTGAACTCATGCGCACGGGTGAAGCAGACTACAAAACGGCCGTAGAGCAATTGAATGGCATGGACGATGCCGCCCTCACCGCCTGGCTTAGTGCTCACCCCACAGTGATCCAACGCCCTATAGTCCTGAGTGACTTAGGTGCATGTATCGGCCGGCCACCAGAAAACGTGCTGGAGATTATTTGACGGCCACTTAAGCTTGCCGTAATAAATGCCATGACCGACATACTGATACTGTATTACTCACGCTACGGCTCCATTGCGCGACTCGCAGAGCAAATAGCCCGAGGTGTGAACAGCGTGGATAATTGCAGCGCCCGGATACGCACCGTACCGAATGTTTCACCCAACACTGAAGTTAGTGAACCAGCCGTTCCTGATGATGGGCCACCTTACGCCAATAACACTGACCTCATGGAATGCGCAGGCCTGATCATGGGCAGCCCAACGCGGTTTGGAAATATGGCCGCAGCTCTCAAATATTTCCTGGACGGCACTGGGAGCGAATGGCTGTC
>Ga0209988_10002290_pt1 | contig 12629 bp, 11 predicted proteins | sample N075metaG_FD_183115 | JGI IMG/M metagenome (GOLD analysis project Ga0209988, IMG submission 183115) | Deep subsurface microbial communities from Kermadec Trench to uncover new lineages of life (NeLLi) - N075 metaG (SPAdes) (version 2) | ecosystem: Environmental > Aquatic > Marine > Ocean trench... | reverse complement strand
GCCCATCACTGCAGGGATACCGTATTCCCTCGCGACGATGGAACCGTGGGCCAGGATGCCGCCAATATCTGTCACCAGGGCGGAAGCTTGCGAAAATAATGTTGTCCAGGCCGGGGTTGTCGCAGGACAGACCAGTATCGTATCGGGTTTCATATTTTCAAAATCTGCTGGCGACATAATCACCGAGGCCGTGCCCGTGACCCGACCAGGACTCACGGCAAATCCTTTCAGGATATTGCTGTTTTTCGCGTTGCGTTTCTGTGTTTCCATAAAGCTCATATCGATAAAACCAAACATAAATCGACCTTCAGGGACCATCGGCGGTGGGTGCAATTTTTTGCGGGCCTCCCGTAGCTCGTATCGGTCATTTGCGGTATCACCCAGTTCGACGATTGCCCTGCCTTCTTCTCTGGCAATGAAGGCCCGGGTAAGCTCATTGGTATTGAGGTAAAAGACCCTGTCGGGTGATGAGAGCGTGCCTATTTTAACCAGGCGTCTGCCTAGCTCGAACGCGAATTTCCTTAACACCGGCCAGGCAGCGCCCATGTAGAAGAGGGCTTCTTCACGATAGGGACCATAGTGTTGAGCCCAGCGTAATAACTTTCGAAATATCCATCGACGTACCGGTCCAATGGATGCCAGGGTTTGCCTTGCTAACAGATCTCGTTCCTTGATGTGTTGCTTTTGTCGTGCGTTGGTATCCACTCCTCCCGGGGTTGTATGGTCTTCCCTGCGCGTTAGCTTCTTTAGGGCGAGTAGTACAGGAAGTGGCTGTTCAATTTGTGTTTCTTCAACAAAATCCAGCGTGTAGATACGATGGCCATATTTCTCAAAATAAATTTGAATATCTCTCGAAACAGGCGCAGCACTGGCATGCTGCTTCAATGACTCAATCAGCTCGATGGCTGGCGTCCCATTAACCAGGTTGCGCAATGAATCAGTTGCCCGGATTTGATTGGCGATCGTTTCCAGATCTACTTCTGCCTCCATTGTTTTTGAAGGGAAGCCCCTGAGGAACATACCGCTAATCAACTTACCTTTAACCAATACGGATAAGAAGGTGTGCAGTGCGCCATCAGTAATCTTGGCAACGCCCATTACCATTGCAACCCTGCACCAATAATCTGCATCCGCGGTCGCTAACGCCTGTACGCCACTCAATAAATGTTCATCGGAAGCAGTATGAATATCAATACTCTTCCACTGCTCAATTGCCGCGAGGTAAACGGGTAAACCATCATCCTGCCACTGGGGAATTATGTCACGCAGCATTGAAGGAATAAATTTAAGGTACCAGACAAGTATGCCAAATAGTTTTCGCCATGGAATATTGTAATTCGCTCTAGAATAGGCATAACCATTTACGGTGACGAAGATGGGACGGCGGACAAAATCAGAGATGTCTATGGGCGCCTGCCAGTGATTCATCAGCATATCGATGGATTGCTCCAGGCCGATCTGAAGATACAACTCGGAAAATAAAGGTGATAAAGGATCAGGCATATTCTCAACAACCTGACGTCGAATTAACTTATCTCCGCTGTATTGTGGTTCCCAGAGAACATCAATTAATGGCGCGACAGGCAGGCGAGTAATGGGCCGCGATTGCAGAATGAAAATTTTCCCGTTCTCTTGAGCCCACTCAATATCTTGTGGGATGCCATCAAAGATCTGTTCAATATCGATACTCAATCTGGCCAGGTCCCTGAGTGTTGACGGTGACACCGACGACTCGATTCGTTTTCCCATTGCGACAGACCGGGTTACAACGCCCTGCTTGCCAATTGAAACCACTTGTACTTCTTTAGAACCGATGACGGTGTCTTTAATGGCCAGACTGCTACGATCCAGCACATAAGTATCCGGCGTAATCTTTCCTCCTGCTATTGATTCCCCAAGACCATAGCTTGCGTTAATGACAATCTCTGTACGGTCACCGCTCGCCGGATTCGCCGTAAACAAAATGCCGGATACTTCTGCTTCTACCATTGATTGAACCACAACACCCATGGCCAGGGCACCTTGATCGATACCCATTTGCAGGCGATAGCCGATGGCGCGTGAAGTCCAAAGCGAGGCCCAACAGTTTCGTACGGCTTCGAGCAGTTCAGTTTCACCGTAAATATTAAGGTAAGAATCCTGCTGACCTGCAAAAGATAAGTCTGGTAAATCCTCAGCGGTAGCAGATGAACGTACCGCAACCGCCGTACTACCCAGATCAATATACGCGCTTGCTATTGATTTGATTATCTCCGTGGGCATAGCCGAGTTGGCGAACAGGGACTGTATACCTGTCGATGCAGTTTCGATGGAACCCGCGTCACGGCGCACCGCATCCTTAACGAGATCCTGGATCGTCCCTGCCAGGCTATTTGTCTGAATAAAATCCTTATAAGTTGCCGTCGTTATAATGAACCAGGGAGGTACTAACAAATTGTCTATGGCAGAGTTTGATGGGGCGTGTTTCGTACGAGATGGCATTGCCAGTGAAAGCTTTGCAAGGGAATGACCTTTCCCTCCTACAAGCTCCATCGGGGCTTCAGGAGATTCAATCGATATTACTGCCTGGCTGGTCTGGACCATGGGTACTCCATTCGGAAAGCGATCGGCGTTAATCTCCTGCTATGGGAATGCGTTCGTTCCAAACACGCGAATTTCATCAACTTCAATCGTAACATTCAATGGCCTGCTGAACACTCGACCTTACTGTCGATAAATCACCTGTACGTGATCACGGAAAATTGCCGCTTCAACGAATTTGCTGCCTGGCTCGATAATCACAAACAGCAGGCCACGAGTAAAATAGAAGGCCTTTGTTTCTGCTGACAATTTGGATTCCAGCACGATACAGGACTTGTACTCACCTTCACCTGAAAACTATCCTGACACAGTGGGATTTGCAATTGCCCTTGCATGAGACCACTGCTGGTAAAGCAAACCACAACTGATGAAGACGAGCCCAATATAAGTTGTGGGGTAGATGGTTTCACCCAGTACCTGGTTAATAAATACCAGGGAGAGAAAGGGTGATAAAAAGATCAGGTTGCTCACCCTGGATGTATTTTCTGACAGGCGTAGTGCGAAGGACCAGAAAAGAAACGCCAGGCTCATTTCAAATAGGCCGGTATAGATAGCACCCATCAATCCGGGAAATGGGACTTTAAATCCGGAGAAGACCTGGCACATGATCGCGACAACCGGAAGTGCCACCAGGAAATTAAGAAACATTCCAGTGACTGGATCCCGGGGATCGCGCACATTCAAGATCCAGTAAGATGCCCAGAGAATCGTTGAAAATAGCGCCAGGCCCACCCCTACCCTATCTGAGGATCCAAATCCGGATAGATCACCTTGCGTGGCGATGACGACAACCCCTGTGTAACAGACGAGAGCAGCGACAATGTCTGCAATTGAAATTTTTTGCTTTAAAAAAACGATTGACATAAAAGTCAGGGTGATGGCCCAGGTATAGTTAATGGGTTGCGCGACCTGTGCCGGTAACCGGTCATAAGCTTCAAATAATACAATGTAGTAAAAGCAGGGATTGAGGGCGCCTGCCAAAAGGGTAATTTTCCAGTGCTGCCTGAATATCGATATGAGGTCACGAACCTGATGCCTGACAACCAAAACAGCCAACAACATAAGCACTGAAGTCAGGCAGGCATAGAAAAGGAGTTGGAAGATATCCAGGTGACGCAATGTGAACTTAAACGCCGTTGCGACAGTCGACCAGAAAAGTACTGTGATGATGGCGAAAAAGTATGCGCGGGTCTGATTAGTCACAGCGACAGGTTACCATTCCGAATGGCACACAGCATACCGCCATTCAATCCTGGCAACTCACTAACCCATATTTCGATGGCGGGTTATGCAACTCTTGTGTTGAATCCTGCAGCGATGGCGGAACCTGGTAATGCCTGCGATTGATCGTCATCGGAACAGTAATAATATTGGTACCCCGGGGCCGGGGTCGAACGTGGAATGTTTGGTGCCCGGGGCCGGGGTCGAACGTGGACGGCCGAGTCCGGTACCGCTGGCGGTGCAAAATACTTCCTATTATTAAACAAATTTGCAACGGTAAAATGTTTGGTGCCCGGGGCCGGGGTCGAACCGGCACCGCCCAAAAGCGACGAGATTTTAAGTCTCGCGTGTCTACCAATTTCACCACCCGGGCAAGTGCGAAGGCGCGTAGTTTACAGAGTCATGAGTGGTTGCTCAATCAGTCATCGAACAGAATTTACATATCGGCCTATCTCACTCGAATCAGACCTTCTTGCATACAACTTGCCACCAATTTCCCGTCGGCGGTGTGTATGGTGCCACGGGTATACCCTCGTGATCCGCTGGCTGCTGGACTTTCAACCGAATAGAGCAACCAGTCATTAACGCTGACTGGATGATGGAACCAGATGCTGTGGTCCAGACTCGCAACTTGCATTCTTTCCCGGTTAAATTTCCCACGGTGAGGTAATCGGGCCGTTCCCAGCAAAGCCTCGTCCGATTGATAGGCAAGTAGCGCCATATTTAATCTTTCATCGCCAGGTGCGATTCCATTTCCCTTGATCCATAGATGTTGGACGGGTTCCTGGGGAGATTCCTCCAGTAGTCGTTTGTGATCTTCCCGCCAACTGATAAAAGGTCGCTGTTTTAATCCATCTACAATTTCCGAATCATCGGGAGGCGTAAGATTGTGCATTTCGACCTGGTGTTCCAGCCCTTTCTCAGGCACCTGGAAGGAGGCATCCATATTGAAGATCGCTTTACCGTTTTGAATTACAACGATTCTCCTGGTTGTAAAAGATCTGCCCTCCCTGATGCGTTCGACATCAAATAGAGCAGGAACTGAAGGATCCCCCGGTCTAAGGAAGTACGCATGCAGTGAATGCGGCAAACGATTCTCAGGGACGGTTCGCGTTGCAGCAACGAGTGCCTGGGCTATTATCTGGCCGCCAAACAACCGCCTGGTTCTGCCTTCGGGATGATAGCCGCGAAATAAATTGTGCTCTATGACCTCGAGATCCAGGAGATCCAGGAGTTCTGTGAAAGGTGAAGTCATTCAGGCAGTACTGCCGCCATCGGCCATGTAAACACCGCCGGTGAGGAACGAACTCTCATCAGACGCCAGGAAGAGCATAATGTTCGCAATATCTTCCGGTTCACCATAGCGCTGCAAAGGTATACTCGCCGCAATTAACTGATGGGCAGCATCTGCATCTTCCGGGTTAATTCCTGCCTCCAGACTTCGCATCATTCTCGTCTCGACAGGGCTTGGGTTAACGGTGTTCACTCGAATATTGTGAGGTGCACCATCAAGGGCAGTTGACCGCATTAGCCCAATGACAGCATGTTTGCTTGTATTATAGGCTGATAATCCTGGTGCACCCTTCACTCCGGCGGTTGAAGAAGTAATGATAATACTGCCACCACCGGCTGCCTGCATCACGGGAAACATCTGCTTGACCCCGAGCCAGACACCTTTGACGTTCACCGCCATGACCTTATCGAACATTTCTTCGTCATAATCCACGATGGAGGCTACTTTGCCTTCTATTCCGGCATTGGCAAGATAAATATCGACACCACCGAATTGTTCGACCGCTGCTTCAACGTATTTCTGTGTATCTACGGCCTGGGTGACGTCCGCAACACAATAACTTGCGACGTTGCTCCCCAGTTCCGTCGCCACCTCTTTGAGCGCTTGTTCATCGATGTCAACCAGCATGACCTTCGCGCCCTCTGCAACGAATCGAGCGGCTGCGGCTCTGCCAATACCACCGGATCCACCGGTAATCACGGCTACTTTATCGTTAAGTCTACCCATCATGATCCTTCTGCAAATCTGTGTTGGCTGGATGCCTGATCTAGAGCCTACCAAAGACTTGCTCAATAGACATCTCTGCACTTCGGCGCGATAATATCTTTTGGCAGTTATGGTGCCACAAAATCATTTAATTGGCATAAACAATGTCCGAATCTGACGTCTTTATTGATACAACCGATGGCCGGCGCATGCGCAGCCGTGACAGCAAGCGAAAGATTGTGGCAGCAATGCTGGAGCTGGTGCGCGAGGGCCATATTGCCCCAACTGCCGAAGAGGTTGCACAGCGGGCGAACGTTGGATTGAGGACAGTATTCCGGCGTTTTAAAGATATGGAAAATCTTTACGCTGAAATGGCAATCGCAATTGGCGAACAGGTTTCACCCATTACCGATGCAGCACTGGGCAATCATGACTGGCCAGTAAATTTCTCACAACTTGTCGCCCGAAGATTGCGCGTGTATGAAGTCATTATGCCCTACCGCGTTGCGGCAGAAGTACTGAAATTCCAGTCCAGTGTTTTGCTAAACCACCATCTTGAAATCGTTCGCACGGAACGTGAACGTCTTAAGGCAGTCCTGCCTGCTTTTCTCCTCGAAGACCAACCTATCATTGAGGCGCTGGAAGCAGTACTCAGTTTTGATATGTGGAACCAGCTGCGAAATGATCAAAATCTTTCTACCGAGGAGGCAGTTGAAGTGATAAACAGGATTCTCACCAAACTCCTGCCTGAAATAGAGTTAACAAACGCTGTTTCCTGATAATAAATTACGATAGACTTGCGCACTTTCCCGATCATGGCTGGGTGGCAGAGTGGTGATGCCGCGGTTTGCAAAACCGTTTACGCCGGTTCAATTCCGACCCCAGCCTCCAGTTTCAATTCGAATTCCAGATAACTGATGTGTTTACGCCGAACTAGGCGTCCCCAACTAGGCGTCCCCGTACCATTCCGACCCCAGCCTCCAGCTTTATCTCTAGTACGAGTTAGCTGAAAGTAAGGTAGTACCAAAACGAGGCGAGGGTTATGCGCCATGTCCGGATCGCCGGAGATCCTGTCTCGGAATGGGTAGATTTGAAACACCCGAATATGGAATAGGCGTAAGGTTATCGGTCGTTAATGCGCCAATCAGATCGTTTCCTTCTACCCGTGTGAGCGTCATATCCACGATCCGACCGCAATTTTCATAGATCACAAGGTGATCCCCCGTCTCCAAGTTCTCTTCCAGGTTGGTCTGCTCTGGCTCCAAACCTCGCATAGCCGATGCTTGATTCGAATCCTGTGGCATGTTCAGCTAGACAGTGTTCTTCAGGATGTAATTAGAATGATGCGATGGTTTAGTTCACTAGTGATTCTTGGTCTGTTAACGATTAACCTCCATTTACAAGGCGAAGAGAATGTTGGTCGAATAAAGCACGACAATGCAAATGGCTCGAATCTACTGGTGGAATCGAAAAATGCTATCGCTATCATGACCTACAATATCCAGCAACTTGGCTACGCTAACTGGATGGCTAACCATTTTGAAAAGGAACGTCTGGCACTTATACCAGAAACAATATTGGCGCTTGATCCGGCTCCGGATGTTCTCGTATTGCAGGAAGTTTTTACTGAAAATTCATTTGAATTCCTCATAAACGAGTTAGCGATTTCTTATCCGTACCATACGGAAGTCATTGGGCAGGATTGTGAGAGTGCTGACTGGACGAGTGTCGCGGGCAATTGCCAGCAAAATACCTGGAAGGGTAATGGTGGCGTCTTCATCCTCAGCCGCTGGCCTATTGAAGAGAAACACGCCTATATTTATCATGCCGGCCGGGTTAGCAGGACATTTGATTTTCTCGCGCAGAAAGGTGTTGTCTATGCGAGTATCAGTGTTGCTGGGCAAGGCAGAACGCAGCAAATCCACGTGCTGGGAACACATCTGCAAGCTGATAGCGAAAGTCATGATATTCGTATGTTGCAGCTTAAGGAGATGCGTCGCTGGTTCGATAAATTTGAGGTAGCAAAGTCCGAGGCAGTAATTCTTGCTGGTGATTTTAATGTCAGCTCAAACGATCCCCTGAAATTCGCCGAACTCCTGAAACAGACGCGCTCGCGACTGGTCTTTTCAGAGGGGGCTATTGGCTCCAAGTCACCGAGCACCAATCGTTATCTGAATATCATTAGCTCAGGTAAAACCGAGAAAACACTCGACTTTATACTCTATCGAACAGACCACCTGATACCCGTTATTGAACCAACACTGGTGGTGTTGAATTTTAAATCCGCCGGTCCCTGGCAAGGCCAGCGCCTCTTCAGCGACCCGGTAGAAATGAATGATCTTTCCGACCACTACCCGACCTTTATGCTGCTCGAGTATTGAAGATACCAGAAATCCATGGGGTCGGAGTAAAGTGCCGGAGTAAATCGCAGTCGTTTACCCTGGCACCTTACTCCGGCCCCATTAAATTAGTTCATTCGAAGCCTTATTCTTCTGGTTTCAAGCTAAAACTCGCCATCCGGTCCCCATGAAATGTACCGAGCCAGACCCTATCCTCGTGAGGTATTGCCACCGTTGCAGCACCAAATGCCTGGCTATTGAACGAATAAGCAGCTTGCTCTGACAGGTCATCGCCTGACAGGTTATATATGGTGAAGGGGAGCAGGCATTGCGCCAGAGTTGGTGGACACTCGCTGAGTTGGTCCAGGGTAATATCGTGTGTCGCAACCCAGATATCACCATTTACATTGGTCAGGTTATCTGCCTTACCGGCGTTGTGTTCGAATTCTACCAGCAATGTTTCGAGATTAAACTTAGTCGTCTTACCGGCGAACCAGTAGTTGATGTATAAATAATCTTCATCGTCTGAAAGTGCGATCCCATTCGGAAATGAGCCTTGGGTTCCTGGAATTTCCGCATAACCCTTATCACTGGTCCAATGCCATACAATGCCAGTAGTTGATCCGTTGCCACCAGCAGTTAATAAGTCCTCGAATGCCAGGTCTGCCCCGTACATTTCCGTCGCATAGAACTCACCGCCCCGGGTGAGTGCTACATCGTTGAACATGACATTATCTGGTGCGGATACGCAGCCACGCCATACCAGCCCCCATCCGGACCCTTCTTTGACAAGTTCGAACAGCTCGATGGTTTCATCAGGCAGGTGATTAGTAATTGCAAGTTGTTGAGCGCCATCATCTCTGCGAACCAGGCTCAGGCCGTGAGGTGAAAAATCCAGACTGTCCCTGGTACAAACTGGTTCACCCCATGTGTTTTCAGAAAGTGTGATCACCAACTCTACCTTCGATCGCGAAGTAATATCGAACAGCGCCATTTCACTTATGAAGGTATCGGGTAAGGCGCTGAAACCGGTCACGACGAAAAATTTATTGTCGGGTGTCAAGGCCAGGTCTTCGGGATTCCTGAAGCCACAATAGACCTCAAGATCAGAATCCGGCTCACAGCCGCGTTGCACCGGGTTCTCCGCGTCAGGTGTTGATTTTGTGTCTGCGTCATGACTACAACTCGCCAGCACGATGGTTAACCCTGCAAATAGAAGAGATAGCAGTATGTTCATGGTAGGTTTAATCACGGCTGTTTTCCTTTGCTGCTGATTCTGTTTTTTTGAATCTGTTTCTTGAATAGAAGGACGAAATACCGATATTTCAATCATGCAGCCATCCCGTGGCGACGCTGTACTTTGTAATGCCCGGTAACCGGTCCCCTGTGTTGTCCGAACCCTTAACAGGCTGCCGACCCCCCCGTTGGCACTTTTTCAGCCGCCTGCTAGTCCTCATTTTTCATCCCCGAAGACAGATCCGGCCAGGCGATTTTGAGATACTGGTACATCGACCAGAGTGTCAATATTGCGGCCAGATAGAGCAAAACGTAACCAAGGAAGACGACCGGGTTTTCCAGGTCAGGGCCACCTGCCAGAAGGAATACCAGGGCAAACATCTGGAAGGTGGTTTTCACCTTGGCCAGAACCGACACGGCCACGCTGCGTTGATTGCTGTATTGTGCCATCCACTCACGCAGCGCCGAAACGACTATTTCCCGCCCGATAATCACCATCGCGGGAATGGCAAGAATAGCATTGGCATGCACTTCCACGAGTAAAACAAGCGCCACTGCGACCAGCAATTTATCGGCAACCGGATCGAGAAACGCGCCGAACGGTGTCATCTGGCCCAGACGTCTGGCGAGGTAACCATCCAGCCAATCCGTCAGGCTGGCAACAGCAAAGACGACGGCAGAAGCCATGTAGCGCCACTCAAGTGGAAAATAGTAGAAAACGACCACCAGTACCGGGATAAAAATAATCCGCAGGCTGGTGACGATGTTCGGTATGCTGATGGGCAGCTTCATGATGTCAAGGTAAACCGGGAAACCGGTATTCTAACCGTTGTGCAGCGTGGCATAAATGTGTTCTGCAATTTTTTGGCTGATACCTTCCACTTTGGTCAGTTCTTCTTCGCTGGCGCTCTGCACCTGTGCCGAGCCACCGAAGTACCTGAGTAATGCCCTTCTGCGTTTTGGGCCAACGCCGTCTATGCCTTCGAGGACCGAAGTTGTTCTCTTTTTACCCCGACGATTACGGTGAGCCGTAATCGCAAATCGGTGACTTTCATCGCGTATATGTTGAATTAAATGCAGCGCCGGATCATCCATGGATAAATTTATCTCCTCGCCTCCGGGCAAAAATAAACTTTCAAGACCCGCCTTTCTGGTTGGCCCTTTGGCCACACCAACAAGTGTTACTCCCACGATCTGTAATTCCTCGAATACTTTCTCTGCTTCGTGAAGTTGGCCTTTTCCTCCGTCCACGAAGAGGACATCTGGTAACAAACCCTCCCCTTTTTGAATTCGTGTATAACGTCGGTTCAGTGCCTGTGCCATCGCGGCGTAGTCATCCCCGGGCGTGATACCCTCGATATTAAATCTCCGGTAATCTGATTTTAGTGGACCATTGCTATCGAATACAACGCAGGATGCGACGGTAGCCTCTCCTGAGCTGTGGCTGATGTCGAAACACTCCAGGCGTTTTGGCATGACCTCAAGCTTCAGGCCTTCCTGGAGGGCGACGAATCGTTGGTTGATGTTATTGCGATTGGCGAGATGGGTACCCAATGCTTGCTCTGCACTGTTAACCGCGATGTTCACCCAGCGCTGGCGATGACCCCTTACATTGTCACCGATGGTTACTTTCCTGCCGCTCTTGCTGGTCAGTGTGTCTGCAAACAAGGTCTTGTCTTCCAATTTTATATTAACGACGATTTCTTTGGGGATTTCCCGGCCGCTGGCGCCTTCCAGGTAGAACTGTGGAATAAATGCAGTGAGTATTGCTGATTCGTCCTCATTCAAGCGGGTTGACGGAAAATAAGTTTTGTTGCCCAGCATTCTTCCGCCCCGAATATACGTCACCAGGACGCATACACCACCTGGGCTCTTCACTGCAACCATGACATCGATATCGCCCTGGTTACCAACGACGTATTGCTGTTCCTGGATCTTCCTCAGGTGGGTAATCTGGTCTCTATATTTAGCGGCTCGCTCGAATTCCAGATCCTTTGCCGCTGCTTCCATCTTGTTTGCATAATCTTCGAGAACATCCCTGCTCTTGCCCTCCAGAAACATGACGGCATGCTGCACATCTTCGGCGTACGCATCTTTACTAACAAGATCACAACAGGGCCCTGAACATCGTTTGATCTGGAATTGAAGACACGGCCTGGAACGATTCTTAAAAAACGTATCCTCGCACTGCCTCACCTGAAAAACCTTTTGCAGTATATTCAGGCTGTCCCTGACGGAGTATGCGCTGGGGAAGGGACCGAAATATTTGCCTTTCTTTTTTTTTGCGCCCCGGTGAAAAGCAAGCCTGGGAAATGTGTCCTCACTGGAAAGAAATATGTAGGGGTACGACTTGTCATCGCGAAAAACAATGTTGTACGGTGGTTTCAATTCCTTGATAAGGGATTGTTCGAGTAGTAGTGCCTCGGTCTCGCTGGTCGTGATGGTGACTTCTAACTGATGGATTTTCGAAACCAGGGACAGCGTTTTGCGCTCGAGTGCAGAGGATCTGAAGTAACTCGCAACCCTGTTCTTCAGGTTCTTTGCTTTACCGACATAAAGTATTTCCTTATCTTCACCCAGCATTCTGTAAACACCAGGCCTGCTGGTTAGATTTTTAAGGAACGATTTGATATCAAACGCTGTCATAAAGCTCTGTTATAAAGTCCTGTAATAAAGCCCTTTCATAAAGTCCTGTCATAAAGTGCTGTCATAAAATGCTGCAATGTATACGAGCAACTGGATTCTGTAATGTTGTTCTACCCTTAAATTTGTCGTGCTAAACCTGCCCTGAAAAGAGGTTATAGCCGATTATCAATCTAGCAGGCCAGCCAGCTGGGCCGCTTTTGATAATGCCTGGTAGAACATAGTCTCGGTCAGTCTTCCGGTCTGGGTGTTATAACGGCTGCAATGGTAGGAATCAACCAGGCTTCCCCCGTCAGCAAACTCGTGAACCGCGCCGTGCTTGAAAGGAAAATGGGTCAGGGTTTGCTCGAAGGTTTTCAGGATGCTGTTGTGGGCGACTGCTCCGAGTGCAAACAGTACGTAATTTTTCCTTTTTGTATGTGCTTCAAGTTCAGCGAGCAAAAATCGTCGGCAGCGATCCAGTTCCTCTTTATCTGGCGTGTTTTGGACCGGCAGACACTTGACCGCATTGGTGATCCGGACCCGGGTTTCAATTTTCAACCGCGATAAAGTTTTAAACAATAGATCACCCGACGCGTCCCCGGTGAAGGGTATACCGGTTCTGTTTGCCC
>Ga0209988_10002286_pt1 | contig 12642 bp, 14 predicted proteins | sample N075metaG_FD_183115 | JGI IMG/M metagenome (GOLD analysis project Ga0209988, IMG submission 183115) | Deep subsurface microbial communities from Kermadec Trench to uncover new lineages of life (NeLLi) - N075 metaG (SPAdes) (version 2) | ecosystem: Environmental > Aquatic > Marine > Ocean trench... | reverse complement strand
CCATGCGCGAATACGGCGGTTCCGCCTCGCCGCCGATGATCGTTACCGAGCCTGCCGGGTCGGTTTTGCGCAGCGCTTCCGCCGCGATCACGCCGGCCGGGCCGGCGCCGATGATGACATAGTCCATGAGCTGTCCTCGCCAAGCGTTGTCGGGCGGGCGCGCCAGACGCGCCCGCCCGCGTTCTTAAAGTCCGAGCCGCGCGAGCGTCTCGTCGGTCGGCACGCCCTCGGGCGTCCAGCCGCGCGCCTCGTAGTACTCGGGCAGCATCTTGCCCAGCTCGTTGACCTTGCCCTTGGCCGTGCCCGACGGCGCCGGCACTTCGAGCAAGCGCTTGGGCAGCGTGTCGTCGGCGGCGGTCAGCCCGGCGGCCAGATTGAACTGGCGTTCGAGGTTCCAGATGCGCTCGCCGGTCTCGCGCACGCGCTCGACCGTCCAGTCGCCCTCGCAGGCGGCGTCGATCTGCTTCTGATAGCCCTCGATGCCCCAGGCGCCGGCCGCGAACAGGCACAGCCCGGTCGAGTCGAGGAAGGCGACCTCGTCCTGCGAATCCTTGCACGGCTGCGCCTTGCCGGCGCCGGTCTGGTCCTCCATGTCGGGGCCGAAGGTGTCGTGCTTGAGGTGGCAGGCGCCGCGGTTCGAGGTCGCATAGCCGAGCCCCATGCCCTGCAGCGCCCGGGCGTCATAGCCCGCGAACTCCTGGCCCTTGACGCTCATCGAGAGTTCCGGATGACCGTACTTCTCGCACATGCGCTTCGAGCCGAGGCCGAGGATCTGGCCGAAGCCCTCGTATTTGCCGGTCTTCTCGGCCATCACGGTGAGCGCCTCGGCGTTGCCGAAGTTGAGCGCGATGCCGTCGGTGTCGTCGGTCGTGATGACGCCCATCTCGAAGAGTTCCATGGCCGCCGCCAGCGTCGCGCCGAACGAGATCGGGTCCATGCCGTGCTCGTTCATCAGGTAGCTGGCGAAGGTCAGCGCGTCGATGTCGTCGACGCAGATCACCGGGCCGAAGGCATAGGCCGTCTCGTACTCGAGCCCGCCCGAGGCGTGGCGGTATTCGGGCCGGTTGACGATCGTGAAGTGGTCCTTGTCGATATGGGCGATGCGCCCGCAGGCGATGGTGCAGCCGAAGCACGCCTTGTTGGTGATCAGGTTGACGTGGCCGCGCGCGTTGGCGCGCTCCATCGCCGCCGGGTTGATGTTGCCGGTGCCCTCGAACTGGACCTCGTTGAAGTTGCGCGTCGGCAGCCCGCCGAACTCCTGCATCATGTCGATCATCGAGTTGGTGCCGAGCTCGGTGAGCTCCTTGCGGCCGTCGTTCTCGGCGAGCTGCTGGTGGGTCTCGCGCACGATCTCCATGAAGCGCACGGGGTCGTCGACGGTGACGCCGACGGTGCCGTGCACGGCGACCGCCTTGAGGTTCTTCGAGCCCATCACGGCGCCGACGCCCGAGCGCCCGGCGGCGCGGTGCAGGTCGTTGACGATGCAGGCGTAACGCACGCCGCGCTCGCCGGCGACGCCGATCGAGGCGACCTTGAGCCGCGGGTTCTGGTGGATCGCCTTGAGCGTTTCCTCGGTGTGCCACACGGTGGTGCCCCAGAGGTCGCCGGCCGGCAGGATCTCGACCACATCGTCGACGATGTGCAGATAGACCGGCTCGGCCGCCTTGCCGTGGACGATCAACATGTCATAGCCGGCGAATTTGAGCTCGGCGCCGAACTTGCCGCCCGAGTTCGAACACGCGATCGCGCCGGTGAGCGGCCCCTTGGTGACCACGGCGTAGCGCGCGCTGGTCGACGCCATGGTGCCGGTCAACGGACCGGTCGCGAAGATGAGCACGTTTTCCGGGCTCATCGCGTCGACCTTCGGGTCCATGTTTTCCATCAGATACTTGGTCGCCAGGCCGCGCAGGCCGAGGTATTTCTGCGCCCATTCCATGTTGAGCGGTTCGGCCTCGGCGGTGCCCTTGGTCAGATCGACACGGAGGATTTTTCGTTGCCATCCCATCGGGGTATCTCCTGGTTACTTAAGCGCGCGGCTGGGTGTCGGTCTTGACCGCCCAGGCCTTCATGCGGTCATAACCGGTCCAGTCGGCGTCGACGTAGACGATCGCCTGGGTCGGGCAGACCTTGGCGCATTCCGGATCGCCGCCGCACAGGTCGCACTTGATGACCTTGCCGGTATCGGCGTTGTAGTTCACCGTGCCGAACGGACAGGCGATGGTGCACACCTTGCAGCCGACGCAGACGTCGTCGAGGACCTCCATGGCGCCGGTCGCCGGGTTCTTGATGATCGCCTCGACCGGGCAAGCGTGCATGCACCAGGCTTCGGCGCATTGCGTGCAGGTGTACGGAATCGCCCGCCGGCCGTGCTCGAACTCGAACACCTTGATGCGCGACTTGGCCGGGTTGAACACGCCCTCGTGCTCGAACGAGCAGGCCATTTCGCATTGCAGACAGCTGGTACAAAGATCCGGATCGATGAGCAGCGATTTTTGCATCCCGTTCCCCTCAATGGCGGCGTTAGCCACAGAATTTTTTTGCCTGGACAGGGTGCGATTTGCGCCGCCCCGCCCGCCGCCCGGACCGGGCGGCGCGACTTCGGCCCCACTCTAATCGGTTCGCCCGGCCAATGGTAGACCCCGAATCGGAGATTTGATCGGCTGGGCAACGTTGACAGGCCCGCCGGGCGACACCACCATGGCGCGGTCGGACGATCGATTAACAAGGGCGCGCGGGGCAGAACACCATGAAGGTGCTGGGTATCGCCGGCTACAGCGGCAGCGGCAAGACGACGCTCGTCGTCCGGCTGATCCCCGAGCTCAGGCGCCGGGGCTATAGCGTGTCGACCGTCAAGCACACCCACCACAACGTCGCCATCGATCGCGGTGACGCCGCGTGCCGGGCGCTGCGCGAAGCCGGCGCCGCCGAGGTGCTGATCGCCACCGATCACTATTGGGCGCTGATGCACGAGCACCGCGACGCGCCCGAGGCGAGCCTGACCGAGCTGTGCGCGCGCATGACCGGCGTCGACATCCTGCTGGTCGAGGGTTTCAAGCGCCACCAGCACGACAAGATCGAGGTCCATCGCCCGGCGGCGAACACGCCGCTGCTGTGCCGCGACGACCCGCATATCATCGCGGTCGCCGCCAATGCGCCGCTGGCCGATGTCGATCTGCCGATCCTCGACCTCGACGACGTCGCCGAAATCGCCGATTTCATCGTCGGGCGCTGATCAACCGCGCGGCGCTGGCTGGTCTTTCGCGTGCCACAGGGCGTCGAGCAGGCCGGCCGCGGAGATCAGCACGACGCCGGTGATCTCGCGCGCGCCGAACGGCTCGCCGGCGAGCAGAGCGGCGGAGCCGGCGCCGATGAGCAATGCCGAGAACATGGCGTGGTGGGTTCCCGGGCTAGAATTTTTGGTGCGGCCAATCGCCGCGCATGCTTCCGCCGAACGGTCGGCGGCCTGCCCTCTTGTCCCAATTAGATTGGCGCAGGCTGGCATTATCCGACCGATCTCAATCGATCGGATAATGCTCTAGCGTCGATCGCCGGACGGCATGGTTACGTCGGATGATGCGCGAAAGCCGCTAGCGCAGGATCGCCGCGCCTAACTCGTGTTTCATGCCGTTCCACGCGGCGTTGTCGAGGACGACGACGCCGTGGCGCTCGACGATCCGGTCGAGCGCCCCGTTGCGCCGCTCGTAGTACTGGGTCAACCGGCCCGCGCCATGGTCGAGCACGACGCCGTCGGCGGGCCCGACGCGGGCGCGCACGGCGGCGTCGCCATCGGCACTCATCAAGGTCAGCACGCGCGCCCAGCCATGGGTGATCCCGAACAGGCCGTAGATCGTCATTGCTGCATCGCACAATGGATCGGCGAGCTATGCCAAAATATCATGACAGGACTGCAATTGTTGCATTTGCATTCATCTCTTGAACGACCACATTTGACGCAACGCACAACGCAATACGAAAAGGGTCAAATCATGCTGCTCTGGAAATTCTTCTGGTCGAAGAAACAGGTGCCCGCCGTCGCGCCCCGTCCGGGCAATATCGAGGCCGCCCTGAACCCCCTCACCTTGCTTTGCCACGGACGTGGTTAAAGGAGACTAAAGCCATGAACAACGTTTTCAAGTCGATCTCCAGGTGGCACCGCCACAACAAGACGATCGCTCAGCTCAACCGGTTGGATGACCGCGCGCTGAACGACATCGGCGTGGTCCGCGGCAACATCGTCAGCACGATCCGCGAAATCCGCTAGATCGCGCCACACGATACGCCAAACGCAGGACGGCGGCCACATCGGGCCGCCGTTTGGCATTTCGGCATGATACCAAGGATCGGTGACCGTACGCCGCGAACCGATGCCCGGCCAGCGCCGCAGGCCTCGGTCAATCGCCGCGGGCCTCGGTCAATCGTCGCGATAGACCTTTTCGCGCCGTTCGTGGCGCTCTTGCGCATCGATACTCAACGTTGCGATCGGCCGCGCCTCGAGCCGGTTCAGGGTGATCGGTTCGCCGGTCGTTTCGCAGAAACCGTAGCCGCCGTCCTCGATGCGCAGGAGCGCCGCGTCGATCTTCGAGATCAGCTTGCGTTCGCGGTCGCGCGTGCGAAGCTCGATCGCGCGGTCGGTCTCGGTCGACGCGCGGTCCGCGAAATCGGACTCCGGCGCCGATTCCTGCTGAAGGTGCTGGAGCGTCTGCGACGAATCGGCAAGCAGTTCCTCGCGCCAAGCCGAAAGTTTGAGGCGAAAGTAGTCGAGCTGTCGCGAATTCATGAACGGCTCGTCCTTCGACGGCCGGTATTCCCGAGGCAATGCAGCCGCCATCAATGTCTCCTCAAGACGAACCACCACTTCGATCGAACCCGTTGCCGGGTTTGACGGCCAGCATTTATATGGACCTCGCTGCCCAATCGCAAGCCAAACTATCGTGAATTTGATACACCGGGCCGACAGCGCCGTGCCCAGCCTGTATCATGACGCGTCATGAAAGGCACGATCGTTCCCGGCGCGTACGTGCGCCATCCGGCGCAGCCCGACTGGGGCATCGGACAGGTGCAATCGATCGATGGCCATCGGGTGACGGTCAATTTCGACCATGTCGGAAAGCGCCTGATGAACGCCGCCGTCGTCGCCCTCGAAGTCGTCGATCCCGACACTTTGGATTAGCGCGCCGGCAATCATGCGCAACGCCCCGGGTGGAACGGGTCTCCGGAGTTTACAAAGTCACGCGAAACTGCAAAGTTCCGGGCCGAAGAATTCAGGATCTTGTTCAAGGGCGAGGGTCGATGTCGGACGCCACACCGGAACTGCACAAATTTAACCATCCGGGCGCGAGGAAGGGCAAGGCGCGAGCCGCCAATCGCGGCCGCCAGGTCGACGCGACGGCGCTTTTCGAGGTCCGCGCGCTGCTCGGCGACGCGCCGCGCCGCCGCGACCTCTTGATCGAGCATCTTCACCTGATCCAGGACCACTACCACCACCTCTCGGCGGGCCATCTGGCGGCGCTCGCCGAGGAGATGCGCGTGCCGATGGCCGAGGTCTTCGAGGTGGCGACCTTCTACGCCCATTTCGACATCGTCGCCGAGGGCGAGACGCCGCCGCCGGCGCTCACGGTCCGCGTCTGCGACAGCCTGACTTGCGAAATGATGGGCGCCCAGGCGCTGCTCGCGGCGCTGCCCGCGCGGCTCGGTGAGAACGTCCGCGTCGTGCGCGCGCCCTGCATGGGACGCTGCGAATGCGCGCCGGTCGCCGAAGTCGGCCATCGCCACGTCGTCGACGCCGACGTCGACAAGATCGCGGCGGTCGTCGAGGGCGGCGCGCACGAGCCGGAAATTCCGCCCCATGTCGATTTCGACGCCTATGTCGCGGATGGCGGCTATCGCTTGCTGCGCGCCTGCCTGGCGGGCGAGCGCACGGCCGAGGAGATCATCGCCGCGCTCACCGATTCGGGCCTGCGCGGGCTCGGCGGCGCGGGCTTTCCGGCCGGCCAGAAGTGGCGCTTCGTGCGCCAGGAGCCGGCGCCGCGCCTGGTCGCGGTGAACGCCGACGAGGGCGAGCCCGGCACCTTCAAGGACCGCGTCTACATGGAGAGCGATCCGCATCGCTTCCTCGAGGGCATGCTGATCGCCTGCTGGGCGGTCGAGGCGGACGAAACGTACATCTACCTGCGCGACGAATATCCTGGTGTGCGCGAACTGCTGTTGCGCGAGATCGCGCGCGTCGAGGCGGCCGGCTTCGGCGCCATCGCCACCATCCATCTGCGACGCGGCGCCGGCGCCTATATCTGCGGCGAGGAAGGCGCCATGATGGAGAGCATCGAGGGCAAGCGCGGCATGCCGCGCCACCGCCCGCCCTTCCCGACCCAGGTCGGCCTGTTCGGCCGGCCGTCGCTGATCCACAACGTCGAGACGCTCCACTGGGTACGCGATATCGTCGAGAAGGGCGCCGCTTGGTTCGCCGGCCATGGCCGCAACGGCCGCAAGGGCCTGCGCAGTTTCTCGGTCTCGGGCCGCGTCAAGCAACCCGGCGTCAAGCTGGCGCCCGCCGGCATCACGATCCGCGAGCTGATCGACGAATTTTGCGGCGGCATGGCCGACGGCCACGAATTCAAGGGCTATCTCCCGGGCGGCGCCTCGGGCGGCATCCTGCCCGCCTCGCTCGACGACGTGCCGCTCGACTTCGACACGCTTCAGGAGCACGGCTGTTTCATCGGCTCGGCGGCGGTCATCGTTCTGTCCCACGCCGACAGCGCGCGCGATGCCGCGTTAAATCTGTTACGCTTCTTCGAGGATGAAAGCTGCGGCCAGTGCACGCCGTGCCGCGTCGGCTGCGAGAAAGCGGTCGTGCTGATGGAGCAGCCGAGCTGGGACGCGCCGTTGCTCGAGGAACTGACGACCGCCATGATGGACGCCTCGATCTGTGGCCTCGGTCAGGCCGCGCCCAATCCGCTGCTCATGGTGCTCAAGCACTTTCCGGAGGACCTGCGATGACCGACAGCATCGATTTCACGCTCGACGGCAAGGCGGTGTCGGCGGCACCCGGCGAGACCATCTGGCAGGTCGCCAAGCGTGAAGGAATCGACATCCCGCATCTCTGCTATTCGCCCGCGACGAGCTATCGGGCGGACGGCAACTGCCGGGTCTGCATGGTCGAGATCGAGGGCGAGCGCGTGCTCGCCGCCTCGTGCATCCGCACGCCGACGCCGGACATGGTCGTCGACACCGCGACCGAGCGCGCCGGCACCGCGCGCAAGATGGTGATGGAGCTGCTGCTCGCCGATCAGCCGGCCAAGGAGAGCGCCCACGACCCGCAATCCGAGCTGTGGCACTGGGCCGACCGGATGGGCCAGCTCGACAGCCGCTTCGCGGCGCGCGCCGCGCCGCCGGCCGACCCGAGCCACCCGGCGATGGCGGTCAACCTGGACGCCTGCATCCACTGTACGCTCTGCGTGCGCGCCTGCCGCGAGGTGCAGGTCAACGACGTCATCGGCATGGCGTATCGTGGCCACGGCAGCAAGATCGTCTTCGACTTCGACGATCCGATGGGGGCTTCGACCTGCGTCGCCTGCGGCGAATGCGTCCAGGCCTGCCCGACCGGCGCGCTGATGCCGGCGACGCTCCTCGACGAGGCCGGCCTGCGCACCGGCTATGCCGACCGCCAGGTCGACAGCGTCTGCCCCTATTGCGGCGTCGGCTGCCAGATTACCTACAACATCAAGGACAACGACATCCTCCACGTCGAGGGCCGCGAGGGGCCGGGCAACCGCGGCCGGCTGTGCGTCAAGGGCCGCTTCGGCTTCGACTACGTCAAGCATCCGCACCGCCTGACGACGCCGCTGATCCGCAAGGAGGGCGTGCCGAAGGACGCCTACGACGACATCGATCCGGCCAACCCGTACACACACTTCCGCGAGGCGAGCTGGGACGAGGCGCTCGATTTCGCCGCCCGGGGCCTGGCGCGCATCCGCGACCGCGACGGCGGCAAGGGGCTCGCCGGCTTCGGCTCGGCCAAGGGATCGAACGAGGAAGCCTATCTGGTTCAGAAGCTGGTGCGCGCCGGCTTCCGCACCAACAACGTCGACCACTGCACGCGGCTGTGTCATGCCTCGTCGGTCGTCGCGCTCTTGGAGACGATCGGCTCGGGCGCGGTGACGGCGCCGTTCACCGACGCGCTCAAGGCCGACGTCATCATCGTCATCGGCGCCAACCCGAGCGAGAACCATCCGGTCGCCGCGACCTTCTTCAAGAACGCGGCCAAGGACGGCGCCACGCTGATCGTCTGCGACCCGCGCGGCCACGCGCTCAAGAAGCACGCGACCCACATGCTGCGCTTCAAGCCGGGCACCGACGTCGCGCTGTTGAACGCGATGATGAACGTCATCGTCGCCGAGGAACTTTACGACCGCCAGTACATCGAGGCCCACACCGAAGGCTTCGAGGCGATGAAGGAACACCTCGTGGCGTACACGCCCGAGGCGATGGCGCCGATCTGCGGCATCGACGCGGCGACCATCCGCACGGTCGCGCGCACCTACGCGCGCGCCGAGGCGGCGATCATCTTCTGGGGCATGGGCATCTCGCAGAGCATCCACGGCACCGACAACGCGCGCTGTCTGATCGCGCTCTCGCTGATGACCGGCCAAGTCGGCCGGCCGGGCACCGGGCTGCACCCCTTGCGCGGCCAGAACAACGTACAGGGCGCCTCCGACGTCGCCCTCATCCCGATGTTCTACCCCGACTACCGTTCGGTCGAGGACCCGGCCATCCAGGCCGAATACGAGGAATTCTGGGGTGTCGAGCTCGACCCAAAGAGGGGCCTGACCGTGGTCGAGATCATGGACGCGGTGCACGACGGCGTGATCAAGGGCATGTACGTCATGGGCGAGAACCCGGCGATGTCCGATCCCAACGTGCAGCACGCGCGCGAGGGGCTCGCCATGCTCGAGCATCTGGTCGTGCAGGACCTCTTCCTGACCGAGACCGCGTTCCACGCCGACGTCGTCTTGCCGGCCTCGGCCTGGCCCGAGAAGGACGGCACGGTGACCAACTCGAACCGCCAGGTCCAGATGGGCCGCCAGGCACTCGAGCTGCCGGGCGACGCGCGCCAGGACTGGTGGATCATCCAGGAGATCGCGCGCCGCATCGGGCTGGACTGGAACTATGACGGCCCCGCCGACGTCTACGCCGAGATGCAGCAATGCATGGCCTCGCTCAAGGGCATCAGCTGGCAGCGGCTGCTGGTCGAAAGCGCGGTCACCTACCCCTGCGATTCCGAGGACGTGCCGGGCCACGACGTGCTGTTCGGCGACGGCTTCCCGACGCCCTCGACGCGCGGCAAGATGATGCCGGCAAAGGTCATCCCGCCCGACGAGCAGACCGACGACGAGTACCCCATGGTGCTGACCACCGGCCGCCTGCTCGAACACTGGCACACCGGCGCGATGACGCGCCGCGCCAGCGTGCTCGACGCCATCGAGCCCGAGGCGGTAGCGTGCCTCTCGCCGACCGACCTCAGCCATCTCGGCGTCGAGCCCGGCGAGCTGGTGCGCGTCGCCACCCGGCGCGGCGTCATCGAGATCGCGGCGCGGCGCGACGGCAAGGTGCCGACCGGGATGATCTTCATCCCGTTCTGCTTCGCCGACGCGGCGGCCAATATGCTGACCAACCCGGCGCTCGACCCGTTCGGCAAGATCCCCGAGTTCAAATACTGCGCCGCCCGGGTCGAGAAGGCCCCCGCGCAAGCCGCCGAATAGCGGCACGGGAAATCCGCACAAAACCGCGGTTCCGCCGGCGAAAGGACGCCCGGCGCCCAATATAGACGTTAACCGCCGATGAACGGGGCGTTCAGGCTGCGCTCAGGGCGTGGCTGCTAGGGTCGCGTCTATCGATCGCCGATCGCCCCTCGAACGGAGGCTTGTCATGAGGACCTTCACACTGATCGCCGCCGCGGCCGCCGTCGCATTCGGCCTTTCCACAGCCCCGGCCGTGGCCGATTCGTACTCGTTCAGCTATTCGACGAGCTCGCACAAAACGCCGAAACATTACGGCGGATCGGGCTACCGCCAGGGCTACAAATACGGCAACAAGCTCGGTTACGGGTACCAGAAGCCGTATTACAGGTACCAGAAGCCCTATTTCGGTCGCTATCTCGTCCGACCCGGCGACCATCGGGCCTACCGGCCCGGCCTGTCCAAGTTCGGCTTCGGTCGCGCCAATTACGGCTATCGACAATACGGTTACAGCAGTTATCGCTATGACGCGCCGAGACTGTCGAAACACAGGCTGATCCGCCACCTCAATCGGCAGCGTTTCTCGCACGTCAAACGGATCCGCTTTTCGCGCGGCTTCTACGACGTCTTCGCGCGCGATCATTACGGCCGCAAGGTGAAGCTCAAGCTCGACCCCTATACCGGCCGCATCGTTGCCTGGCGCTACCGCGGCTGAACCGCCACGACCGCGACGCTCTGCCGACTTCGACGGCGGCCCCCCGGGGCCGCCGTTTTTGTTTGGCGGGGATATCTTGACAATCCGCTGAATTGCTGCAAATTTTATCGGACTGTACTGAATTATAGTTTTTATAACATAAATATGCATACTTATGCCGAATGCGAGGAAGGTGACGCGTGAACGAGCTGGTCGACGCGCTGGGCACGGCGGCGATGATGATCGCCGGTTTCGACGCCGATCTCATCGAGATCGTCGGCCTCAGCCTGCGCGTCAGCCTGACCGCGGTCAGCCTGGCGGCGATCATCGGCCTGCCGCTCGGCGCGGCGATCGCGCTCTTCCGCTTTGCCGGCCGGGGCGCGCTGGTGGTCGTCTTGAATGCGCTGATGGGGTTGCCGCCGGTCGTCGTCGGCCTGGTCGTCTACCTGTTGCTGTCGCGCTCGGGGCCGTTCGGCGTGCTCGGCCTGTTGTTCTCGCCGACCGCGATGATCATCGCCCAGTGCGTGCTGGTGACGCCGATCATCGCCGCGCTGACGCGCCAGGTCGTCGAGGACCTGTGGCAGGAGTATGCCGAGCAGCTACGCTCGTTCGGCGCCGGGCCCGGGCGCGCCATCCAGACGCTGTTGTGGGACGGCCGCTTCAGCCTGGTGACCGCGGTGCTCGCCGGCTTCGGGCGGGCCAGCGCCGAGGTCGGCGCCGTGATGATCGTCGGCGGCAACATCGACCACGTCACGCGCGTCATGACCACCGCGATCGCGCTCGAGGTATCGAAGGGCGACCTGGCGCTGGCCTTGGGCCTCGGCATCGTGCTGCTCGCCATAACGACGCTGATCAACGGCGCCGCCGTGCTGATCAAGCATACCGCCGAGCAGCGCACCGCGCGGCCGGCGCTGCTCGGCGCGTGAGCCAATGACCGCGCCCGACAGCATCCTGCCGCTCGAGCTGCGCGACGTCTGCTACGACGCCGGCGGCCGGCGCCTGATCAAGAACGTATCCTGCCGCTTCTCGCACGGCGCGCGCAGCGTCGTGGTCGGCCCCAACGGCGCCGGCAAGAGCCTGCTGCTCAGGCTCTGCCACGGCCTGCTGTCGCCGACGTCGGGCGAGATCGTGTGGCACGGCGCGCGGGGCCGCGACCCGGCGCCGCGCCAGGCGATGGTCTTCCAGCGGCCGGTCATGCTGCGCCGCTCGGTCGCCGCCAACGTCGACTACGCGCTCAAGCTCAAGGGCGTGCCGCGACGGCAACGGCGCGTGCTGGTCGACGAGGCGCTGACACGCACCGGGCTGCACCGGCTCGCCGGCACGCAGGCGCGCGTGCTGTCGGTCGGCGAACAACAAAAACTCGCGCTGGCGCGCGTCTGGGCGCTCGGTCCCGAGCTGTTGTTTCTCGACGAGCCGACGGCGAGCCTCGATCCGGCCGCGACCCACGAGATCGAGGAATTGATTCAAGGCCTGCACGCCGCCGGGACGCGCATCATCCTGACGACCCACGACCTGGCCCAGGCGCGGCGTATCGCCGACGAGGTGATCTTCCTCCACCGCGGCCGGTTGATCGAACAGGCGCCCGCCAAAACCTTCTTCGACCAGCCGCGCGAGGCGCTCGCTGGCGCCTTCCTGCGCGGCGAGCTGTTGTGGTGGGACGGCGACGACGAGGCGGACCACGCCCGGCGCGCCGCCCGCGACGACCCGAGGAGGCTCCATTGAAGACGCTGCGCCGGCTCGCCGCCGCGCTGATCGCGCTGGTCGCCACGAGCGCCGCGGCCGAGGCGCCGTTCATCACGGTCGCCTCGACCACCTCGACCAAGAACTCGGGGCTTTACGACCATCTGCTGCCCAAGTTCACCGCCACCACCGGCATCGAGGTGCGCGTCGTCGCGGTCGGCACCGGCCAGGCGATCCGCGTGGCGCGCAACGGCGACGCCGACGTATTGCTCGTCCACCACACCCCCTCGGAGGAAAAGTTCGTCGCCGACGGCTTCGGCGTCGAGCGCTTCGACGTCATGTACAACGATTTCGTCATCGTCGGCCCGGCCGGCGATCCCGCGCATGTTGGCGTCCTCGACAGTGCGGTCGAAGCATTCGGTCGTATCGCCGAGAGCCGGTCCATCTTCGTCTCGCGCGGCGACGACAGCGGCACGCACAAGAAGGAGCTCGGCATCTGGCGCGCCGCCGGCGTCGACGCCGTCAGCGCCTCGGGCC
>Ga0209988_10002285_pt1 | contig 12645 bp, 9 predicted proteins | sample N075metaG_FD_183115 | JGI IMG/M metagenome (GOLD analysis project Ga0209988, IMG submission 183115) | Deep subsurface microbial communities from Kermadec Trench to uncover new lineages of life (NeLLi) - N075 metaG (SPAdes) (version 2) | ecosystem: Environmental > Aquatic > Marine > Ocean trench... | reverse complement strand
GACGCGCCGGGCGGCGTGCGGGCCGGGCGGATGTTGGCGTAGAGATCGAGTTTGGTGCGCAGGTAGGCGGAGGGGTTGACGCCGCCCTGCTCGACCGGCGGGTAGGCGGCGGTGTCGGCGGGGCCGAGGATGATGCCGTCATGGGTGGGGAGGCGCTCGATCAGTTCCGGGCGCAGGGTCGAGCCGTGTTTCGCCAGGCTGTCGAGGCCGATGAGGTCGTGCTCGAGGTCGAGGCCGAGGCTGTGGGCCTCGTTGAGGGCGGTCAGCACGCCCATGGCGGCGGACATGATTTCGGGTCCGATGCCGTCTCCCGGCAGTACGAGAAGGCGCATTTATGGGTTCTCCTATCCGGTGGCGGATATCTGGCGCCGGCACTGATTCCCGGCTTGACCTTGTGATAGGCAGTGCAACAGCCTTTCGCAAATAGCCGAAATTCAGGAGTTGCCGTGACCGTTGCCGGGATATTCGCGGAATTCGCATCTGCGCTGCGCCCCGACGCGGTGCCCGAGGCGGCGCTGCATGGGGCGCGGCGGTGCCTGGTGGACTGGTGGGGTGCGGCGGTGGCGGGCGCGGTCGAGGCGCCGGCGACGGTGCTGGTGGAGGCGCTGGCTCCGGGCGGCGGGCCGGCGCGGTTGCTGCCGTGGGGGGACGGAGCCGATATGCGCACGGCGGCGCTGATCAACGCTACGGCGGCGCATGCGGTCGAGGTCGACGACATCTACAGCCCCGGCCTCTATCACCCGGGAGTGGCGGTGATCGGCGCGGCGCTGGCGGTGGCGGATGCGGAGCGGGCATCGGGGGCCGATCTGCTGACGGCGATCATCGCCGGCTACGAGGTTTCCAACCGGATCGCCCGGGCGGTGAACCCGGCCCATTACCGGCTCTGGCACACCACGGCGACGGTGGGGTTCTTCGGCGCCGCGGTGGCGGCGGCCTGCGTGATGCGGCTGGATGCCGGGCGCACGGCCCATGCGCTGACCACGGCGGCGAGTTTCGCCGCCGGGCTGCGCCACGCCTTCGCCAGCGATGCGATGACCAAGCCGTTGCATGCGGGCCGCGCGGCCGAGGGCGGCGTTCTGGCGGCGCTGGGGGCGCGGCACGGGTTGACCGGGGTGCCGGACATGCTGGAGGGCGCGCGCGGGTTCGGGGTAGCGATGAGCGAGGCGGTGGACTGGGACGCGGCGGTGGCGGGCTTGGGTGTGGAGTGGACCATCGAGCGGATCACCGCCAAGCCCTACCCGTGCTGCGGGCACACCTTCGCGGCGATCGATGCGATGCAGGCGATCATCGGCGGTGGGGTTGCGCCGGGGGAGATCGAGCGGGTCGCGGTCGGAACCTATCGCGCTGCGGTGGAGATTTGTGAAAATACCGATCCGTCAACGCCTTACGAGGCGAAGTTCAGCCTGCCCTACTGCGTGGCGCTGGCGGCGTTGAACCGGCCGGTGGACCTGGCCGCGTTCGCGCGGGAGGGGCTGCACGACCCGGAGTTGCGGGCGATGATGGGGCGCATCGAGGTGGCGCTCGACGCCCGGGCGGAGGCGGCGTTCCCGGCGCTGCGGGCCGCAAGGGTGACGGTGACCATGCGCGACGGGCAGGTGCGGAGCCACCGCCAGCCGACCCGGCGCGGCGACCCGGACCTGCCGCTGAGCGACGAGGAGATCGGCGCCAAGTTCCATATGCTGGCCGATCCGGTGATCGGGGCCGCGGCGGCGGCGGCGATTGCCGGGGCGCTGTGGCATATCGACGCGTTGGAGAGCGCGGCGCGGATTCCGGTGCCGGGGAGGGCGGGGTGATGCTCGGGGGCAAGGCTCCGCCTGCGGCAGACCCCCCTCCCCATCCCTCCCCCACCAAGGGGGGAGGGGAACGCCGGGCGGCGAGGTCCGGGGCGGCGGGACGTGTTGCGCGTAGCGGGTCGAGGCCCCGGATCAAGTCCGGGGAAGTGCGGGTCCGGCGGGAAGGTGGTGCGGTGTGCCTGATCCGCCGCTGATCCCCGGCCCCGGAGCCGCGCCGCCGCCCCGGAAACTGGCGGCCCGGGTGCGGGCGCGCTGGGGCGTTCTGCCGGCAAATTTGCGGGGCGGGGTCTGGTTTCTGGCCGGGGCGGCGATCCTGACCGTGATGCTGGCGCTGATCAAGCTGGCGGGGCAGAGCCTGCATGTGACCGAGATCCTGTTCTTCCGGCAACTGACCATGGTGGCGATTGCGCTGCCGGCGATCGTGCACGGCTACCCTTTGTCGATGAAAACCAGACGCCTCGACCTGCAACTAACGCGGATCGGGGTCGCTTTCGGGGCCATGACCCTGGGGTTCACGGCGGTGATCCACCTGCCGCTGGCCGAGGTCACCACGCTGGGTTTCACCAAGACCTTCTTCATGACCATCCTCGGCATCGTGGTGCTCGGCGAGGTGGTCCGGGCCCGGCGCTGGGCGGCGATGGCGGTGGGGTTCGCGGGCGCGCTGATCATCCTCTGGCCCGAGGCCGGGCCAGAAGCCGAACACGGGTCCGGCATCTACCGGCTGGCCTCGATCGTCAGCGCCTGCCTGGTCGCGGTGGTGATGGTGCTGATCCGCAAGCTCGCCCAGGTCGACCGGCCGGTGACCATCCTGAGCTATCAGGCGATCGGGGTCGGGCTGCTGATGTTCGGACCGATGCTGTGGTTCTGGAAGACGCCGACGCTGTGGGAGGCGGGGCTGCTGGTGCTGATCGGCGCGGTCGCGGCGGCGGGGCAGTACATCAACATTCTGGCGCTGAGGGCGGGCGAGGCCAGCGCGCTGGCGCCGCTGGACTTCACCCGGCTGGTGTTCGCCGGGGCGCTGGGACTGGCGATGTTCGGCGAATGGCCGGCCGACCGGGTGTTCCTGGGCGCCGCCGTGATCGTCGGCGCGGCGCTCTACACGCTGCACCGGGAACGGTCGGCCGGGCGTGGCGCTTCCGGCAGGCGTTAAGGCGAGGGCGCCGATCCGGGGGGTGGTTCAAACGCGCCGGGTGGATCGTTCGGCGTCCCACCGCAGGGCGGCGGCGACGGTTTTGGCGGGGGCGGGCCGCGCGATGAACAAAACGTCAGGCGCCAATGAAATCACGGGCTTGCGGAGGTCATACCCGCCGGGTAGTGTCGCCGTGCGCTGCTACGTGATGCGCTCGCCGGAACGGGGTTAACAAACGACATCCATGCCATAAAAACCGGGCCACGCCATAAAAATCAGAGCAACAATGACGGGTCGCAGCGAAATCTGACAACAGTGGGAGGAATACACATGGAACGCCGCAAATTTCTGAAGGGCGCCACGCTGACCGCCGGGGCCGCCACCACCACGACGCTTGCCGCACCGGCCGTGGCGCAAAGCCGCATAGACCTGGTGATCGTCTCGACCTGGGGGCGCGACTTCCCCGGCCTGGGGCTGAGCGCCCAGCGTCTGGCCGCCCGCATCACCGAGCTTTCCGAAGGCCGGATCGTCACCCAGTATTTTGCCGCCGGTGAGCGCGTCGGCGCCTTCGACAGCTTCGACGAGGTCGCCTCCGGCAACGCCCAGGCCTATATCGCCGCCGACTACTACTGGAAGGGCAAGCACCCCGGCTGGGCCTTCTTCACCTCGGTCCCGTTCGGCATGACCTACACCGAGCGGTCGGCTTGGCTGAAATACATGGGCGGCCAGGAGCTGTGGGACGAACTGGCCGGCGAGTTCGGTCTCAAGTGCCTCGTCGCCGGCTCGACCGGCTGCCAGATGGGCGGCTGGTTCAACAAGGAGATCGAGACCGCCGACGACCTCAAGGGCCTGAAGATGCGCATCCCCGGCCTCGGCGGCGACGTCATGGCCAAGCTCGGCGCCTCGCCGGTTACCCTGCCGGGCGGCCAGATCTACGAGAACCTGGTCTCCGGCGCGATCGACGCCACCGAGTGGGTCGGCCCCTACAACGACTACTTCCTGAAGTTCTACGAGGCGGCCAAGTACTACTACTGGCCGGGCTTTCACGAGCCGGGCGGCAACATCTCGTTCGGCTTCAACAAGTCGTTCTGGGAGGGCCTGACCAATTGGGAGCGCGAGCTCATCCGCACCTGCGCCCGCGAGGAGCACGCCAACCAGATGGACGAGACCAACGCCAACAACGGCTTCTATCTCAAGAAGCTGGTGACCGAGCACGGCGTCGAGCTGCGCCAGTTCTCCGAAGAGATCTACGACAGCTTCGGCGAAGCCGCGACCGAGGTCTTCGACGAGATGCGCCAGCACAGCGACCTCGCCAACCGGATCTACGAGGGCTTCGAGGCCGCCCGCGCCGAGGTCGGCGGCTGGATGGCGATCTCCGACGTCGCTTTCTCGGTGCAGCGCAACCGCGTGCTCGGCATCGGCTGAGGCACCGGGAGCAAGCCGACGGAAAAGGAGCGGGGCCGGTGGCCCCGCTCCCCTTTATAAGAACGGCATACGGAACACCGCATCATGACCAGCAGCGCCACGGAGCCGCTTTCACCCGTTGAGGGCGTGCCTGCTCCGCTTGTGAGGATCTTCGGCTGGGCCAACCTGGCACTGATGGCCGCCTTCCTGATCAACACGTATCTTACCTTCTTCATCGGCCTGCCGGGCACAGCCTCGCTGCTCGGCTGGCAGTCGCACGGAGAGCCCAACGCCTGGATGTGGTTGCAGGTGGCCATTTACCTGGCGCTGCCCGGCGCCGCCTGCCTGCGCGTGCTGCGCACCCCGGACCGCACCCTGCGCGCCGACGCCAAGGCGATCTCGGACGCCAATGCCTTCATCATCCGCGCCGCCTTCTGGGTGGTGCTGCTGGTCGGCCTGGCCGACGCGGCGGTCTCGTTCCTGCGCGTCGAGGGCCTTCTTCCCGGACTGTTCGGCGACGAGTTGGCGCTGGACCTGGGCCGGTCGCAGTTCCGCGGCCGCTGGGTTCATTTGCCGATCGCGGCGATCGGCATCTTCATCGCCACGCGGACCCGCGCGCTGGGCTTCGTCTGGCTGTCGCTGCTGGTGGTGGGCGCGGAGTTGCTGATCGTGTTCTCGCGTTTCGTCTTCTCCTACGAGCAGGCCTTCATGAGCGACCTGGTGCGGTTCTGGTATGCGGCGCTGTTCCTGTTCGCCAGCGCCTACACGCTGCTGGAGGGCGGCCATGTGCGGGTCGACGTGTTGTATGCCGGCTTCGGGCGGCGCACCCAGGGCCGGATCAACGCGGTGGGCTCGATCGTGCTGGGGATAACGCTGTGCTGGACCATCCTGCTGGTCGGGATGTGGGGCAAGGCGAGCGTGATCAACGGCCCGCTGCTGATCTACGAGACCACGCAGACCGGATTCGGCATGTATGTGAAATACTTCATGGCCGGGTTCCTGGGGCTGTACGCGGTGACGATGATGATCCAGTTCGTCAGTTCCCTGTTCGACGCCGTGGCCGACGTGAGAAACGAACCCGGCCACGCAGACCACGACGCCACTCTCATCGCCTGACCAAGCCGCCAGAGGAAGCCGCACAACCATGGAACTGTTCTTTCTCGCCGTCCTGATCCTGATGATGATCGCGGCACTGGGCGCCGGCTACCCGGTGGCATTCGCCCTGCCCGGCTCGGCGATCCTGACCATCGGGCTGGCGGCGGTCAGCGGGCAGGTCTTCGCCGGCGACCCGGCGGCCTATTTCGCCCAGGGCGGCCCGGTGCAATGGCTGAGCGCCGGCGTGACCAACTTCCGCGGCATCTACTGGGAGGTCGAGCGCGACACCCTGATCGCGATTCCGCTGTTCATCTTCATGGGCATCATGCTCCAGCGGTCGAAGATCGCCGAGGACCTGCTGGTGACCATGGCCCAGCTTTTCGGGGCGGTCCCCGGGGGCCTGGGGATCTCGGTGGTGTTTGTCGGCGCGCTGCTGGCGGCGACCACCGGCATCGTCGGCGCCACCGTGGTGGCGATGGGGCTGATCTCGCTGCCGGCGATGCTGCGGCACAACTATTCCAAGCCGCTGGCCACCGGCACCATCGCCGCCTCGGGCACGCTGGGGCAGATCATCCCGCCGTCGATCGTGCTGATCATCCTGGCCGACCAGTTGGCCAACTCGGTCGACCAGGCGGGGACCGCGCGCAAGGCGTTCTTCAAGCAGGCGACCGGGGAGCTGATGATGCCCTCGGAGTTCGACATCGTCTCGACCAGCGCCGGCAACATGTTCCTGGGCGCGCTGGTGCCCGGGCTGGTGCTGGTCGGGCTCTACATGCTGTTTATCCTGGTCTTTGCCTTCTTCAAGCCGAGCGCGGCCCCGCCGGTACCCTTCGACGGTAAGCGCGACCGCCGCTTCGCCGGCAAGGTGGTGCTGATCCTGGTGCCGCCGCTGGCGCTGATCTTCCTGGTGCTGGGCTCGATCATCGCCGGAATCGCGACCGTCAACCAGGCCGGCGCGATCGGCGCCTCCGGCGCCCTGATCATGGCCGGCTATCGCCTGCGGCCGGGCCGCAAGGACACCTACGTGCCGGCGATCCTCGGCATGGCCTCGCTGGTCATGGTACTGGTGGTGACCAGTCTCTTCGACACCAACATCAAGAGCATGGACACCAACGAGGATGTTCTGGGCGTGATCCTGGCGGCGATCGGGGTCGCCGGCCTGCTGACCTCGCTGATCTGGAGCGGCTGGCGCGCCTTCAAGATCGAGGACACCCTGAGCGGGGTGATGGTCGAGACCGCGAAGACGACCTCGCTGGTGTTCATCATCCTGCTCGGTGCTGCGATGCTGACCGCCGCCTTCCGCGCCTTCGGCGGCGAGGAGCTGGTGCGCGACTTCCTGAACGGGCTGCCGGGCGGGTTCTGGTCGAAATTCGTCATCGTCATGGGGGTGATGTTCGTCCTCGGGTTTTTTCTCGATTTTATCGAGATCGCGGTGGTGGTGGTGCCGATCGTGGCGCCGATCCTGCTGGCCGACCCTTCGGCCAACGTGACCGCGGTGTGGCTGGGGGTGATGATCGGGCTGAACATCCAGACCTCGTTCCTGACTCCGCCGTTCGGATTCGCCCTGTTCTATCTGCGCGGGGTGGCTCCGCCGAGCGTCAAGACGCTGGACATGTACAAGGGCGTGATCCCGTTCATCGGCTTGCAGTTGCTGGCGCTGGTCGTCGTCGGCCTCAATCCGCAAATGGTGAACTACCTGCCGAACCGGGTGGCGCTGACCTCCGAGACCGCACCGCCGCCGCTGAATCCGCGGCTGCAGTACTGCATGGAGGAATACGTCATCGAGCAGTTCGCCGAGAACGGCGACGCGCTGCGCCGGGCGATCGCCACGGCGCGGGGGCTCGATTACAGCTACCTGCCTTCTGATCTGCGCGAGGGGATCGCCGCCGGGTTCGACAAGGCCGAGAGCAGCTTCGGCCTGATCGCCGCGGCGAAGGCGGCGGAGGCGGATATCGAGGCCAGTTCCGATACCTACCGGCCCCTGCACCAGCAGGTGCGCGGCATCGAAAACGCGATGCGGCTGATCGGCCTCGAGATCGAGGAACTGGAGCCGCGTTATCAGCGCTTTGGCGCGGATGACCCGGGCAAGGCGGCGCGCGAGACCCAGGTCGCCGCGCTGAAGGCCGAGCGCGCGGCGCTGGAAGCCACGATCCCGGCGGAGTGGGAGGCGGCGCACAAGGCGTTCCTCGCCCTCACCAAGGGCGAGCGCAAGGCGCGCACCACCTATCGCCGGGCGACCGACGATGCCTACCAGCCGGTGGTCGAGCTGACTGCGATCATCGCCGCGGCCGGAGCCCTGGAGGGGCTGCGCGACGGGCTGATGGCGTTGCAGGCCGATATGCCGGGGATGGCGATCAAGGCCGCGATCGAGCGGATCAAGGCGGAGGCGAGCCGGGTCGGCAAGGTCGCCGGGGCGCGGGACATCAAAAGGCTGCTGTCGAAGGCGCGGCGCGCCATCAAGGGCAACAACCCGGACCCGGAAGAAGCGGCCGCGTTCCTGGCCCGTGCGATTGCCGCCTTCGAGGCGGATCTGGCCTGGCGCCAGCGCGCCGAGGCCGGGCTGAGTGCCGGACTGGCCGCCTACGACGCCGCGATCCGCGACACCATCGGCCTGCGCGGCCAGCGCAAGCTGCCGACCGAGCAGGCGCTCTATGTCGCGTCGTGCAGCGCCGGGCACCGGGATATCTCGCTGAGCTTCTGAGGCTGAGCGAGACGGCGGCGTCCTGAGCGGGTGTCTCCCACTACTTCCCCGGCCTTGAGCCGGGGCCTCGCGCCGCAAAGCGCAGCGGGTCGAGGCCCCGGCTCAAGGCCGGGGAAGTGAGGTGCTTTGGTACGCCTGATCTCAGGCGTTCGCCCCCTCGATCGCGGCGATGACCGCCGCCGTGACTTGCGCCGTCGTGGCGTCGCCGCCGAGGTCGCGGGGGCGGACCTGGCCGGCACCGGTGACCTGCTCGATGGCCGAGATCAGGGCGCTCGCGGCGCCGGCCTCGCCGAGATGCTCCAGCATCAGCGACGCCGACCAGAAGGCGCCGATCGGGTTGGCGATGCCCTGCCCCATGATATCGAATGCGCTGCCGTGGATCGGCTCGAACATCGAGGGGAAGGCGCGCTCCGGGTTGAGGTTGGCGGTCGGCGCCAGGCCGAGGCTGCCGGTCAGCGCGGCCGCGAGGTCGCTGAGCACGTCGGCGTGCAGGTTGGTGGCGACGATGGTGTCGAGGGTTTGGGGCTTGAGAACCATCCGCGTGGTCATGGCGTCGACCAGCATCTTGTCGGTGGTGACGTCAGGGTAATCGCCCTTGATCTCCTCGAAGATCGCGTCCCACATCACCATGCCGTGGCGCTGGGCGTTGGATTTGGTGACCAGGGTCAGCAGCTTGCGCGGGCGCGAGCGGGCCAGTTCCAGGGCGAAGCGCTGGATGCGCTCGACCCCGGCGCGGGTGAAGACGGCGATGTCCATGCCAACCTCCAGCGCGTGGCCCTGATGCACCCGGCCGCCGGCGCCGGAATATTCGCCCTCGGAGTTCTCGCGCACGATCACCCAGTCGAGATCGCCGGGGCCGACACCGCGCAGCGGGCAAACGACGCCGGGCAGGATGCGCGCCGGGCGCACGTTGGCGTATTGGTCGAAGGGCTGGCAGATCGCCAGGCGCAGACCCCAGAGGGTGATGTGGTCGGGCACGCGGGGGTCGCCGGCCGAGCCGAAATAGATCGCGTCGAAATCCCTGATCTGGTCGAGCCCGTCGGCGGGCATCATCGCGCCTTCGCGCAGATAGCGGTTAGAGCCCCAGTCGAAATGGACCGGCTCGATCCGGAAGCTGCCGTCGCGGGTGGCGAGAGCGGCGAGAACCTCCAGCCCGGCGGCGATGACCTCGGTGCCGATCCCGTCACCGGGGATGGCGGCGATGCGGTAGGTGTTCATGGGTTTTCCCCGTGTGGCCGAGGGCCTCTGTGTTCAGCTAGAGCCATGTCATGCCCGTGTTTGACTCGGGTATCCAGCCCTTAAATTCTTGATCCCCGGACTGGATCGCCGGGTCACACCCGGAAGTGACCGATTGGGGGTCGAACCTCTCCGAATTGGAGTTGCCTTGGGTCACGAACTCATCAAGCGGGTTGAGAGTGGCGATGCCCGTTCAGCGATCCATAGCAGTCAGTTGCAACGAACTGGACGAACGATCGGGTTTGACTCGGAGCCGACATTCGGCCGAAACAACACATGCCGCCTACAAGCCGATCATTTCCGCTTGCCTGACCAGGGCCTGAGCTTGACGGATTTGAGGCATGAAAAGCGGCTTGCCATCGAGTGTTGCCATACCACCGCCTGAGCGAGCAGCCTCTTTCGCCGCTTCTAGAACTCGTCGCGCCTTCATCACGTCATCCAAGGATGGTGAAAACACTTCATTTGCCAGTCGCATCGAGACCTCATCATTGCCCCATTTACCTTCGCAGCCGAGCACTGCCGCGCGCATAGCGGCAGCCCGAAACCCGTCGGGATCAGCAGGGTCGAGAAATGGGCCATCCACCGGTCGTAGGCCATTCGCACGAGACGCAACAACAAGCCGCGAGAGGGCATAGTGCCACATGTCGCCCCAGTGGCGCTCACGCCCACCATGCTCGTCCGCATCGGTCAGAATGTGATAGTTCGGGTTCGCACCACCAACCACCGTCATCCGTGCATGCACCGAAGCCGCATAGTCGTTCTCACCGAGATGCAGTGAATCGTTTCGTGGGCTCGCGGCCGCAATTTCATCGATGTTCGCCATGCCCTGCGCCGTCTCGATCATGATCTGAAAGCCGAGCTGCTTTTCTCTTCCCATCGCTTCTTCGATCTGTGTCACCAACACGTCCACCGCATAGATATCGGCGGCATTTCCTGCCTTGGGAATAAGAACAAGGTCCAGCCGCTCCGTGGGTGCTTCCAGAATGTCTATGAGGTCGCGATACATGTGCGGCGTGTCGAGCCCGTTTATCCGCATCGAGACCGATTTCTTGCCCCAGTCGATATCATTCAAGGCGTCCACGATGTTCCGACGGGCTTGAGGTTTATCGCCTGGTGGAATTGCATCCTCGATCTCGAACATGATCACGTCCGCTTCGGACTTCGCTGCATCCTCAAAGGTCTCGGGTCGGTTCGCGAGGACAAACAATTGGCTACGGTTCAATCTTGGCGGTGCTTGTTCGACTGCCTTGAAGCTCATCGCCAAATCTCCCGAGACATTGGCAAATGAAGGAACCGATCCCTCCGAGACGGAATCCCTCAATAACGTCCGCTTTTCCCCCATGAGCGTACTCTATCCGGAGCCTATCTGAACAGCCGGTTTGGGCACATACCGGAAGCGCCCTAATGCGCGGATTTGCGGCCGGTGTTGGCGCTAAAGCCAGCATGTGCGCCCTGCCGCCGATTCAACCCTCGTCTATGAGAACACGCCTCAGACACCCAGTGCATCGGCGATGCCACCGATGTGGTCGGTGACGATGTCCCAGTCGCTGTTGGCCTCGAAATCCTTGGTCTGGCCGGCGCCGTATTCATAGGGGCGGTTGATGTAGGCGGTCCGCATGCCCTGCCCGGCTGCCGCCGCCAGGTCGTCGTTGTGGGCGGCGCACAGCATCACCTCGCCGGGTTCCATGCCAAGGGCGGCGATGGCGGCCTGATAGGCACGCGGGTCGCGTTTGTAGGCCCGGGTGATGTCGGAGGAGAGGATCAGATCCCAGGGGATGCCGGCGCGCTTGGCCATGTTGACGAGGAGTTGCGTGGCGCCGTTCGAGAGCGGGCCGATGATGTAGTTGCGCTTCAGGCGGAGGAGACCGGGGACGGAATCCGGCCAGGGATCGAGGCGGTGCCACATCAGGTTCATGTCGGATTTCTCTTCATCAGAGAAATGCTCGGAAATACCGAATGTTACGAGGATTTCTTCAAGTATTTCCCGGTGGATGACGTCGATCGGCGTCCACGGGCGATCGCCCGCGATGACCGGCGCCATACCGGGACGGTATCCGGCCCGCCAGGCGCGGGCGAAGGCTTCCCAGTCGACGTCCTCGATGCCCTTCGACGCGCCGAGGCGTTCGCCCATGCGGGTGACCGAGCCGCGCCAGTCGACCACGGTGCCGAAGGTGTCGAACAGGAGGGCCTTGACGTTTTGCAAGCTCATTGGGCGTCTCCGTCGGTGATTTCATAGACCCATGGGCGGGCTGTGCGGTCGGCGGCCTGGAAGGCGGCGATCTCGTCGAGGCGTTGGGTGGTGCGGCCGATGTCGTCGAGGCCGGTCAGCAGCGACTGGCGGCGCAACTCGTCGATCTCGAAGGGGACCGGGGTGCCGTTCGGGGGGACGACCACCTTGCGCTCGAGGTCGACCGTGAACGGAGCCTGCGGCTGGGCGCGGGCGATCTCGGCGAAGGTTTCCACGGTCTCGGCGGGCAGGATCACCGGCAGGGTGCCGTTCTGGTAGCAGTTGCTGGCGAAGATGGCGCCGAAGCTGGGGGCGATGACGGCCCGGATGCCGATGCAGTTGAGCGCCCAGACCGCGCCCTCGCGCGACGAGCCGCAGCCGAAATTGGCCCCGGCGAGCAGGATCGGGGCGTTGGCCCAGGCCGGTTGGTTGAGGACGAAATCCGGGTCGGGGGTGCCGTCGGGCCGGGTGCGCCAGGCCTCGAAGGCGTAGGGGCCGAGTTGGTCGCGCGCAATGAGGGTCAGGCGCTCGATGCGGACGATCACGTCGGTGTTGACGTTCGAGGCCATCAGGGGCACGGCGGGGCCGGAGACGGTGGTCAGCGGGGTCATGCGCCCTCCCCCGGTTTGTGGACGCCCAGTTTGCGGACATCGGTGATGCGCCCGGTGACGGCGGCGGCGGCGGCCATGGCCGGGCTGGCGAGGTGGGTGCGGGCGCGCGGGCCCTGGCGGCCGACGAAGTTGCGGTTGGTGGTCGAGACCGCGCGGGCGCCGGGGGCGACGACCTCGCCATTGGCGGCGACGCATTGCGAGCAGCCGGGCTCGCGCCACTGGAAACCGGCGTCTGCGAAGATGCGGTCGAGGCCCTCGGCCTCGGCGGCGCGCTTGACCGCCTGGCTGCCGGGGACGACCCAGGCGGTGGTGCCTTGCGCCACCTTGCGCCCCTTGGCGATGGCGGCGGCGGCGCGCAGGTCGGAGAGCCGGCCGTTGGTGCAGGAGCCGATGAAGACGTGGTCGATCTTGATCCCCTCCAGCGCCGTGCCGGGCGTCAGGCCCATGTA
>Ga0209988_10002284_pt1 | contig 12647 bp, 6 predicted proteins | sample N075metaG_FD_183115 | JGI IMG/M metagenome (GOLD analysis project Ga0209988, IMG submission 183115) | Deep subsurface microbial communities from Kermadec Trench to uncover new lineages of life (NeLLi) - N075 metaG (SPAdes) (version 2) | ecosystem: Environmental > Aquatic > Marine > Ocean trench... | reverse complement strand
AGCCCGTCGAGAACGGGTCAAAGCTGATCCGTCCCCAGCGGGCGAGACCCTGCATCGCCTGGAGTGTGAGCCGGTCGTTGTTGACGATCCGGTAGACGTCGTCCTCGTTGAGGGCGATCCGATCCTCACCGGAGCCAGAACCCTTCAGCGACCAGTACAACGCGTGGGCCTGACCGTGCCGCCAGTCGATGGGCCCGTAGTCGCGTGTGTACTCGTACATGAGCTGCGGGTCCATGTTGTAGTCGTCGAGCAGGACCCGCTTTCGCACGTGCGCGAGCAACGCCGACCAGGCGTCCGTGTACGTCGAGTCGCTCGCGACGTCGTCAAAGACGACAAACACCGGGTTGCTCTGGCGTGTGCTGGTCTCGAAATCGAAGAGCTGGGCATACATGGACTGGCCCTTGATTGCCGCCCACTCGGCGTACGCCTTCAGGAATGATCTGTCCAGGGCGAATCGGTATTGATCCTCGTACGGTTCCAGTTCGGCACGGAGCCGCTCGACAAGCGTCTCGACCGTGGGAAACTCGCGTACGAGCAGATCGAAGGTCGCGGGGGCGTCGGCGACGATCTTCGTCCAGTCGATACGCTGCTGCCAACCGGGCGGCGGCGGGCCAAGCACCTCGTTCCACTCACGCGCCAACTCGCGTTTGTAGTACAGGTGGGCGTCATCGGAGACGCCTTCAATCTTGTGCGCGAAGAAGAACGCGAGCTCGCGGTGCAGTTGCAGGTCGTTGGGGTTGTAGCGAAGGCCCCTGTTGCGGATCAGGTCGATCCCCTGCTTCACCCACTCCCACCGCTCCTCTTCGGTGTTGTGCGCAACCGAGATGTTGTAGGCCATGTTGTGGCCGTGGAAGGCCCACACCGCCGAGAACCGCGGCTGCAGTTTCGTGATCAGGTCGGCGTCGGCCATGACCTCGTAGTACAGGCCCTTCTGCTTCATCAGGTGGACCTTGATCCAGAGGTAGTCCACGATGACGCCACGCAACGCGCCGATCGCCGTACCGATCGCCACGATCGGCGGCGCCCCGTCGACGCCCACGTCCGTGTACCGCAGGACATGCTCATCCGAAATGGCCGTCAGCCGCGGCAACACGTTGCCGCACACAACCGTCGCCCCGATAAGGACGACGCCTGCACCCGCCTGAGTAATTCGATCACGAGTCATACTCTTACCCTTCGTGCCTTCTTCCCCTACCCGTGGCCGCTGTAGATCGCCAACTGCCTGTTGCGGATCGACAGGTACCCGACGAGCATCGCGATGCCCGACCACACGATGCCGATCCAGAAGAGGCCCCTTGAAACCGTTCGCCAGCCGATCAGCCGGCCCTCGACGAGGCTCTGTGTGGGGGTGTATTCCCCGAAGCTGTGCAGCACAAAGACCAGTCCCTGTGCGATGACCCGGATTGATGACTGGAACGCCCACTGGATGACCATCGGGATGTCGGTCTTGTCGATCTGGGCCCAGACCGGCGGATAGTACTCGTCGAGCGACATCGCGAGGAACGGCCCGATCGTCGCCGCCAGGAAGATCGTGAAGGACAACAGGCAGGCGACGGGAAAGTTCAGCATCGTCGCGGCCGCCAGGCCCAACATCGACAGGAAGGCGAGCTTGACCCATGTCAGCATCACGGCCCGCACGAAGTTGGCCTCGAAACTGTCAACCTTGTACAGCAGCTCGAAGTCGCCATCTTCGAAATTCAATTCGCCGTAACCCGCCTGGTCCGGCGGTGGGTCGTGCAGGTTGACAACGGTCACGGTCATCGTGCCGTCGTCGCGGACCAGGTCGGTTCCGACGGGCAGCACGTGCGTGACCGTCGGGATGTATTGCCGCTGCACCGCCGTATCGGGCCGGTCGTTGAAGATGAAGCCCACGGGGAACGTCGCGTGCTCGTCGTCACGCAGAATATGGAACCGGTAACGCAGCGTGAGCGTTGACTGGAGATCCCTGGCGTGACCGAGATTCTCGAAGACGTATGTCCGCTGGTTCCCGCCGGGCCGTAGCACGTCGAGCGGCGGGACCGAGCGTTGCAGGGTGACGAAAGCCTCCTGCATATCGCGGGCCATGCTGCGTTTGACCGACAGGGCCACGACTTCCGGATCCCCCGTCGACGAATCGCGTCTGATCTCGTCGTCGACCCTGGCGTAGATCTGTTGCCTGGTCAACGTCTCCAGTGTCGGCCGGCCCCCGATGCGGGCAGTCAGCACCTCGTCGGTCACGGCGAGTCGGTCGAGCATCCCCTCGATGCCCGGGGCGACAGGAAGACTGCTGAGATACTTCACGTAGGTAAAAATAGACACGCCGGCAACGATCAACATCACGAGGTTGACGCTCAGCACACCGATCCACTTGCCCAGCAGGTAGTTCACGCGACGCAGCGGCTTTGTCATGAGCTGCCAGATCTGCCGGTCGCGGATCTCGAACGCCACCGACGCGCACGAAAGGAACAGCGTCATGCAGGCTGCCATCACGTAGGTGTAGCCCAGGCTGCGTGCGATAAAGGTCTGGATCCTGAACCGCAATGGCGAGTCGGCGTTGAGTTCCAGCGGCAGTAACGGCAGGCCGACCAGCAGCAGCACGACGAAGACCAGCGACAGCCGGCTGCGTGTCGCCTCTTTCACGACCGTGTGGGCGACCGCGAGGGCCTGGTGCGGCAACTGGAACACCAGCAGCACGACCTGGGTCAGCAGGACGAACGTGAACGTCAGCAGGCCCATGCCCGCGAACGCGAGCATCGCACGGTCGCTACCGAACGCGTAGCCTATCAAGACAGGAACGGCCGTCGCCACCACGGTCAGGATGAACTGCAGCGTGATCCGCATCCACACGATCAGCCCCAGCCACGCCGTCACGATGGCATAGAGCATCCACGTCGTGCCCGGCTGTTCGAAAAGGAACGACGGCACGTTGGCGGGGAGCTGGTCTTCCAGTAGATCCTCGACCAGCCGCGGCGCCAGCAGCATGCCGTCATCGTCGAAGTACATGCGGGCGCGACGCTGCAGGTCCGGACCACCGTAGGTTCGCCCACCGTGCACGACGGTCCCGGTCTCTGCGAAGGCGATCGCATACTGGTCACCGTCGACGAGGCTCTGGCCGGTCAGTGCCCGGCCGAGCGCCAGTCGTTGCGTGTGCAGCTTGTGGCTGAGGACCTGCAGCGGCCCGAAGACGATGCCACACAGGACGAGAACGATGATGCTCGCGACGACGCGGAACCGCATCGACCGTTGCATCGCGTTGAACCGGTGATAGTGCCGGAGGAGAAAACTCATGGCGCCGGCTTACCCGGATTCTCTCTCGGACGATCCGGACGTGTCCGATTCGCCCAGGAGACCCTCGATCAATGACGTGTCGACGTCGGCCGGCGGCTCGGGTGCGGGCCGGGCCGGCGACGGCGTTTTCTTCGGCGACGCCGGAGATGTCTCGGTGAGCAGTTCCGCGAGGACATCGTCGCGTGCAGCGGTCTTGTCCGCCTGCGATCCGGCGAGCTGCTGCGCCGTTTCAGGCGACGTGTCGGGCTGCTCTCGCACGAGCGATTCAATCAGTTCGTCGCCGCTGGCTTCATCGGCACGAAGGAAGTCCGCCGTGGCCCCGCCGTGCACGACGCCGGCAGTCTCCACCTGCTCCTGACGAGCCTGGTCGACGAGGTCCATGAACAGTTGTTCCAGACGCTGCCGTGGCTTCTCGACGCTGTAGATCGCCTTGCCCTCGCACTCCTCGATGACCTGCTCGACCCGCGAAATGGTCGTTTCGGCCAGCCGCGGCGTCACGATGACCGTGCGCTCGCTGTCGGCAAGGAGCTGCTCGGCGGTTCCCTCGGCCCGGATCTTGCCCGCGTACAGGATGACCATCCGGTCGCAGACGTCCTCGACGTCGGCGAGCAGGTGAGAACTCAGCAGGATCGTCTTCCCGCGTTTACCAAGCTCGATGATCAGGTTCTTCACCTGGCGCGTCCCGATCGGGTCGAGGCCCGAGGTGGGTTCGTCGAGGATCAGCAGGTCCGGGTCGTTGATCAGGGCCTGTGCGAGACCGATCCGGCGGCTCATGCCCTTGGAGAACTCGCCGAGCGGCCGGTGGGCGACATGCGTGAGCCCCACCATCTCGAGCAACTCGTCGATTCGGCGCCGTCGGGTGCGCCGGTCGAGGCCGAACAGCCTCGCGTAGTAGTCCAGTGTCTCACGCGCGTTGAGGTACTGGTAGAGGTATGACTCCTCGGGCAGGAACCCGATCCGCTTCTTGATCGACACGTCCGACGGCGGCTTGCCAAAGACGGTCAGGTGGCCACTGGTCTTGTGCAGGAGCCCGAGGATCATCTTGATGATCGTGCTCTTGCCGGAGCCGTTGGGGCCCAGCAGACCGAAGATCTCGTGTGCGCGGATCTTGAGGTCGACATCGTCGACGGCGCGGGCCTTTGTCCGCATCCAGAAGTCGCGGAAGATCTTCGTGAGACCGACGGCTTCGATGATGACCGGCGATGCGTCGGGCGTTGTCATTTACGGGTGCCCTTCGCACGGATCTTGCCGTCCGGCCCGATCTCCAGCAGCGGGTTGGACGCGTCGAGATCCCAATCCTCTGTTCGCCTGAGATACCTGCTGTAGCCGCTCAGTGCCCGGTCGATCCCCTCCCGCTGCCGTCGCTTGAGCAACTCCTCGCGTCGGATCCGGGCGATCTCCTCGGAACCGGAGATCCCGATGTCGATACGGCCGAGGCCGGCCGGCACGCGGAAGATCTCGACGTCCTTTCTTGCGAGCACGAAGGAGACGGCCTCCAGCCATTGACGCCTGGCCACGAGGTAGGGCTGCGCCCGGTACGACGGCAGCAAGTCACGGAACCGTTGCGCCTCGCGGCCCAGGGTCAGCTCGATTTCGGACTCGTGCGCGTCGGCACGGTGGATCATGTCGGCGACCGCCCCGCTGATCTTATCGCTGTCCAGCAGCGTGTTGATCTCTCCCAGCAGCTCGGTTCCCCGGACGGTGTTGCCGAGATCCTCCTCACGCTGGTATCGATTGATGAGCTCGGCGAGGGCGCGCCAATCGGCGCCGGCGGTTTCGATAAGTGTTTCGGTCGCCGCCTGCCCGGCGTTCACGATCTCGCGCCGCGACTCCTCGCGCGCGTTCTGCAATTCGCGATAAACCTTGACAATCGCGAACGGCGGCTTCACGTCGAGCAACTGCACGTCGGTGATCCGGATACCGCAGTCGATCGTATCGAGCAGGTCCTGGGCGTTGGCGCGGATCAGGTCGCGGACGACCTCCGGCTGTTCGATGAGTTCCTGGAGCATGAGCCCGGCCGACGATGCGACTATCGCCCGGTCCAACGCGAGCTTCACAGTGCGATCGGCGTCATCGACGTTGAGCGTCTTGACCAGTTTGACCGGATCGGTGATGTTGTACGTGGCCGCTGCCTTCACATGAGCGATGTCACCGCCGTCGGTCAGCACATAGCCGATCTGGCCGACACGCAATGTGCCTCTCGGGCTTGCCCGCTCGATCATCTGGTCCAGCGACAGGTTCCCCTGCAGCTGCGGGAAGAACGTGGTGGCGATATCCACGGACCGGCCCTCGACGTCGAAGATGACGAACTCGCCGGCGGGGTACGGCAACAGGTTGCGTCGCAGACCGGGTTCGAGCGCCAGCTGGTCATCGACGGCGACGATGCGTCCGAATCGGAGCATGACGCCGCTCTGGCTGTCGTCCACACGCTGGAAACCCGACACCAGGAACAGTGCCAGCAATGCCAGGATGACGAACTGCAGGAAACGGTACGACAACCGCAGCGCATCCGCGAGCGACTGGTTGGCCGGATCCATCGCCTCGCGCAGCTCGGCGTCGGCGCCGACCTCGGCCTCGACCACGAGCTGCGCCGACGCGGCCCGACGCGGCGTCTCGACCTCCATGGGCTGATCCTCGATCGGCACGTCGTCGCTCTGGGGGGAATCGGGTTGACGCGGTTCGGCCACGGTTACTGCCCCTGTCCGGCGGTCGCGGCGTCCGCCTTCTTCCCATCGGATTTGGCCCTGCCGTCGGATTTGGCCCTGCCGTCGGATTGGGCCCTGCGTTTGGCCGGCTTCGGAATCGGGCCCGTGCTCCTGAAGTTGTCCTGATTGAGCAAGTGCCACGGCGCCGCCTCGTCAGAGAGGATCAGCGTGGCCGTGTCACTGAGGGCCGCTCGCAACGCGTCCAGCTGGATCTGGAAGATCGCGAACTCCACGTCCTCGCCCATGTCCTCGAGATACTCGGCCGCCTTCCGCTGGGCCTCGCCCTTGATCTGCTCGGCGCGTTGCTCGGCGAACGCCTGAAGATTTTCCACGATCGTGTTCGCATCGCCGCGGATGCGACGGGCCTCGGCTTTACCGGCGGTGCGCTCGGTCTCGGCGAGCTTTGTCCGCGTCGCCTGCATCCGGGCCAGGACCGCCTTTGTGATCTTCGTCGGCAGCTGCACCTGGCTGATACCGACGGTCACCGGCATGATGCCCTGTGAGGACACCACCGACTCCAACTGTCTGCGGATGTCCTGTTCTGCGGCGGCAAGCCGGCTGTCAGGACCGATCAGATCGTCGAACGAGTAGCGACCCAGCGACGCCTTCGTCGCCGTCATGAGATGGCTCCGCAGGGCGTCGTCCGCGTCGCGCTCGGACGCATAGCTGCTGGCGAACCGAAGAACCTGTTCCGGGTCGGTGTCCATCTTCCACATGACGAATGTCCGCACGACGACCGACTGCCCGTCGGCTGTGGGCACCTCTACGAGCGGCGTTTCAGAGAGCTGAACGCGGGTGTCATAGGTCGTCACACGGTCGGCGAACAGCGGGAACCGGAAGTGAATACCCGGCTCCGACATTACGCTCGCCGTGCTCGTCTTGCCGAACGTCGTGCGGACCGCCACTTCGTTGAAACGCACGGTGTAGGTCATGCTGAACAGCACCAGTCCGGCCAGGATCAGGAAGCCCACGGAATATGCGAATGTCTTGTTCATTGCCCGGATTCTCCGTCACTGGAAAGAGCGTCGTCGAAGCTGAACAGCGACGGCGTCTCTTCGAGTTTGACAGCCAGGTTCACCCGACTCGGATCGACGCCGACGAGGACGTACTTCCGGCGGTTGGCCATATTTGCCGACAGTGTGCGCATGATCTCACGCTGCTTGTACAGTTCCGGGGCGGCGCGATAGGCGGCGAGTTCGCCGCGATGCCGGAACACCGCCGCCCGCGCGTGCATGAGCTTGACCCACCGATCCGCCTCGGCAGTGTCGATCAACTGGGCCAGCATCCCGCCGGAGCGTGAGAACATCTTTTCGATCTCGACCTGCTTCTCGATGACGGCCGGGCCGTCGCGGCCAAACTCGTCGATAAGCCGCCGCCACTCGTTGATCGCTGCCAGCATCGCCGGCACCTGGTCCGGGTCGCCGATCCAGTCGACCATCGAGATCGCGACGAACTGCTCGGCGATCGCCACGACCTCCTGCCGCTGCGCCTTGGCGGTGGCGTAGTCATCCCAGAACTTGGCCACGTCGCCGGCGGGCCTGAGCATCGGGACGTCCAGCGCCACGACCTCGACACCGGTGCCCATTTCGTCGTAGGTCGCCTGGATCCGCCGCCGGAGCGAATCGATGAGCTCACCCCTGTAGATGGAGATCACCTGATCCAGGTTCAGCTCCGAGAGGTGCTGCGTGATCGTGCGCATCGCCAGCGCCTTCAGGGCGTTCTGCCGCACGGTGTACCGGCTGCGTCGCTGGCGCTGATCGGAGGCAAAGTTGAGGTAGTCCAGCAGACCGTCGGGCTTGATGCGGTACCGCACGCTCATCTCCGCATCGACGAGCGAATACAGCTCCGTGACCTCGGCGAACGCGGTTTCGTGACTGTCGTCGGACACGAAGCCGACGTCGCCGGTGGTGACAACCGCCCCGCCACCGACAAGAAACGGTCGCCACACGGTGTCGGTCTTGATCGTCTCCGCCCACACCTGCACGTCCGGGTTCTCGATGCGTTGGGCCGTGATCGGCAGCTTGCGGATCCGGCCGACGTCGTAGACGACGGCGGTCTCGAACGGCCAGGGCAGCTTCCACATGATCCCCGGCGGGTGGACCCCGCCGACGATCTCACCGCCGCTGAGCTTGACGGCCTTCTGGTGAGGCTCCACGACCACCATCATGTTCAGCAGCACCAGCACCACCACACCGAAACCAACCAGCCAGCCGAGGCTGCGGAGCACCAGCTGGTAGCCCCAGGAGCTGGTGATATCGAAGCCGAACTGGTAGTTGACCGCCTCGTTGAGCGATCGCACGATCGACTCCGGGGCGGCCAGCAGGCTCAGCACACGGGAGTCGAAGGCCGGCCGGGGAACCTCGCCGGCAATCCGCGGCCGGTACATGTTCAGGACGAAGTGAACAAGGATCTCGACGACCAGCAGCAGCATGAACACGGGGATCGCGTAGGCAACCCAGACCATGACCTGAGGCTGGTCGAAGAACCGGAACGTGAGGCCGACGGCCGCCGCGAGCAGCACAAGCGAGTTGCCGACACCGTAGGCGGCGCCACCACGGAGGTTCTGCCATGCGGGCAATTTCGCCATGCCGGCGACGAACCGCGAGAAAATGAAACAGATCGCCGCGAAGAACAGGCAGATCGCGATCGCCCAGCCCATCTCGTCGGTTCGCAGGAAATCACGGCCGGCCTGACCGGCATCGCCGAGCCGACTCATGTACCGGAACATTCCGGCGGCACCGAAGGCGAGGTAGACCGCCATGATCAGGCTGACCACCGGGATCAGCCACGAGTGCATGAGCTTCAGCCGTCTGGCTGCGACCTTCCCGCCACCGGACGACTCGAACACGCTCCCGGTGCCGGTCCGAGCAGCGGCAAGCTCATCCTCCTCCAGCGCTTCGAGCCGTTCCTGCGTGTGCTGGTAGAAGATGACGAGCAGGCTCAGCCAGACGAGCACCCCGCCGAAGACATAGAAGGACGCGAATCGAAAGACGGTGTCCGGAAAAAGGATGCCGAAGACCAGCAGTACCAGCGCGATCGCGATCTGGACCATGAAGCCGAGACCGGCGACGCGGGTAGCTCTGCGATACGCGTGATGGTCGACTCTCATAGGGCGTTCGACCTGTTGGGTTCGGGCGGTAAAGAAGTGACGATCGACGGCCATTGCTGTCCTGGTGGGCCCGCCGAGCCCGCCCAAGATACAGCGAGATATGAATCGCGGGTCCCAACGGCGCACCTGACACGTCTACGGGCCACGATATGTGGAATTACGTAGGTTGGGGCACCCCGGGTTCGGTCCTGGCAGCAGATTTGTTGGCCGGCGGCTTTCGGGCCCTGCCTGGGTCGAAAGTGGCAAGGGCCGAGCGAGCGGTAGCGAGCTCGCCCGTGGATGGACGTCGCTCCACGGGCGACGTCGCTATCGCTCCGTCGGCCGTGCCACTCACTGCGAGTAGCTATCCTCTCACCAGAGATCCCATGTTCGGACAGACGATCGCGATATTCCGGAACACGTTCTTCGAGAGCATTCGCCAGCCGATCGCGCTGGTGCTCCTGGTCGTGGCGACGCTGGGGCTGATCTTCTCCAACCTCCTGGCCGGGTTCACGATGGAGGACGACCAGCGAATGATGATCGACCTCGGCCTGTCGACGGTCTTCATCTGTGGAACGCTGCTGGCCGCCTTCATCGCCACGAACGTCCTGAACCGCGAGATCGAGAATCGCACGGCCCTGACAGTGATCTCCAAGCCCGTCAGCCGTCCGCTGTTTGTCCTTGGTAAGTACCTCGGCGTCGCGGCGGCCCTGCTGCTGGTGACGCTGTACATGAGCTTCGTTTTCTTGCTCGTCGAGATGCACGGCGTTCGTCAGACGGTCCGCGACCCGCACCACATGCCGGTGCTCGTCTTCGGGTCCGTGGTGGCACTGCTGGGGCTCGGTGCGAGCGTCTGGTGCAACTATTTCTACGGCAAGGTCTTCGCCAGCACCGTGATCACGATCGTCACGCCGCTGATCGGCCTGGCGTACCTGCTGAGCATGATGTTCGACGCCGGATTCGACCGCCAGCCGATGAGTCTGGGCTTTGACGGGCAGATGTGGATCGCATTGGCGGGCATCACCATGGCGATCATGGTCCTCACCGCGATCGCGATCGCCGCGTCGACCCGGCTCGGCCAGATGATGACATTGTGCGTCACCGTCGGGATCTTCCTGCTGGGCATGCTCTCGGACTGGATCTTCGGGCGCCCGATCCGGGCCATCGAGACCGTGTGGCTGCAACGGGCCTCGGCCCGCGAGCTCACCGAGATCGTCGAACAGACCCAGATCATCCACCTGGTGACCGGAGAGATCGACCTGCGGGTTGTCGAAAAAGAGGTCGTCCTGCCGGGCGTCGAGTTGTCGAGTATGGCCGACGGGATGTGGGAGCGGCTGGAGTACGCGGCCTACTGGATCGCCTACTCCGTGGTGCCGAACTTTCAGGCATTCTGGTTCTCCGACGCGCTCACGCAGGGGCACGTCATCCCGGTCAAGCTCCTCTGGGGTGTCGTGGGCTACGGCCTGATCTATATCACCGCGGCGATGAGCCTGGCAGTGATCCTCTTCCAGCGCCGGGAGGTCGGTTAGCTCTGCCCGGGTATCATCCCCCCGTGACCGACCAGAACTCCATCCGCGTCCGCGGCGCAAACGAACACAACCTCAAGTCGGTTGACGTTGACATCCCGCGTGGCAAGCTGGTCGTGATGACCGGGGTGTCCGGTTCAGGCAAGAGCTCGCTGGCCTTCGACACGATCTTTGCCGAGGGACAACGCAAGTACATGGAGTCGCTGTCGGCCTACGCGCGGCAATTCCTGACACAGTGGCAGAAGCCCGACGTCGAGTCGATCGAGGGGCTGCCCCCGACAATTGCCATCGAGCAGCGGACCGGCGGCCACAACCCGCGATCCACCGTCGCCACGATCACGGAGATCTACGACTACCTGCGTCTGCTGTTTGCTCGCTGTGCGACGCCGACATGCTGGGCACGAACCGGTGGCACGGCCACCGCGCCGCGGTACTGCAATCAACCGATCGCGGCAACGGCGGCCACCCAGATCGTCGACGCGTTGATGGGCTTCGACCAGCAGCGGCTGATGGTGTGCTCACCGGTCATCCGGGGCAAGAAAGGCTTCCACGGCGCGGTCATCGAGGGCCTGCAGAAGCACGGGTTTGTCCGGGCCCGGGTCAACGGAACGATCGTGGACATCCGTGACGCCCTCAAGGCCGGAGGCGAGAACCCCCTGAACCTCGGCCGCTACGAGCAGCACACCATCGAAGCGGTCGTGGACCGGATCGTCATCACACCCGACGTCCGCCAGCGGCTTGCCGATTCGGTCGAGGTCGCGATGCGGCTTTCCGACGGTCTGTTGACGGCGATGGTCGAGACCGACGGGTCCTGGGTCGAGCACCGCTTCAGCGAGAAATTCGCGTGCAGCGACCACCCCCAGTGCAGCCTCGATGAACTGGCCCCCAGGATATTCTCGTTCAACTCGCCCTACGGCGCCTGCCGGAACTGCGACGGGCTGGGCGTGGTCAGCGAGTTCGACCCTGAATTGATCACGCCCGATCCGTCCCTGGGTATCGGCACCGGCGCGATCGAACCGTGGCGGAAGAACGGCAAGCGGATGAACATCTATTACAGCCGCATGATGCGGCGCTTCTGCGAACGTGCGGAGGTCAAACGCACGACGCCGTACGAAGAACTCCCGAAGGCGATCCGGCGGATCCTCATGGAGGGAACGAACGAAGCCGACGAATCGCGGCTTGGCTTCACCTTCGAGGGCGTGATCCCCAGCCTGCGGCGCCGCTACGAAAAGTCCGACAGCGACTTCGTCAAGGAGAAGCTGCGGGGATACATGTCCAGCACCGAGTGCCCCGGCTGCGGCGGCCGTCGGCTGCGACCGGCATCGTTGCACGTGCGGTTGCCCGGTGCCGACGGCGTCAATATCGCCGAGGTCGCGGCGATGACGATCGAGAATGCGTTGGCCTTCTTCGAGCGTCTGGAGCTCAACACCGAGCGAAGCACCATCGCCGAACCGATCCTCCGTGAAGTCAACGCGCGGCTGGGCTTCCTCGCGTCGGTCGGGCTGAACTACCTCACCCTCGACCGGACCGCGGCCACGCTGTCGGGCGGCGAAGCGCAGCGGATCCGGCTGGCCACTCAGGTCGGGTCCGGGCTCGTTGGCGTCTGTTATGTGCTCGACGAACCGACGATCGGCCTGCACCACCGCGACAACGACCGGCTCGTCGCGACGCTCCGGCACCTGACGGACATCGGCAACACGGTCCTGGTCGTCGAGCACGACGAGGGCATGATCCGCGCCGCCGACCACATCATCGACATCGGCCCCGGCCCCGGCCGCCACGGCGGAACCATCACGGCCCAGGGGTCGCTCGACGAGATCCTTGTAGACACGGCGTCGCTCACGGGTGCGTTCCTCTCGGGGCGGCGAACGATCTGCGTTCCGTCCAGGCGGCGAGCCGTCGACGAGTCGGACGCCATCGTGGTCAAGGGCGCGCGACAGAACAACCTCCAGTCGATCGACGTGGCGTTCCCCCTGGGCGGAATCATCTGCGTCACCGGCGTGTCGGGCTCCGGCAAGTCCACACTGGTCAACGACATCCTGTTCAAGGCCGCCCGTCGCT